>Ga0181573_10000313_pt1 | contig 51507 bp, 30 predicted proteins | sample 101ome_25_FD_148643 | JGI IMG/M metagenome (GOLD analysis project Ga0181573, IMG submission 148643) | Coastal salt marsh microbial communities from the Groves Creek Marsh, Skidaway Island, Georgia - 101409BT metaG (spades assembly) | ecosystem: Environmental > Aquatic > Marine > Intertidal zone...
CTTCCTCGACGTTCCACCGGGCGGGGACGACGAGTTCGCCAAGTGCGAGCGCTGGCCGAATTACCGCGCCATGCTCCTGGACCGGTTCTCCGGCTGGTGCCCCGCGGTTCTCGAGCGTCTGGAGTGCACCAAGCCGGAGGACGTGGAGCGACGCGACGTGTACGACGTCCTCCCGGATCCCCGGTGGGTGGACGGACGCGTGGCGCTCCTCGGCGACTCGGCGCACGCGGTGCAGCCCAACTTGGGCCAGGGCGGCGGTCAGGCTATCGAGTCCGCGTACGCGCTCGCGGACGAGCTCGCCAAGTGCGAGGGAAAGAAGGGTGTGCAAAAGGCGCTCGTGATGTACACGATGCGACGGTTCCTGAGGACCGGGTCGATCCACGGCCTGTCGCGGTTCTCGAGCCTCATGAACACGGTGTACCGGAAGTACCTGGGCGACGAGCCGTACGGTTTCTACCCGGAACCGGTCCAGAACTTCTGGAACACCGTCGCGAAACTCAAGATTCCCCACCCGGGCTCCGTGGCGGGCCAGATCGCGATCATGGGGACGATGCCCGGGCTGCTCGAGTACGTCGGAGGCGGGTTCAACAGGTTCGGGCTGCCCGCGTGGCTGGGAGGCGCGAGCCACGGCAACGGCGTCGACAGGGAGCCCAGGTCGCAGGTGCCGGGGGTGTCCGCGCCCAAGCGCGACCTCAAGGCTGAGGATTTCCAGATGAAGGGGATCCCCGGCCTCGCCAAGTGAGCGAGCGACGAGGAGGGGGCGCGGATCGGATCCCAACAAATTCTTTGGTGACACGCCTCGGGAGAGGCTCAAGAAACGTAGCAAACTTTTGAAACCTGTATTACCGATTGTTATTCCGCGACGACGACGCGCCCGCGCGCGCGCCGCCGCCGCCGCCTCCTCCTCCTCCTCCTCCTCCTCCTCACTCCTTGAAGTAATCCGCCAGGGCGCGCACTCCGCCGTCCACCAGGCACTTCCGCAACTCGTCGTGCGTCGCGCCGTTGCTCGCCACGATCGCTCGCGTCTTTAAGTCGTACTCGTCGCCCGTGACCAGGTCCGTCATCCTCCCTCCCGCCTCCCTGACCAACAGCGCCCCCGCGGCGGTGTCCCACGCGTTCAGATCGCACTCGAAGTACGCGGTGAGCCTCCCCGCGGCGACCCACGCCAGCATGATCGCCGCGCTTCCCAGCATCCGAACGCTCCGAACCGGCAGATCCGTCAGCGCCTTCATCCCCTTTAACATCGCGTCGGCGCTCTCGGCGGTGGCGCCGTAACCGGTCACCACGACCGCTTCCGTCCCGCTTCGCTCCTCGCCGACGCGCATCGGGGCGAAATTGCAGTGCGCGCCGCCGCCGAGGCACGCGCTGAAGATCTCCCCCGCGAACGGGTCCATTATGACGCCAACCTGAAGCTCGCCCTTGTACGCGACGCCGATGGAAATCGCGGAGAGGGGCATGCCGTGGACGAAGTTGGTCGTGCCGTCGATGGGGTCGACGATCCAGAGCCAGTCCGGGCCGGTGTCGAGCAAACGCGCGATCGCGGCGCTTCCCGCCTCCCACCCGCCCGGCACGCTCTCCTCCCCGAGGAAGCCGTGCGTCGGGAACGCGGCGGCGACGGACGACTCGATGATGCGCTGCACCTCCGGGTCAACCTCGGTGAGGAGATCGCGCGCGTTGGCCTTCGTCTTGACCACGTCCGCGCCGAGCTTGTCGAGCATGACGGCCGCGCCGAGCTTGGCGGCGTCGGTGGCGACCTTGAGACACGCCCGGCGCATCGCGGGGAGGTCGTCCTGGTTCAGGGCGGCGAGTCCGCCCTCGGGGAACGAGCCCATCGGATTGTCGTCCCCCTTCGACGCGTTGGACGGGGCGAGCGGGCGACGCCGGGGGGTTGGGGCGCGGCGGGCGCGGCGGGGGATCGGGGTGCGCGAATGCGGCGAGAGGTTGTGGACCGCGCGGACGGCGGCGGCGGACATCTATGCGCGAGCGCGGTCACCTGCGAGAGGCCCCAGACTGGTGGATACCTTTTTATCCCTTGAGCTCGCGTCGGGTGGATTCCCACTGCAAGCTGCCAAATGAAGGGAAGATCGACGCAAGTCAACAACGGCATGCACAGCTCTGGGGCGCCATGAGGATCGCGAGGGTCGTCGCGCTGATGCTCGCGCTGATGCTCGCGCCGCGGGTCGAGGACCGCGCGCGCGACGCGTCGCCGAGCGGTGACGCCGCCTTCGCGACGACGCGCCGGGGGCCGGGCGACCGCGAGACGATGACGAGATTCGGGGCGTCGCTCGTCGGAGCGCTGCACGACGGCGACGACGCCGACCACACCGTCGGCGTCACCGTCGACGAAGACGGCAACCCCATCGGCGACGCCGTCACCCAACCTGCGCGGTCCATGGTCGGCTTCGTCCAGGACTGCAGCGGGTTCCCGCCGACGCAGTCCGGCACCCTGTGCGGCGCGAGAGGCGCGTACCTGCACGGCCACTACCTGTACGTCGCCGCCACGCAGGTGGACACCGTCAGCGTGGTGGACGTGTACCGACCGGACATGCCCACCGTCGCCGGCTCCGTCACCGACGCCAAGGTGCTCAAGGGCGTCGTCGCCACGTGGATGCACCGCAGCGGCGAGTACCTCATCGCGGTCGCCAGGGGGCGAAGGCCGGAGGTGAGTCCATTTTTATTTTCGCACTCGCGTGGGCAATTAGAATGACGACGTCGTGTTTATTCGTGTTTAGTGCTACTCGTGTTTACTCGGGTTTGTTCACGTTCACAGGGCTTCGGGCACGTCGCGCTCATCGACGTTCGGTGGGATCGGTGGCGAACCGACGCCGCGGGACGGTACCTGGTCACCCCACGCGTCGTGTCGCACCTCGCCAACTGCTCCACGGACGTCACCCGCGGGCTGAGCGTCGGCAAACTGTGCGGCGCTCGAGCCGTCGCCGTCGTCGACGAGACGGTGCGTTTATTTTGTTATTTTCGTATGGGCAATTAGTTTGACATCGTGTTTTGTTCACAGGCGTACGTCGTGTCCGAGATGTCAAACTCCCTCTCCGTCGTCGTCGTCCCCGCGCGGTTGTCTAAGGACTTCATGGGATTCGAACCCCCGACGATCGTCCCGGAGTTTGTGGGGACCCTGGTGGACACCAGGTTGGAGGGGGCGTACGCGGTTGGGGTGAACGGGCCCAACGCGTACGTGGCGAGCCGGTGGTGCAAGACGTGCGTCGTGCTGGTGCGTTTTTTTTAACCTTCGTATTTTCGTGCGAGTACTCGTACGGGCGATTCGACTGATGACGTCTCGTTTTGTTCCCTTGGTACGAAACAGGTGAGTCTGGAGGACCCGGGGAACCCGGTGGTGGGTGGCAAGTTGCCGAGGCCCGGGGTGCTCGGCCAGTTCGACGTCGTGACGTCGCAGGAGGAGGCCATCGCGAGGATCGCGCTCGGCGCGCCCCTGCGCGGGGTGGAGTTCGTGGCCAAGGGCGTGGAGGCGGACAGCGCTTTCGCGTTTGTCACCACCGAGTTTGACGGGCGCGTCACGACGGTGGATAAAAAGTGCGTGTCGTTTTCGGCCGACTTGGGGGAGAGCGTGCAGCAGTGCGCGCTGAGCGCTCGGCGGGTGTTGTACGACTTGGACTTTCCCGCGGATCCGCGGTACGAGTACAGGGCGAACGCGCGGCCGAACCAGGCGTTGGGATGAGGGTAGACTATTTTCTGGCTAGAAGGACGTTACGTATAAGAGTTAGAGGGCGTACGTAGACTACTGTGGGGCGTTTCCGGCGGTTGGGGACGCTTTCGGTTGCGTCTCAGACTTACTCGTACAAGCGGGTTCGATTAAACCGTAAAAATCCACGCCGCGAGTCGCGGTGTCGACGGCGGGGCGAGGCGAGGGCGATTTCGTCCTCGCGTCTCGCGCCCCTATCGTGTTCGCGTCTCTCCCTCGTTTCGAGACAACCTCCCTCTCCTCTGTCAAAAGAACCGGAAACCGTCGTCAAAACGGCTCGGGCTCGGACGCGCGCACCAGCGTCGGGTTGGGCAAAAACATGAGCCGCAAGCCGCCAACCTCGATGAGCGAGTGCGGCGCGAGCGACGCCCTTCGTCCGGACTCGACCGCCACGTTGTTGATCCACACGTGCCTCTTGCCGACGTTCCGAAGCACGAATTCGCCGTTCCACCGCAGCTTGATGAACGCGTGCTGCCGGCTCACCTTCGACGCGTTACCCTCCTCCGCCAGGTCGACGTCAACCTTCTGATCCTCCGTCGAACGTCCGAGCACCGTCTCGCGTCGCGTGATCTGAAACGTCGCGCGGTGCCCCTGGAGCACTCCCAGCGAATTCTTCGCCGTCGCCGCCCTCGCCGTCGCCGCCTGCGCCGAAGCCTCCAACTTGCGAATCTTCCTCAGCGACGACGCCAGCCGCGCTCGCGATCGTTTGCGCGCGACCGGGTCCACCTGGTCAATCGCGGGCCTCGGGTCCATCGCGAGCACCGCCGCCTCGGCGTCGGCGAAGGACGGCGGCGGCGGCGTCTCGTCCGCGTCCGTCTCCGCTAAACCCTCGTCGCCCCCCGACCCGCTTTCGACCCGGGACGGCTCGCCGCTTTCAACCGCTTTCGGTCCGCCCCGATCGGCTCCTTTCGACCGCTTGCCGCCGCCGGCGCTCGCGGACGGGGAACCCCCCGCGGGTGTGGACGGCCCGACGCCCGCGTCCGCCGGGCCGTCCACCCCGCGGAGGCTCGCGCGCTCCGCAGCCGCCGACCTCGTCCACGCGGATCTGAAATCTTCCGCCGTGGACGCGGGGGAGACGGTGGGTTTGGCGTCGAGGATGTGATGCGCCATGCGCCTCGCCGCGGGTCGCGCGACGTTGGGGTCGTAAAGTAACGCCCTGCGAGCGGAAGGGGAGCGCGGGGCACGACGGCGGCGTTGTCAGCGCGCGGCGGTGACGAGGCCGTTCGTGGTCGCGGGAAAAGGATCTCGGGTGGGGCGGGAAAACCGGGGGGCTGACGTCGGCGCGGGGGATCGGCGCGGTCGGGTGGAGACGCGCGCGGGTCGACGCGCGGGTTTAGGGTTTAGGGTTAAACCCAAACCCGCGGGGGGCACCCGCGACGTCACGGACGGGGCGCAGGGCGCGGAGGTCGCGTCGCGCGCGGGATCTCGCGCGCGGGAGGGTTCCGGGAGGGCGCGTCATCGTGCCGGGACCCAGCGGGGGGCACGCACCGCCAACGATCCGTCACCTCCTGACAGCTGTACGCCCTGGAGAAGGGCAGGATGCCGCGGGCGATGGAGGCCAACGCCGCGCCGGCCTCGACAGCCTCCCGAAGGAGGAAGTCGTCGCCGACGGGCCAATCCTCCACCGAGGGCGCGGCGACCTCGGCCATGAGCGCGGCGCGGCTGGAAGTGGTCCGAAGTTGGGGCGACGAAAACCCAGTCTTGCCAGTTGGACAGTTGGAGCAAGCTCCAGACTTGGAAGGTCCTTGGAACGAAGAACGAAATATGGCAGAAAAATTAGGTGAGGGTGATTGCTCCCTCGCGATTGCACGATTCGCGCGCGTCCACCGTCATACCCTAGTAGCTAGCTAGCGTCGTGAGAAACATCGCGCCACCTCGAACGAACCCCGCGCTCCTCGAACGAACCCCGCGCTCCTCTCCTTTGCGTCACGCGGTGAATATGAACGTCGAGTTGGCCTCGGGCGCCAGCATCTTTTTCGCCCTCGCGCTCCCGCACACGCGCTCCAGCCTCAACGCGTCCAACCTGCTAAACACCGCCGTGGCGCTCGGCGCGTTCGCCGTCGACGCCGCGGTACCGTCCCCATCCCCCAGGAACCCGAGCATCTCCGCGTAGAAACCCGCGTGATCCGGCAGGGAGTAGAAGTGAACCTCCCGCGTTCCCCTGATCCTTCGGCGAAAGTAAAAATGCGCTCGCTCGGTGACGAGCAGCACGCGCTTGCGACCGTCCGCGAAGATGGACCTCGCCCTGGCGGCGTCCCTTGGGTCGGTGTACTCGGAGGTGACCGCGAAGGAGACGTCCTCGGCGGTGAGCAGGTTACGGACCCGCACGAATTCGAGGTAATCGCGGATGAAAATCAGCGCACCCGGAGCCGGGTTTTCTCGCAGCCGCGGCAGCACCCGCCTGGTGAAGTGTTTGAATCGCGCGTCGTCAGAGTCAGCGATGGACGCGGCGTCCGGAAGCCTCTCGAACTGTTGCCGGAGCCCTCCAGCGTTTCGCACGGCCCTCGCGGCCCAGCCGAGCACCCCGGTGAAGGACTCCTTCCAACGAACCCTCCCGGCGAGGTTGGCGCACTCGTTCCTCACCAGCGCGTTGATCTCGGCGCACGGAAACGACGAGAGCACGATCGTCTGCCGAAGGTTTCTCGCCAGGCCGTTGAGGTGGGACTCGTGCACGCGCATGATGTCCACGCCGTGCTGGTCCTTCGGCAGCTGGTTGCACGACGAGAAGAGCGTGAGCACGTGCTGCCAGTTTTGCATCATGAGGACGTCCGCGTTGTCCACGACGCACAGCTCGATTGACGCGAGAAAATCGGCGGCGGACTTGCCGGATTCCTGGAGCTTCGTCACCAGCCCGAGGGGCGAGCAGACGAGGACGTCGGATCCGAAAAAGTCGACGTACAGTCGGACGGACGCCTTGGTGACCTTGATCCCGAGCCTGAAGTGGTCGTCGGTGTTACCGCGGAAGAGCCGCTTGTGGTCGTCGGGGATCCACCGCCCGCCGCCGCGTCGCCGCTTGGCGCCGCCCGATTGGCCCGATTGCTCCACGTCGTCCGGCTCTTCCACGTCGGAATCCCCGTCCCCGAAATCCTCGGCGAATCGATCGAGCTTGTTCACCGCGTCCGCCCGTCCCTGAGCGGCGGGACACATCTGCAGCAGCCGTCTCACGACCCTCCCGGCTACGTTTCGCATCGGCACCAAGATGAGCACCGTCGGCCGAACGAAACCCTGGTCCCGGGGCAGGTCGTCCTCGACCATGACCCTCGTGGGAGCCTTCTTCCCCTTGCGCTTCGCGATGGCGGCCGCCTTTTTCGCCTCCCACGCCGCCTTCTTCGCCTCCGCCTTGACCGTCTTTCCGTCCTTCCCCTCGGCTCGCGCCTTCGCCTCAGCCGCTAAACCCGCCTCCCGCTCCGCCTTTTTCGCGACGTCCATCTCGATTTCCTTAGCCTTGGACCGCCTCAGCAACGATTCGTTGTTCTTGGTGATTCGCGTGCGCGTTCGCATCACGTGGTTCACGACGTGGAGGAGGTACGCGTCCATCACGTCGTCGCCGCCGCCGCCCGATCCGTCGGGGCCAACCGGTTCCTTCGGAGCGCTCCCCGGAGGTTTCCGAGCCGTGTACACGACGTCTACGTAACCGTCCATCAGCGCGAACAACTCGCGTTGGAGACGCGACTTGAACGGCGCCGTCGGTGACGCCGCGATCGCCCTCGCGCGTCGCGCCTTGGCCTCCTCGTCTTTCGCGTCCTTCGCGCCCGGAAAGCTCTCTCCTTTGCCCCGGGCCGGGTTTTTTTCGGAAAGTTTTAACCTCTTGTTCAGCGCGGCGGACCCCGCGGGGTCGTACAACGCGTTCCAGCGCTCTTTGAGCTTGGCGGGGAGGCCGACGGGCGCGCGCGGCGGCGGTGCGTTGATCACCGGCGCGACCCGGTCCCTCGCATCCTCCAGCGCCGTCTTGTCAGCCTCCCATCGACCGGCTCCCGCGTCGTCCTTCTTCTTCTTCTCGCCGCCGCCGCCGCCGCCCGTCACGGGTTTAAACCTCGGCGCCGTCAGCGCGACGGCGTTCGCGGCGTCCTGCGTGACGGTCCTTCGGAGGTGCATCGCGAGGCTGTGTTCCGCGCCGGGAGCGGCCACTTTGACTTTATCTTTGTCGCCATCATCGTCGAATTCGTCGTCAAGTTCGTCGTCCGTCGCGACGTCGTCCTCCTCGTCGCCCTCCTCCGCCGGCGCCTCGTCGTCGGAGGTTGGGTCCGCGTTCGGGATTTCGTCGGAGTCTTCCTCTTCTTCCGATTCCTCGTCTCGTCGTCGTCGTCGTTCTCGGGCGCCGCGCTCGCCGTCGTCGTCGTCGTCGTCGTCGTCGGGATGAGATCCTTCCTCGTCTTCGGAGCCCTCGACGTCTTCCTCCATCTCCACGGGGTTACCGTGCTCGTCGACGATCCCCTCGATCTCGCCCTCGTCATCGTCCGTGTCGTCCGGGCCGCCGTCGTCGTCGCCGTCGTCGTCCGAGGCTTCCCCGCCGTCGTCGTCGCCTTCGGATCCTTCGTCGGAGGATTCGTCCGAGCTGGTGCCGGCGGCCATGCCGTCGCCGCGGAGCGACGCCATCAGAGCCTCGAAGGGATCGCGCGCGCCAAGCCTGGCGACGGGGTCCGAGTCGGACGCATCGCCGTCCGCGGCGGCGGCGGCGGCGGGCGCAGAGGCGGTCCCAGGGGCGCCCCGCTCTTGCGCGTAATCGGAACCGCCGCCGCCCCTACCGCCGCCTCTCCCGCCGCCTCTCCCGCCGCCCCTTCCGCGCCCCCCGGCCTTCCACTTCCACGCCCTTCCGCCGACGAGGCCCTCCTTCCACGCCTGCGCGCGTGAGAGCGTCTTCCTCTCCTCCCGGCGCCTTTCGTTCGCCGGCATCGCGCCCTCCGGTGACAGAGCGGCCGCGCGCTCGCTGCCAAATGGCCCACGCTTTCGGGCAGCAACTCATCATTCGGAGGATACGGCACAACAGCTGAAACAACTCGAGCGAGCTAGGGATCGGGTGGCGCGTCGAGTCCACTGTGAGCCTCGCCGTCCGCGCGGAGGCACGCCACCGCCCCGTCCGTCGATGCCCGTGGTCGGTTTACTCGCCACGCGCGCGTGCGCCATCGGCGCCGCGGCGTCCATCGCCCGCCGCGGCGCCCTTCGCGCCGCGCGGGCGCCCGTCATCCATCATCGCCATCGCGCGGGGTGTCTGTCCACTCGCGCGGAGGTGGACCAGACCCTCAACCCGCGCGTCGCCGCGCTGCGCCCGTCGAAGACCATGGCGCTGACGGACAAGGCGCGGGAGATGAAGGAGAGCGGGTTACCCGTCATCGGGCTCGCCGCGGGGGAGCCCGACTTCGACACCCCAGCCGAGATCGTGCGCGCGGGGTGCGACGCGATCATGAACGGGCACACGCGGTACTCGCCCAACACCGGCACCGCCGCCCTGCGCAAGGCGGTGTGCGCGAAGCTCAAGGAGGAGAACGGGCTGGAGTACTCCCCTTCCGAGATTGTGCTCAGCAACGGGTGAGCTCGCCGAAACCCCGCGACGACACCGACGCGTTCCCGCGCCCCGTCCGTCCTCCCCCACGACCGACGCTAACCTCGCGACGCCAACCTCTCGTCTTCCCTTATCCGTCGCAGCGCCAAGCAGTCGGTGGCGCAGGGGGTGATCGCCACGTGCGGGCCCGGCGACGAGGTCATCGTCCCCGCCCCGTATTGGGTCTCCTACCCCGAGATGTGCCGCCTCGCGGGAGCCGAGCCCGTCGTCGTCACCACGACCGCCGACGAGGGCTTCCTCCTCACCGCCGACAAGCTCAGGGCGACGCTGAATGACAAGTCGCGGCTTCTCATCCTGTGCTCCCCTTCCAACCCGTCGGGCGCGGTGTACACGAAGGAGGCGCTGGAGGCCATCGCGGACGTCGTCAGGTCGCACCCGAGGCTCCTCGTCCTCGCCGACGAGATCTACGAGCACATCATCTACGAGCCCGCGAAGCACTTCTCCTTCGCCGCGCTTCCCGGCATGCGAGAACGAACGCTCACCGTCAACGGATTCTCCAAGGCTTTCGCCATGACCGGCTGGCGCCTCGGATACCTCGCCGCGCCGCAGCACTTCGCCACCGCGACCGCCAAGATCCAGGGACAGACCACGTCCGGACCGTCGTCCATCTCCCAGGAGGCGGCGATGGCGGCGCTCAGCCTCGGGAAGTTCGGCGGCGCGCCCGTGGCGACGATGAAAAAAGCCTTTCAGAAGCGTCGCGATTACGTGTGCCAACGGCTGGCGAAGATCGAGGGCGTGAAGCTCGCGTCGCCGCAGGGCGCGTTCTACGTCTTCCCCGACGTCTCCGGCCTCGTCGGCGACGGGTGCGTCGCGGAGGGATTCGGACCGATAGCCGACGCCGACGCCCTGTGCGAGTACCTGCTGGAGAAGGCTCAGGTGGCGCTGGTGCCCGGGAGCGCGTTTGGTAACCCCGAGTGCCTTCGGATCTCGTACGCGGCGAGCGACGAAACGCTGAGGGAGGCGCTGGATAGGATCGAGAAGGCGCTGGCGGCCGAGGTGTACGTCCGCGGATAGGATTTTAAGCGAGATGCGTAGCTTTCATCGTCGGTGGGTCGTGACTCGGGCGTGGACGGACGGGGTTTGGTCGATTGTCCGTCCGTTTCTGTGGGCGTTTTCCGGCGATCGCGAGACCAAAATCCCAAAATCGTCGTCACGAGCGCGAGTGGCGAGACAAAATCACGTGCGCGCCGGCGTTTGGAGAAATTTCTCGCCGTCGTCCGCGCATCCTTCGGGGTTCGGCGCGAGTCCTTTTCACACGCTTCGGCGCGCGATCGGCCCCCGATATCGAGTCGCGTGTGCTTCGTCACGCACGCGGGCGTTTGAACGACGCGAGGACCCGCGTGGAAGGTCCGAGCTCGCCGAGTCAAACCATCGGCGGTTCGTTAACGGATTTGTGCCAATTCGGCACAATTGTCGTTTGGTGAACGTCGCCGGGGCCTTCGAGGCGAAGTTCGTCGGGCTCCGACCCGGTCGCAAGGCTGACGTTCCCGTTCTTGAACCGCCCGCGGCTGGCGGCGGAGGCGGAGGGGGCGATACCCGCAGATTCGATGCGCGACGACCCCGACCCGGACGGGAAGCTGGCTTGGGCGAGGGCCGTCGCCAAGGCCGACGCCCTCGTCGCGCTCTCCCACGAGGTACGCGCGTCGGCGGAGAAGCGGGCCAGGTTCAAGCAGGCGGCGGGCGCGTACGCGGACCCGCGAAGCCGCGCGTCGAGGACCCAGCACGAGCGCGAGCGCGCGGCGGAGGGCGTGGCGAAGGAGATGGGAGTGGAGGTGCCGGCCGCGAGGGAGACGACGACAGCTGTGCCGCCGGCGGAGGAAGCCCTCGAGGCAACCGCGTCGACGCCCGTGGTATCGAAGCCCACCGCCAAGCCCGAGACGCTCGGTAAATCCGCGTCGTCGAGGAGCGACCGGTCCGACGCCTCCGTCGGGGATTCCGCCGGCGGCACAGCTGGCGGCGGCGACACGGCCGGCGCCCCGCGGCGTTCGCTCAAGCCGCCGTCCGCCAACCACAAGCCGCATAAGAGCGGCGACGTGCTGGACATGTGGGACGAGAAGGGCAATATCCGCGTCGCCAAGGCGCTGGCGGATACCGCTAACCCCGCGGAGGTGGACCCGTCCTCGACGGAGGTGTCCATCACGCCGGATCAGTACAGACTCCTCTATCTCATCTCGCGCTTGCAATCCGTGTCGTTTGAAGCTCCGAGGAAAGTCGGGTCGATCGAGCTGACCCGCAACGAAATCTCGCGCGGCGGGGGCAGCCCGTCGCGGACGTCCTCGGCGGACTCGCTCGATCGACTCCAGTCGCTCGCCGCGCGCGAACGCGAAGAGAGGGAGGGCGGGGGCGGGGAGGAGGGCAAATCTGAATTAAAAGCCCACGCAAACGTTCGAAAGCCGGGCGGCATCCTCGGCAACGGCGGCGGCAGGGTGGCACCCGCGCCCGATCACGACATCGGGTCATCGAGCAGCTTCGGGTCGAGCGCCAGGAAGACGGTGGCGATACGCGACGAGTCACCGAGCGACTCCTCGAGGGTACCGGCGGCGACGTCGGGCGACGAGACCGAGGGGTGGAAGAAGCCGCACAAGCAGTTGTCCACGACTTCGCTCTGGAAGAAGGCGGTGGGCAGCGTGGTGAACACCCTGAAGCTGCGACACACGCTCTCGCGCAGCTTTCAGCACGTGCCGAGCACCATGCGCGAGCTGCAGGACAAGGCTAACACGCGCTGGGTGCACAGGACGCCGTTGCTGGTGTACATTTACGAGGGCATCCTGCTCGAAATATTCGAGACGTACGACTTTTACCCCGGCTCGGAGATGTCCGGCGTGTGCAAGGGGGTGCTGAACATGAACGTGTCGACGGAGGCGGTGGATGACCTGTCGGATCTGCAGGCGATGGGCCTGGTGCTGCGACTGAAGCTGGGAACCAAGGACCACTTCACGACGACGTCCTATCAGGTGATGCCCGCGGGGGTAGCCGCGTTAAAGTCCATGCCGCAGCGGGATAAGAACGACATCGATCGATTCTTGGTTCACGGCGTCCGCGTGGAGACGCCGCAGATGCTTCGCGCGACGCACTACGACCCCCACGAGTACGCGTGGTGGGGTAGCGACGACGACGACGACCTTCGCGAGATTTTCGGCGATAAACCCGAGTTTACCCCTTTCGAGATTTCCTTCGACGCCGTCACCGGCGAGTTTAACCTCCTGGACGCCGAGGGAAACGAACGGGTGAGCACGGTGACGGAGTTTGAGGACGTTTCCTACGTGTGCTCCCCTTACTTACCCTCGTGCGTCAGGCCGAAGGAGGGGCGTCACTCGACGAACAGGGAGTTTAGCGATTTCTCGTCTCTCGCGTACCTGGCCGCGGAGGGGACCCACACCATGCGCGACACCGACGTTCGTCACCACGTCTTCCTGAACAACATCACCCTGCTGTCGTCCCAGTACCTGGTCAACGGACCGAACGAGGTGAACTCGCTGAACGAGAAGCTGTCGCTGCACGCGAGCCGCGAGGAGATGCGCAAGGGCCAGGCGGGTTTGGTATCCGCGCAAGTCGATCACTCGCCCGCGTCGACTGTGTTTGACGTCTCGATGTCGGGGATGTGCGCCATCTTCCCGATGGACTACGTGCGGTCCACCATGGCCAACTTCGAATCGAAGGTGTACCTGCCCGAAGATCCCGGCGTGGTGCAGCTGGAAAACTTTGGCATTCACCTCCACTCCAACGGCGAGGTGATTTTCGGCGTCAAGGTGGAGAGCGTCATGAACAACGTTCGGGACAACATTCCGATCGATATGATCGCTCGAATCGTGTTCGACCTGCACGAGGACTCCGCCGGCACGCTGAGCTCCATATCGAGCTCGCACCAGCGTCTACTCATGGCCAGTCTCAGGGGCACGCAGTACGTCAACGAGGTCCGCGACGAGAACCAGGGCAGCTCCCGCAAGCGCAACAGGCTGGACATCGGCGCGAGCGGCCACAAGAAAAAACCCGTGGAGCTCACCGGAAGCAGCGCCCTCGACAACGTGATCGATAACCTGTCCGGCGTGGCGGCGTCCATAGCGTCCGTCCCCAGGCAGGTGCGGGATCAGGTCATGAGCGGGCTGGTGCACAAGAAAGTTTCCGGCGAGGCTCACGAGTCGCACGTGCACGGACCTAGGCCCCTGCGTCGGGCCATCACCCCGTCGCAGCTCGCTCGGAGCTCGATGTCCCCGGTCAGAGGCTCGTCGAAAAACCCGATGCTGACGCGCCAAAAATCCGCCGTTTACGACAGCGACGACGACGGCTCCGACGTCTTCGAATCGGACGAAGACGACGATTCGATGAGGACGCAGCAGCTGGTGAAGGCGGCGAGCGAAGGTGCGGGTGCCTTCGGCGCCTCCAAGTACGCTTTCAACATGTTCACCGCCTTCTTCTGCGATTCAATCACGCCCGGCGTCTCCGCCAAGGAGCTGATGGACGGCGAGGATTTCGAGAACGACATCATTCAGATTATCGGTCGAATCACCTCGGGCGCGGATCTGCCCGGCGGGGGAATCGTGCTGAGCGGCGAGAAGGGGCTGATCGTGTCCGGGCCGGCGGGGAGGAAGTTCGAGCAGCTCATCGTGGTGCACTGCTCGGTGATGGCTCGTCGCATCTTCGTCAGCGAGTTTTTTCACCGGCTCTTCGAGATGGAATCGGAGATCGACGCCATCCAGGTGGCGATCAGCGCGCACATAGGCAAGCCCTCGCAGCTCTCGGACATTCGCAGGCGGGTGATGGAGGCGTGCAAGCAGGCCAGCTTGTTGGACTCGCTGCTGACGCAGTGCCGGAGCTCTTCCAGCGACTTGCCGGATATTTCCCAGAGAACCATGGATAAGGGGAAATCCGATCCGGCGTACGACGTGCTTCTCGAGACGCTCAACACGCAGGACTACAGGGAAGAGCTGGTGTTGCGTTTGAAGGATTTGGAGTCGTTGCTGCACTGCGCTCGGCTGGGGCTGGACTCGCTGAGGGAAAACACGGATGTGATATCCGAGATGCAGATGTTCAAACTGCAGGAGAGCCTGCAGTCGAACACCCGCAACCTCGAGTCGCTCTTCCGGTCCAACGAGAGCGCCAGCAGCAGCCTGCAGATCATGCAGCTCGTCATCGGAGGTTCGCTCGGATTCGCGATCCTCGACAGGATGACTGGCGAGTGGTCTGCCCTGGACACGCCTTGGGGACAGACGTTTTGGAAATATTTTGTCGACCCCGCCGGCGTTTGGTTCGTCGTCTCGATGACCGTGTTTGTCGTCATCGTCGTCGGTCTGCACATCACCATGAAGTTCATGATCAAGCAGGCGTCCGCGGACATGTGCCTGCGTTACTCCCTGCACGTTCGCGTCAACTTGCACGCGCTTCGACAGTACCTCAAGCGCCGCGTCTTATTCAGCGAGGAGGCTGAAACCGACGTCGAGGGGAACAACATGTACAAGGTGTCCTGGGACGAGAACAAGGTGGCGTACGGCGGTTCGTCCCTGAGGGTCAGCATATCCGTCGACCAAGGCCACGCGCGGCTGTGCACGGTGACGCTGCAGTACAATCGCAGGGAGGGTTCGCTGTCGGTGCCCGACGTCCAGGATAAGTTTTTGCGCGAGCTCGTCGACGCGAGGGTCATCGTCGACGAATCCGAACTCGGGGATTTGATTCGCCCCGAGGCGCACACCCTTGAGGAGCGCGTGCGCATGGCAATAGACGAGCAGCGGAGCAGAGACAGGGCGAGGAAGCTGCGAAAGCGGGGGGAGGACCGGCAGGCGGTGCGCATCATCGAGCGACGTGCGATCAAGTCGGAGGGGGGCCGCGACTCGCTGCGCAGCAGGTGACCGACTAGCTAGGCGTAGTCCGACTAGGCGGAGAACGCGCGGGGTATGTAATCATAAAATAGGGGTTCTACTAGACGTGAACGGCGTCGCGATCACGCCGTGAGCGCGGCAGCCTGCGCGGGCTGCTGCAGCTGCGCCCGGAGCTCGCGGAGCGCCTGTTCCTTCACCAGCCGCCGCGTCTCCGCCTCCTCGGCGGCTCTTCTGGCGGCTCTCGCCGCGCGCTTGGCGTCCTTCGCCTCGCGCCTCGCCGCCTTCGCCGCGGCCCTCCGCGCCGCCTTCGCCGCGGACGCGATCGCCTTCAACGCGACGAACGCCCGCTTCATCGTGGCTTTCTTCCCGTGCGCCGCCGCCGCGCGCTTCGACACCCTCCTCGTATGAGCGTCGGGTACGGGATTAACGCCTTTATTCGCGTCGTCGACGGACGCCCTAACCGACGTCGCGACCGAGCCAAAGGTACCGAAGCTCCCCCCTCCCTCGGAGACGCTCCCGTTGAAACTCACCCGCGGCCCGACGCCGCCGAAGACGGTGCCCGAAGCAACGGGCGGCGCCTGCGCCTGCGCCTGCTGCTGACCGCCCCAGCCCAGCATCATCACCTGCTGCTGCTGCATCATCTGCGCAAACGCCTGGTACTGCTGGAACTGCTGAAACTGCTGGTACATCATCGCCATCTGCTGCTGCTGCTGCTGGAGCGCCGCGGAGGTATCCGCGGGGTTCATCGGCGACCCGCCGGTCGCGTTGGAACCCGCGGGGCTGCGACCGCCGGCGGCGGGGGAACCGCCCGCGACGGAGCCCGCCGCGCCCAACATCGGCGGCGGCGGCGGCATCATCATCGGACCCGGGTGATAGCCTCCCGACGCGTAGCTCATCGCGGGCGGCGTTCCCGGGTGCATCATCGCGGGGCTGGGGTTGAACCGATCCGACGCCTCGTCGTCTTCGGAAGCGTCGGATTCCGAGTCGGATTCTGAGTCGGACTCCGAGTCGGACTCCGAGTCGGACTCTTCGCCGGGGTCGTAATCGGAATCCTCCTCCGAATCGTCAAACTCCGAGTCGGTCAAGACGGGCGCAGCCGTCGCCGCCGCGGTCCCGCGTCCCAGCGCGTCGAGGTCAACCTCCAGCCCGCTCTCCCCGAATATCGCCGCCGCGAGCTCGATCTTGCGCGCGTCCTCGGGCGCGAGCGGCGGCGGCGACGGCCGTTTTTGGGCCGTTTTTGGTTCGTCGTCGTGGGGCGGCGTGCCCGGCGAGGATTCTTCCGCGGCGAGGATTCGTCCAAACGATTCGTCCGAATGGATCCGGTTCGCCCTCTCGGATCCGTCGCCGTCGACGCCGTCGAACGGCCCGGGCGTCCACGAACGGCCCATCGTTTTCCCGAGCGCCGCCTCGGGGGTGGGAAGCAACCCGCGGATCAGATCGCGGCCGATTCGAGTCGCCTCCTCGAAAACCAAAAGTTGCCGGGCGTCGGCGTCGGCGTCGTCGTCTCGCGGCGACGGCGGCGGGAGAACCTCGCCCTCGAGCAGCGCCTCGCCGTGGATATGATCCGTCGGGGACTTGACGAGCCACTGGGATGAGTTATCCCGTTCGCGAGACGTCCTGTTCACGCCGTTTGGGGTTTTTTGGGCGTCCATCGACTCAGACTCGTCCGTCGGCGATTCGCCGACGGATTCGTCGTCGATTGCGTTTTCGAGCTCGGCGAGCGTCTCCGCGGGGGCGATATCAACCGGCGCGGGGGGCGCGATATCGATTGTCGCGGGCTCGTCGACGGCGGACGACGCCGGCCGCCGCACGCCGCGGACGACGCGGACGACGCGGACGCCGAGCCGCGCGAGGGACACCGCGGCGTTCATCGCGACTCGCGCGGCGGGATGCTCGCGCACGCGAGGGTTGTCGAGATGCACGCGCAACTTCGCCGCGGCTGTACCGACCGCGGCGCAGAGGAACAGGGGCAGCGCGGCGCCCGCGGGGGCGGGACGCGCGCCTGTCGCTCGAACGCGTGCGCGGCGCGCGCGGCGGCCGTCTTCTCGGGCGGACGCGGCCGTCTTCTGTTCGTAGGCGACGAGGGAGGGATGCGGAAACTGCGTCGGGTCCGCGTCGCTGAATCCCACGACGCGGCGGGCGCCGGTCGAGGTCGCCGCGCGGCTCGGGTCGTTGGACGGGGAGCCGAAATCGTCGGGGGTGGAGTCGAACGGCGGCGCTGGGGGTGTCGCCGGTCGGGCGGCGGTGCGCCTCTCCGGGGACCCGGGCTGCGGCGCCGCGACCGCCGCGACCGGAGACGACGCGGGCGTCGAGAAGGATTCCCTCTCGCCCGCGGCGCCCGCGGGGGACGCGAAGCCCGCGGGGGGCACGTCGCCGGCGGTCATCGGCCGGTCCTCGGGGGCGACGACCTTGATCCCGAGCCTGTGCTCGTTGAGGAAGTCGAAGGACGACGACAGCGCGGACCCCGGGTCCAGGCCCGTCGCCCTCGCGCGCTTGAGGCTCGAGGTGAGATCCGAACGCGACGACGCCCTCGGTTCCGGGGCGGCGTCGTCCGGGAGCGGGGCGGCGTCCTGGACCGCGACCGCATCGGGCTTGCCCATCGAAGGCGTGAACGGGCGGGAACCGGCGGTGACTCGCGCGCGCTCGACGCGAGGTGTCGAGCGAAGCGCGGCGCCGTGTGGCCTCGGCGCGTCCCAGGGAAGGAAACCGGTCCACTCGCCAACGGTCTTGCCCGACATCTGCGAATCGCGCGTTTGAATTTTCACGCTCGATTTCCAGTGACCAAATTTCCAGTCTCAATTTTTTGGACAAATAAAGTTCAAAACCTTCTCACCCGAACAGCGAGCTGAAGAACCCGCCACCCACGGGCCCCTTCGTCCCGACGGACAGCTCCTCGCGCGCAGCCTCCAACCTTCCCAGCGCGAGACCCAGCCTCCGCTTCACGTCGGCGTCCGTCTCGGTGAGACCCGCGGTGAGACCCGAAGTCTCCAAAGTCTCCAAAGTCTCCGACCCCGCCGAACGGTGAGACCCTAAACCCTCGAGAGCGGTTCGCAGCGACTCGACGAAGGCGGCGCCGTCTTCGCCGCCGACGACCGACTCCGCCACGTTCCTCCAAGCCTCGCACTCGTCCCCGCCGCGCCTCCATCGCGCCAAACCCGCCTCGGCGAGTCTCGCGCACGCCTCCGCCGCGTTCGCCGCGCGCCTCGCGTCCTCGCGCGGACCCGACCCCAATTTTCTCATACGCCGGGTCCCGGTTTCGCCCTCGGCGGCGTCGAGCAGGCGCTGACCGCGGAGGCTCGACGCGCGGAGCGCCGCGCACACCGCGGCCAACTCCGGGAACGGCGCCGACCGCGGCGGCGCGTCGTCGTCGTTTTCGATCGTTTCCGAGCCGTTTTCGAGCGTTTCTGAGCCGTCTTCGGGGCCCAGCGCGAGCGGCGCGAGGTGTTCGAAGTGCGCGAAGCGAGCGACCCACCCGGGAGCGTCGGCGAGCAGCGCCTCCGACAGCGCCCTTAGTGCCTCTTCGCCAGGTTGGTACCCCGAGGTGGAACCGAGGGCGGATTGAAGCGTCGCGAACGTGGCGAGGGCTTCCGCCGAGAACACGTTAGATTTGACCTTACGAGTTTGTCCCCCGCGTCCGTCCTCGGCATATAGGGCGCGCCGATGTGTCGCGGCTTCAATCAACGCGCGCTCGGCGGCGGCGCGGCTCTCGGCGAGTTTCGCGGCGGGAACGTTCGCGCCCGCGGCCGCGAGACGCGCGAGCGCCCCGGCGATGAGGACGGCGCGTTTTCGAGCGTTTTCGAGCGTTTCCGAGCCCCCGTTTTCGAGCGTTTCCTTCGACCCTCCCCTACCCAACCCGGCGGCGGCGTCGGAGAGGCTCGAGATGACGTCGATCGGCACGCGCGGCGCGAGACGATCGGGCGACTTGGCGCTCGCGCGGGAGAGCATCCGCAAAAACTGCGACGCGGCGGCGCCGTCGTCCTCCGCGCTCGCGACGCAATCCGCGCATCTCTCGAACCACCCCGTCCATAGTGACTCTTCTTCGTCGCCCGGAAGTCCTCCCTCGGAACCCACACGTCCTCCCTCCTTATCGAGGAAGAAGGAGATTCTCGCCGTCTCCGCGAAGACCCGAGCCGGGGTGGTCTTGGTGTCGTCGGCGAGGGTCCTCCGTCGAAGCGCCGCCGCCAATTTTCTCATCGACTTGTTGTCGAACACCCCGTCGATCTCGTGGAAGACGCCGCCGAGTCTGACGACGGTCTCGTTCAGGGCGACGAGGCACCGTCCCGTCGCGATCACCTCCCCGTAGGATAGCGTGCCGATGGATTCGGGATGCGAAATCTTCGCCGCGAGGTGATTCACCGCCGAATGAGGACTCACCACGCTCTCGAGGAAAAATCTGCCCCGGCCCCAGTTCCCAACCGTCGCGAGATGGCGCAGCATCTCGACAAAGGCGCCGGGTTCGAGTGGAGATTCCGAGCTACGATGCGGGTGTCGTTTGCACTCCCTGATGATGTTCCACGTCAGCGATTTGACCATGCTCGGGGTGATCGGGGTCATGAATCGCTCCTTTGTTTTACCCAGTCGGCGCTCGTGACTCTCCTCCATGTTTCGCACCAGGTTGGCCACCGATCGCGTCAGGTCCACCAGATCACGGCCCTCGTACTTCGCCCACCTCGTGCCCTTCGTGACCTGGATTGTCTCGTACTGCTCCAGGAGCGCCTTTTTCAGCAGAGGCCCGATCGACGACTTCGACATCAGCTTGGTCATCGGCTTCTTCGAATCCTCCGACGCCGAGAGCTTCAGCACCTCAGCCGCGTGTTCCCGCGTCATGTGATTCACCGAGTCGCCAATCTGCGATCTGAACTGAGCCATCAGCTTGGCGTTCACGGGACCCGGCACGTGCGCGAACGTCTTGAACCATTGATCCAGGTGATCGAGCACCCCGCCGCGGCCGAAGTAGTAGGCCTCCTTCGACTTGGGCGAATCGGCGAACAACCTTCGCGTCGACAGCGACTCCGCCATCCGCGCCTCCACTCGGGACCGGACTCGCTCCGCGACGACGTTGAAACCGTCGCCGTTGAACCCGTCCAGCATCCGAACCGCGCGCGTGAACGCGTCCGTCGCGACCGAATCGAATTCCGGTATCCCGTCCTCCGCGGCGCACAGCAAGTCGCGCAGCGCGTGGTTCGAAACCTGAAACAAAAACCCGCGTCATGAGTCAAATCGACCACGCATGCAAAGATTAAAATAAACGCACCTTGAAGACGCCTCCGTCCGTCGGGTCGCCTCTTCGCCAACCGACGCCGCGAAGCTCGCAGAGGCGATTGAGCAGCACGGCGGCCGTCCCGGCGGGAAGGGTTCCGGACCGCGCGAGTGAACCCGCCGCGTCGTTGAGCCCCGCGATCATCTCATCCGTCGGCGGCGTCAGCGGTGACTCACCACGCGGTGAGTCACCACGCAGTGAGTCACCGGGGGGTGAGTCACCGACGCCTCCCGCCGCGTCGTCTCCCGTCGCGTAGAACCAGGCGGCGGCGCGAGCCAGCGACGCGAGCTGCGCGCCGTCCAACTCGCCGGCTCCGACGCACGCCGCGCGGAACGTCGCGTCGAGATGGGACGGGGACATCGTCGCGAGCCGCCGACTTCTTTCGCCAATCGACGGGGCCCCGTCCCCGCCCGCCTTTTCGCGAGCGCACGCGTCCATCGCCGCCTTGCGTTGCTTGTCCAGCACCTGCACCGCCCTGGGTGGGGCCATGCGCGTGAGCGTTTCGTCGAGCGTTACGCGCGCGCGATCGACGACGGGCGGAGGGACGAGGTTAGGGTCGAGTTCGCGAATCGCGGCGTCGTACGCGAAAATCGTCGCGACGGCGTGCCCGTTCCCCGTGGACCGTTTCTCGAAACGCTCCAAGCACCGCTCCAGAGCCCCCGCGAGGGACCCGGAGACTTCCCACGGGGCACTCGAGCGGAAGGGGGGATCTTCCCCGTGAGACGCCATCGAGCGCTGCGTTCGCGCGAGCGCCGCGAGGGCGAGGATGGCGGAGCCCGGGAACCACGCCTCCGTTTTGCTATCATCGCAAAAGCTCATCACGCGGGCGTCGATCTTCGTCTTGAGCTCAGCCGGAATCGGTTCGTCAACCCCCGCGCTCTTGCGCGCCTTGGCGAGGGCGTTGACCGCGGTCAGGAACAACCCGGCGCCGATCTTGTCGTCGCCGTCGGCGATCGCGTCGAGCACCGCGTCAAACGCGCGAGTCAGCGCCGAAACCATCCTCGGGTCGGCGCGCCCGGCGTCGTGTCGCGCGAGGACCCTGTGCGACGAGAGTATCGACATCGCCGCGTGTGGGGTCAGTTTGGCCGCCCTTTCTTTGGGGTCGTTCGCGTCCCAAACGTCGTCGATCCCGTCGGGTTTCGAACCTCCGACCTCAAATTCGTCGACGAGGCATCTAACCAGCCCGACGTTGATCGCGTCTACGGCGCGAGTCAACCGACCAACCTTCCGTCCCAACGTGTCGATCCAGGTCGCGACTCCCCGCATCGCCTTGGCGAGATCGTCCGCGGACATGTCGTCGGCCGCGGTTCGAGCCACCGCGTCCACCAACGCCGCGTCGGACGCCCTCATCGTGACCGTTTTTTGGGGGCCCCTCGCGTGTATCGACGTCCCGCCGCCGGCTAGCTTACCCTCTAGCTTACCCTCGCCGGGGTTCGAATCTCCGACCTCGCAATCATCTCGCGATTTCGCGATTAATCCATCCGCGTCTCGCATCTCGCGTCGGAGTTTCGCCGAAGAGAAGAGCGCGATGGCGGCGTGCTTCCCGTGCATCTCCGGCGCGATCTCGCCCAGGCGGGCGTCGAGCGCCGACGCCAGAGGGTTGTCCCTCGTGCCCGGCTTGCCTCGCGCGACGTTCATGACCATGAGCGCGTACATGCACCTGGTGGCCTCCCTCGGGCCCATCGTCGACGCCTCTCGCGCCACCGCGCGAAGGAGAAGGTCCACGGAGGGATGCAGGGAGCGAGCGTTGATCCCGGCTCTGACGCCCCGCGCGGGCGCGTTAAACGGGTGGACGGCTTTTCGTCGAAACGCCCCCTCGCGTCTATCCTCGCGTCCACCGTTCCCGGGATGATCTTCTTCATCCTCGCGCGTGACGACGCGGTGGTCCTTCTCCTCCTCCTTCCTGTCGGTGGAGTCGACGAGGAACATTCCGTTGGTCGCCATCTTCTTCAGCGCGAGCGCGGCGGCGCCGCCGTCGAACACGTCGTGGTACTCCTCGACGAGATCGCGGAGCTGATCGAGCGGGCACCGCGCGACGTCGCGATCGGTGACGGACGGTTGGATCTCGCGCCGGGGTCGAACGTGCGCGGGGTCGGTCGCGACGGATGTCGAGGCGATTTCGTCGTCGTCGTCGTCGTCGTCGTCGTCGTAGGCGGCGATGTCGTCGTCGTCGACGGCGGCGAAGGCTGCTTCGTCGTCGTCGTCGGCGGCATCATCCGCGTCCGAGTCATGCGGCGTGTCGTCGCCGGCGACCGTCGACAGACCCCGCCAGTGATCCGACGCGGACGCCCACGACATCGCGTGCATCCGCGTCGCGCGGCGCGACGTCCGAGCCCCGCGAGGCGCGTAGCCCGCGCGCGATGGACCCCCACCGCCCGGGACGCTCGGCGCGATGATCGCCCCGAGGTGCCGATACCACCGCGCGTCGACCTTGCGCAGCGACGCGAGGCGCGTCCCGATGCGCGGCGCCGCATCCCACGAGACCGAACCCGACGCGCGACGCGCGCTGACCGCGAGGAGCGACCCGAGCGCTCGTCGCACCGCCCCCATCTCCGTTCGGTGCCCTACCCTAATGCGTGATTTCAGTTGGGGAACGCCGAAATAACGAACCGAGCTCGGCATTTTTGCCATTCCGTCGCGACGATCGAGTTCCGCACAACGTCTACGAGGCGCGACCGCGATGGACGCATCGCAAAGGGCGCCCGCATCATATGATATCGGCACCACCGAGACTCGCGCGTCGTGATCCAAAGGCTGGCTCGGACTAAGAGTTAATCTTTTCCAACTTCGTCAAACTCCAAACTCGTCAAACTTCCAGGAGCGGCCCGGCTCGCATGGCCGCGTCCCTCCTTCCCGCGGGCGCGTCCCCGTACGCGGTCGTCCTCACCCGCGCGACCCGCCCGCCCCCGACGCCCCTCACGATGGCTTCCATCGTCGCCGCGCTCATCTCCTGCCCGTGCCTCGCGCCCGCCGCTCGCGTGATGCTCTCGTTCATGAGCACCCCGCCGAGATCGTTGCACCCGGCGCGAAGCAGCTCGCCCGCCATCTCCGGCCCCATCTTCACCCACGACGCCTGCACGTTCGTCAACCCGGCGCTGCCCAGCGTGAGCCTGCCCACGGCGTGCGCCAGGACGCACTCGCGGAGCGTCGGGCCGCGCCTGGCCGCCCCCGCGCGGAACACCGGCGCCTCAAAGTGAACGAAAGGAAGCGGGACAAACTCGGTGAACCCGCGGCCGTTTCTGGAAACGCTCGCGACGTGCGCGTTACGCAGGCGGAGCAAGTGCCTGGCCCACGCGTCCGGCCCGTCGGTGTCCACGTGTCCGAACATCATCGTGCTCGTCGTGGGGACGCCGGCGTCGTGCGCGGCGGCGACGACGTCGAGCCACTGATCCGTTGAAAGCTTATCGGGACACAGCTGTGCTCTCACCGGGTCGTCCAACACCTCCGCCGCCGTGCCGGGGAGGGACCCGAGGCCGGCGTCCCTCAGCTTTTTGAGGAACTCGCGGTGGGTCAAGCCGAGGGTGAGGGCGCCGTGGGATACCTCCAGGGGGGAGAACGCGTGGACGTGGATGTCCGGCGCTCCGGATTTGGCGGCGTTTAAAATGGCGAGGTAATCCTCGCCGGTGAAGTCCGGGTGGATCCCGCCCTGCATGCAAACCTCCGTGGCGCCGCGGTCCCACGCCTCCGCGGTGCGCCTGGCGACTTCCTCCATCGCCAGGAGGTACGGCTTGCCCCGGAGTTCTTCGGAAGCGGGTCCCTTGGAAAACGCGCAAAACGCGCAGGACAAGGCGCACACGTTGGTGTAGTTTATGTTGCGGTTGACGACGTAGGTCACCGCGTCGCCGCACTGCGCCGCCCGCGCCTCATCCGCGGCGGCGCACACGGCGTCGAAGTCGGCACCCCTCGCGCGCAGCAGCGTCGCCACCGCGGCCTCGTCGAGGTCCATCTCCGTCCGCGAATGCGAATCCGAATCCGAATCGGAATCGGAATCGCGGCCGTCGACTTCGCACAGCTGTGTTGAACAGTCGAGCGCGAGCGAAGCTCCGCGGCGTCGAAGCCTCTCGATCGCCGCGCGAACGCGGCGGGAGCCGCGGGGCGGTCCGGACCCACGCGCGTCTCGCGGGGCTCGGCCGCCGAACACGGCGCCGTCCACGCCGACGACGTCCGCCGGCCTCGGGACCCTCGACGAGAGCCACGGCTTCGAAGGTGTTCGCCTCTTCGCCTCGTCGTCGTCCTTCTCGGCGCCGGCCGCCGACTCGGGCGACTCGTCGCGACCCGGACACCATCCGGATGCCCTCGCGAAACCCTCCGAGTCGGCCAGCACCCTGACGTGCGGCGCGACGCGCGCGTCGATCCATCGATCCGACCCCTCCGTCTCGTGGACCCTCACGGGCGACGGCGGCGAAGGAGACGAAGCGACGCCGCCCCCGGTTTCGTCGTCGTCTTCGTCTTCGTCTTCGTCTTCGCGGAACCCATGAGTATCGTTTGAAGGGTCCGCGAGCTTGGAGCGTTTCCGGACGACGTATCGCGCCTGCGCCGCGAGCCTCGGCACGAGCGCGTAGCCCTCTTCCCGGGTGACCCGCGCGAGCTCCGAGAGGTGCGGCCACGGCGCCTCGGGGGAGACGTGGTCGGGAGTGACCCCGGGGGAGACGCCGCCCCAATCGCTGACGCCGGCGCGAAGCATTAAGCGCCAACCCTCGCGATCGCCGACGGGGCCGCCGCCGCCGCCGGCGGCGGCGGCTGCGTCGTCGGGCTCGGGGGTGAGATTCGGGGGAACCTGGATCTGCGTGACGGGTCCGAAGATCAGGCGCGCGCACGCGGCGGTCCACGCCAGCTCCTCGAGCGACGGCTCCGGCCAATCGCGCATGCCGGTGTTCTCCTTGGCGCGAAAGTTTTGGACGATGACCTCCTGCACGTGCCCGCGCCACTTCCGATCGCTCTCCCGGATGGCGAAGAGCGCGTCCAAACGCTCCTCCCTCGTCTCGCCTATCCCCACCAGTATCCCCGACGTGAAGGGCACGTCCAGCTCGCCCGCGAGGTCGAGGGTTCGAAGTCGACACGCGGGCCGTTTCGACTCGCACCCGTGATGCGCCGCGCCCGGTTCGTCCACCAACCGATCGGACGTCGACTCGAGCATCAGCCCTTGCGAGACGCTCGTCTCCCTTAACTTTCGCAGCTCGTCCCTCGTCAGCACCCCCGCGTTGCAGTGCGGTAACAGGCCCGTTCGCGCCAGCACGGCGCTCGCGCAGTGCGCCAGGTAGTCCACGGTGGACTCGAATCCCATGTCGTTCAACTCGGCCCGCGCGGCTGGGTACAAAGCCTCCGGTCTGTCGCCGAGGGTGAACAGGCACTCCGTCGCGCCCGCGACGCGACCGCGCTCCGCCACGTCGATGACCTGCTCGACGGACATGTAGATCTTGCCGCCCGCCTCGGGATCTTTCGCGAAGGTGCAGTAGCCGCATCGGTCCCGGCACGCGAACGTCAGAGGGACGAACACCTTCGGCGAGAAGGTGACGATGCCGGGGTCGGGTCCCGCGGCGCGAACGGCGCGGGCGGCGTCGCAGAGCGACGTGAGGTCCAGCTCGGAGGTCAGGCGATCGATCTCCGAGCGCGTCAGGTCGCGCGCCCCAGAGGCGACCGCCGAGATGAGGTCATCGGCCGAGGTCGACGTGGAGGCTTCGCGATGGGAGGCACCCGGACGAGCGGAGAACACGCGGCCGCGACGGCGCTGCCCGCGGTCCGCCCGCCGCGTGTGTCCCTCCCGCGCGACGGTCGCCGCGCGGAGGGACGTCGCGGAGCATGACAGCGACACCGACGCCATCCGATACCCGTGTCGCCCGTCTCGTGTGTCACGCCGTCCACGCCTTTTGAGCACGGCGAGAACCTTTTTCGCGCTTCAGTTGGTCGCTTCCTTCGTTGGGTCAACCAGTTTGCTGTTAAAAACCGCGAGCGATGGCCAACTGCCCGCGCGTGCCGTGTTTCATCAAATGCATGATCCGGGGATTCATTGAACGTAAAATACTCATACGAGAAGCCATTCCGCTCGGAAAAACTTAATACCGGTGAAGATTCTTGAAAATCGGCAAAATTCGATTCCCAGAAAATCGGTTTCCGGCGCTCTCATTGGCCGAACGCAGGTCCAGTCATCGAAAACGTCCAGTTGCCAACGAGCCCTGCACGGGGGTTCGGGTGACGGGCCATTGCACGACGCGGCGCCTGCGCACCGCGACCGCCGCCTCAGCCAATCGACGCGGGTGTCGATAAGAACGTGCGCGCGCGGTATCGAACGCACGGGCGCGGGTCGCGTTAAGGACCAAGACTAGGAAGCGTTCGCCGGTTTCCGCGCGCCCGTCGCGACCGCGGTTGTGGAGAGGTTGACGATGATGATGATGGCTTGCGCGGTCGGGACGCGCGCGCCCGTGGCGCGCCTCCCGCGCGCGTCCGCGATCGGCCGACGCGCGTGCGGCGGTGTCAGGGCATCCGCGGCTCCCAAGCCGGGCCCAAAGAATCAGAAGGTGCGTCGCGCATCCTTCGCTCGCGCGCATTCCGGATCGCACCACGCGCGCAAAGTTTCCGGCACCCGCGGGGCGTTCCTCGTCAACATCCATCCCCCGACGCTCACCCCGCCCCTCCTCCCGCCCGCGCCGACCGCACAGGCCCGCGACGCCACCAAGCTCAGCGCGGTGATGGCGCCCGAGACGAACGTCTCCGCCGAGGAACTCGCCGCGGAGGCGCGCAGGCGCGGCATGGGCCGCAGGTTCGCCGACGAGCGATCGCTGGACAACCCCGGCGAGCTCAAGGGCATCAGGAACTTCTGGTACCCCGTGCACTTCTGGTCCAAGCTGACGAAAGGCGACGCGTCGCCGGACTTTCCCCTCTTCGGCGAAGAATGGACGCTGGTGCGAACGGACGCCGCGGGCGTCGCCGCCGCCAGGGCGTCCATCGCCTTCCCGGGATGCGACGAGATGGCGGCCATCGCGGAGGGCGGATGGGTGTGCCGATCCGTCGCCAACCCCTCTTTGCACATCCCAATTGGCGTCAAGGACGGCCTCGTGATGGTGTGGCCCGGGAGCTGCAAGCCGGACGTGCAGCTTCCCGGCACGTTCAAGCCCCCCGAGGGGTACACCACCCACGCGGAGCTCATCATCGAGGACGTGCCCGTGGAGCACGGGCTGCTCATGGAGAACTTGCTCGACTTGGCGCACGCGCCGTTTACGCACACGGGGACATTCGCCAAAGGATGGGGGGTGCCCAACTTTGTGGAGTTTGTCACCGCTCGTCTGCGCAAGCCCGGGGACGGCTGGCACGACATGGCTAACAGCCTGAACCTCGCCCACCTGGGCGGGCAGAGCGGCAGCTGGAACCCGTACCCGATCGACATGAAGTTTGTCGTCCCGTGCATGGTGGATTCGCACATCGGCATGTCGCAGGCTGGCGCGGCGGGTGGCGGAGCGCAGTTCGAGGAGGGGGTGCAGTGCGCGGAGTGCGCGAACCACCTTCACCAGCTGCACGTGTGCGTCCCGTCCACCGCCGGGCGCACCCGGCTGCTCTACCGCATGAGCCTGGACTTTGCCGGCTGGGCCAAGTGGGTGCCGGGGATCGAGCTCGTCTGGACGGAGATGGCGAATCAGGTGCTCGGCGAGGATCTGAGGCTGGTGACGGGGCAGCAGGACAGGATGCGACGGGGCGGGCGGGTGTGGGCGCACCCGGTGGCGTACGATAAGCTCGGGCTGGTGTATCGCAGGTGGAGGAACTTCTCCGTCGGGGACTCGTGCGAGCTCTGATCCCATCTGAGCTCGGGATGGGGCCCTCCCACCGCCGCTGTATTTTTTGACGTACGGGATATGAGATTTTTTAATAAACCCACCAGATGGTAAATGACACCACACGCCGGGTCCCTCTCGCGTATCCGCCGAGGTCGAAACGCGGACGCGATGGGAAAGAAGCACAAGTCCCGGCCCGACGACCGCGCGCGGGTCGTCGACGCGGGCCACTCCGGGGGCAAGGTCAAGAAGAAGAAGGCGAACGGGGCGACGATGAAAGCTTCTCGGCGAAAAGGCGGCGGTGCGTCGGCGAACGGCGACGGACGCCCGTACGACCCGACGAGGACCCTCTCGAAGCCCGCGCCCCCGCCCCCATCGTACACCCCGAGCGTCCCCACCGGCGCGTACATCACCCCCGAGCACGACGAGTACGACGCGTGCGTCGCGCGATCGTACGTCGGGTTCAGGGTCGATCCCCCCCGCGTGCTGCCCGACGAACTGCACGCCGAAGTCGCCGCCGCGTTTAAGACGATGGCGAAGCGGGGCCTCTTCACGCGCGACGTCCTCGCCGCGGGAAAGACGGTCTCCCCCACGTTCGTGTCGCGGACCCTCGTCGGAGAGCGCGGGATGACCTACCACTACCAAAAGCTTCGCATCTTCGCCTCGCCGTGGTCCGACGAGGACACTCCGGAGGGGTCGCCGCTGCGCGTGGTTCGCAAACTCAACGACGCGATGAAGGCCCGGTCGCGGGCGCTGTTGACGCGACACGGCGACCCGCGCGTCGGGGACGTCACCGGCTCGTGCGAGTTCAACGTGACGCTCATCAACTTGATGGAACCCGAGCGAAAGGAATCGGTGGCGCTCAAGGACGAGGGGCAGTTCGGGATGGGCAAAGCTTCCGTGTCGTGGCACTCGGACTCCTCCCTGCGGGACACGAGCACGGTGGCGGTGTACCACCAGACGTCGGGCGGCATCGACGGCGACGACACTTCCTGGCACGTCGCGCTCAAGTGCCTGGACGGGGTCACCCCGGCGCTGCGGGTGCCGCTTCGTTCGCACTCCGCGTACTACATGATGCGAGACTTCAACCTCCACCACCACCACGCCGTGCTCAACGGCGACACCCGCCGGTTCAGCTCCACGCATCGCGTCGCCGTCACCGCGCGAGACACCTTCGATTACGTCAAGGCGCGGTGCGAGCGCGCGCTCGCCGTGCTGCCCTCGCTTAAATGGCGCGCCGGTAAATGGCCGCGGGGGCGAAAGCCTCCGAGGGACGCGAACGAGCCGCTGTCGAACGCGGTGCGGACGCTGGGCGAGACGCACCGCGAGGTGGAGTTTCAGTGGATACGGATGTTCTGGCTGCAGGGCACCAGGCACGCGTCGGCGCACGACGGGTACTGGACGCGACGGATCGAGGAGCTGACGCAGGCGTGGGACGTGATGGAGCTCGGCTTGCGCTTCGCGATGGACGCGTGCGCGCGAGCCGCCGATGGCAAAGCAAAGGCGGAGCCCAGAGCTTTCGAGATGCTTCGGTACCTTCTGGAGACGATCGCGGAGCTCAGGGAGGAGCACGACGCGCGAGCGCAGTCCGGGGCGTACGCGCAGGTGCCCGAGGATTGCAGGCCGGTGGACCGGCCCGCTTTCGACGACAAGTCGCCGCTGCCGCGAAACCTGAGGCCGGTGCTCAACACCCTCGAATCCCATCGACGGAGGGCGCTGGACCGATAGATCCTAATAGACGACAGACAGACGCGGCGAGTTAAATTAAACCGAAAGTCTTGCAGCTTGCTTACAACGTGTGTGCGTGGGGTGTTCCGATCCCGAACCGCGTAGCCCCGGCGTACGGTGTTCGTGTAAAATCAAAGCAGTGTGCGCTCGACCGCTCTTCTTCGTCGCCGCGTGGTGGTACAATACGATTTGCCCATTTCGCCCATACAAATCCATCGACGCGTCGCGTCTCCGTCGCCCCCCTTCCGCTCCCGGGGCTCTCACTTCACTTGGTGGACCTGCCCGTCCTCTTCGTCTTCGTATCCTCCTTCGCCGGTTGGGGCTGGCTCGTCGCCGGGGCGTCCCGATGAGCCGACGCGAGTTTTCCGATTCTCCCGCCTTGCTCGTTCGCCTCGGCGGCGCCGTCGTTGGACCCGTCCCCGCTGGACGCACGCTCCATCGAGTGCGGCCGCTCCTCCCCGTCGTCGCTGCCGTTGCCCTCGCCGCCGCTGGCGCCGCCCTCGCCGCCGGAGTTTCCCTGCGGCGTAGCCTTATCCGCCTGCGCGGTCGCGGCGGGCGCGGCGGGCGGCGCCCCGGGCTCCGTCTTCTGGCTCTGCGGCCCGTCCTTCGGCCCGTCCTTGTTCGTCTGCGTCTTGAGCGTCTGCGTCTGTCCGCCGCCGTCGCTCCCGTTGCCGCTGCCGTTGCCGCTGCCGCCGCTGGCGTTGCCCGCGCCGCTCCCCTTCTCCGACTGCGCCGCGGGGTTACCCTTGCCGCTGCCGTCGTCGGAACCCCCCGACCCGCCCCCGCGCGCGAGATGGCCGCCGCTTCCGCCGCTTCCCCCGTTGGATGGCCCGCTTCCACCGCCCCCGCTCCCCTGTCCGCTCCCGGGCCCGTCGTTCCCCTCGCTGCCGCTTCCCTCGCGCTTGTACTCGTTGCCGGAACCGTCGCCGCCGCTGCCGCCGCCCCGACGATGATTGTCGCCGTGAGCACCGCCCGGGCCGACGTCGCCGCCGGAACCCTCCCCGCTGCCGCCGCCGCTCCCGCCGCCCTCGCGGCTCGGCGAGTTCTCCATCGTGCTCTCGCTGCATCCCTGCAGGCGCTTGAGGTACAGGCGGTACTTCTGGAGGTGGCTCGCCACGTTCTCGCGCGTCAGACCCTCCACGTTCATGAGCTGCATGATCGTCTTGGGCACCGCGTTCTTAATGCCGAGGTGCGACACGGCGTCGACGAAGCGCTTGTGCAGCGGCGGCGTCCACACCAAACGCGGGCGCTTCAGGGCGTGCGCCTGGTCGTCCTCGGAGCCTGTCGAAAGTTCGGGGAGGCGTCGGGGATTGAACGAACGTTGAGTGAGGGGCGGCGCGAGGTTCGTCGAAAGTCTCGGGGAAATTATGTGTTTTTTTGCCGACTGCGCGCCCATACGGCGCGACACGAGATGAAGATATTTTGGAGTGGGAGGATATTTTGTTCGCCGGGGCGCGCACCCTCGAGTCCCATGGACATGCCGGGCTCCTCGCGCGATCGCTTGAACGCCTCGAAGCTTCTGGAGTGTTCCATGCTAGCCTGGTACGCCATCATGTGCTCGTAGCTCACGTTCGGATCCAAGTGGCCTGCGGCGTGGGCGGAAGATCGGCGGCTGGTCAGATCCGTCTCTCACCTCCGCGGGTGCGATATTTTTTCCTCAACGACCCGAGGCGAGGGGAGAGTGGCGCGGCGACGGCGATGGACCGAGGCGCGATCGCGACGATCGGGCGCCGCATTATTCTGGGGTTAGGTTCGGGTTCGTCGACGAGCGATTGACGCACCTTGGGAAGGGCCCATGCCCCGATCGCCGCCCTGGCCGAGCGACCTCCCGTAGGGGTCGTAATGACCCCCGGGCCTCTGCGCGCCGAACGGGGCCTGGTACATACCGGGGAAGCCGTAGGGGCTGGCCATCGCCGCCGACGCCATGGCGGCCGCCGCGGCGGCCTGGGCGTTCGCGGAACCCGGAGGGGGCATGCTGTGGTGGAAATTTGCGTACGGCGGGGGCATCGAGGCCTGCATCTGAGCCGCGCCCATGGGGTCGTGATACGAGCCCTGCGCAGCTCGAGATTCGCCGTTGGCGCGCTCTCCGGACTCCTGCGACGGCGGCGGCAGCGGGTATCTGTAGCCGTTCATCATCTGGATTCCGAACGCGTTGGCCAAGGACGGCGTGAGCAGCTGAGAGTTGGTGCCGGGGAGCTGCTCAGGCCGCGGCAGGCCCTGTTCCCACGCCCACATCACCTCCGAGGGTGGTTTCCCGGTGGTCGCGTTTCCCGTTTCCTCTTTCCCCGGCTTCGCGGGGGGCTCCTTCGCGGCCTTGCCCTGATCCGTCTCGGCCACCACCGCCGTCATGGTTCCACTACGGTGGCGGCGCGATGAGTGCGGGTATCTGTATCACTTCCTGCGCGCGGTTACTCCGATCGCCGCGGTCGCGCGCGTCGGTAATGCGTCGACGCGTCCGTCGCTTTGAGGGGCGAAAAAAAAGCGACAAAAAAGCGAAAAAGATCCCGCGAGTCGAAGATATTTTCGCGAAAAAAGCAGCGGTGGCATTGGCCACCGTCTGCAGTCTGGGATTGGCACTCCACACGTCGCGCCACGCAAGCCGCGACAAAATCTGATTTGTTTCTGCTTTGGGAACTTTCGCCACTGGAAACCTGTGGAGATCCGTCCAGCCGTCGGGAGGTTGGTTGCCTCGGGGCTTGATTGATTGGCAAGCGGAAAAAGCACGTGCGAAGCGTTGTTATCCTCGGAACCAACGATGCGTGACACACATACATACTCACGACGCATCCTCACGCACGCTCGACACCGCTTGACGAACATGGCCACAGCCGCGATCGCTCGCCGCGCCGTCGCATCGCGCCTCCTCTCGCCCGCGACCTTCCGCCCCGCGCTCGCCGCCTCGGACCACCGCACCAGGGCCATGGGCGTCGTTACGGACCCCCACCTCGGCAAGAACTTGGACGACACCATGCACAAGGCCGAGAAGGCGCGAGAGGACATCTGGTTCCGCGAACACGACCTCGACGCGCTCCGTGACTTGTACAAGAAGGCGCGGAAGCAGGCGAGGCACGGGAAGACGGAGGGCGAGTCGGTCAAGACCGACGCCGCGGAGCTGAGTGAGCTCAAAAAGTTGGTGAACGGCAAGCTGGACCAAGCCACAATGGAGCGGCTCATCGACTGGAAGCACCACCAATGAAGCACCACCGATCTCACCGTCAACCTCACGAAGACGAACAACGCGCTTCAACGCCACCATCGTCGCGCCGTCACGTCGATAACAGCTCGTCGAAGAGCCGAGTCGCGTCGAGCTCGCGCCGATCGTCCTCGGTCAACGCCGCCAGCTGTGTTTGGTCGTTCCTTTCGCGGATCCTCGCCGCGCGAAGCAGCGGATGCGACCGCCGATCCCTCTCAATATCCACGCACTCACACGTACCCGATGACCCACCCGGCGATCGTTCGATCGAGAAGACGACGACGTGCTGCCGAAGGGTGGTGTCGTCGTCCGGAGGGATATCCCCGAACGCGGGCTCGGCTCGAAGACTTCGATCGGCGAGCGCTTCGAACAGCGCCTCGTCGTACCCGTGCCCGCCCCATCGACCGCACGTCTGCGCGATGGCGATCATCGGTCGCCGCCGCCGCCGGGTGCCGACTTTTCCGTCCCCGTCCCCGTCGCCGTCCCCGGGTCCCGACTCTTCGTCCCCGTTGTCCCCGAGCAACGCGTCCAGACATCGCGCCAACGCGACGGCGCCCGTCTCCGAGTACACCAGGTCCGAGCCGCACACCAGATCCCACCCGCCGGTCCCTCCCGCGGAGTGCACGAATCCCTCCGCGTCGTTCCAGTCCAGCGCCCTCGCCATCGGCGACCCGCGGGTGCCTCCGCCGGCGAACTTGGCGAGGTTCCGTTCGAGCCTGTCGAGCGCGCCGCCCTCGGTCGTCTCAGTCGCCGTCCACGACGCGAAGCGCGATGACATCTTGAGCGCGAGCCAGCCGGTGCCCGCGCCGAGCTCGAGGACCGCCGCATCGCGCGCTCGCAGGCGCTCGCACCTCTCGGATTCGAGGTACCGCCCGAGGACGATCGCCGCGGGCCACACCCTGCCGCTGCAGTGCGACGCCTGCGGAGGACGGGGTGGACAGGAGGGTTAACACTCGACGGCGAAAAAATCTCCGCGGGGCGGTGAGGTTGGCGCGTGGGGGACGGGGGGAAGCGGACGGTGGCTTACCTCCACCTCGATGCCGAGCTCGCCGAGCTCGTTGGTGGCGAGCTCGACGGAGGAGCCGAGGCCGGGGGGAGGCGCCGACATCCGCGCTCGGACGGAGTGACTCCTCCGCTCGTCGTCCCCTCTCGGCTGAAATAACTCTTCGTCAAAATCTCCGGGGGCCCCGTCATCACTCCGCGGCGGCGGAAGCGGAGCATCCGCCGCGATGTCCGCGACGTCCGCAGCCTTCGTCGCCCCCGTCGCGCGCGCATCGTCGCGCACGACGCGGCGCCATCGCGTCCACGCCCCGATCGCGCGCGCGGTCGCGCCGTCGTCGTCATCGTCGTCGTCCGTTCGCGAGAACGACGCGCTTCCCACCTTTCCCGGCGGTTGGCTGGGCCCCGACCTCGCCGCGGACCCGGGCTCGTGGACGCACAGGCTCACCGACGACGAAATCGCGGAGCTCGACGCCGCGCTGGCGTCCGCGGAGGCGGCGGGGCTCGACGTCATCGACCTCACCCCGGACAACTTCCCGCTCCCCACGCTCGCGACTCGACTCGACGGACTGAGGCGCGAGCTCGTCCACGGCCGCGGGCTCCACCTGTTCAGGGGCGTCCCGGTCCACAGGTACACGCCGTGGCAGAGGTGCGCGGTGTTTTACGGCATGGGCGCGCACATGGGCTGGACGTGCCCGCAGAACGCCCGCGGTCACGTCCTCGGGCACGTCAAGGATCTGGGCGCCGATCCGAACGACCCGACCGTCCGAATCTACACCACGTGCGCCGCGCAACCCTTCCACACCGACAGCGCCGACATCGTGGGGCTGATGTGTCTCGAGAACAGCGCGTCGGGGGGCGAGTCGAAGGTCGTGTCCTCGGTGGCGGTGTGGAACCGGCTGGTAAAGACGGCGCCCGATCTCGCGCGAACGCTCCTCGAGCCGTTCCCGGTGGACCGAAAGGGCGAGGTGCCCCCCGGGAAGTCGCTGACGTACGACATGCCGGTGTTTCACAGGCACGGCGTCGTCGCCGGCGAAGTCGACGGCAGCGCGGTGACGGTGTGCGTCGGTGCGGCGGGCGTGGCGGGGGATTCGGAGGGGGGCGGCGGAGGCGACGGAGAGCGAGGATGCGAGCTGCTCAGCGGGATCTACGACAGGAACTTCATCGACGCGGCGCAGGCGCGGTTCACGGAGGACGACGGCGTGCCGCGGCTGACGCCGACGCAGATCGCCGCGCTCGACGCCCTCGACGCGACGTGCGACGACCCGGGCATCCGTTTGGACATGCGTCTGGAGCCCGGCGACGTGCAGTGGCTTCACAATCACACGACGTTTCACGCCCGATCCGCGTACAGCGACGGGGACGGAAACGGGCCGAGCCGAAGGCACCTCCTGCGGCTGTGGATCACCCCCCCGGACGCGAGGGCGCTGCCGGGGGCGTTCGCCGAGCGGTTCGGGGATCTGCGCGTCGGGGCGGGACGGGGCGGCATCAGGGTGGAGGGACAGACGCCCTTCTGCGCGCTCGAGCCGGGGGCTTGACGATCTGACGATTGTTACGATCGATCTGACGATTGTTACGATCGATCCGACGATGGTTACGATCGACGACGCGAACCCTCTTTCGCGACCAGTCATCGCCGAGGCGTCGTGCGTGATCCCTATGTAATCCCAATATCGCTCGTGCTTATTCATCGAAAGGCCAATCTACATATCTTACGATCAGGCCTCCCGCCGCCCCTCCCTGGAACATCCGACTCGTCGGAATCCCCCCTCGAGGAACCGCGGGCCTGTCGACGACGAACCCACACGCGCACACCCCCTCTGCTAATACCGATTAGACAGCCTAATAGCAATCAGCAACCGCTTACTCAGTGTCGTTGGTGGCGCGGGTGTAGATCTGCTGCTTGGAGTGCATGGTCACCGGCTTGATGAGGCCCTTCGCGATGAGGATGGCGATGGCCTTGCGCGCGAGGGAGCACGTGATGCGGAGGCGGTCGGTGAGGATGGAGATGGAGATCATCTTGTACTTGGGCACCTCGGCGAGGAGCTTGTCGTAGGTGGACTGTTGAGTTCGAACGGAGAGGGAGGCGAAACGTCAGTGGCGAGGCTCTCGAAGACGTACCGACGACGACGTCTACGGGTGTAACCCTAAAGGAAAAATAACCCCGACGTCGCGGGGCGCGCGCGACGTCGCGGACGGGACGCGAGCGATTCTCACCTGCTCGAAGAGGACCTGGTTGTTGGCCTTCTCCTTGGCCTTGCCCTTGGACCACTTCTGTTGACATTAAAGGGGGATCGGGGTCGCAGGTCAGCCATCGGTTCGGCACTGCACGGCTTTTCGCTCTCGCCTCGCCACTGGGAGTGAGCAAAAGGCGGGATGGGGCGCTCGGAGATGGAGGAGAGCGGCGGGGATTCGCACCTTCTTCTTGGCCTTGCCACCGGCAGCGGCCTTGGCGGCCTTGGCGGCCTTGGACTCGGGGGCTTTAGGGGGCTGTGGATTGGATGGGGAGGGGGAGCGCGGGTCAGTCACCGGGATCGAGGTGCGAAAAACCCTAGTGGCTCATTTTCCGCCCAGCCGCGCCCGGAGATGCGCGGTGTCGAGGGTCTCGCGAACCCCCGACGCGCGCATCCGACCGCGGACGGTTCGGGAAGAATCGTAAGGTACGGAAGGGGCGCTCACCATCTTCGAAGATACTCTCCTTCGTCGTGCAAAGAGGCCGAGACGTGCCGCGACTCGGGCCTTTTGTTCGAGGCGAGCGGGGCTCCACCCGTCCGACCGTCAGTGTCGGGACGGTTGCAAAAAAAAAACGACGGTCCAACCACGAAGGCGGATCGACGGGAGGCGAAGAAACGCTTTCAACGCGAACCATCGTCGTTCCCGCCTCACTCGACCGCCTCATCGTCGACCGCACGCCCCCGCGACCGCGAACTCGCGCCGTCGACACACACACACACGCGCACACACACCACCGAGACCATGCCAGCCGCCCGCGTCCGCCCCGCGAAGCCGCGCGCCGCGCGACGCCGCGCGCCCTTCGCCCTCTTGTTCGCCGCGGCCGTCTCGGCGAGCGCATTGTCACTCGCCGAAGCCGCGTCAGCGTCGTACGACCCGGCCAAGTGCACCGATAAGGACGTCGTCGCGCCCCTCGGGCTGGCGTGCCAGACCGCCCTGGCGGATTCCTCCTCGATGCCCACCTGCTGCGCCGCGCTCACCACCTGGAACGCGGCCGGGTGCAACTGCCCCGCGCACCAGGGCAAGACACTCCTCGACCTCGACGAGTACGCCGCGTTCAAGCCCGCGCTGTCCGGTCTCAACGCCGGGTGCGGCATCGACGCCGCGGACGACGACGCCGACGACATGTGCATTCCCCCGTCCCCGCCGCCGTCTCCGTCCCCGCCGCCGGCGCCCAACCCGCCGCCGGCGCCCAACCCGCCCACCGATGATGCTTCTACCAAAATCGTCGAGGATGCCGCCGCGGGGGCGTCCGCGGCGTCCGCGGCGTCGCTCGCCGCCGCCGTCGCCGCCGCGTTCGTCGCGACCGCGCTCGTTGCGGCGTGATGATGGGACCGGCGAGAGGTGACGTACGCGAGGAGGTGACGTACTGTACGTCGCGGCGACGGGAGGGAGAGGTTTCGACGATCGATCGATTGGTCGACTCGCGCTCGCGCTCGCCTTCGTAATTTATATTTCCGCATACACTAAATACGTCGTCATTTCCGTACGCGTAATCTTCCTGGTGTGGAACGACGAATTTCGCGAGCGACAATCCCCGCCTCGCTTCGCGTCTGCGCTACTCGTAGTGCTATGAGGTATTCCGTCCGCGCGCGTTATCGCGGAAGCCGAAGCGTCTTTTTCTTGGAAACGCGCGCCCCCACGTCGATCGTCCCGGAGGCACACGCGCGCGCACCCGCGCCCACGATGAAGACGACACTTCGCTCGTTCCTCCTAGCCGCGCTCGCTTTCGCGCTCGCGGCGTCGCCCGTCGCCGCCTACGGCGTCATCCACCGCTACGACCACGTCGACGACGAGACGCACGCGAAGCACGTGCGCGCCATGTACAGGCTCGACGATCTCCTCTCCGAGTACAACCGCCTGCACAATCACCCGGACCCGGATCACCACAGAAGACACCGCGAACCGGAGTACGTGCAAGCGTACAAGGAGAAGCACCTGCACGCGGCGCAGCACGCGCGGCGCGTGGAGGCGCTGCGCCGCGCGCACGGCGACGGCGACCCAGAACACGTCGCGTGCGACGATCCCCTCTTCGTCCAGTCGCACATGCTCGACTGCCTTCGACACCCGACGTGGGAACACCCGCACGGCTCGTGCTGCGAGGGACTGCGAATGTGGAACGACGCGGGGTGCAACTGCGACGGCGTCCGGACGGTGTTGACCCACGACGCGACGTTCGAGCACTACGCGCGCGTCGCCGCCAAGTTCGCGCAGCAGTGCGACGTGACGCCCGCGACCGACTGCGATCGTTTCTTCACCCGCGAGACGAAAGCCTACGGCGTCGCCCAAAAAGAAGGCGATGGGCCTCGGTCGGGATCGGGGCACTTCCACCTGCCGCTGCCCGAACGCGACGCGAACGGGGTTCGAACCCTCGGCGCGACGATCCCGGAACTGCCCCGCGGACGCTCGCTCAAGTCCGCGTGGGAGTCCACCGCGGGTCAGCAGACCGTCGACTGCTCTTTGCTGCAATCCGCGATGCTCGCGCTCCTGCCGTGCCTCGGCCAAGTCGCGGAAACGGTGTCCGACGAGTGCTGCAAGGGGCTCAACACCTGGAACGACGCCGGCTGCTACTGCGACGGCGTTCAGACGATCATGGACGATCCGGAGACGCCAAAAGCGTACGTCGCATTAGCCGCCGTCCTCAATCCCGCGTGCGGCGTGGAGAAGGTTACGGATTTAAATCACCGGACGTGCGCGCCGCCGCCCCCGGCGACGCCGCCGACGCCGCCGCCGCCCAACCCGCCGCCGCGACCGCCCGCGTCGTCCACGCTCGCGTACGCAACGACCTTGGGCGTTCGGGAGACGTGGGGGGCGTTCTACCGATCCTTCTCGCCGTACGAGTGGGACGCTCCGACGGATGAGGATTACTGCAAGTGGATGGCGGACGTGCTCGTGTGCGATTACATCAAAAATCGGGACGATTGCGAGTGGAAAGATTCCGAGGCGGGCGGGACGAAGGAGGTTTTGACGCCGTGCGAGTGGTACGAGGGCAAGTGCGAGCTGCGGGATTACCTGCAGATCGGCGCGAGGGAGCTTCGTAACGCGTTTCGTAACGTCCTCGCGGCGAGCCAATCCGCGCACGACGCGTGCGCCGCCGGCTGCGACGACGACTCGGACGATGACGAAAAGTGCGTGGAGACGTCGCACGGGTGCCTCCCCTCCGTCGACGCCGCGATGGCCGCCGCCGACGCCACCGCCGGTACGATACGAACCACCCCGGTTCAGCGCATGGTGTACCGCCAGTACATGCACGGCGTCGTGCGGTGCAACGCGGGCAACGCAGGCGCGGGTCAATCGTACGTCGACGTGACCGCCGACGAATGCGCCAAACGCGACGGTTGCGCGTGGGACCCGACATCCGGGGGAGGCGGCGGCCGGTGCGAGCCCACGCGGGGGTGGCGCGAGGCGACGTCGCTGCAGGTTTGCACGCCGCCCGAGCCCCCCGCGCCCCCGCCGCCGCCGCCGCCGCCCGTCGCCGGGTACGAGTACGAACGCACGAGGGGCGACGGCTTTGAGAAGGACTTTCCGCCCTGGGCGGTGTGGACGTTCATGGTCGTCTCCAGCGCCATCTCGCTGTCGTGGATGTGCGGATGCGTTCTGGTGTACAAGCGGCACCCGGAGTGCCCAAAGCCGGAGTCGTCCGAGTCGGAGGCGGATTCCGACGAGGGCGGCGACGATTCGTCCGACGGCGAGGTGACGCACTCGGAGATCACGGTTGTGACGAGCGACGAACCCGACGGTAAACTCCTTCGCGTAAGGTCGAGGCGCGGCGAGGTGGCGCGCGAGGTGACGATCCCGCCGTGGCCCAAGTACGCGCCCATTCCCTACGAGCGCAGGAAGTCGACCCCGAAGAAGCACAGGAAGCCCGGGTCGATGGAGGGGTGGGAGAGGTTGCGGGCGCTCAAGGTTGCAGGCGCTCAAAAGCACAGGTGACAGGCGAGGCGGTGATTTTTGACGTGATTTTGGAAAGTTTGTGCCATTGTTCTGAAAGATTTTAATCATGAAACTAAAAAATATGTGTGAGTTTGCGTGAGTTACAGATTAAAATCCATATTTTGCTGATGCCGTCGTGTCCGCGTCCAGTCGAGTCGACGAGCAACGTTTCCACCGGCAGACGAAACGGTTCTTCTTCGCGTCTCACTCGCCACGCGCGCGCCACCGCGTCCCTCCCGAATGAAGCGCGCGAACCCTCTGGCGCGCGGAAGGAGGCGCGGCGATCTCGCCTTTTACTTTTGGATCATCGCGCACATCGCGCTCGCCTTCCTTCTCGTCGCGTCCGTCGGCGCGCTGGACCGTCCACCGCGGAACCGTCGCGATGGGCCGACGAGCGCGGAATCGGCGGATGCGCCGTCGCTCGCGGTCGGCGCCGCGACGACGCGGGGATACCGGCGCAGGGCGCTCGCATCCAACGCGACGGACCCGCATCAAACGCCGCCGCCGCCTCCTCCTCCTCCTCCCGCCGCGAACGCGTCGTCGCCGGCGCGGGCTGAACTAGTCGACTCCGGCGGGACAACCTCGAGGTCGCGCGAAACCTCGGGCTCGGACCGGGCCGCCGTCGGCGGCGACGAGTCGAGCGGCGTCGAAGGAGAGAACGGCGCGACGGACGAAGGGGCGTACTACGGCGAAACGGACGAAGGCGCGAGAGCGCACGCGAGGGACGACGACGACCGGAGCGTCGGGTACGGCGCCAGGGAATACGTTCCGTTTGCCATCGGCGTGGCGACGCTGTCGTTTGTGGTGCTGATGTGCTTCGACACCCTCGTGGCGCTGACGCTGCTGCTGTGCCTCGGCGCGGTGGTCGCGGCGTGCGCCATGGTGCTGAACAACTCGGAGGACGACACGCGATGGCGCGACGACGAGTTTAACGGCCCGATGTGAAGAGCGCGTTCGACCTCGCTCTCGCGCCGTTAAAACCCGGTATCGAATCGATTCATCGAGCGTTACTCGTATTCATCGAGCGTTACTCGTATTCATCGAGCGTTACTCGTATTCACGGACGACTCACCGCGACCTGACGTTCCTACGTCCGCCCCGCGACTCGCGCGTCTCGCCGCTCGTCGCCCCGCCCGCCCCTCCTCCGGTCCCGCCCCGGGAGCCCGCCGCCGGCGAGCTCCCTTCGAGCCATCGCGCCCAAGCCGCGCCCCGACGCCGGCGCCGACGCCCGCGGGAAAGACCCTGAAACGGCTGAAACGGCTGAAACGGCGCGATTCCCCCGCCGCCGCCTTCGCCCGTCACCGCTTTTGCCGCGTTCATCCTCGCATGAACCGTCGACGGTGACCGCCGCGAGGACGCTTAAAATCCTCTCATCCGACGGGTCGACGCCTGGTAACTTTTCGAGCAAATCCGCGACGAAGGGCACGTCGGCGAGCGCTCGAGCCGCTCGGGCCCGCGGCTTCCGCGGGCAAAACGCCGTCGACGACGCCACCGCCTCCGCGATGCACGTCGCGTCGTCGGACTTCCTCCGAGACGTCGTCGTCCCTTCGGGTCCCTCGCGCCCAAAGGCTTTCGATCCGCTTTCGAACCGATCGCCGTCGTCGAAACCGAAGAAACCGAAGGATCGATCGCACGGGGGTTCGAACGCGCGCGTGGACGGGCCCGCGCGGTCGACGCTCTCGCCGCCGCCGAAGCGCTCGACACACACCGCGTCGAGGTCGATCCCCCGCCTCGCGTCCTCCCAGCTCGTCGCGACGCCTCGCGGAACCCTCGCCGCGAAGAGCGACGCGACCTCGTGCGAGACATCCCCGGCGCGGAGCATCTCGTCGGCGGCGGCGCGCGTCGACGCGTTCAGCTCGTCGTCGTGCACGGACGGAGAAAACGTGACGTCATCGTCGTCTTCATCATCATCCTCCTCCTCCGACGACGACTCGTCGTCGTCGTCGTCGTCGTCGTCGTCCGAGGTACGCCCCGCCGCCACCCACAAAAACTCCGCACTCTCGCCCAACCGCCGGCTCAGGCGCAGCGAGGCGGATATCGCCGCCCGCCACGTCGGCGGCAAGGGTGTCGAGGGTACCGAGCCAGTCGCTTCGTGCCCGTCGTCGAGGAGGTTGTCGTCGTCGTCGAGGAGGTTGTCGTCATCGTCGAGGAGGTCGTCGGAGCCCGCATCGTTCTCGGAGGATTCGTAGGACATCTGCGGTCGCAAGCCGTACGACTGGAGGACCCGCAGGTTGTCCGGGTCGAGCTCGTTCAGGGAGGCGTCCGCGGATGAGTGGTCGGCGAGGCTGTCGCCGCCGTCGCTCGCGGACTCTTCCTCCTCGCGCTCCTCCTCGTCGTCCTCGTCTCCGTCGCGTCGATCGCCCCCCCGCGCGTGATCCTCGCAGTCCTCGCAGTCCTCGTGCGCGTCCGTTTCCGAATTCGCGTCCGCGCGCTCGTCGTCGAGGTCGCGAACGCGTTCGCCGGGTTCCTCGCGAGCGCCGATGTCCACGTCCCGCAAACTCGCGCGCGCGTCGTCGTCCTCGGAGGCGTCCGCGGGCGTCCGCTCCTCCCCATCCTCCTCCAGATCTGACGATCCTCCGCCGACGGAGGCTTTGACCGCCGCGCCGGCGTCGTCGGAGCTGCTCGTCGGCGCGCGGCGTGCACCGGCCCTCGTTTCCGGGTAGGATCCGCTCGAGGCGCGTCTCGGGGGCGTGAAAGGCCCGCCCACGTGTCGGCGCATCGTCCTCGGTGCGGCGCGTTGTTGGCTCGAGGTTGCGTTACTTTTTTGTGTTGACTTTTTCGCGACGACGCACGTGCGTGTGGTTCAAACATCGACCGGTTCCCTGTTACATTTCTCTATTTTTTGGATTTTCGTAACTGCCATAGCATAGGAAAATGCCGCGCGGGATATCATAAGGAAAAATGCTGACTCACTGCGGTCCCTGAAACGTGTTGAAACGCCCCCGAACCGCATTGTGTCATCTCGCCCGCGGGGAGCATGGTTCGCAACGGGCGAGGGACCACCGCCGCCGTCGTCGCCGCCGCGGGTGGCCTCAGCCTCTCCCTCGCGGCGCTCAGCCTCGGCGCCGTCCCCTTGCTCGCCTCGCTGGGCGACCGCGCCTCCAACAAGCGCAAGCGCGGTTCGCCGCTGTCGCCCTCTCGGTGGTACGCCTCGCAGGACAGCGACGGGCGCGTGGGCGACGCGGCGGCGGACGTCTTGGCGCGCGTCGCCGACGGCGGGGTCGAGCCCATGCTCCGCTGCGAGGTGTGGCCGCTGCTGTTGGGCCTGCGCGAGCCGAACGACACCGCCGTCGAGCAGGAGCAGGCGCGCAGGCGCCGACGGGAGCGCTACCGGCAGCTGCGCGAGCGGTGCGAGGAGCTGCACGAGATGCTCTCGGGGCGGAGCGGCGCGGCCATGGGCGCGAGCGGCGACGAGCCCCCCGCGGACCTCGGCACGTTCACGGAGACTTTACCGGTGATACGCGCGGACGTCCCGCGCACGCCCTTCCGAACCGGCGCGTTTCAGTCCCACTGGGAAGCCGACCGCCTCGCCGAATCCGCATCCGAAGATGACCTAACGACGACGACGGCGGCGACGGCGGCGCCGACCGGCGGCGGAGGCGACGCGAACGGCGCTCACCTCCGCGGCGCCAACAGCGGCGCCAAGCTACCGCGACTGGAGCCCGTCAAGTCCGTCCCGGCGGAGCATCAACCCACGTGGCGCACCGCGCAGGCCGAGCGGCTCGCCGCCGTCCTCCAGTCCTACGCGCTCCTGGACCCGGTCGTCGGGTACTGCCAGGGCATGAACGAGATCGCCGCGCACTTCCTGGACGCCATTCCGGATGAGTCGGAAGCCTTCTGGTGCTTCGAGAAGTTCCTCCGGGGGTACCGGTGCCACTTCGTGATGGGCGGGCACGTCGGCAGCCCCGGCGGCGGAAGCGGCGGCGGAAGCGGCGGCGCGACACCCGGCGCGGGCTCGAACAACGGCAAACGAGGCGGCGCACGAGGCGGGACGTTTCGCCCGAGGAGCTCGAACGTGCGCGACAGGCTCCACGAGCTCGGCGATATCCTTCGGCGTTGCGACCCGCCGCTCTGGAAGCACGTGCAGCTCTTGGGGGCGCAGGAGTGCATGTTCGCGTTTCGTCAGGTCGTCGTGCTCATGGCGAGGGAGCTGCCGCCGGCGGAGACGCTGTACCTGTGGGAGGCGCTGATGGCGCGGGGCGACCACGTGTCGAGCGCGGACGTCGTCACGGAGGAGGACGAGGAGGGCGATGATGGCGAGGAGGGCGAGGAGGACGAGGGCGATGGGAAGGACGCGGGCACAGAGGAGGGCTCAGAGTTTGGCGCGGGCGACGGGAGACTGTTCTTGCACGTCGTCGCCGCGGCGTTCATCCAGGCGAGAAATATCGCGTTCGGATGTCACGAGTTCGACCAGCTGTTGCACGCGTCGCATCACGCGGTGGCGAACAAGACGCTCGCGGCGGCGCCGCTGCTGGCGACGGCGACGCGGCTCATGGCCAAGGGGTACCGAGCTCCGGGCATGGCCTTCCCGACCAAATGACGAGCTCGAGCGACGATGTCACCTTTACTTTACACGCGAAAGAATAGAAGTCTCGCTCGGAATCTCGTCTCGACTCGCGCCGCGGTGCAAGCCGCTCACGTCGGGACCCCCGGGTCCTGTCCGTATCCCTCCGGCATGAACGGGTAGTTGGTCGCCTTGTCTCCCACGGCGTACTCTCCGCGAAGATCCGTGGGTTTGAAGTTTGCGCCCAGCGCTTGGCCGTCGTCGCCGGTCAAATCCACGCACCTCACCTGACCCAGCTCCATGGCCCAGTCCCCGTGGTGCGTGCGCAGGTCGGTGCCCATCATCGCCGCGGTGAACAGCGAGAGGGTGTCCGCGTGAGACACCAAGATGACGTCCTCGCCAAAGTATGTGGCTTCCAACCGAGTGAACGCCTCCAGAGCCCTCCTGTACAAATCGCGAGGCGACTCGACGCTGGCGCTCGGCTGCAGCGACGCGGGGACCGGCGGCGGGGTGTTAGCCGAGTCCTTCTCGTCCCCGGCCCACACCGCGTCCCACTTACTCTGGCTGTCGAAGTCGAGCGCCCCCATCTTCCGCGGATCCAGCAGACCGGAAAACTCCGTTCGCAGCTGCGAGAACAGCAGGCCCAGATCCTCGCGCAGTATCAGCGCGGATTGGAACGATCTCTGGAAGTTGCTGGTGTACAGCCAGGACGGCGCGGCGTCGTACTCGTCGCTGATGACGCGCGCCGCCTCGTGCATCTGGTTGATGCCCCGTTTCGTGAGGCCGTAGGTGGTGTCGTACTTGTACGACGGATTGGACAGGAACATGCCCCTGACGTCCAGGGTGCTCTCGCCGTGCCGGACCAGGAAGTAGCGGTTGTGGAGGCGGGAGGGCAGGTCGATGAACGCGCGCGCGGGTTTTGGGGCGGCGAGGCCCGGGAGCGCGGTGAGCGCCGCCGCGCCCGCGAGCATCCCGCGGCGCCCGGCCTTCGCCGGCTCTCCCGCGCCGTTCGATTCTCCTCTCTCCCGCGCCTTCGTCCCTCCCCGATCGGTCCCGAAGCCGGCGCGACCCGACGTCGAAGCGCCCCGCTGGGTCTCTCCGCGCCGCTCCGGGAGCCACAGCCCGCTCTCCTCGCGCGCGTGCGACGATCGGACGCAGCTCCAGTCCAGGTGCTCGTGGACGACGGCTCGAGGGCGGTGCGAAGCCCCGGTGACGCCGGCTTCGAGCTCGATGCCACTTGGCGAGACTGGGGCCGCGAGTCGTGGCGCCGGTGTTGGCGCGCGTCGCCGCCGCGACGATGGGGCGCCGCGGTGGACGGCGCGCGACGCCGTCGATGCGGGCGCGGGGTAACGGTGTGGAGTCGCCATCGCGATCGCGGCGCGAGGCGGCCCGGCCCTGACGCGCACCGGTCTGCTAGATCGCGCGACGTTTGGACGCCTCTTATCTGCTGTATGATCGGTTCGAACCGATCGGGCTGTCCATGTGAGTTGCAGCACTGCAGCTGTGCAGGGACGTCAAGTTGGTCTCGGGTACAACAGTCAGATTCGGGGCGCGCCGGTCGCTCGGGGGTGGGATGTCACCGGACGGCGACGGTGAATCCGCGGCGGCGGGGAGGGACGCGCACCTCTACGCGACCGACGCCGCGCTCTTCTCTCATCGGTGAGCCCGAACCGCGTTTCCGCCCCCGCCTCGCCTTCGCGACACGACTCGACCCCGAAAGGTGCCCACCGCGTCCCGACCCCGCCCCAGCCCACCGCCTCACCCGCGACCGTCGCCTCCCCACCCGTCGCACACGCAGGCTCCCGCGCGGCGCTGATCTGTACGGCTCGGACGCGACGTTGTTCGCCGCGCACGGCGACGTCCGCGTGAACGTCGGCGCCGACCTTTGGGCATCGGATGTGGCCCTCTACGCGGACGTGATGGCCGATCGGGCGCGATCCCGCGCGGAGGCGCTCAAGGCTTCGCTGCGTGCGCGCGCCGCGACGAGGCGAAGGGTTCGGTCGCGACGAGAGGGCGAGGACGGAGGTGGGGGGCTCGGGGCTGAGGACGAGGACGACGGCGCGGTGTGTCCGGTGTGCCTGGGGGGGACGAGCGCGCGCGACGGGGAGGACGAAGGCGACGGAAGCGAGGGGGCGGACGACGGCGTAAATCCAAATCACGCACATTCCGACGACGACGGTCGCGACTCGCTCATCGCGGAGCTGCCGTGCGGGCACCGGCTCCACCTGCGATGCGCGCTCGCCGCCGTGGACGCGTGCGTCGGCGCGGGCGACCCGCCTCGATGCCCGACGTGTCGACGCGTCGCGTCGGCGGATGGATTCCTCGCTCCTCATACGAGTTGACAATCAGAAAAAATATCCCGTAGCTAACAACGCCCGCGCTCGAACATCACGTCAGACTGGCGTGCAGACGAGCCATCTCCGGCGCGAGCACGTCCCGCAAGCCCCCCGGGTTGTCCACGTGCAGCCAGTGCCCCGCGTTCGCCAGCGCGTGGTACCGCAGCCTCGAACCCGGGGTGGACGCTCGGGTCGTCAGCGCGTCCACCGTCTCGCGCGGCCACCGCGTGGACCGCTCGGCTCGAACAACGTGCACCTCGTGGACGACTCTGGTAGGAGATGAACCGTCACCGCTAACGCCCGTCGGTGGATCCAGAGCGACGCGGAGTGCGCCGTCGTCCCGCTTGTACGCGTCGTACAGCGCCGCGGCGCCGTCGGGGTCGAACTGCCACGTCAGCGGCGACGACGCGGGCGCGGTCGGATCGACGGGTGCCAAGTTGGTCCCGAGCCAATCGACGAGATCGGGCGGGAAGGAGCGCTGGGTGCCGTCTCGCGAGCTCGCCGCGAGAGCCGCGCCGAGCTCCTCGCGCGCCGCGAACGTCCTCGGCAGGTGGTTCCTGACGGCGTCGATGACGCGCTGAACGCCGTGCGGGTCATCGTCGGGGTGCGCCACCGCGGACGGGACCGAGTCGAGCGACCACCACTGCGTCGGATGCGACGGCAGCGCGCTCGCGTCTCCGAGTTTCGCGAGGTGCCGCAGCGCGATCTTGCCGCCCAGGGAGTGACCGATGACGGCGGCGACCTTTTGGCCGGGTTGGGTGGCGCGCACGTGCGCGGCGAAGTCGCCGACGGCGGTCGCCGCGAGGTCCACGGCGCAGGCGCCGTTCGGTACGAGCGTCTCGATGCGCGGGTTCCTCCACTCTCGGTGCGTCCGATCGCCGAAGGTGCGCCCGTGCCACACGTGGTCCACGAGCGCGAACCTCCACGGCGTTCCGCCGGCCGCCAGACGCGCCGACAGCGCCCGCGCGAACGTGCGCCAGTTCCGGCCGCTGCCCATCAGGCCGTGCAGCACCAGCGCCACGGGAGCCTCCCGCGCGGCGCCCGTCGTCGATTGATCCCCCGGTGGCTCGATCCACTCGCACGCCAGCGGCGGGACGGTCGCATCGTCGGACGGCGGGGGTGGCGGCGCCGACGTCGCGTAGGACGCCGCCGACGTCAGGGACCCGCGCCGAGACGACGCGACCAGCCGCGCCAAACCGAGCGCGCGAGCCATGTTGTGGCGCCGCGTTGTGTCGCGAGGTCCCTTCGGTATGCTACCAGAATCGATTGACGACAGTGTCGACCGCGCGAAGAGTTAGTTTCGTTGAAGCGTGATACCTTCGCGTCATGGTAAAAGTTCATAGTCTATCTTACGTTACAATCGCGAGCGAGTCGAACCGCGCGCCGTCACCGCGCTTTCGTGAGTACCCTCCACTTGTCCTTGAGGTTCACCGACGTGCGATCCGCGCCGAACATGTCCCGCCCCGCGTCCAAGATCGTCGCCCAGCTCCCAACCCCGTACACGCCCACCAGCCTTCGCAGCTCCTCCTCCTGCGCCCCGGTCCACCTCGTGTACGCCTTCCTCCCCGACGTCCCCACCCGCGTGGTCCTCGCCCCGATCACATTCGCCCCGGGTCCGTTCGCCTTTTTCGTCGTCGGAGGCGTGGAGACGTCGGAGACGTTCCCGCCGCCGGGGGGAGACGGTTCCCAATCCACCGTCCGAGCCGTTGCGCCGCGGTGGTGCGGGCGTATGATCGGGATCTTCTTCCGCCCGTCCAACTCCGCGCGTCTGGCCTTGGCCGCTCGAGCCGCCGGGGACTCGTCCGACTCGTCCGACTCGTCCGATCCCTCCTCCTCCGCGTCGCCGCCCGCGTCCGCCTCGTACTCGGCGGCGAGCGCGTTCCACGTATCCTCCTCCGCCTTTTTACCCCCGTCTTTTCCGCCTCCCCGTCCGCCGGCCGCGTCGCTGGCCCTGAGCGCCTCCTTCAACGGGTCCGCGACCTCCGCGTTCGCAGCCTTGAGCTTCTCGAACGCGGTGACGTTCCTGCGCACCGCCGCCGCCTCGACGTCGTCGTCGCGACGTGTGGCGGGAGGAGCGGCTTTCCTCTTGTTTTTTAAATCGCTCGGCGACGCTCCTCCTACCGATCGATCCTTGTCGAACGCCTCGCGAAGCACGCGTCCAGCCTCCAGCAGCTCCCGCTCCCTGCGCTTGGCCCGCGCGTCGTCCTCGGACTCTTCGAGCGCGTCCTCGGGGATCAACACGCCGTCCGCTGAAGGCGGCGCGTACCGACCCGATCGAAAGTCCGCGGCGACGCGTTCTAAAAACGACGGACCCATCGCCTCGAGAATCTCGCCGCAGTACTTCGCGAGCTCGACGAGGGTGTCCTTGGCGGTGTTCCATCGGCGAAGGATCCCGTCGCACCGCGTGTCGTCGGTGACGCGAGCCGCCTGTTTCTTGAGGTCGACGCGGATGTTCTCGAGCGCGTCGACGTCGAGCCACGGGCTCGCGCCGCGGAAGTCGTCATCGTCGAGGTCGTACGCGTCGACGGATTCGGCAAAGTTTTCCACGTCGCGGTAGGGCGGGCGGAGGTGCGTGAGCATCGTCTCCGCGTACGTCTGCGCCGTGAGCGTGATGGTGGGCATGGGGATCGAATCGTCCCCTAACGCGTGCGCGACGTCGCCCATCTTGACGAGGGACTGGAACACCTCGTTGACGTTCTCGGGTCTGAGGCGCATGAACGGGCCGCTCTCGTCGGACGCGGTGAGCCGCGAGATGGACTCGACGTACATGCGAATCTGGAGGGAGGCGGTGAGGGGGGGGGTGACGGGGAAGGGTGAGCGGGAGCTCGCGGAACGCGGCGCGATGCGAGATACGGGGGCGAAGGCCCGGCGCCCGCGCGTGCTCACCCTGGTGGTGGGCGAGAATTCGCCGCTCGAGATCTTGTCCTTGAGCGCGTCGAGGATGGCGTATTTGGCGTCCACCTCGAGCACGTTACTCTGCGAGATGAGCTCGATGCACCAGTCGAGCGCGGTGTCGGTCGCCTCCTGCGAGTGGTGCATGGCGTCCGTCGTTTGAGGCGAACGGGCGCGGGCGCTGCGGTCAGTGGCGACGACGCCCCTCGCCCGATCGATTCGTCGTTTTCAAAAAAATCTCCCAACCCTAAAGGGGCGCTTCACCGGGGTGCTCAAATCTCTGACTGACTGTCACACGAACCCTAATCGTAGCTGAGGGTTTCCGTCGGCCGTGCGGAGGTGCCAAGTCCCGCAGGAGCCAGCTCGCAGCCACGTCTCTCGGTCCGAAGTGGGAAAAAGCGCGTTTCGCGACCCACTCGGTCGGGCGCGCCGCCGCCATGTGGGCCGCACCCGCGTCGACCGGCGGGTCCCGCGCGATATCGCCGCGCGCGTACGCGGCGTTGACGCACCGCCGCGATTGGCGCGGCGAGATCGCGCGCGTCCCGTCCACGCGCGGCGCGCGTCGGCACGTCCCACCGCACGCGTCGCCCGCGAACAAGGACTTCGACTCGCTGCCGCAGCCCTCGTGGGAGTCCCTCATCGAGGAAAAGATCTCGCGCGAGATGAACCAGCGATCTGACGTGCGCGATGACATGTACGGTTGGATCCCGGAGAAGGAGCGCGTGCTCGTCGTGGGCGTCGGCGGTCAGCGGGGCGACGAGCGCGAGAACCAGTACGGCATGGAGGCGTCGCTCGCGGAACTCGCGGAGTTGGCGCAGAGCGCGGGGCTCGAGGTCGTCGCGACGCTGACGCAGCGCATGAAACACCCGCACTCGGGCACGTACGTGGGCAAGGGGAAGCTGCGAGAGCTCAGGCGGCTGTGCGGGCTCCCGGACAGGACCGCGTACGATGACGACGACGACGACGACGACGCATCATTCACCGACGCATCATTCACCGACGCATCATTCACCGACGCATCATTCGCCGACGCATTCGCCGGCGAAGACGTCGACGTGAGAGAGTTCGAGGACGACTCGACCGGCCGCGCGGCGGACCTTGATGACGTGGATTCCACCGACGAGTCGTGGGGCGACGAGTGGACGGACGAGGACGAACGCGCGCTCGACGAGGAGGAGCGGCTTAAACGCGAGCGGCTTCTTCGAGCGTCGGCGGAGAGCGGCTCACCAACCGTGGACACCGTCATCTTCGACACCGAGCTCACGCCGAGGCAGAACCGAAACATCGAGCAGTACCTGGACGGTAAGGTTCGGGTGTGCGACCGCACGATGCTCATCCTGGACATATTCAGCCAGCGCGCGAGGACCGCGGAGGGGCAGCTGCAGGTTGAGATGGCGCAGCTGGAGTATCAGCTCCCGCGGCTGTCGCGGATGTGGACGCACCTGGAGCGACAGGCGGGCGGCGGCGGCGCGGGAGGGCAGGTCAAGGGCATGGGCGAGAAGCAGATCGAGATCGACAAGCGCCTCCTGCGCGACCGCATCCAGTTTTTGAAGAAGAAGCTGGACAAGGTTAAGACCCA
>Ga0181573_10000314_pt1 | contig 51505 bp, 30 predicted proteins | sample 101ome_25_FD_148643 | JGI IMG/M metagenome (GOLD analysis project Ga0181573, IMG submission 148643) | Coastal salt marsh microbial communities from the Groves Creek Marsh, Skidaway Island, Georgia - 101409BT metaG (spades assembly) | ecosystem: Environmental > Aquatic > Marine > Intertidal zone...
GCAGAAAACAAATACACGACGCTTCCACCCCCCCCCCCCCCCCCCGTCAATCAAAGCCGGACGCGGCTCAGCAAACCAGGCCGCAAGCGGCAGTGCTCATCCACCGTGGCCCACAGATCGCGAACCAGAGCGGCGTCCTCGTACCGCGCGGCCCGCTGCAGCACGAGGACCTTGCAGTTCCACCCCCGCACGTCCGGAGGCGTGGTCTCGTCGGCGTAGCGCAGGTAGAAGCCCGCGAGCCTGTCGAAGGTCTCGACGAGGTCGCCGCGGTCGGCACCCGCGAATCCCCAACCGCGAAACTGCCACCGGGCGCCGTGGACGAGGCAGGCCACCACTCGGGACCGCTCCTCGGGGTCCCGGGGAAACTCGTCCACCACCTCGTAGCGCGATGGCTCCCGATCGGGGCCGCGGTTGCGCCGGACGACAACGCGGCGCTCGCGCAGGGGGGCCGCGTCCGGGCCGGCTCGGCGCCGCACCTCGTCGGACGTCTCGAAGCGGCCCTCCTCGAGAAATCTCCTGCGATGGTGGCAGCGTGGGGGGGGGGTGAGCGTAGGCGGGGTGTCGACGGGGCCACCTCCGCGGTGGCGTCGCCTGTCGGCACTGCCCCCCCCCCCCCCCCCCCCCCCCCCCCCCCCCCCAGACTCCCCGCCTGACGTTGAGGAGACCGATCTTGGCCACGCTCCCCTTTGGCACGACGATGATGGGCGTCCCCGTGCCCTCGACCAATCCCCCCCCGGCCTCGGCCGGGGCCGGGGCCGCAACGACCCGGGCTCCGCGCCGGGTTCGCTTGGCCGGCGGGGGGGCAGTCGCCGCCGCCGAGTCTGGCCGCCGGCTGCCATGGCTCCCCCCCCCCGCTTCCCGACCCCCCTCGGCCGCGAGACCAAGAGCGGCGGGGTCGGCCATTCCCCGGGCAGCGTAGTAGGTGGCGTCGCCCGCCGCCCGCGCCGCGCGGTTGCTGGGAACCACTGGGAGCGGGGCGGGCCGACGCGACGTCGATGGCGCCCCCGACCCCACGGCATCGGCGCGCGAGGGCTCCACGCCGCCGGGCGCGCCTGCCGCTGCCGCAGCGCGCGCCGACAGGAGCCCCGCGGCCACCGCCGCCCGCAGGGTCGCGTGGAACTCGCGCCCCGGCAACGACAGCAAGTCGGACGCCGTAGCAAGGGGCAGCTCCGAGGGGGCTGTCGCGAGGGACCCGCGCACGCCCTCCCCTCCCTCGGCCGCCGCGGCGTCGGCCGTCCTCGCCCCCTCCGCGTCGGCCGCCCCCGCCCCCACCCCAGCGTCGTCCGCCCCCAAGACGGCCCCCGCGGCGTCGCCCTCCCCGACGTCACCGGGGTCCGGGGACAGGCGCACCTCGGTGGTGTCCCGCGCCCCCGTGAGGTACTGGACGAGGTCCCCTCGGTCCAGGGCGCTCACCAGCAGTCCCCTTCGCTGCGCCTCGCGGGCGTAGTCCAACGGAACCGTCCCGGTCGCCGGATCCAGGCGGCGCAGCAGCAGCAGCACGGCGGCGAGCGGGTAGCGGTCGCCCTTCCCCTTCTTCGACCGGTAGGGGAGGGCCGTGTTCCCGGGGAAAGTCTTGCCGCGGGGGAAGACGACGGAGCCGTCGTCCCCATCGCGCACCTCCCCCAGGCGACCCCCCCGGCTCATCTCGCGCAACAGGCGAAAGGCCTCCATGACCGAGGACCAGGCGGACCGGGGGACGTCGACTGCGAGGGGGCGGGGTGGGTTGGGCGGGGGCGGCGACGTCGGACGCTCCCTCGGCGGAGCAGCGGTGGCAGGTGGCCTTCGGTGCCGAGGGCCCCCGGGCCTCGCCCACCAATCTCCACCTCTTTCCCCCGATCTCTGGGTCGCGATCCAGGGGTCAGTCCGTCGCGCCCGGCTCGCCCCCGCCCCCCCAACCCGCGCACCGCTCCGAGCTCGGCGGCGACGGCGGCGCCGCCCCGCCGGCCACTGCCTCCCTCGCCTCTGGACGGCCTCTCCACGACTGTCTGGGCCTCTCCAGGGCCGTTGCGCAAGTAACTCCACGGGCGGTACGTTTTTGCAAGGGGCGAAGGGGCCGCGTCCCGGAAGAGAACAGAACAGAACAACTCGACGTGGGCTGTTTTCCGTCGACCGAATGTTCCCTCCTCTTTTTCCTCCTGTTCCCCCAGTCTGGCCCAAACGCAGATCGACCGCGATGTCCGGGCTGCTATCCCGCTTTGGGGTGGGGTTACACGCTCGCCAGATCTCCCGACAGTCCGCGGTGCCCAGAGGCGGCGGCGGCCGGGCGTCGAGGCGGCCGGTCCCTTCCTCTTCTGCCCGGCGCCGCGTGGCGCGCTCAAGAGCAAATGTCGTCGCGACTGCGATGCAGGCGAGTCACATCTGCTCTCCAGCGGGGGCGAAAGGCGGCGGGAAGCGCCCGTTGGGCCGGGCCTCGCCACGCGGGGCGGCGGCCCCCCCTGGCGGTTGGCGCGCGCTGGCGTGGCGGGGGGGCGACTTGGCTCGGGGACGCGTCCGGCGCGCCTGGTGGCACCGCTCCTGGTCGACACGGCGTCCTCGGGCGTCCTGAACTCTGCGGGGGGTGCTCCTGAGTCCCCCCACCCCCCACCCTAGACGGTGTCGGCCGCCGTTGGTCGCCGAGCGGCGAGCCCGGTCGGCCTGGCCTGGTCCCTCCTGACCCCCCCGTCCGCCGACGCGGCGTCCTCGTGGCGGCCGCTGATGGGCGTGCTTCTGGCGCTGCCCCCCCCCCATCGCCCTGTCGGCCAGGCCTGGCCTCGTTGACACGGCGGCGGGCCGGGGCCTCCCGACGTTGTCGGTGGTGTCCGCACCCGGTGTCTTCCCCTCCTCCACAACCACGCACCCTCTCACAACCCTCACGCACCCCCCCAGGAGGATGGTGGCGAGTTCGCGGGCGACGCCCCATCGACGTCGGAGCCCGCCGACTCTGGGGTCCAGGACGACGGTTCTTCCGCGTCGGACGCCGACCTCGATCCCCCCCTGAACGACTGGCCCGAGCCCCCGGAGCGGCGTTTCCGGCTCTCCGAGCTCCTCGAGGCGGCCGGCGTTGGATCTCCCCAGGCCCTCGCCGACCTGGACGAGGTCGAAGTGATGGGCATCACCAGCGACAGTCGCAGAGTGCGTCCCGAGGACCTCTTTGTGGCCCTGCCCCCCGCAGCGCCCGGCGGGGGTGACGGAATCGACTGGGCCGTGGCTGCCTTCGCCGCCGGGGCTTGCGCTGTCGTCGCCGAGCGGCGCCCCGAGGGCTTGCCGACCGAGTGTCCCTGCATTCTCGTGGACGACGCCCTCGGCGCGGCCCACGCCCTGTCCAACACCTTTTATGAGTGGCCCAGCCGCGCCATGTCGGTTGTGGGGGTCACGGGGACCAACGGCAAGACCACCACGGCGTGGCTCATCCGGAGCGTGCTGGAGCAGCTGTCGCTGGTGGTGGGCATGGTGGGGACCATCGAGTACGCCATCGCCGAGGACCGGCTGGACGAGGACGGCGACCTCTGGATGCCCACGGAGAATGACCCTACGCTGAGCCGGGCGTCGTCCGCGCCCTACCACATAGCCCCCTACCGCGGCAAGTACGCCGTGCCCCACACCACACCGGGCGCCGTCGCCATGACCAAGATCCTCGCGGGCATGCGCGACAGAGGAGCGCACGCGGCCGTGCTTGAGGCCACCAGCCAGGGCTTGCAGCAGGGCCGGCTGACGGGCACCGACGTCGACGTGGCCGTCTTCACCAACCTCAGCCGTGACCACCTCGACTACCACGGCAGCATGGAATCGTACAAGCGTGCCAAGCTCGCCCTCTTCGAGCAGATGGCGGGGGTAGCCCAGGCCCTGCGCGATGAGATGGAGCTGCTCGAGACGGCGCTGGACGAGGCCTTGGCCGCCCGCGAGGCCGGCGCGTCGTCGCCGCCCTCGTCCTCCTCGGACGCCGACGCTGCGTCACCCTCAGCCGATCACGAGGAGGCCGCCGACCTCGACGCCGAGATTTCCGCGCTCGAGGAGCGTCTCGCCGACCTTGACAATCGACTGGCTGAGTACCTGGGTCGCAAGCGCGCCGTCATCAACCTCGACGACCCGTACGCCGACGAGTTCAGGGCGGCGGCCGGGGAGATTCCCGTTGTCACCTACGCCGTCAACGACCGCGACGCCGACGTGGTTGCGGAGAAGGTGACCAAGACGATCTGGGAAAGCGTCATTCGTGTCCGTGTCACGCTCGGGGGCGTGTCGGAGCGGCTCGAGATCGTCACCAACCAAATCGGAGGCCACAACGTCCACAATGTTCTTGCCGCTGTTGCCGCTGGCCTCGCCCTCCGCGCTCCCCTCCAGGCCATCGTCGTGGGGATTGAGGCCGTCGATCTTATTCCGGGGCGTATGGAATTGATCGATGAGAAGCAGGCCTTTCCCGTAATCGTCGACTATGCCCACACGCCCGCCGCACTGGGCCGCATCTTGGACACGGTCAAAGAGTGTGGGGCCAAGCGTGTCATCACAGTGTTTGGATGCGGAGGCGACCGGGACCGCGGCAAACGCCCCCTGATGGGCGAAATCGCCCACTACAAGTCCGACATCGTCATCTTCACCAACGACAACCCGCGCACGGAGGACCCCAGCGACATCATAGCGGAAATTGTTGCGGGGCTCCCCACCGAGGTCAAGGACCGGCATGCTGGGTCCGTCTACCCCTGGTTGCAGGACCGCATCCGGGTCCCCGCTTGGTTTGAGGAGTTCCTACTGGAGTACCAGGCTGAGGTCAAACGCTATGTGATCGAAGATCGATTCTCCGCCATTCGCATGGCTGTGGGCACCGCGGTGGACAAGGCAAGAGCGACAGGATGGGGAGGGGGGTTCCAGGGGGTCCCACCGCCGCTGCTCTCCGCGCTCCTCCGCGACGTCGCTGACGAGACCTATGCTTCCAGATGCCCTTAGCCGGGCGACCGGGCGCGTCGCGCCCAGGACGAAGAAATTCCGCTTATTGCCCGAGACGATGCGTCAGCCGGACGCTGCGCCGCGAACGCCGCCCCCTTTTTCCTCCACTTCTCCTCTTCTCCACTCACCTCGACTGCCCCCACCCCCCCCCTTGCCTCTCTCCTCTCCGCTCCCAGGACGTCGTGGTCATTTGCGGCAAGGGTCACGAGGACTACATCGACTACGGGGATGGGGAGGGGGGAGTGGTACGGGGTTGGTTCGACGACAGAGTCGAAGCCCGCAACGCCCTGTCCAAGCTGGTTTATCTCGACCTCCTCACGAAGCAGGGGGCAGTGACCCGGGGGATGGGCATGCCCTGGCGGGATAAGTACGGGGACTAGGGGGGCGAGACGCTGGGGAACACGCGGGGATTTGACGGCCGTTCTTCCCCGTATTATGGGTGTCACCCTGCCCCTCAACCACGGTCGTCGGCCCCTTATCCTCCCAGCAACGATCGCTTCACCCCCCGCTCGAGGTCGCGCCCGAACCGCAGCTGTAGCAGCCGGTTGACCGGATAAAGGAGGTGAGGCACCAGGCCCGGCGCCGGGCCCGACAGCGACGCGACCTCGATCGTCACCGCCCCGTCGCGCCCGACACGCTCGACCGAGAAACGCTCTTCGCCCCGCAGCCAGTGCCCGTGGAGGCAGCCCACACCGACACGGTACGCGGCCCCGCCATCGCACGTCTTCTCCTCGCCGGCGTAGACGACGGACAGGGGCAATGCCGCCCAGCACCCCAGACCCGCCGCGCCCATCAGGGCCGTCACCACCACTCCATCGCCGGGGCGTGGGTGTTTTCCTCGGCCGGCGTTCGCGTCGTCCACCATCGTCCAGCCCGTTGCATCAAAGGGCCCCCACGACCGCACCCACGACCGCGCCCGGTCGTACGCGTCGCGGCCCTCACCGGCTGGCACACGCGTCTTGCACACTGCTTTCCACCCGCTTCGCATGGTGATGTCGTCCACGCCGCGTCGTGTCACCCCGACCGGCCTGATCAGGAGAGACGCGGGGGAGGGAGGATAGAGGGACGATGGCTGTGGGGGTCGGAACGGCGCAGCAGAGCACCAAACCCCCGCCTCGCCCGTAGACGAGGCCGCGGCCAATGCTCCGGGCGAGGAGGGCGTCCCGCTCGGCTTTGGTTGGTCTTCGACCAACCCATAGGGACGGTTCAGGACCAAGAACTCTCATCTGGTCGTCCGAGTCCCCCGAAGTACCGATGATCGTGGATACGAGGGCGCAGGGCCGAACTTTCTCCGCTCTGTGAGACGGTGATGGGCGTATTTTGAGTCGAGGTCGCGAGGACCTCTTTCGAGCCCCGTCAACGAACCTCGCCAGCCCTCGACGTGGTAGTCGATCTCGACGCCGCACGAGGTCTCGCGCTCGCGCTCGTGGGCGTCGACACCGGTCGTTGCCGGAGAAACGCGGGCGGCGACGTGTGAAGGGCTGTGGCGCCCCGTTGAGGGTCACCCGTTCGCCTCTGGCCGCGTGGGTTATATATACCCGATACTGGGTCGAGAGACAAGTCGCGGGACACATTGTCGACGAGGGATTCGAGGAAGGCTGGGAAGGCGGGCGCGGTGGGCGCGGCCTCGACGTCGTCGCGGCCTGTCGCCTGGGGCTCGGGGCCGGCCAGCCGCCTCCTCCACCGGAAGTCGTTGCGGCGCGGACGGGGGGGCGGCACGCATGTCCGGCAGGACAGCCAGCCTGTCGTGACGTTCCAGACTGGTCATGCGGAGATTCATGGCCACTTGGACCCGCTGCGCGTCGCCGACGACCGCGACGACGACAGGGAGGAAGCGCCCTCGGACTTGTCGTTCCCTCGTCTCGCGCGAGGACGCGGCCCCGGCGATCGGGACGGGTCTGACGCCGCCGTCGGCCCGGTTGACGCGCCCGGCACAGTCGGCGCGTCTCTGCTGAAGCGTGGCGTCGAGCTTGGGAGGGCGCCAACCCAGCGCGTCGATGGTGGCACCCTCGCCGGAGCCTTGTCGGTGGCACCCACCATAGCTCCGACCCGCGCTACGTCCGAGGCGCCCCAGTCCGAGGCGCCGACCACTCCTCGAGTTGGGTTCGCGTCGTCGGGGTCGTCGTCGACCGACTCTTCCTCAGCGCCCTCTCCAGAAGACAATGAGACCTTGACGTCGTCGTCGTCGTCGTCGTCGTCGTCGTCGTCGTCGTCGTCGTCGTCGTCGTCGTCGTCGTCGTCGTCGTCGTCGTCGTCTCGGGGCCCTCCTCTCCTCCTGACCGTCCCCAGTACCCCCCCTCCCACGCCGGGGCTGTCCTCGCTGACCCCAAATCAGATAGCTAGGCAGGCGGTGTCCCGCCGGGCCCTGATGCGGGGCGGGCATTCCCCGACCCCCACGCCCTCGCCTGACCCCGTATCGGTTCCTTTGCCCGCTGGGCTCCCGACGGCTGCAAGGGCAGAAGCGTGCGAGTCCATCACCGACCTGCGGCATCAACTGACGGCGGCCCTTGCCTCTGCGGACCGATACCGCGAAGAGGCAGAGGCGGCGGCGGCCTTGCTGAGGGCGACGGAGAAGGAGAGGGATGCTGATCGGAGATCTCTGGAGGACCTGGTGGCCGAATCCGAGACAGAGCTCAAAAAAGAGCGATCCACCAACGCCGAGCTGCGGGCGTCGCTCGAGAGACTGCTGGGGACTGCCTCAGCCTCAGCCGAGCGGACGACGCGGCAGGCGACCCTCGGTCGTGGAGGAGCGGCGGGCAACCAGGGGTCACCCTTGGTCGACCAGTGGGCTGAAGGGGGGACCAGCGACGCCGACGCGACGGGCGTCTCTCTCTCAACCAGTCCACGGGCCAGACGCCTGGGGTCGGTGCGGATCGTGACCCCGGGTGACTCGCGTCGGGTCAGCTTCGATGGGTCTGATGCGAATGACCCTGAGTCAGATGGGGCACGGCTGGCGGCGGGGGGGGTCAACCCCAAGGTCGTCCACGCCTTCACACAAAAGATCCAGGCGAGCGAAAGGGACTCACTGGGGGGGTCGCGTCGCCTCGTGGTCTCTCCCGCCGTTTCCACCTCCACAGAGCCCGCCTTTTCTCGTCGAGCGCAGGTGCTTGTGTCGACTACGGAGGAGCTGCGCCGGGCGCTTGACGCGGCCGAGGCAAGGGCCGACGACGCCGAGCGCCGCGCGATGGACGCACGAGTCACTAGGGTCGGAGAGGGAGGCCGGGGTCAAGGCGCCGCCGACCGCTCAGTGGACGACCTATCCCTCGCCCCTGCCGCTCCAATCGCCTCCGAGGAAGCAATCGGCGAGGCTGCTGGTCTGCGAAAGGAGCTTGCCCTGAGCAAGGCGAACGCTAGGGCCGGGGCCGAGCGGGCAGCTGCCGAGGCGATGGAGCTCATGGTAGAGCAGAGTCGACTGGTGGAGGAAATCTCCGCCCTGAAGAGAAAGCTGAAGCAGGCTGAGTCAGAGGTCGCTTTGAGTCGCGAGGCGACGGCCGCGTCCAAGGCGCGCCGGGCTGAGGTGGCCGACGCGCTCCGCGAGGCTGCCGAGACGGGGCGTGGCCTCGAGCGTCGCGAGCGCGAGGCGCAGCGCAAGGCCGCCGCGGCTGAGGCGGAGATTGCAGCCCTTCGCGAATCGTCGGGGGCTGCCGAGGTCAGTCTGCGCGGACGGCTGGACGAAGCCGAGCGGGGATGGCGCGAGGCATCGGCCGAACTGAGTCGCGCGCGGGATGAGTTTAAAGCGCAGAAGGACCGACTCCAAGCCGACTCCGAGGGTATGGCCGGCCGACTTGCTGCGGCAGAGGTGGCGGCGCGGCAAGAGTTGTTGACCGAGACGGAGGCCCGCGTTGCTGAGGCGAGGACGGAGGCGTCCAGGGAGGCTCGCCGTGAGGCCCTTGCTGAGGCCGAGGCGCGCGTGGCGGAGGCGATGAAGGAGGCGAAGGAAGCCCGCCGTGATGCCCTCGCCGAGGCCGAGGCCCGCGCAGTTAAGAGCATTGCCAATGCGAGGGAAGAGGCGTCGAAGGAAGCGCGTCGCGAGGCCCTCGCTGAGGCGGCATCAATCTCAACAAAAATAGAGGTAGAGCGCGAGGCCAAGGTCGCGGCTCTCGTGGCGTTGGAAGAGCGGGCGCGGGAGGACGCCGCAGAGGCCGCGGCACTGGCGACTGGAGCGCAAGCTGAGGCGGCGTCGGCGCGAGGGGCCGTCGAGCGGGCTCGGGCCGCCCTCATCGCTGCTGATGGGGCACGCCGCGAGGTCGAGAAGGATCTCGAGACTGAGCGGGCAGCGCGTTCCGCGTTGGCTAGACGCGTGGGCCAGCTCGAGGCCGCGCTGGAAGAAGCCAATCGCGGTGCGGCAGCGGCGGCGGCCGAGGCGGCGGCCCGTGAAGCGCGTTCTGCAGCGACCCTAGCGGCGGCGCGCGCTGCGGCCGAAGAGGCCAACGGCGAAGTGCGCCTCGCCCGAGCCGAGGCGGAGGCGGCTCTACGCGACGCCGAGAGGGGGACCGAGGGTGCCGCGGCCCTCCTCGTGGCCGGGTCCGAGGCAGCGGCGGCGCAGGCGTGGCGCGAGTCAGATGCGGCACGTGCAGAGGCGGCAGCGGCGCGGTCGGCCGTCTCCGAAGCTGAGGCTGCCGGACAGGCAGCCGCCGACCCCCAAGCCGCGGCACTTCGCGAATTCGACGAAGCACGCCTCCTTGCAGGTCGCCGTCCTGGACCCGGAGCCGCTGCCTTAGCCTCGGCGGCAGCGGCAGTCAACGCGGCCCGCACAGAGGCCGCCGAGGCTGTTGCTGCGCTCCGTGTGGCAGAGGCGCGCGCGGCACGGGGCGCTGCTGCGGTCTCTCACCCGACAGACCTGGCCGAGCAGCGCGACGTGGCCTTGGCAGCGGCCGAGCGCCTCTGCCTTGTGGCACGCGATGCCGCAGCCGCCGCCGTCTCTGGTGATGTCAGCGCCTCCCGGTCCCTCGCACTCCAGGCCGACGACGGGCTCCGGGAGATCGCCATCCTACGGGGGCGCATTTCGGGGGCAGGCGGCGCAATTGTATCCTCGGCACCGCGCGACGGAGCGGGTGCCCTGCCCGCAGACGTGCTGGCATCGGCCGAATCGCTCGCGGCTGCCAGACACCGGAACAACACGGCCCTCTTGCGGGCCACCTCTGGCGCAGCCGCCCGGCGCCGCATCTGGGGCGTTGATGGGACCGCTGGCACGTCGTGGCCGTCGTGGCCTGTCGAGAGCAGCGAAAGCGCCTTGCCCTCGACCCCCCCGGCGCCAGCCTCCCCTTCCTCGGCGGCGGCCTCGGCCGTCCTGCTGTCGCGGCTCGGGGCCGCCGAGGCCAGGGCCGCTGCTGCCGAGGCTGATGCTGAGTGTCTTCGCGCGGAGGCAGCTCGGAGCGCTGCCGCCGTCGTTCCTGCGCCGCAGCCTGCGTCGATGATGACCCCCACTGTCGAGCTCGTCCGCGCTCGCGAGCAGCTGACTGCTTATCGACGCCGCATCGCCGAGCTCGAAGCGGACGTGACGGCGGCCCAAGCGGCCCTCACTGCCCGGGACGACGCGATGAGGTCGCTCGAGCGCGACCTCGCCTCTTCCCGCGCCGCCCTAGTGAGAGCCCGAGCCACCGAGGGAGAGGCTCTCGACACGGCGCAGGCGGCCGAGGGTGTGGCCGACGAGCTCCGGTCCGCGGTGCGGTCGTTGGAGGCTCGATGCCTTGCCCTCGCTGTCGGTGGGGGTGGCAGCGCGAGCGTGGTGGATAACGCCGCCACTGCATCGACGACGGGTACGCCTGCTCCCCCGCCCAACACGCCCCTCCACGTTGACGACCCCGAGGGCGGCAACGACGCAGTTGGGAGAGTTGGCGACGTGGTGCGGGACCGGGGCCGGCTGAGTGCCGAGCTGGCTCTGGCAGGACGAAGAGCTGCTGCAGCGGAAGCTGAGGTGGCTCGGCTAAGAGCCCGGCTTCGTGACGAGGCGCTGACGCCGACGCCAGCACCAGTGCTGCAGCCGCCGTTGCCAGGGTCGCTACGAGAATCTTCTGCCGAAGCTCGTGTGTCCAACGATGGCAGCGAATTCTCTTTGGGACTGGGTGGGCTGGGAGAAGGGCCACCGAGCCCAGTTTAACTTTTAGTCTCCCACCCGAAACACCCTCACCCCGCCGTCGTCGCCGCCTGACGCGAGGAGAAGAGTGTTGCTGTCGTCTGTTGCCCAGGCGACGCGCCGGACGGCTGCCCCGTGCGTCTCGCCCGCCCTGGCACCGGCCCATGACCGCGTTAGCAGCACCGCGCTGGTCCCATCGTTCCGTCTTCCCCTGGAGACACGCCACAGCTCCAGCCCGCCACTTTCACGCCCAACCGCCAGCAGGAGAGAGCCGTCAACGCCCGCTGTCGGCGCCCAGGCTAGCGCAGTGGCGGCTGTGTCGCCTGCGGCGTCGCTTGTGACCCGGGCGAGGCGCCACATCTCCTCTTCTTGCTCTCCCCAGAGACCCCAAATCGCAACGCGGCCGCACCGCGACGCCGTGGCCACAAGACCCGCGGCGTCTGGCACGATGAACGACGCCGAGGCGGCATCGACTACGTCGCAGTCCCAGATGACGCGTCCGTGCGCGCGGCGTTCGACGCAAGCAAGCTCAGGGAGTCCAAGACAGCCATCATCTGTTGGGCGCCGGCGCCATACCGACAGGGATCTGTCCCGTCCCGCCGCGACAAGAAGGCCGCCCGAGGGTGAGAAGCGCAGCCGCGTTGCCGTTAGTCCCGGTCCCCCTAGCAGTGGGGCCCCGACTGGGCGCCAAACGGCAGTGTCCCAGACGCGCGGGGCGGCGCCCTCGGCGTCGCGGGCAACCGAGGCGGTAACTACGAGGTCGTTCGGTAGTGGCGACGCGGCGCATGTCCAGAGGTCGTCCGAGTGTCCATAAAGCTTGGCGTCCTCAACCCAAAGGGATGACCCCGCCAGGTGCTCCTCGGGTGGTGGGGCCGAGAGGGCGGCGGGGAGGGCGGGACCAGGGGCAAAGTCGGGCACGGCATTGGGATCCTCGTAGTCCCCTCCTCCTTTGGGCGGGGGGGGAGGGGGAGGAGGACCGTCCGCGGTGGGGGCTCCCATAGCCCGGGGCGACAGGCAGAGCGCTGACGCCGCGGCGCCGAAGGCCGCAGGGGGCGGTCCTGGCGGCGGCCCCCCGTTGCCGAGGGTGACGACAGTGGCAAGTGCTCCCCCGGGACACGACAGGACCCGGGCGGGCCTCTCCTCCGACGCCGACACGTAGCGCCAAGGGGACGACGACGCCGTCCCTGACGGCCCCGGAGCCACCACAGCGACCGCGCGAAGGTCATGGCCGTGCACCTGGGGCCGTGACGTCTCGACCCAGCATCCGCCGCTGTTCCGGAGCCGCGTCCACAGTCGTGCAGTCTGGTCGCCCGCGCCCCCTGCTGTGAGGAGCGCGGGAACGCCGCCACTTCCGCTGGCGCCTGGCCACTCTGGCGCAAAGGCGACGTCGACGACAGGTCCCGCGTGACCAGTGGGCCCCAGGGCAGGTTCCCAACGGCCCTCTTCGTCTGCTTCAGCCGCCGGATCCGGGCCAATCCTCCGCCACACGTGGACGGCGCCGGCGGCCCCGGCCACGGCCAGCCACCTTCCATCATCCGACGGCAAGGCGGCACCCCACCCGGCTGCGGCAGGGCCGCCATCGCCTAGTGTCTCGACCGATGTCCATGATGCTTCGGCGGAGTCGCCACTGCCGTCGTTGTCATACACCGAACACCACACGAGAACTGACCGGTCGACCGAGGCCGTGATCAGGGTGGGGCGAGGTGACTCGGCCTTCCCGTCCCCAGCACCCTGCACCCAACGTGCTGACGCAAGTCGGTCGTCGTGGCCGGCGAGGAGAGCTCCAGGGAGGGCCACCAGGCGCGAAGTTGACGGCGATGGCTTGGACGATGTCACCACTGAGGGCAGGAGCACGGAGGGTCGCGGCGCGAGGCGGGTAAGTCCCGACACCGGGGGCGCCGATTCTGCTGCCACGAGCCGCCAGACCCGGGCCCCGCCGTCTTGCGACGCCGCCGCGAGGAAGAGCCCGCCCGACCCGTCTGGAGTCAGGTCCACACCCGTTACCCACCCGTCTCCCGCAGGCAGTGCAGTCCCGGACCGCACCATGAGCGAGGAAGATACCCCGTGGGAGGCGCGGCCGATGCCAACTAGGGCCACAGCCCCGTCCGCGCGCCCGAGGGCGACGATGGTGGATGAGACACTGCCTGGGGAGTCGACCTGTGCAGCCGCCACACACAGAGCCGGGGGCAGGGCTGGACCCAGCGGCAACGCCGGACCCAGGGCCTCGACGGGGGGAACATTGACGTCGTCTCCGACTCTTGCCCGGCAGGCGATTGCCGATCCCCCGCCCCTGCCGGCACCCGACGCGACGGCGAGGAGGAAGACAAAGACACCGTCTGCGCTGTTGTCTCCTCCAAATGGCGCAGTCCTGAGGCCTAGCACGGGACCCTCGACCCGCGCCACCTCGATTCCTGGACCGACGATGCCGCTAGCGGCGTCTACCATCCATGCGCCGATCCGGCCGGCAGCGTCGCCTGCAAGGAGGACGCAATGTCGACGACGAGGACGCCCGCCGCTCCAGGGTCGGAGCCAGCGCACCGCCGTCATCGTCGTGGAAGTACCCCCGGATGGGACCGTCGGCAGACGTGCACACCCGGTCGCTCGTCCAGCAGCCGCATTGCGCACGATGACGTCGCTGTGGCAGATTATCAAGGTGAGTGGGGCGTGGGTAGGTTTCTAGAGTGGGGGGAGCAGCGTGGCTCCCTTGCTGCTATGACCCGGGCTTGCCTGTGCGCAGCCCAAGCGAGCAAGGGCGGGTCGCTCTCGCTTCCGGGAGCCCAGTCGACGCAGTCGGCCGCCCGGTTGACCCCGGCGGAGAGGTGCTCGAGGACGACGGTCGGGGCGGCGAGGACGGGCGTGGCGACCGAGGTCGAGGCCACTGGCGTGTCGACTTCCTTGGCGGCCTCGGCTCTTGACCACGGATCCGACAATTTCGACATTTCAACCACCTCCCGAATCACCGTGAGAACCACCTATCCTCGCTGTTAACACCGCAGCGCGATAGAAGCAGCCCAAAGTACGAGCAGTGGTGGCCTCGACCGGCCGGCCGTCGCGGCAGCGGCGGCCGCGGTTCTCGTCACCTGCCGCGACTCTCGGAGGTTCGGCGCGACCCCAGGGACGTAAAAGGGGGAGGGAAGGAAGGAGGAGGAGGGGGAGAGGATATCGTGGACGTCTGCCAACGACCTCAAGCGCCGCCGCAGGGCTCGCGTCCCCCGAGGCGGACGAGTCCGGTGCGCTCGCTGCCTACAACATTCTCAGGGCACTGTGCACTCTTTGTCCCAGTCTAGTCCATCTTGACTTCTGTGTACATCCTCCTGACCATCCAGAGGGACGTCCCCAGCCCGGCCCACCCCCCCGCCAAGCCGGCAGCCAGGGCGACTAGGGCGCACTGGTTAAAGTAGAACAGAGCCTGGAGAAACCCCGTCATGGATCCGCGGAACCACCACCAGGCCACCGAGTAGAGCATGAGCCACGGCCCGAGGGAAGCGCCCACTAAGAAGGACCGCCACCACCACCGGTGGTCCTCGCCCTCGAGGCTAGAGTAGACGGCACCGGCCGATGCTAGGGCGGAGCTGGTGATGGCGAGGGCGAAGGAGAGGAGTAGGAGGGGCCACACCGTGAAGGTTCGGTGGGTCCAGAGGGTGGCCCAGAGGTAGGGCAGCTCGGCGTAGACGCCGCCCAGCGGCAGGAGACCTCCAAGGACGCACTGGGCCGGGAGGCGGCGCCACCAGGGTTGGGGCGGGACGGCACGGGCGAAGCGGTTGGTGCGGACGGGCGCGCCAAGGTCTGCTGGGGCGCGGCGGCCGATAAGGCCGCCGATGAGGTGAAGGGGCAGGGTGACGAGGAGGGACAGGGCGACGAGTGACGCCACGGCCCAGGCAGGGAGGGCGCTGATCGAGCCGTAGGCCAGCGCCGTCGAGTTGTCGATGGCGAACACCAAGGCGGCCGGCATGCCAAAGGCGGCCACACTCGCCACGAGGCACCGGGCCCACCTCCGTCCCCCCAAGCGCACATACAGTGAGACGGCCGCATGACCCGCCACTCCCGCCGTCACGGCGTAGACTCCTACCACAGCCGACCGGGTCGCGGCACGGTCTGCCGCGTCGAGGACGCCCGCAACGCCCAGGGCCGACACTGCCAGGCCCAGGAGGGCTAGGTGCTTTCCAGCACCCGCCAGCGCGCACAGGGCGGCGGGACGCGGGGGTGTCCGAAAGACGTCCCCTGCGACGTGCTTCCATCCCGAGTCGTCCACGTCGATGACGCCCCCGCTCGATCTCTCTAGATCGCGCTCGTATCGTGCGAGGTCTGCCCGCAGCGTTCTCCTCAGGGCGGCGGCGAGGGACACAGCGAGGAGGGCGACGACGGCCGCGCTTCCCCCGACTGACATCCACCCAATGGTGAGGCGCTCGGCCGAGAAAGCATGTGCCCGGTACGCGTCAAGGCGTCCGTCGACCGGCACATCGCTGTCGTGCCACGCGACCGAGTACCAGAGCGTGATTACCCCGAGGGCTTTGCCCGACCCCGGCGCCGGCAGCGCCACGGACAGCGTCGGGTCAGTTGACGTCGCCACCTCGACGACCCGCGTCCGGGTGCGCCGGTCGACCCCGATGTCGAAGTGCACGTGAGTGTTGAGCGAGCCGTATGGCCCAGCCGCATCGGTGTCCCCAGGAGGGCGGCCGACAAAACCCCACGCGGGGAGGCCGTCAGCCTCGAGCCGCCAGTACCAGTCGTTGGCCGCAGCTAGCTGGACTCTCTTCGTCTCGGCCACGCCCACGTCGAGCTCGCAGAGGGGAGTCAGCTCCACGTTGGCGCGAAAGGGCAAACGATAAGCCGTCATCTCGCGGCGGCGGCCCTCGAGCGCCGCGCCAAGGCTGTTGGCGCGGTGGTGGCCATCTTCCACGTCGGCCTTGACGGCGTCGAGCACTCCTTCGAGGCTTCCGCAGTGGGGTAGAACATCCCAGCTATAGGCCTCGGATGGGTTGTGGTAGGGTCCCACCTGCGCGAGAGAAACAACGGCGACGCGGCGGGTCGGCGGGCGCGTCGGCGCCCCCAACTCGCTCTGCGGCCTCGGCACCGCCTGGCGAACCGCGTCCGCAAACCGGCATCGCCTTGTTCGCGTAAACGGGCACAAGGTCATCATCTCGATAGCGCTTCGCGTTGTTCGCCGCGGCGTCGCGGGAGACGACTAAAAGAGCTACGAGGAGCCCGAGAAGAGGAGCCGCGGACCGCCGATGCGGCCGGGCCTCGCGGGCGCGTCGACGGCGGTCGGGTCGCGCCTCTGGGCCTGACACCAAGGTCTCTCGCATGATTCTGCCAGATAATGCGAAAGGGGACGCGTTTACGGGAAATCAGCCCACCTCCCCGACTCTCAAGCCAGCATCGGACTTCGCTTTTTCAAGCCGCCCTCCGGACACAACGTCGCGGCGCCGCGGTGATATTATCGCCGGTGTCGCGACGTGGCGAAAGATCTCACCAGCTGCCCCTATCGATCCCAAGATGCGACGAGCAACAACTGTGGTGAGCTGCCACATCAGAGGCCGCGCCGTTGTGGCGTCGGCCGCCCCGCCCACCCCCCCTGAAGTCCCCAGACCCTTGCGCGTCGCCGTGGTCGGGGCGGGCGTCGCCGGCCTGGCCTTTGCGTACCATGCCGTCAAATTGGCCACCTCGGGATCGGCCATTGCCCCCCTGGTCCTCGACGTGCTCGATTGCAGAGGTGTTGGGGCCGGGGCGTCCGGGGCCGCCAGCGGCCTTGTCCACCCGCTGGGCCCGTCGGGGAAGACCGTGGCGTGGCGCGGGGCTGAGGCCGTCGCCGCCGTGGCCGAGCTAGCCGAGGCGGCCGAGCGGTGGGCGCCCGGCGCCCGTCGTAGTGGTGGCGCTGGCCTCGTCCGTGCCGCTGGCGCCGTCGAACCCGGCCTCGCGGAACGCTGGGCAAAGCCCAGGGACGCCTCCGGCCCCGTCGCCGTCGCGTCGTCGTCGTCGTCGCCTCTCCCCTGGGGCCTCTCGACCGAGGCCGGGACGACGCTCCTCCTCCCCTCGGGCCTCGTGCTGCGCCCGCGTCGCTACCTCGAGGGGCTGTGGGCTGCGTCTGAAGCCCTCGCTGCAGCCGGCCCGCCGGGCGCGGCGTCCGCGCGCCTGGTATTGGGCCCCGGCTCCGTCACCGAGGGAGGTGGGCGGGTGACGTCGGTGCAAGACGAGCTGTGGGGTCGATACGATCTGGTGGTGCTCGCCACGGGGGCGGCCACGGGCGCCATTGCCGAAGCGTCTCCAGGCGCCGCAGGGGGGCCGCCCCTGATGCTCCAGTGGGGGTGGCGAGCAGAGAGGGGAGGGGTCGCTCGGCCCGTGCGTTGGGTGGGTCGCGCCGAAATTCCTCCCTTCCCCACCACCCCTTCGAACCCTGTGTGTTCGCAGGACCGCCGACCTTGGCCCTGGCGACTCCCCCTGGCCACCTGGGGCGCCTGGGGGGTTTGTGGGCCCGATTCACGCTGCGTGCGTCGACGGTGACAATGTGACTATCGGCGCGACTCGCGTCTGGGGCGGCAGCCCGTCCGAGGCGGTAGAGGCCGCTGCCGCTGCCGGGGGCTGGGGTCTGCCCCTCGATGGCGCCGAGCACCCCCTCTCAGAGGCCCTCGGCCCCCTGGCGGGGCCGGACGCCGCCGCTCGTGCTGCAGCGGATCTGGCTGCCGTAGCCGCCACGTCCCCGTTTGCCCCTGCGGTCGTGGGTCGCAAACCCGTCGCGGCTCGCTGGGGCGCCCGCGCTGCGGCCCCACGGGATCAGCGCGGCGCTCTGCCTCTCGTGGGGCGAGTGTCAGTGCCGGATGGCCCCGAAACGTGGTGCGTGGTGGGTCTGGGGGGCAGGGGTCTCACTTACCACGCCCTGCTGGGGCGTTGGCTGGCAGAGGAGACGGTTGGGGGGGCGCCAGGGTCGGTACCGGTCGAGCTCCGGGGTGGGGCCGACGCGTCTCAGAAGCGTCGGTGGGAGCGGGAGTGTACATAACACGACGACGCGAGGGGGGCAAGGATGACTGGACAACTTTCGAATTACAAGGAGGCGGAACCCCTACACAGGCAGAGCGACCATGGTGCAGGCGCCGCCTGTCCAAACGAGAGTCCCACCCAAGGGCACGGCAGTCCGGGTGAGCAGTTTGAGCGCCTCCTGGCTTGCGAGTCCCCCGATGAGGGCGGCGCTAGCGTGAGGTTCCCCTCCCCCCGCGCGGACGGCCTCAGCCACCGCGTCGTCAAGAGCCGGGTGGCTCGGGACGCCGACGTCGGCGAGGGCGGCTGCGGCGAGGGCGGCGACGGCGGAGCGGTCGGCAGCGACAGCATCGGCGTCAGCAGCCGAGCCCAGAGCCGGAGCATCAGGCCGCGCCGGAGACCCCGGCCACCAGCCGCGCTCGTCCCGGAACCGGGAGCAGGCGCGGAGGACAATGAGTCCGCAGGCGGCGACGGCCTCGGTCGAATCTTGACAGGCAAGAGCGTCGCGGAGACGAGCCGCGTCGGCTGCAGCTCCTGCGCTTTCCGTGTCACTGTCCACCAAGGCGAGGTCAGGGAGCGGCTTTCCGTCGATGCAGGGGTTTCCCGTCAGCACCGTGGCACGGCCACGAGCTGAAGTGGAGGCGGAACCCGCGGGGATGGCCTCAGGGCTCGTCGACCAGGGCCGCTCGCCTGAACGGGCCGGAGAGGGAGAGGCGCGTAGCGGCGTGCCCGGCGCGGGAGGAGCGAGCAGCCGCGGAGGCCGCACGACGCGCGCCTCGCGGCAGTGCCGGCAAAAGTGAGCGACGAGCGACCGGGGTAGTGAGACCTCGCCCGGTTCGACCCCCAACTGCACCAGTACGTCGTCGGCGTGCGCCGCCACGGACGCTGCATCAGCCTCAGCCTTGGCCCGAAAGAGTCGCTGAAGCTCGACAAATCGCTCGGTGGACGACGTCATGTCTGGCAGGGATCCTGAGAGGGGCAGCTCGCCGTCGGACGCGGCAGTGTCAGCAAGAAAGAGCCGTAGGGCAGCGACGCAGACCCAAAATTGGCCACGAGTGAGGTGGCTCTTGCCACGGGGTGGCTTGTCAGGGCCAGCCCCTCCGACAGGCGCTCCCGACACGAGAGACCAAAGGCCACCGTCGCCGGCCCCGGCAGAGGCGGCGCGGTCGGCGTCGCCGGCCCATGCAGGCGCCGGGTCGAGGGCGAGGGGGTCGTTGAGGAGGGCGCGGAGGTTGGACGAAATGGAAGCTGGAGACCACACCAGGCGCGCCTGTTGCGCCGCCTCAGCCACGTTGATCTCGCGCACGAGGTCAGCGTTGGCGTTGACGCTGCGGCGCTCGAGGGCCCGCACCTGGGCGACGAATGCCTCCCGATCGGATGCCGCTGGGGTTTTGCCCTCGTGCGCCGCAGCCCAGTTCGCCGTCGCCCGCGTCAGCAGCAGCGCCCAGGGTACGTGGGCATGCTGCACGTCGTCGAGAGCGTCGAGGTCGAGCTCGGACGTGGCAGCGGCGAGGAGGGCGGGCCAGGGCCGGTGGACGCGGACGTCAGGTGTGGTGCCCTCGGGGTGCGTCTCAAGGCACACGGCCTCGGTGAATGAGGGCCGCACCATGCCTGACAGCCCGCTCGTCCGCGCCACCACCAGGGCCACACCCGCCTGACGGCACGCCGCGTCTAGCCGCGCCGCGGTGGCGTCCGACACCTGCGTCGCCAGAATCAACGTGAAGTCACGCACAAAGTTGGGTCGATCACGCACGAGGTCGACGGGGCTCGCTTCGACGTGGGCTCCCCGAACGTAGTCAGACAGGCCCGCGAGGCGAGCTGCCACCGCCGCAGCCCGTGGCTGGCCCAGCTGGGTGGCGTCCACGAAGAAGTTCTGGCCGAGGTCGCGCCCGCACACTCGTGCGTCGTCGATGATGACGAAGTGTGGCACTCCTCCAAGCACAAGGTTTTTCAGGGCCTCGGCCCCGGTAGCCGACGCTGTCAACAAGCACACACTGCTGGCCTCCAAGCTCTCCTGGCCAGTTTGGCCCCAGATGCGGATCTGTCGGTCGAACCTGCGATATCGGCGGACGGAGGCGCGGGTCAGAGCAGGCGTCGGCCGGCCTTGGGGCAGGGCGGGATAACAGGAGAACACCATGGGGGCTGGGATCCCGAGCGAACGAGGCCCGCGAAACGTTACCAGTTCAACCTCTACACAGGGCCCGCGCACAGCGCCGCAACAAGTTCAGGCGACCCAGACAGGCATTCCCGCCACCGCGTCCGAGGCGCCCGCCATGGCCGCTGCTGCTCGGTGACCCCAGGTCGCTCGCCGCTTAGCGCGGTCCACTCGATAGTCTCCCATGTAGCTCGGGTCGACTCGTTCAGCGTGTAGGCTGTCTTGGGGGCGCCTTAGATGTGGGCCCCTCTATCGGGCTCGTTCGCCCTCTCGTAACGTTCGTGTCCACCGCCCGCCGCCCACCCCGTCGAGACCATTCGCAGTCGATTTGCTCGATGCTCAGCGCGACGACCTCAGGCCTTCGCTCCCGCGTCAGCCAGCCGTCCGCCCGCGCCACCGTCGCCGTCGCCCTCGCTGCCCGCGGTGGTGCCTCCACGGCGTCGGCCTCTGTCGCCCCCTCGTCGGGCGAGCTCAATGTGGGGCGTGGAGTGTGTCGCATGAGAGAAAAGCGGGGTCCCGAGATCGGATACAATTGTTCAGCCTGATGTGCGACCTCCAGGCGCGAAGTACGCGTCGAGAAGTCGGGATCGACCTGGACGCGCCGCGGACCAGCCACAGACTGTGACGCCCTCCCAGCCCTTCCTAGACATTCGTCGCGCCCGCTGATCCACGACCACCGACCCCACGCCATTCTATCTCGCAGCCCCGAACTCGCGCGCCCGGATGACTTCCGCGAAGGCCGAGGCCACGGCCGAGGCCGCAGCCCCCAAGGCGGTGCCCACAGCCGAGGAGCTCGCCGCTAACCCCCTCCTCACCGATAGTCCCTTCCCCCGGTACGCGACGATCGAGGCGCAGCACGTTGTACCCGGCGTTCGCGGTCTCCTCGGGATCCTGGCCAAAGAAGTGGACGAGCTTGAGACGTCCCTGACCTCTGCGGGCTCTGATGTGACGTGGGATATGGTCGCTGTGCCCCTGGAGCGCATCGCTGACCGTCTCGGCCGGGCGTGGGGGGCCGTCGGCCACCTCAAGGCCGTCAAGGACACCGAGGCCTTCCGCGCTGCCGTCGAGGAGGTTCAGCCCGAGCGGGTCGACTTCTCCCTTCGCCTCTCCCAGTCGCGCCCGCTGTACGACGCCTTCCGTGCCCTCCGTGATGGCCCCGCCTGGGATGGCCTCTCTGAGGCTCGCCGCCGTGTTGTCGAGGGGGAGCTGCGCGACTTCCAGCTCGGTGGTGTCGGCCTCGAAGGCGCCGAGCGTGACCGCTTCAACGCGATTCAGCGTGAGCTGAGTCAACTCTCGACCTCCTTCTCCAACAACGTCCTGGACGCCACCAAGGCCTTCAAACGGCTCTGCAAGGACAAGACTGAAGTGGAGGGCATTCCCGCCTCGGCCCTCAGGCTCGCCGCGAGCCAGGCCGAGGCCGCAGGCGAGAGGGGCGCCACGGCCGAGGAGGGCCCCTGGCTCTTCACCCTCGACATGCCGTCGATGCTCCCCGTTCTCCAGCACTGTGCCAACGCTGACCTGCGCAAGGAGGTGTGGACGGCCAACGTGACGCGCGCAAGTGAGCTGTCCCCGAAGGAGGGCGAGAAGGATCTCGACAACCGTCCCGTCATCGACCAGATCCTCGCCCTCAAAAAGGAAAAGGCCGCTCTGCTTGGTTACTCGTGCCACGCTGATGTCTCGATGGCGAGCAAGATGGCCACGCTCGAGACGGCCCGGGGCCTCCTTGAGGATCTCCGTGCCGCGTCGTGGGATGCCGCCGTCGCCGACCTCGACGAGGTCAGGGCCTTTGCCGCCGAGCGGGGCCACAAGGGCGACCTGGAGCACTGGGATATCACATATTGGGCCGAGCGTCTCCGCGAAGACCGGTATGCCATCAGCGATGAGGACACGCGGCCGTACTTCTCCCTCGACGCGTCCCTCGACGGGCTTTTCCGCCTCGCCAAGCGCCTTTTTGGGTGTGACATCGTCGCCGTCGACCGCGCTTCGGATGAGGGAGAGAACATCCCCGTCTGGAATGACGAGGTAAGGGTCTTCCGCATCGATGTCGAGGGGTCCCCCAAGGCCTATTTCTATCTCGATCCTTATGCCCGCCCCGCGGAAAAACGTGGCGGGGCTTGGATGGACGAGGTTGCCGGGCAAAGCGCCCTATTCGCTGCTCCCGGAGAGAAGGTGCGCCTCCCCGTCGCTCACATGGTGCTCAACCAGGCCCCCCCTGCGGGCGGAGTGCCCTCGTTGATGTCTTTCCGCGAGGTCGAGACTCTTTTCCATGAGGCGGGGCATGCACTGCAGAGCCTGCTCACCACCCAGACCGAGGGCCTCGTGGCCGGTATCCGCGGAGTCGAGTGGGACGCGGTGGAGCTCCCCTCGCAGTTTATGGAGAACTGGGCCTTGGACCGGGCCACGCTTTTCTCCTTCGCGCGCCACCATGCCACCGGGGAGGCCCTCCCTGAGGAGCTCTTCTCCAAGCTCGTCGCCGCCAAGAACTTCCGCGCCGGCAGCATGTCCCTTCGCCAGGTCCACTTCGCTCTCACGGACCTGTCGCTCCACTCGACAGACTTCGACCCTTCCACCGAATCCATCTTCGACCACGAGCGCAAGATCGCCAGCAAGACGTGCGTCCTGCCGCCCCGCGCTGAGGACCGGTTCCTCTGCGCCTTCTCCCACATCTTTGCGGGTGGATACGCGGCTGGCTACTACAGCTACAAGTGGGCCGAGGTACTGTCAGCCGACGCCTTCTCTGCGTTCGAGGACGCCGGACTGGATGACGAGGACGCCGTCCGCGCCACGGGCCGTCGCTTCCGCGAGACGGTCCTCGGAGTGGGGGGTGGGCGCGCTCCTCTCGACGTCTTCGTCGACTTCCGGGGGCGCGAGCCCACGACGGACGCGCTCCTGCGCCACACCGGTCTGGCACCCGCGACAGCGTGAACGTGAGAGGGTTGGCTGGGGGTCGCGTGAGGGTATGTGCGAGGGAACCACCCCCGACCTGCGTCTTCGCCCCCCAGCCCTCCACCGTGCGGAAGTGTCTTCTGCTCATCACCTTGCCGAGTCGCCGAGATGGCTACGGCTTGCCGTCTTGCCCCTGGGCCACCGCTGTCGTCCGGCCGTGTTGGGTCCACCGCCCCCGCCCATTGCGTGTCTGCGCCGAGGCGCAGAGTTCCTCGGCACCGATCCTCTCCCGTGGCGCCTGACGCCATCGCCGGGTTCAAGCGAGTGTGTTAGTGTCGGCTGGCCGAGGGCGCTCAACGCCAGCCTCGGCCGGTGTTTTGTGCCCTCGCGGCTCGAGAACGCCGCCGATGTGGCCAACGTTTCCCTCGGAGTCCGCTGCTTACATCAGATTTCGATCAAAGTGCCGCTTTGTATCGTGAAACTGCCCAGAAGCGCGGATGGTCCGAGCCGCGATGTGCGACAGCCCGAGAGCCACCCGCGTGCCATCGACCAACCGCCCCTGACCCCACTATTTTGGAACCTTTTCGCAGAGAGTCCTACCTGGGCCCAGGCGGTAGCATGATGGGCAAACTCGACGTTGAGCTGGGCATGTGCAGCCTGACGAGCCGCTACTCTCCCCAGCTGCTTGTGGACGAGGTGGGGACAACGCCTGCCGATCTTGTCGCACTGATCGCGCGCGGCGCCGAGATGACCGCTGGCATCGCGTCCTTTGCCCTTTGCCTAGCCCGCGACAACCTGAATTCCACGCCGGATTCGCCCGAGCTCGTGCGCAAGCGCGCCACCGAGCTGAGAGAGTTGCTGACCAGACTTGGCCCCTGCTTCATCAAGATGGGTCAAGTCCTGGGGAGCCGTCCCGACATAGTGAGAGACGACTACATGGAGGAGCTGTGTCTGCTGCAGGACGACGTGCCCGCTTTCCCCGACGCTGAGGCCTACACCGAGATGCGCGCCGCCCTGGGCCCCAATCGGCGCCTCGAAGACGTCTTCTCTGAAATCAGCGCCCGTCCCGTGGCTGCCGCATCCTTGGGACAAGTGTACAAGGCCACGCTGCGGGATACGGGCGAGGCAGTGGCCATCAAAGTCCAGCGGCCCAACGTCGCTCCGACCATCATGAGGGACCTTCTCATCTTTCGGTCACTGGCTTGGCTCGTAAACCCACTGGCGCGGGCGCGCTTGGGGTGCGACGCGGAGCTCGTCGTGGACGAGTTTGGACAGAAGCTGTTGGAGGAACTCGACTACCGCCTCGAGGCCAGCAACATCGAGGACTTTGGCCGGAACTTCGCCGACGACCCCACGGTTAAGATCCCCTGGGTTCGGAGGGACCTGTGCTCGGATCGCATGCTTGTGATGGAGTGGATCGATGGCGCCCGGTGCACCGACCCTGATGCTGTTCGCGCCGTGTGCGGCGACGCCGGTGTCGAGGAGTTCATCCGGGTCGGGGTCGTCTCCGCGCTGCGGATGCTCCTCGAGCACGGACTCTTCCACGGAGATCCCCACCCGGGCAACATCTTTGCCATGCCCGACGGTCGCATCGCTTATGTGGATTTCGGCAACGTCGCTCAATTGAGCCAGGCCAACAAGCAGACACTCATTGACGCCGTTGTCCACGCCGTGAACGAAGACTACGAGGAGATGGCTGGAGACTTCATGCGGTTGGGCTTTCTCGGGGCGGGCACCGACGTGGGCCCCATTGTCCCCGCCCTGGAGAAGATATGGCAAGACAGCCTTGGCCAGTCGATTCAGTCTTTCAATTTCCGCAGTATCACGCTCCGCTTTAATGAGCTCGTATACCAGTATCCAATCCGCATCCCGGAGCGGTATAGCCTCGTCATCCGGTCCCTGTTAACCCAAGAGGGCATCTGCATGACCCTGCAGCCCAACTTTCACTTTCTCGAGGTGGCCTATCCCTATGTCGCCCGGCGCCTGCTGACGGACGAGGATCCGGCGTTGAGGGAGCGGCTGATTCAGGTGCTGTTCGACCACGGCCGCTTCCGGTGGGACCGGCTGGAGAACCTGGTGGCCCTCGCCGGCGGGGGTGGGGCGGGCAGCGGGGCGGGCAGCGGGTCAGGCGTCGGGTCAGATGCAGTCGGCGGGTCAGGCCAGGGCCTCGACCTGACTGACACTGTCAAGGACGCTCTAGGCGTCTTGCTCACCGACGGTAAGCTGCGGGGACAGCTTATTGGGGCTTTGACCGAGGGCGACCGGCTCCACCTCGAGGAAATGAGAAGCCTCCTCGCCGTGGCAGGCGACGGAGTCAGCCCTGTTCGCCTTGCCGGTAGCCTTCTTGACGACCTCCCGAAGACAGCGCGCAAAGGGCTCCTCGCGTGGAGCGATGCCGTGCTGCGGGCGTGAGATGGACATGGGCCTGAGATGAGAAAAGTTCAATGGACAACGGAACGCACCTTAGCACCCATTCCTGCACCCACTCCCTCACGTGCTTACTCGAGCAGCGTTGCCGAGTCGATGACAACAGCTTGCAACGGGCTACCCCAATTGCGCTTGGCTCGCGCCGCACGCTCGTCGTTGAGGATCTGCCCAAGGAGGTTGAATCCCCGGACATTTGCCGCGGGATTGAAGGCCCGCACCGCAGCCACGTCGGCAACAACATCAATGCCCTCGAGGACTCTTCCGAACACGATGGCCTCGCCATCCAGAGCCGGGACGGGACCGGGGCCCGTGGTGACGGCGAATTCCGTCCCGACGTAGCCAGGACGGGACCGGACGCCCTCGTCGTCGGCTGACACACCCTCGGCCAGCAGCAGAGTCAATGTCCCGGGTCGATTGTGCGCCAGTTTGAAGGACTTGGAATCCGTCACGTCGGGGTTGGCCTTAAGCACTCCGGGACGCGGCTGCACCCGCCCCAATCGGTGGCTCCCCTGTCCTCCGGCTTGGATCCACTGGCCGGGGAAGACGCGCTGGAACGTCGTTTCCACCAGGTCACCAGACTCAACCAGGGCGAGGAAATTTGACACGGTCCCGGGAGCCGCGTTTCCGTAGAGGCCCAAAACCTGCGCGAGATTAAGGGGCAGGGTAGGAGGACCGCGAGAGGAGCGACGCGGAGCGCGCAGGGTGGCGGAGCGAGCTGGCGGCGACAGCCGAAAGGCCGAACCTCGCATCTCGCCATGCGTCCCACAGGCGCACGGTCGAGGCAAAGAGCCGTTCTGTCGCCCATCGCGCGGTCGGATCGGAGAGCCGTGGGGCAGAGGCCCAGAACGAGTTCCACCCTGTGCGTCACCTGTCGCAGAGCGTCGACCTCGGTGGCGGCCGATGAACCGTCGGCGAGCTCCCCTGACAGGTCGGCCGTGCGGGACCCGCCGTTCAGCACGGCCTCGTCGACCCGCTCCGCCCGCGCAGGGTGCGAGGATAATAAGGCCACCGCGGCCAGGGCGCCCAGCAGGGCCCGGCGAGGATTGGGGGGGGCAGCGGAGGGGCACGCCATGGCGACGATGGGTGCCTTCGGTGGCGTGGCGATGGGCGCCACTGGCGACCCCGCGGGCAGGGCCATGGGCGACCACATTGTCAACACACGGGGAGGCATCGTGGGACTTGCCCCAGAACGGCAACGGCGAGGCGAAAAAATGCAGAGGATGAAGGCCGGCTGTCGTGTGAGGACGTCTTCGCCGCGCTCCTGGGGGAGAGCGATTTTTCTTCTCGCACCTCCTCCGGCTCACGAAGACGAGGTGGACTCGTCTCGCTCGCACCCTCTCACGCTCTCCAGTCCGCGAAGTCGTCTCTGGAGGGCGCGCCGGCCCGGCCGCCGCGCGAGGCCGTCGACGAGTCACCGCCGCTGCCGCCGCTGCGCCGCCCCTTCTCGTCGCCCACACCCGCCGCCATGGACCGCGACCCACGGTGGCTCGATTCCTTGATGGGCTGTCGGGACCCTCGGTACCCCCCTCCCCCCCCGCTACCTGGACACGGTCCTGCGGCCCTCGCGTCCGGCTTTATCGTCGACGCGGCGGACACCGATGACGATATGGACGACGAGAGGCCGTCGACGCGAGTCGGGCAGAATGAGCACCTGATGGTGGAGATCTTGAGCCGCACGAATTTGGCCACGCTGCGGTCGGCTGCCTCTGCCTGCCGTGGGTACCGGCGTCTCATCCGGTCCACGCCACCGTCCTTCTGGGGGCACCTCGCATGGGGCGACCCCATCGGAGCCTCGGGCCTCTATTTACCGTGGCACGCTACGGCTGATGCTGCGCGCTTGGACGCACTGCTGAAGCAAATGCCGCAGTGGTTGCGTGGTGACCGCGAAAGGGCCGACGCTGTGGTCCGCACAGCTCTCGACGCCGCCGTGGCATCTGGATCACTGCCTCCCGCGGCGGCTGCCCGCGCCCGACGCCCTGGGGAGGCGGACCCTCCAGGCTCTCTCTCGACCGCCCTTGTTCTCGAGGTTGCCAACCGTGTCTGGGGCTTGGATGGGCTGGGCGTCCACGTCGCGCCAGACGACCTCGCGACGACGCTTGCCAGGGCTGGACTGCCTGGTTGGCCGGCTACAGCGGGCGCCCTTGACGTCGCCCGGGCCGTGGGTCAAAGTATTGCGGCAGGGACCCCGGCGACAACCCTGTTGCGATCCCACTTTCGCCATGTCCGTGACGCGGCAGTGCTGGCCTCGTGGCAAGCCCGGCCCGACATCAGGCTCGCCGATGACGAGGCGGGCCACTGGAGCCGGCAGAGTCGCGACGAGGCCTCGCTCGCTGCCGCTCTTTCCGACGCGACGGCGTGGCGCATCACCTGGACTCTCCCTGGCGCCGACGACGCCGCCGTGGCGTGTGATATCGAGGTCGACGCCGCCCGAGCCGAGAGCGACGCCGCCGCGGGCCGCGTCGTCCTCTCATCGCGGCCGCCCTTGCGTTTTCCGCAGTCATGCTGGATCGAGTTCGCCCCCCAGGCCCTCGCCCGGCTGCGCGCCCCGGTGGGAACGTCGTACTCCGACCACACCCGCCTCGTCGGCCCTCGCGGCGAGGAGTGGGGCGAGCCGCCAAAGCGGGTACGGCCTCGCGGCGCCCTCGTCCGCGTCGAGGCTCGTGGGTCCAACGGCAAGTGGGCGGCTGTGCTCCGCGTCGCCGACTTTTGGTGGCCTGAGGCCGATGCCCAGACAATGAGGCTGTCCCACGCCACCGGCCTGTATCCTTGGATGGACGAGGCCCCGGACGCGCCCCTGCCCCACTCGGCCATGGCCATGGCGGGCATGGAGGGGGAGTCGGAGCAGGCTGCGGGGGGTCCAGGACCCCGTCTGGTCGCCTATGTTCATTTCGAGGTAGCCCTTTGTTCGGCGCTGCCCTCGCGCCCTCCCGCTCCGCCACTCGTTGACCTGAGGTCCCTCGTCGGTCCCTGGCGTGGCGCCGTGGACCCTGACTTGGCTGGAGGGAACGGAGAGCCCCTCGTCCACCTCACGCTCGATCTCTGCACGCTTCAGGGCAGGTGGCTCGCGCGTCTCTGGGCGCCCCTCTTCCGCGGCGGGGGTGGGAGGGGTGACGGGGTACCTGCATGGGCCGCGATTGGCACGCCGGGGCCACCGCCGGGGCGACTCTGGCTCGAGAGTCCACAGGCATGGACACCCCCGGACGGTCCCGAGGGTCCTCCCTGTGGTCCTCTTTTCCACGGTGACTATCTCCCCGGGCGACCCATCGATGCCCTGGCGCTATGGGACGACGCTCCTGCCGTGCTCGCCGAGCCTCCTGCGGCATCGGGCGGCGAGTGGACGGCCACTCGGGACCCCGAAGCCCTCTGGGATCGCTTCAGCGCCCTGGCTGACGACCACGAGGCGCTCGCGGACTTGTCGATTCGGGATGGGTCGGGCCGCCTCCTGCTGGGCCGGTCGGTGAGTCGTCACACGCGGGGGGGGCGATGGCCCGCCGATTATATGCCTTAGTCGTCAGCCCGTTCTTTACCGGAGGCACCTTTCCTCCAACCATCTACACCGCAGGGTTGCGAGCTGTGGCGTGGCACCGGGCAGGAGCGACTCAGTGCTCGATTTCTCGCCCGGTGCGGTCCAACCCCGCCGGTGAGCGTGGAGAGGGGCTGGGGCTCGGAGGAGGCCTGGGGCGGGGGCGTGGACAGGTGGGCCGTGATGACCGTTCGGCGACCGCCACGACCACCCCCTGGAGCCAACGCCGATGAAGCGGAGGCTGCCGAATGGTTAATTGAGGACGCGTGGTCGATGCCGCAGGCGCAAGTGTCGCTGTCTATCTCGATGGGCGCGTTCAGGGAGGCTCAGCTGGAGCGGGCGGCTTGCGAGGCCAGCCGGCCTGCCGAGGCGGGATGAGAACGGTGAGCGCGTCGCTGTGGTTGTCAACAGATTCAACCAACAACGCTCTCCTTCTCACTCTGGAGGCCCAACCACGTCCAGTGACAGCTTGATGTTCATACCCGCCAGTTCCGCCGCCAGGTACTTAAACACGTAGGGCATGGCGCACCGACGAACGTTACCGCCCCCAGCACCGCAGACGGCGCAGCCCGGGGCGGCGCCCGCGCCTCCACTGCCCATTCCACCGCCGCCGCCTGCGCCCGCGCCCGCGCCCGGCCAAGATGAGAGCACGCTCCCACACCGCGCACAGACGTCGACGGTGGCGTAGTCGCTGCACGTGTGGAGCCGATCGTGAAGGGTGTAGGAGGCGCCGTGGGCCAATAAGGCGTCGCGTTCCATCTCCCCCAGGCGGATGCCACCGCCCGCCTTTCGGCCCTTGATGGGCTGCCGCGTCACTGGGTTGATGGGCCCAGTTGCCCGCACCTGAAACTTGTCCCCCACCATGTGTCGCAGGCGCTGGTAGTAGACAATGCCGACGTAGATGTCGACCCGGAACTCCTCCCCAGTCAGCCCGCTTATGAGCGTCTCGCCGCCGTATCGGTTGTAGCCGCAAGCCTCGAGCGCGGCCCCAGCAGTCGCCGCGGGGTCCCGCATCGCCTTGGTTGCACCCGGGGCGCAGGGCTGGAATGGGGAGGCATCCACAAAGCGCCCGTCCAGTGCACCCGCCTTGCCCGCCATGGACTCGATGAGCATCCCAATGGTCATCCGCGAAGGGAAGGCGTTGGGGTTGATGACGAGGTCGGGCCGCATCCCCGTGGCGGGATTGAAGGGCATATCAGCGTCAGGCCACAGCTGCGACAGCACTCCCTTTTGTCCTGCCCGTGACGCAAACTTGTCGCCCGCGGCGGGTTGGCGCGGGAAACGAAGCCGGATTGAAGCGCGAAGCGGCGCCGAGGCCGCTGCCGCCGACCGCGCCTTGCTTGCAGACATGGGGCCCACGAGCGTGACCTGGTCGACAATGGCGGGTTCCTCCCCCTTGAGCCGCTTTTGTGCGCAGCGCCCAGTCGCGAGGTCCTTGAGGCCGAGCCACCCGCGGCCTGGCCATACAACGGTGCCGACGTGGGGCAGGCCATCAAGGTCGAGTGTGTCAGCCTCGGGGTGCCGCGCCCCGGGCACGACACCCTTTTCCGTCACCGCACTCGACCCGGGCCGCGACGCCATGTTTCGGGGCAGCTCTTGCCCAAAGGCATTTCCAGGCACGGACCGGGCGTAGGGAGCCTCGTCGACTGGGCACGCCGTGGCCTCGTCGACGTCGGTGTTGCCTGCGGGTCGCGAAGCTCGCGGAGGCCGGTCGACCCCGAACGTCGGCCGGGCACCCCGCTCGTCGGCCAGGTCGACGGTTTCTGTCTTGTAAACGGCCGCGTGGAAGGCGCCCCGCTCGACCGAGGATTTATTCAGGATCATGGCGTCCTCCATGTCGTATCCCGTGTGGGCCAGCACCGCTACCACGGCATTGGTGCCCGAGGGGTACTCGTCCAGGCCCAGCGACTCATAAGCGCGTGTGCGGCACAGGGGAGTCTGGGGCGTAGTCAGGCGATACTGCTTGTTCTCGGCCCTGTGTGCCATGGCATGGCAGGGGGTGCCCATCGTCTGCTTGCCCATCTGGCACTGGTACATGTTGCGGGGAGACTGGTTGTAGTCGGAAAAGGGCGTCAGACTGGCAACGGCCGACAGCATGGCGCCGGGGCTCGTCTCACGGTGCGTTGGCTCGAGGCCATCAGAGCCGCACGTGCCCCCGTCATCCACCGCGATGTCAAGGGACTGCTGTTCGAGGGTGCCAATGAGCTCGAGGGGCGCAGGGTTGATGTCGGTGACCGTCTCTCCCTCCTTCTGTCCCTCCTTTCCCTCGCGGCTCGGCAAGGTGCGTATGCGGAGCTCCTGGGCCACAGGCCGCATCATCCGGGCTGACTGGGAAAAGAGAAAGAGGCCCGGGAAGGGCGCCCCCCTCCCACCTGGACGAATCAAGGCCACCTCAAGGTCGGCCGGGACGGCGAGCTCGACGGCCGACAGGGGGGCGCCACCGACGCCTGCCGGGACGGGGCGGCCCTCAGCTGCGGCGAGGGCACCCGCCTTCGCAACCCGGAGGCTCGACACGAGGCTCTCGGCGACGTCGGCTGCGGCCGAGCCGACCACGCGCCCGTCAAGAACTACAACGAGGTAGTCGGGCGGGGCGGGCAAGGCCAAGCCGGGCTCGGCCGGCACCATGCCCCCCGCGGCAAGAACTCCGAGCGTCGCCGCCGCCGCTGCACTCGGGTCAGCCGGCCCCGCCGCGTCCACCCGGCAAGCCCGGGTCAAGTGGAGCAGCAGCCCGCAAGGCGCACCGTCGGGAGTGTGCACGGGGCACAGAAAGCCCCACGATTCCGGAAGGAGCTTGCGCACTGTCGTTGTGCGCAGTTCGGAAAAGTAGGCCCCGCGGTGGATGGAGCGGAAGTGCGCCAGGTACCGCATAAAGTTGAGCCGTTCGGCAACGATGGAGAAACCCGTCGTTTGCTGCAGGTCTAGCCCAGACCGGGACGTCAAGTTTCCCGTGTTGAGGAGGTACTCGAAGCGCCGTCCCACATCGGGCAGCCGATCGAGGCACCGGCGCAGAAAGGCGTCGGATTCGAGGTCGGCCTGCTCGGGCCGCGCATCACCCTCACGCTTCAGGGTTTCTCCCAAGCTCGTCATGACGTCCTCCAGCCGTTCCGATAAAGCCTTGGCGAGCAGGTGTCCCGGCAGCAGCACCTCCTGGTGGCACGCGGCGTCGGCCGAGTCGTCCGAGCACGCCCCCGACGCCAAAGCGTACAGCTTCCCCAACATCAGCAGCAGACAAGCGTGCTTGTCGTCGTCATCATCGAGGTGTATGAGCACATGCTCCCGCAGTAATATCTCGCCCGCCTCTCGATCCGTGGCGCCTGGCGCGAGACGCCGCGCCAGCTGGGCCTGGCCCCGAAAGTGTCGGCCGAGGTAACTCAATGCGGTCGACCGCGTCTTGCACCCCAGCCCCGCCGATTGTCTGAGAAGCAGCTCGGCCCGCTCGGCCACGAAGGCGTCTGGCCCCCCGTCCTCCCCCGGCGCCGCGGCGCTGACCAGGGCCTCGAAGACCTCGCGGTCGGTCGAGCCCCGGAGCGCTCTGAGCAGCAGGCCTGCGGGGAGAAAGTACTCGGCTCGGTCCAACGTGAAGGCAAAATGGGCCCCACCATCGGCAAGGTAGTGAACCCGGACTGTCTGGCTCCTCATGCACGGTCGGACGCACCGGAGCATCACGGCAAGAGGCGTGTAGAGGGGACCGCGTCTCTGGTAGGCGGGACGACGGAGTGCGAGCGGGTAGTGGCGTCGGGTTGCCACGAGCATGCGAACGACGCGCTCGTTGCCGTTGCACACGAAGTAGCCGCCGAAATCGGTCGACTCCTCCTTCCATTTGACGAGCTGGTCTCGGGAGGCGCCGCGGAGATGGCACCGGACGCTGCCGACCATGATGGGGAGGGCGCCGAGGCGCACGCGGCGCGATCGCTCACGTCCGTCGACCCGCACGACCACGTCGGCCGTCAGGGCGCCCCGGTAGGTGGTACCGGTCTCGCGGCATTCGCGAGGGGTCAGACGGCGATCGTCGGACAGGCTTCCCTCGCGGGCCGGGGTCGCGACGACGGGATTCTCGACCGAGACCACGAAGCGTCGGCCATCGATGGGGTGCGTCCATCTCAACGGCGGGAGAGCAGAAACGACCTCATCCACGCCATGCTCGATGAACCAATCAAAAGACTGCGTGGGTAGGGTGGAAATAGGGAGAAAAAATCTCGGAGGGGCGAGTTCGAGCCAGGCCCGGCGAGGCTCTTAGGCTGGGTCGCAGCGAGTGTCGCCGGGCTGGCCTCTCGCCTCGACGTGTGGTTTTGCAAGATCTTTGTAGGCCTCTGGGCTCAGCGCTTCGCCCACGGGGTAAAGCGCCGGACCCTGGATCCCCGATTGAGCCATCCGCGGCCCGAACGCCCGAGGCGGACCTCGTGACGCGGCGGCCGCCGCCGGCCGCCTCCTAGCGCGGCCCGAGTCTTGCGACGCGGAGTCCCCCGACTAGCCCGACGAGGCGTTGAGCTCCTCTCGGGTTTCTTTGCGGTCGAATGGAAGACGAGAGGGTCGGTGGATGCCTTTTGTTGGCGGTTGATTGTCATCACATGCCCTCGTCCTTGCCCGTGTCGTCCCTCCAAGATGACCACCGCCGGCACCCCCCTTCTACTCCTCCGCGTCCCTGCAGTAGATGCGCAGCTCCCCCTGGTCTCCACGCGTGATACGCAGCGCCCCGGAGTCCCCCGCCCGCCCCACGTGCGTCGTGTCGAACGTGGCAGAACGGAGCGCCCGGAGAGGCTCAGCCAGGAATGCGGGCAGCGGGGGTGGCCAGGGGACAGCGAGGGTGGCGCCCGAGTCGGGCAGGAAGCCGCCGACGACGCGGACGACCGTGTCCGTGTAGATGATCCGGGTCTGCGTGGGGGGAGGGCGGAGTCGAGAGGGGCTCTGCGGGCGCAGGGGGAGGGATGTGCGAGCGCGGGGCGGGTGTGGAGCGCCCTCTGTTGTCTTCTCTCCCATCTCTCGCCGTGAGCCTTCCCACCGCCTCGCGCTCGTGCCGAAGAGTTAGCTCGACCGTCGGTGGAGCGGGCAGGCCCGCAGGCACAGAGGGCGGAGAGAGGACGACGATGTTGTCTAGTGCCGCGGCGGCCGCCCCCCCCCGCCACCGTTGGAGGACACGGTCCAAGCGGGGCCCGATCGCCGCAGGCGGTCCCGGCCTTGATCCGCCAAGGGAACCGCTCCCAAAGGCCGACGAGTAGAGGAGGCGCCAGATACCACCAAGGAGAGCGTCTCCATTGGAGGCGGCGTCCGAGGACCGAAGGTCGAGGGCGGGTGGGGCAGCCCGCTCGAGGCGCCGGGCGAGGGAGTCGACAGCGGTCCGGTCTGCCGCCGACGCAAGGAGGCCCCGGTCGAGGCCGGCCGTTGCTGCGACCAAGTCGGCCGCCAGGCGAGACTCGATCTTCGCAGTCATGTCCGCGTCGGAGGAAGGGGAGGACGCTCCAGCCTCGGTGGAGGGAGCCTCGGCAGCAGCTGCGATGGCGTGGCCGGACGCGTCATCGCCACCTCCCTCAGCCTCTTCCCGCCAGGCCGCTATCCAAGCCCGCACTTCGGCCCGACTTTCATCGGCCGACGCCGTCGAGACCTTTGGATCAGCGCGGTCGGCAGGGTACCGCAACCCGTAAGGAGATGTTGATGCCTCGTCGAATCGCTCATTGAGCTCCCGCTGCCGCTCCGCCATCTCGGCCTCGCGCCCGGCATCGAACTCGGCCCATGCGGCGTCACGCTTTGCCTTGATCGCCTCCGATATTTTCATCATCGCCGCCCTCCGCGCCTCGCGCTCGGAGTCTGTGATCTCCTCCTTCTCCCCGGAGCGCCACCGGGCCGCCCAGCTACGGACCGCGGCCCGGCGCAACTCGGCCTCGCCATCGTCGCCGCCTTGAGGGGGGTCGGATTTGTGGCGCGTGGCCACCCGCACAGCGACCATACGTGTGAAGCACCGGCCCAGGCCTCTCGGCGTGGTTGCGCCTCTGGCGCGGTCGCGCCTCTGGCTCTGTCGCGGTCGCGCCAGAGGCGCGGTCGCGCCAGAGTTGCGGGCGGGGCTCATCCACCGGCCGACGAGAGCCTGAGGCATCTGAGTATGTTGAAGAAGACGAATGTCGTCCTTGGGGGTGCGCGACGCCGTAAACTTGTCACAATGACCCCTCGATGACCCCGTCCGAAGCTGGCCCCTACGAGCTGTCCAGAGAGTGGTCAAGAACGTCCTTCCTGCGCCCGCGAGGCAGCAGGAAGCCGATCGAGGACTATGTTACGGCGTACCGTACGCCGCCTCGCGTTGGGCGCTTCCCGAAGCATGGCTGGTGCCGACGTAGACGCCCGCTCCGCGGTCCTCCCGACCGCCTGGAAGCTCGTTGGGGCGAGATTCAAGTGGTTGGGGGGAGATTACGACATCACGCAGCGTCTCAGTTGTGCTATCGCCCTCAAACGGACAGGGGATCGACCGGTAGGCCTCGCTGGCCGCCGACTGGAGCCTCCGACGTGGCGCTGTCTCCCGCCACTTTCGGCTATCCAGCGAGCCTCATCCCACTCCCCCGCCCCTTCCCCTTCACAATCAGGTCGCCCGCGCCCTCCACGTCACCCCCCCCGTCCTCTTCCCCGTCCAAGACGTCGTAGTCCCGAGCCTCGGCGAATCTGTCTCCGACGGTCAGGTGGCGTCCGTTTTGGTCAGGCCGGGCGATGCAGTGCCCGAAGATGCCGTTCTTGCCACGCTCGACACGGACAAGGTGACCATCGATATCCGCACTCCTTCAGGGGGCACGGTGATGTCGGTCGAGGTCGCCGAGGGGGACACGCTCGCGGTTGGGGCCGTGGTTGCGCGGGTCGACACTGACGGGGGGGGTGGGGCATCGGCGTCGGCTTCGACGTCGGGTGTGGGTGCCGAGCCGGCCTTGGCTGAGCTGGCCACGTCCGCGGCCGTCGCGACGCCATCGGGTAGGCGTTTGCACGCCTCCGGCGCCCCGAGCCTCATCCGCTTCCCGCCGCGGCTGGCGCCGGACGGCCGTCGCGTGTCGGAGATCCCGGCCAGCGAGCGCGGCGGCGGCACTAGGGGAGGGGGGGAGGGATGGGAGCCGGCCCGTCCTGTGGCAACGGCGGCGCCTCAGGCGCCCCCGGCCGCGCCCAAGGCCCCCGCGTCCCCTCCCACGGCCGGACCGTCGTCGGGCGCGGCGGTGGGGGCCCCCTCGGTGGCGGGTGGAGTGGTGTCGATGCGGCTCGACAGGCGGCCCCAGGGGTTGCCGTGGTCGCAACGGGAAATTGATGCTGTGAACTGTGGGGGGGCTGAGTGAGGAGAGGAGCGAAGAGTACCACCCCCCTCCCCCCCCCCCCCCCCGTGCGGTCAGACCCCGCCACCGCGGCTGCGTGAGCTGGCGCCTCGGGATCCGGCGGGGTCGGGCGGCCATGCACGGGGCCGGGGTGGCTGGTGGCCCCCCTAGTGAGGCGACCATCGGCCTGGTGCTCGAGGTATTCGACGAGGCGAGCGAAAAGAAGCGAATTCAATATCAAGAGGACGCCTCCGCGAGAGGAGGGGGGTGTGCGGCGGGGCTCAGCCCAGGCCGCGCCGCTCGCCGCGCCGTGTTCGCAGTCCACCTCCGTCGGCCCGTCGAGCGCGGTGCGGGAAGAATCGATAGATCTGAGACAATCTAACGAGCACATCCATCGCCGCAAGCGTCCACGCGTCAACGCAGGGATCACCTGTGCTCTCCTTTGGCCTCACCTTGTCGACCCCCCCCCCACCCGTTTTCGCCCGTCGCAGTCGTCCGCCGCTGCCCCCCCACTCTTGGAGCGAGCCGCCGCCGTGCTGGCCCGTCTCGACAGAGAACGAGCCGAGGCCGACGAGGCGGCCGAGGCTGCGGTGCGGGGCGGATACGGGGAGCTGGCCGAGGCCGTCGACGCCGCGACGTCCCTAACGTCTGAGGCGCAGAGACTGGTCAGAGACGCGGCGGCATTTGGTGAGGCTGCCAAGGCCCCTGGACAGAATCTGGCGCGCGCACATGCTGCCGCTCGCGATGCCCAGGCCCAGGCCGACGGGCTCCGCGCGGCCGAGCAGGGCGTCGCCTCGGCTCTTGCCGCCCTGAGGGCTGCCGCTGAGGCCGATGCTGCTGCGGCGAGTGGTGACCTCGAGGCTGCTCTCGATCGATTGGCGACGGGCCCTTCCGGCGGCGTTGACGACCGCTCGGCCGAGACCTTGGACGCTCTCCCCGCCCAGCTGGCCCAGGCCGTCGGGGTCGCAGTTGCAGCGGTCGAAGGGCGGTGCACCGACGCTGCCCTCGCCACAGTAGATCAGTGGCTGTTGACGGAGCGGGGCGCGGCGTCCGATCGGGGTCGGCTGCTCCTGCGACGCGCTCATGTCGCTGCCGCTGCCGGGGCCGCCCGCCGTGCCGCCGCCGCCCGCGCCGCCCGCCGCGCCGCCCGTGGACGGCCCTCGCCCGACCTGGGGGCCCTGTCTCCGGCGGCACCTGTAGACGATGCTGCATCGACGTCGGGACGCGCCGGCGAATTCGACAATGGCACTGGATTCGAATCCGGCGGGGCGGGGGAGCCCGACCTCTCGACCCTCGTGCGGTGCCGCCGCGTCCTCGCCCGCCTCGGTCGCCTTTCCTCCCTCCGCAGCAGATGGGGAGCAGCCCGCTCTGCCCAGTTGGCGGCGGACCTTGGGCCGGGGGGCGCCCTGCGGCCCTGGATGGGTCCCGCAACAGCCGCCGCTGACCCCACCGCCCGCGCCGCCCGTGCCTTCCTCTCTGGCGGCGCCACCCCGTGGCTCCGGCGTCTTGTGGGAGCTCTGTCCGTGGATGCCGCTGCGGCCGCTCGGACGGATTTGTGGGCAGATGAAACGGCAGGCGAGGTGGATTCGTCGCCCCTCCCCTCGTCGTCGTACCCCTCCTCCGGCTACGAATCCCTCGTCCGCCGTGGCGTGTCTGACGCAGCCCGCCTCGCGTCTGGCTCCCTTGCCCTCGCCCTAAGGGACCCTTCCCAGGCCTATGCTGATCCTGACGACGGGGATGGGGCGCCCCGTGGGGTCGGCGCCGCCCTGGCCATCAAAGAAGCCTTGGTCGGGGCCGCTGCCGCGCTGGATAGCCTTGGGATCGACAGTGGACCGATCCTGGACGCCGTGTCTGGCGTCGGGCCCCGCCTCCTCGATGCGGCCGTCGCTGACACGGCGGCTGCAGTGAAGCGCGCGCTGATGGCAGTGGACAGTGCCTCTCCTCCTTATCCGCCCCCCCTGTCGGCGCGGCTGGGCCTAGCACCGCCGTGCGCAACAGGACGACCGTGGCCTCCTGGCACGGCAGAGGCGGCGGCGGCGGCTGTGGCAGCCGCGGCTGACGCCGCTGCTGCGTGGATGCGGGGCCTTGCCGATCCCGCCGAGGGAGCCGCGGTCGCCTCGGCCTTTGCGGTGCGGATTCGGGACGAGGCCCTGGTGGCGCCCCTTGTGGCTGTGGCCAATTCGGCGGCCAAGGCGGACGACGTCTTGCAGGGCGCTCGACTCTGCCTCGTGGCTGCCGCCCTTGGAGGCGCCTGGTCCGCCGCGGCCCGGCGTCTTCCCCGCGCGACCGCGCGTGGCGGCATCGACGACGACGCTCTCGCTGACGCCGCACTCAAGGCAGTGACGGTGTCCGGGGCCGGTGCAGCCGCTGCCGCTCAACTTGCCGGCCCCATCGTCAGAATTATGACAGATGCCGCCGTCAGCAGAACCGGTGCCCTCCTCCAAGACGTTGTCTCCCGCCGTGGATGGTTGTCAGGGGCAGCAGCGACGGGCCCCGACGCCAAGGCCAGGGCGGCGCGGGCCGAGGCGGCGCTTCTCGACCACGTCGGTCGTGTCGCATCTGCGGCGGCTGACGCAGTGTCCGTCGTGCGCCGTGGCGGGTCCGACAGCTGGGCCCACCGCGCCAGTGTAGCGGCCGCCGTCACTGACGCTGTGTCCGCTTGCCTCGGGCGCGTTGGGGTTGGACTCTTGGCGGCCCTGGCTCCCTGGACAGCGGCCGCGGCGTGGGCGACGACGGGGGCTGAGATGGTGGGGGTGGCGGGAATGCCTGGGGGCGACGGTGGCGGCACAGCGGTTGAGGGGGGCCACACGGCCGCGGGTGCCGCTGCATGCCTTGGCCTAGCTGTTGCGACCCGGGCAGCGGCAGCGTCCCGCCTCGCCGAGCCTCCCGGCGCGGCCGCCCTGGCCTTGGCTGAGGCCGTGTGCCTCCTCACGGCGCGGGGTACGGGGGTGGACACGAGTGACGACACCGCCGCCGTCGCGGCCATCGAGCGCGCGGCCTCAGTGGCGGCTCGGGTCGTGCCTGGGTGGGGCAACGGCGAGGCTGAGCGACGTGCAGCGGCTGCACTGCAGGGCTACCGGGAGCCGCAGGTCCCGGGGTGGTTTAGCGCTGTTCCGCCGGTCACTGAGGGGCCAAAGGCCGCTCCGAAGACTCGCATCAAGGCCGCCGCCGCCCACCTCGAGGCGCGATCTGCTGCCCTGCGCGGGGGCTGATGGGAGGAGGGAGACCTCGCTTCATCGACTGTATGTCCCTCTCTCACACCCGGAACCCCGAGTGGATGCAGACCAACCCCCCCGGCGCCAGGCGCTCGCGCGTCACCCCCCTCAGGCCCGCGGCCCGCATCTCTCCCGCCAGCACAGGTGGGGAAGGGAAGCGTCGAATGGACTCGGCAAGATACCGATAGGCCTCCCCGTCCCCCGCCACGGCTTTACCTAGAGCGGGGAGGGCCGAGTGACTGTATAGATCGTAGAAGGTCTGGGCCACGGCGTCGGGCGTCGGGACGCCCTTGGGCAGCGCGCCCCTTGGGATCGTTGGCAGGGGCAAGGGCGACCCTGCCCGCACCGACACTGTCGGGGTGAACTCGAGGATCATCAGGCGTCCGCCGGGCCGCAGCACGCGAGCCATCTCGCGGAGCGCTCTGCCGCGGCGGGTGACGTTGCGAAGACCGAAGGCGATGGTGACGGCATCGAAGGACTCGTCGGGGTGGGGCAGGGCCTCCGCGTCCCCGTGCCTAAAGCGGATGGTGCGAACGGCGGGGTCGTCCGACGCCAGAGCCCGGCGGGCGCCCTCGGCAAGCATTGCGGCGTTGATGTCGCACACCTCCACGACAGTCGTCGACTCCGCGTCTGCCCCCTCCGCCATCCCATTGTCCTCATCCTCTCCGGACTTACGAGCTATCGCCTCCACCACCCGGGTGGCCACGTCGCCCGTGCCCCCCGCCACGTCCAGCAGCCGGATCCCGGGCCAGGGGTCGAGCCGTGCCACCAGGCCCCGCTTCCACGCCCGGTGCAGGCCCGCGGAGGACAGGTCGTTCATCAAGTCGTAGGAGGAAGCTACGGAATCGAACACGCTCCTGAACGGCGGAGAGTTGGGGGGGAAAGGCGGCGGGGGGGGTCGGTGAGGGGTCAGCGGCGGTGGGTTGGCGCTGCCAAGGGTCGTTCGGCGCCTTTCTGGCTTTCTCGCGGGCCCGTGGTCGACGACCCTGACGACTTTGAGATATGTCGTTCCACCTGGGAGGATAAAATCTTATGAGGATTGCGCGGCGGGCTCCGCCCAGCCGCCCCTCCACGTAGCGGTCGAGAAAGCCCCACGTCCCGGCCGCTGGCCGGGGCGCAGTGGCGGGGCTGCGCGGCGGCTGTCTCCGCCCCGTTCTCGCCTCACAAGCTTCTCCTTCTCCTCCTCGGCCACCCAGCGGAAACCAAAATCAACCAGGTTGTCTTCATCACCAGAAGATGTTGAAGCCTTGCCCCCAGAGGCGTCGGAGCTCGAGGTCGAGGCCGCCGACGCCGCCGACACTGCCCGGACGCCACGCGCCGCCCGTGCCGTTGCCAAGGTCGACCGCGCCGACGCCGCACGCAGCGCCGCAACCGCGGCGCTCAGCACCCCCGTCATACTGCCGCGCTCTCTCTACCTCGAAGGCGGGGGGGGAGACGGTTTCGGGATATGAACGATGACGCCGCAACTCATTGTACCTCACCACGATCATGCCGTCGCCTTGACCCCACAGGCCTCGATCCCCGCTCTGACCTTCTCAATCTTCGCCCCCGCCACGCTCTCCCCCGCACTCTTCCCTCCTCGGTAGAACTGGAAGGTGGGCAGGCTCTTGATGGCGAGGCCCTTTGCGAGGCTCTTAAGCCCGTCGGACGAGTCGTACGTGACTTTGTAGATGCATACCGAGTCGCCCAGCTCGGTTTGCAGTTCGACCAGCTTGGGCTCTACGAGCTTGCAGGGACCGCACCTGCGAGGGGGTGAGTAGCAGCATGGGAAGGGCGGCCATGGGGATCGATGGGGGTTGGTGAGAGGGGGAGGACCAGAGCGGCGGAGGGCGTCGAGGCTCCCGGCACTCCTGCGTCACTCGCCAGGTAGCCGACCAGTCGATGATGACCAAGGTATCGTCCCGGAGAATAGCCGTCTCGAATTCGGCGACGGTGTCGAGAGTGGGGAGCTGGGGGGTTGAGGTTGAGGGGTAGAGTGGGGGGCAAACGACGCCAGCGAGGGCGGCAGGGTTGCTGTTTAGGCTGGTCGATCCGGTCCCGGCAAGGTTACAGAGGCGAAGGCGACGCTTTGGGGAGAGAAAATTTAGAAAACTTAAGTTGTGAGGATAGATATTGCGATGGAGAACCCAGAAATTCGAGAAAAAGTCCGCGGGAACTCGCCTTGGGGCCGGGAGATTGCTCCCCGGCGGCGCGGACGATGACCTCACCAGAGCGGGCGGGGGCGTTACGCAGCGAGGCGAAAGTGGGGGCGCGCGCGGGGATCCACGTCGAGACGAAACTCTGACGGGAAGAGGATGCGCGGGTGGTGGCCGTGGAGGCGAGAGAAGCGCGGAGGGAGACGGAAGAGAGGGCCGACATCATCGACGTTAGACACAGGTTCTTTGGGACAACGGTGGGGACTGGGGGTGCCGATGAGGGGCTGGGGGTTGATCCTGAGAGGATCGATCAGATTATTGGGTTGCTGAAGTCCTCGTAGGACAGGGGACTGTCAAGAATGATAGTGACATCGTCCCCACGACGCTTCGCGAGACGGCGCGTCGCGTCGTAGAGGCTCGTTCGCGAATGAGAACGACCCCGGACGGCGCCAGAGTCAGCACCGGGTGAGGAAGGCCTCGCCGCGGTTGCCGGCCTCGCCGGAAGGACATCCAGCGGCAGGCGAGCCTCGGGGAAACATGCGCAACGCATTGCGCGCCCTCCGCGGCTGCTGCCCTGGCGGTTCGCTTGCGCCCCGTCGAGGGGTGGGGCGTCACGAGGCAGATATCAGGGACACTCTGAGCCGCGCCTCCGTCCGCACCGGCGTAGTTTTTTTTTCGCGACCCTGGAGGACGCCAACGGTACGGCCGGGGCCCCACCCCGCGCCGGCTGACACCGGCGGACGCCCAGTTCACCCCACCCCTCCTTCCTCCCACCCTCTCCTCCACAGGAAGTCGCCCCCTCAGCAATCATGTCGAGCCGGTCCAGCACGCCGAAAGGGAGGACCAGGCCGAAAAAGCCAGACGAAGCTGCCGCTTCCGATGATGATCGCCCCGCGTCGGCCCAGCCGGAGGCCGTCGACCCTGAAAAGCGCGGTGGCGCCACGGCCGGCCTCGCCCGGTCCCGCCTCGGCTCCACTGGGGGCCTCGGGGCCGTGCCCGTCAAGACGAGCTCGGTCCGCGGTGGAGCCGCCTCGGGATTCACCCTCGAGCCTCCCCGGGTGCGCAAGCCCCCAACTAGCACCCGCGGGTGGAACACTGGGGGCGCCCCCACCCTCGCCAAGGCGACTCAGGGCGCCGCCGTCACTTCACGCCTTCTCGACGAGGTCCGGGCCGCGCGGTTGAACGACGGTGCGACAGTCACGCCGGTGGGGGCGGGCGCTCGAGACGGTGGAGTGGCCAAACCCAAGAAGGTTGCCCCCAAGAAGGACAAGGCACCTCCACCTCCCCCACCCCCCTCGCCGCCCAAGAAGCTTCCGGGACCTCCTAGCGCCAAGAAGAAGGCCACGGCCAAGTTCATCAAGAAGTCCATGAGGGAGATGCAGGCGGGTCGGGCTGGGCGTCCCTCTTGATTTACTTTACTTCTGTTTCTCCACCCGACAGTCTGTCCATCCATCCATCTGCCATCTCCACCCGTAGCTTCCTCCACCCATCCCTCAATCGGTTCATACCGTCCATCCTTACCTCCTCCCCAGACGGCCTCGCGCCGGTGCCTGGAGGAGAGAGCGGGGGCCCGTTCCGGCGTTGATGGCCCCCCTGATGGTGCGCTCGAAACCGACCTGGCCATCTATGTCGGGGACCCGTTGGACCTCGTCGGGCGCGGCAGCTACGACCCCGAGGGAGGTGGAGGTCGACCCGAAGTGTACGTTGCAGGCGGCGGTGCGTGGGTGCCCCGGCATGCCGTGGCGCTCGGCTTGGCTTCGGCGGGCGGGCTCCGGGACAAGGACGCCGGAGCGCTCCGGGGGTCAACGCCCTACCTCGAGCGACTGGACCTGGCTTGGGCCCGGCACGTCACCGAGAAGGGATGGGAGAAGCTTAGTGGGACGTGGACGGGCGGCGGGCCCGCCCATCTGGGATTGCGGGGGGCGTCGGGGCTGACCCCGAAAGCGCTGTCCAAGCTGTTGGGGGGCAAGGGCCTTGCCTCGCTCAAGTCACTTGACCTCGCCATGTGCCCTGCCTTGGACGACGACGCTCTCTCCGCCCTGAAAGGGACGCCGATGCTCGCATCGCTGTCGCTGGCGGGGTGCGCTTGGCTAACGGACGTGGGGGTCCAGGCGGCACTGGCGGCTGCGCCTGGACTGAGACGACTCGACCTCCGTGGGTGTCCTGGCCTATCGCCCCTTGTCCCCCTCCTCGTCGCCCGGGGCGCCCCCGCCCTGATGAAGCTGGATCTTCGCGGGTGCCGCGGGGTCGGGGGCGCCGCCGCCGCGGCCAAGGGCTTGGCCCCGCTTGCGGCCACTCTGCGGTGCCTGCTGCTAGATCCGGGACCGTCGTCGTCGACCGCGCCTCCCGGGTGGGGAGCGGATCTCGACGCGTCTGACGACGGGTCCGAGGAGCCCGAGGGGGGCACCGACGACGAGTCCTGGGACCCGGATCTGGACGAAGACGGCGGTACTGCCGCCATGCGGGACGCGGCCGACGCCGAGGTTGCCGAGCCGGTGCTGGGAGAGCCTCCTCTCTTCCTCGCCGGTCGGGCCTGGGAGACGGGTCGGCAGGGTGAGCTACCAGGGCTTGCACCCGGCGCACCTCTGTCCGTGCACGGTCCCTCGCTCGATGCCCTTTGGGCAACGTCCCACCTGCGGGGCCGGCCAACGGCCGAGCAGCGGGCTGTCTGGGACGCGTCAGGGGGCGCCCCACCTCTGTGGGAGAGCGCTCCCGAAGCGTCTGACGCTGGCCTTGCCGGCGTCGCCGCCCTCACGCGGCTCACGCGCCTTGTAATCCGTCGTGAGACTGTGCCTCTCGAGGGACTCGCGCCACTCGAGCACCTCACCCAACTCCGCCGCCTCGACCTCGCCGGGTGCGTAGGCGTGGGGGGAGAAGAGCTTGCGCAGCTCAAGGACCTTGACGGAGTCCGGCGCCTCTGCCTTGCCGTGCCGCCCGGGTCGGGCCCTGGGTCGGCGGGGGTGCTCCGGCACCTTGGGGAGCTCGAGGGTCTCCGACGCCTCGACTTGCGAGGGTGGGCGGGGGCTGGCGGGGGGTTCGGGGAGCTGGCCGAGCTTCTCCCCTCTGGGCTGACGTGTCTTCGTCTGCAGGGGTGGGACCCGGCGCCCCCAGAGGAGCGGGCGCGGCAGCAGCAGGACATGCGGGTGACCCTGGGTCGCCTGTCACGCCTGGCGCGCCTCGAGGTGTGCGCTCCTGGAGACGGACCCACTGACGCCCACGCTGCGGCCCTCACGGCGCTCACGGCCCTGACGCGCCTTGACCTCGAGGGGTGGACCAGCGAAAGCTTCGTTGGCAAGTCGCTGGCCTCCCTCTCGGCCCTGCCCCGGCTTGTGCGTCTCTCGGTCGCCGGCAGCATCCACGTCGGCGCCGCGGGCCTTACCCGCCTCTTGCGGTCAGGTCTGGGTGGACGGCTGGAACGCCTTAACATCGCGGGCTGTGCCGGGATTGGGGCATCGTCCGAGGCTGACGTCGAAGCACTGCTGAACGCATTGTCCGACAATGTCGCGTCGCTCGAGGCCCTGGACGTGAGGGCCACGGGCCTCTCCGGTCCGCGGGTCCTGCGAGCGCTGGCCAAGGCGGCAAAGCGAGGCCTGGGTGAAGAGGGCGAAGCCGGGGATGATGCTGCGGCCCTCCTGGCAGCGGCTGACCAAGCCGATGAGGCGGTGTGGCCGGGCCTCGCGTCCTTCGCTGCCGATCCCCGCCCCCCAGCCTGGACGGCCGACCTCGCCCAGGCGGGCTCCCCCGCTGTTGACGTCGGCGGCCCGGACGGAGACGATGACGGCGGGCCCCACTGGCCCCTGGCCGTGCGCCGGTGCCCTGACGTTGTCGCCCCCCGCTTCATGGTCGACAGCCCTGCCCGCCTTGCCCTTGCCGGCGCCCTTCGCGCCGTCCGCCGGCTCGACCTCTCGGGCTGCCGCCTTGACCGCGCCGCTCTCGACTTCTGCTCCGAGCTTCACGGTCTCCGCGATGTGTCGCTCAGGGGCGCCCGCCTGGGGGAGCCTGACGCCCTCTTGCCCCTCTCCAAGCTCTTTCGGCTGGCCCGCCTCGACCTTGCTGGGTCCGACGCCGCCGACAAGCACCTCCATGCCATCGCTGCACTGTCCGGCTGCCTCGAGGAGCTCGACGTGTCGGGGTGCTCGGGCATCACGGTCAAGGGCCTCATTGGAAAGGCAGGACTCAAGCGGCTTAAGCGACTGCGGCACCTTGCTTGCGGCGGCGCGGGCAGGACTGCCGATGAGATTGCCGCAGACCCGTCCGGTCACCCGGGGGAGGAGTTCGTCGAGCGGGTCCGTTTGGCCGTGCCAAGCCGGTGCGTCGTGGACCACGTACTCTTTTGAGGGGTTGAACCGACACGGACGACCACCGTCTGCCTCCTCCTGTCCCTTTTGCATTTGCCGCCACCCCTTCCTGCAGACTACGCTCCCGCCCCCGTCGGTATCAGCGGAGTCGCCACCGGAGCGAGCTCGATCATTGAGACTCCTGGCTCTGTCGGGTCTCCTGCCGCCACCTCGAGCCGCATCGGGTGGCAGACTAGGGCCGTTGGCCACTCCTCAGCAGCAGCGGCGGCGGCGGCTGCGGCGGCCGAGGCCCCCCCCCGCCCCCGGCCGTGCAGCGACCCCTTGAGGCGGCCCTCAGCGTCCCACGTCTTGATGACGCGTCCTGCGGCCAAGGTGGTGACCCAGGGCACGTCCGGGTGCGCAGCCAGCGCAAGCAGCCCACCCCGGCGGGCCGCCACGACGTCGGCGAGGGGCCCTGACCCTGACCCAGGCCCCGACCCCGCGGGGCCGAGGCCAGCCCGTAGATCCCATGCCTGGAGCCTATGCCCCCCCACAGCGGCGAGGAGGCGTCCGGGGCAGCCCCCCGGCTCGAGGGCCAGGGCACTGATTGAGACAGATGCCACGGAGGCCGAAGCGGCGTCGGCGTCGCCGGCGGGGCGACAGTAGGGGCCGGCGCCAAGGACAGCTCGAGGCCCGGCGCGGGCGTCGAAGAGGAGGAGTCGTCCGCCGCGGGTGCCTGCTGCCATCGCGGCTGGGGTCACTCCGGACGCGCCCAGGGCCGTCACAACCCCGGCTCCCTCTGACCCGACATCGAACGCGCCGGACGCGAGCTCGACGTGAACGTCCCACCTGTGCACCACGCTACACATGCCGCCGCTGCGTTCGAATCCGCCGCCGTCAATTGACGTCGTCGGGGGAGGCGGCCCCACGCAAGCCATCAAGTGTCCCGTCCGCCCCTGCCAGGCAAAAACGGCCGCACTTGCACCCCCGCTGTATCCCGGATGGTGATCCACTGCGCGCCAGGCAGCAGCGAGGCGGTGCTGCCCCCTCTCCCAGGCGCGGCGCCACACCCAGACATCACCCCCAGCCCCCCCCGCTAGGAGGAGGGGGCTTTCGAGTTCATTGGCGACAAAGAGGGCGGAGAGACCGCCCCCGCCCCACCCCCCCGGTCCCCCCCATAGTTGACTCGACACCGATGCGACGGGCGAAGCGGCGCGGGCGTAGCCGGTCGAGGCGGGGGGCGAGGGGAGGGACGGCGAGGCGCCCCGCTCGGGCCCCGCAGCGATGGCGGGAGCAGTTGAAGAGCCCCGCGTCGCCTCGGGCCAAGGCGCCCCAGTGGCGGCGCAGAAGGAGTTCAAGGCACGCCCCGAGGCAAGGTCATGAACAGAGAGGCGTCCACCGCGGCCCGCGAGGCAGACGACATCTTGCGGGCCGAGGATACAGGCAGCGGCAGCACAGGCGGCGCGCCCCCCCTCGGCGCCGACGCGGCGGGCGGCAGGGACGGGGATGGCCCCGGCCTCCCACCGCTCTCTTAGGGCCGCGGTAGCCTCAGCGGCCGCGTCGAGGCGGTCGCGCTGCCGGCGGGCGCAGGGCACGCGGCGCCACCCGGACCGGGCAAGGAGACGGCCAGCAACGTCGGCAGCGTCGGCGTCGGCCAGGGCGTCGGCGGAGTTGTCGTCGTCGCCGGCCCGGGCACGCGGGTGGAGGAGGGGGCGCCGGAAACGGCCGGCCTCGAGAAGCCTCGCGGGGCTGGGGGGCAGCGGGGGCCAGGCGGGTGGGGGAGCCGACGCGGGAGAGGCCGCCCGGGGGGGGGTGCCGAGCCCGCCAGCCGGGGCGGCGGTGGCTGCAGGAGGCGCCGCAGGGCCCGCGGAGGCGTAGGGCGGCCCCGACGCAACCGGTTCGAGGCGCACAAGACGGACCCGTGCGAGGCCCTGGGCCGGTCGCCCCGCGCCGGCGGGCGCCGTCCGCGGGCGGCTGCTCGCGTCTCCGGCACCGTCGCCGCCGCCAAAGCCGAGCTCGGATCCGGGGTACGAGAGCCCACCGACCTCGCTCCCCCCCTCAAGCCACGAACCAGGCGCCGATGGGGTGCACCCCCCCGGTCGCCCGCCTGGCGGAGGCGACCCCCGAGGTACCCCTCCGTGTCCAGAGGCCACGCCGGGACTTGCGCGCCCCTCATGGGAGCGGGGAGCGGCTCCCTCCGGGTTGGGCTCACGGGCCCAGCCGAGGCCCGACGCCTTGAGGGCAAGCTCCGCCGCCCTCCGCACGGGGGGGGCCGGGTCGAGCGCGAGCCGCGCCGCAATGCGGACGAGCTGGGCCCCCTCGCCGGGTCCCCCGGCCGCCAGCTCCTCGGCGAGGGCGGCCCCCGGTCCCCAACCAGACGCCCCCACGCCAAGGGCGACGGTCGTGCCCCCCTCTCCTGCCCCATCAGGTCCCGACAGGGCCTCGGCAACGGCGATCGCGGCGGGACGCATCGTCTCTGGGTGACCACGGGCGACACGGGCGATCAAGAGAGCGAGCTCTCCTCGGACGAGGGCGGAGCCGTCGCGCTCGGCTCGGCCGGCGGCATCGAGGGCAAGGGCCCGTTCGGTGGCGGCGCGGTCTGGCAAAGCGTCGGCGGCGGCGGCGGTGTCGGCGTCGGCCGGCCTGGCCGTCGCCTCTGTGGGCGACGAGGGTGGTGGCTGCTCCCGCGCTGACGAGCTCTGCCCGCTGCCCCCCCCCGGGGGTCGCACCAGTGCCGCCAGCGCCGCCAGAGCGCAAGCCCTCACTTCGGGCGCCTGTCCCCCAAGCAGCGGCAGTAGCCTCCCCGCCGCGCCACGCTCGAGTGCCACGGCCCCTACTCCGGGCGCCCCGTCCCAAAGCGCGCCCAGGGCCAAGCATGTCCACTTGAGGAACAACGGCGACCCTTGATCGGCGGCGACGGACGCGTCGGACAGAGCGGAGAGGAGAGCGCCCAAGGCGCCCGCTCCGGCGCACAGGGCCTGCCCCCGCGGGCGACCATCGCACATGGCTGCAAGGCAATGGACTGCCATGGCTCTCGCGTCGGGGCTCGCAACAGGACCAGAAGGGGTAGGGTTGCCGTTCGTGCCGGCCGCCCCCGAGCCATCTCCGCCGCCGTCCCCGCCTCCACCACCGCCCTCGGAGACCGACGCCGGCGCGCTCCCCCCCACTGACCCCGTCCCCGAAGACAAGAACCGCAGAAAGCATAAGTGCCCCCCATCCTTGAGGAGATCTGCGTGGCACGACGGATCGCAGGCAAGAATTTTGGCCCAGAGGAAACTGAGCACCTCGTGTAAGTCACCGGAGGACGTCTGCAGCAGCTTGAGAACATAGGGAAACACCCCAACAGCCAGAGCGTGGCCGACGGCTCCCGGTCCGGCGTCTGCAAATCGCGCCAGGGCCACCAAGGCCTTCAAGCGGTGCTGCTGAGAGAGCAAAATCTGCAACACCACGGGCAGCTGCGGAGGGCAGTCGGCGGGTGGCGGGCCAAGCCCCGTCCATCGGCCATCGGCCCCGCCCGAGGGGTCGGGGGCGCCCGCGGCGCTCCGGTCAAGCCACAGCTCAAATGCAGCAAGCTGGTCGCGGAAGAAGCCTGTGGGCCGAAAGGGCGTTTCCGGGTTCTCCAGCAGAGCGGGCACCTGGGCCAAACAAGCCTCTGCCGCCAGGTCCCAGGCGTCCCACAGCGGGTGACCCTCGGTGGGCGGCAGGGCGGGGCTCGACCGCGGTCGGCACCCGTGGGCGCCCATGACGCGGCAGGCGAGAAGGAAATTGCGCAACAGAGAGGCCACGAGGAGATCCTGCCGGAACAGGCGCTGGAACAAGGGGCGGGGCAAGGCACTCCATGCGATTGAGTCGGTGACGGCCGTGAGCACCCAGACGAGCTCGCCCAGCGGAGACCGGCGGTCGGCAGGAGTGCCGGGGACTCGGTCGGCGAGGTCTGGCGGGAGGCGAGAGTCGTCTCTCAGCAGACCGCGCTGGAGGAGCCACCGAAGAGCAACGCGGAGTGGGGCGGTAAGGCACGACGTGAAGACGTCGGCGGGGAGGGCGGGAGTATCGGGGAGGCGCTCTTCAGGGCCGCAAGCGGCGAGGACGACGGAGTCGCGGAGGGCCGCCGCCCGGCCCTGGGCTCCCACGTCGTGGGGAGACACCCACGGCGCCCCACTCCCGCCCTGAGCGGCCGCCTGGGCCGCGGCAGCGGCGGCGGCGGCGGCGGCCCCAGGCGCTCCGCGTGCGTCCAGCCACCGCTGGTGCGCAAACTGCTCGTACGCCCGCAGGATGCGCCCCGCAGAGGAGCAGTCTGCGACAAGGATGGCCGGCGAGCCCAGCCACGTCTGCAGGTCATACACCGATAGAGGAATGTACTCGGTAAACGAGCGATTGAAGACCCAGATCTCCCCGTTAGCAGTCGGTCGAGGTACGCCGTGCCCGTTGTAGTGGAACAGGGCGCGTTCTCCACGCGCAGCCCGGCGGGCTGATAGGCACAGCCGCTTGACCTCGTCTGCGGTGGGGTCGAGCGCGCTGCGCAGCCTGGCCTTGGGCTGCCAACGCTCGTACTGCGCTTGCAGGGCGCGTCCGATGGCCTCGAGAGATTTGGGGGCCGGCTGGGCCGAGGGGTCCAAAAAGCACTGCAAGGTGGCGCGGGAGTTGGGGGACCCGCGGGCGGCGTCTGGGGGGTCGACTCCGATGTTGAGGCAGACGACCAGGGCCACGGCGGCAGTGCGGAGCCGCTCCCGCTGGCGCCACGGGTGGACGGCGGCGAAGCTCCGGTCCGCGGCGCCGGCCCCGGCCCCGGGGGTCCGCGCGCCGCCTTGTGCGTGTTCACCGCCGCCGTCCGCCCCGGACCTGCCCTCGGATGCCCCGTCCAGCGCCAAGTCATGCCGGTCGTCAGAAAAGAGGAGCGGCCGCACGAAGACGATATCGGCAGCCGCCGCGGGGGACAAGAAGGACGGCGCGGGGTGATGGCGGTGGCACGGTGGGGGGCTTTGGGGCGCCGAGTCGAGGTCGGGGTGGTGGTGGGGCGCGGCCTCGCGGTCCTGCGGGGGGCGGGGCGGGCGGCGACAAGGCAAGGGCGTAGTGGAAGGCGGTTGCGGCGCGTCAGCAGTGTGAAGGGTGGTCACAGGAGAAAGCGGGAGCGAGCTCGCCGACTCGCGGTATCGCGCCGTCGCGCGGCGCACCGTCGGCGGAGCCACGACCTTCGCCACGCCGCCTTGGGCGGGCGGCGGCGCCGGCCAACACGTTGGCCCCCTACCGCGCCCCGAAGCGGCACTACGACCGCATCTCCACCTCACCACTGAGTGCTCGCCCTCATCATCGACGGGTCCTGCGTACGCATGGCCTGCAGGTCGATCCTAGCCGCCTCCAGGCTAGCCCGCCCCGACCCGCCCTCCAGCCCTGACTCGTCACCTCTGCCTCCGTGCGCCATTGCGGCGGCCGGCCGACCCGGCGCTGCGGGGGCTGCCAACACGATAAGGTAGCGGACACCGGACCGGTGATACAAAGCCGGGCGGCGCGAGGGAGCTGGAAGTTCGGGAGCGGCGGGGACGAGGACCTCCCCGACTTGCGTTGGAAAGAGGGAAAGGGAGGCAGTCGGATGCAGCGCCGAGGACTTCCCCCCCCCCCCCCCCCCCCCCCCCCCCCCCCCCCCCCACCCC
>Ga0181573_10000321_pt1 | contig 50648 bp, 35 predicted proteins | sample 101ome_25_FD_148643 | JGI IMG/M metagenome (GOLD analysis project Ga0181573, IMG submission 148643) | Coastal salt marsh microbial communities from the Groves Creek Marsh, Skidaway Island, Georgia - 101409BT metaG (spades assembly) | ecosystem: Environmental > Aquatic > Marine > Intertidal zone...
TAACGTGCTACAATAGTATACTATGTCCATACGTGTGTACGCACGAAAAAAGGCACACAGAAAAACACGGAACGTCGACCGTGTTATCCGGGACGACGATGAAAAGTCTCCCCGAGGGCGTGCCGTTCATCGACCTTTGACCTACCCATTGACGAGTCATGACCGACGGATCGACCGACCAGCACGCGCCCCCGCCTTCGACTCGTGCCGTGTCGTCGCGGTCGACGAGTCGAGGGGGTGCGCGCGCGTGCGATGCTCCGACACACGACGACGCGACGGAGAGTCGGTCGTCGACGGGACGAAACGAATCGGGAGTCCGATCGATCGCGACGACCGGGGACGATGTCGACGGCGTTGAACGGGGAGACGATCAATCGAGCGGTCGTCGCCGCGGAGTACGCGGTGCGAGGGCCGATCGTGGTGCAGGCGCAACAATTGGAGAAGGCGCTCGAGCGAGGGGCGGAGTTGCCGTTCGATAAGGTTGTGTACTGTAATATCGGAAATCCCCACCAGTTGGGGCAGAAACCGGTGTCGTATTATCGTCAGGTGTTGGCGGCGATCGATTGCGAGGGGCTCGACGGGGCGTTCCCGGCGGACGTCGTCGCGCGCGCGAACGAGTATAAACGCTCGATTAAGGGGGGTACGGGGGCGTATTCGGAGAGTAAAGGGGTGGAGACTTTACGTCAACGCGTCGCGGTGGGAATCACCAAGAGAGATGGGTACGCGGCGAATCCGGACGATATCTTTCTCACGGATGGGGCCTCCGCCGGGTGCCACTACCTCATGAACGTTCTCATCCGGGGGATCGACGATGCCGTCATGTGTCCGATTCCGCAGTATCCGCTCTATTCCGCGGCTTTGACGTTGTACGGCGGTACTTTGGTGCCGTATTACCTGGATGAAGACCGCGCGTGGTCGCTGAATGTCGACCACGTCAAGAAACAGTTGGTGGACGCTCGCGCCGAAGGGAAAAACGTGCGCGCCATCGTCGTCATCAACCCGGGCAACCCGACTGGAAACTTGCTCTCCGACGAAAACTTGACGGAAATCGCCACGTTTTGCGCCGATGAGGGGTTGCTTCTGATTTCCGACGAAGTATACCAAGAGAATGTGTACGCCGAGGGGAAGAAGTTTACGAGCATGCGCAAAATCGTCTTCGACGCCGGCTTGGAAAAGAGGGTCGCGTTGGCCAGTTTCCACAGTACTAGTAAGGGTTTCTACGGAGAGTGCGGCCGTCGCGGTGGCTACATGGAGCTCGTGGGTGCTTGGGACTCGGATGTCGTCGCTGCCATCATGAAGCTCGCGTCCATCGCGCTTTGCCCGAACTTGGCGGGTCAAGTCGTCACGTCGATGGTGATGGATCCCCCGAAGGAGGGTGAACCGTCCTACGAGCTCTTCTGCAAAGAGCGCGACGATATTCTCGCTTCCCTCAAGCGTCGTTCCATCACGCTCGGGAGCGCTTTGAACGCGCTCGAGGGGGTTACCTGCCAACCAGCCGACGGCGCGATGTATTGCTTCCCGAACCTGGTGTTCCCGCAAAAGTACATGGACGAATGCAAGGAAGCGAACAAGATTCCAGATGTAGAATACTGTACCCGTCTCCTGAATCAAACCGGCATCGTCACCGTTCCGGGCTCTGGTTTCGGCCAAAAGCCGGGCACGTGGCATTTCCGCACCACCTTTTTGCCCAGCGAAGAGGACATCAAGGGTGTGGCTGTCAAATTGACGGATTTCCACAATTCATTCATCGCTCAGTACAAGTGAGCGAGGCCTGTACAGAAGTGACCAAAGCGTCACCTTACAAATGTAGCACTGTCCCGCGTTAACTGTTATCAATCATCATCAATCTCAAAAACTGCGGAGAGCGATGACAGCGAATGAAAGAAAGTAGATCTACGTGTTGTTAAAATTCATCATTTAAGCTTTACACTCACCAACTGAATCAATCCTTGAGACAAAGCGCGCGATTCACGCTCCGTTCGAACGCATCGTACTCGCTCGCATCGTCTCTCACGGGCCGCGCGTGCACCCGCTCGTGCTCCGCGCCCGCCTCTTGCATGGCTAAAATTTCTCGGTTGACGCTTTTCAGCTGTCGGTGAAGCTCGGCGAGTCTGCGTCGAACCTCCTTCGCTCCGGTCGGTTGGGGGATTTTGGCGCGCCCCGGACTGTCTTCATTCGATACATCATCATCATCGGCGGCTCGGTCGTCGGTCGACGGTGGAGCACTTTCATCGACGTCCGCGTCGGTCGACGTCGCGTCGTCGGATTTTTCAGCGTCGGCGAGACGCGCGGCGTTGACGACGCGCATATCTTCAAGACTCTGATTGAGCACCTCGTCCGTCGCAGTGCTCGCACCGGGCGGTGTTCCCGGGAGAAGAGTGATCAAACGCGCTTCGTAGGTTGCGTACGGCACCCACACCCCTCCGCGTTCGAGCACGACGGCGTTTTCGCGAAAGCGTCCCCCGGCGCCTTCGCGGCGAACGAGTCCCTCGCACGAGTTCAATTGTCCTTCTAATTTCCACGCGTGCGCCTCGAAGTACTCTGGATCTTTCAACCTCAACAAATCCGACGCGTCGACCGGCGTGCCCGCCACGCTTCGAATGACACCCGCGGAGGGAGGTCCGTCGTACGTCACCTGTAATCCGTGCGGCGTCTCAAACGTCACCGGAGAAAAACGCGCGGACGTCGCAAATTTAGCCGGCTTGTGTTTCGCACAAAACGGTGTGTCGTCGACTCTTCGACCGGGGCACCGCCACGTTTTACCGTCGTTGTGCACGCACCGCGCCGAAGGCTCCGCGGGCGGCGCGTTGGCGTGCTTCGCCGCCTGCGTCTCCTGGAAAACCATCGCCGCCATCTCGCCGTTCGTCTTGACCCCGTTCGGCAAACCGAACGGCGGAATGATGACCAGTTCTCCGTCCAAGCCGTGGCATCGCACTTTGACGATGACGCCCACGGACTGTCGAACGGCGTGCATCTCCGTCATGCGCGCCGGCGTCTGTATCTCGCGTTTCTCGTCGCCGTCCTCGCCGGCGGCGGCGGGCGCGTCCGCGACGTCCTTCTTCGAAGACACCGGCAGCGCATCGTTCGCTTGAGTCGCCGAGCTCGGCGGCGTCTTGGGCGTCGGCGCCGGCGTCGTTTCCGCCTTTTTCGCCTTCTTGTGCCCCTCCGCCGCCGGACTCACGGGCTGCGACCGATCTCTCGGCGGCGCCCGTTTCGACGCCGAGACGACATCCGCCTCCATCCCGCGCGCATAAAACGCCACGTTCCCCTTCGGCGCTCCATCCAACGACGGCAATCCGATCGACGCATCGCTCCAACACGCCACGATCCACTTCTTCGCGCTCTCATCGAACGCTATCGCGTCTTCACACGTCGTCTCGCGTTTCCCGTCTTCGCTCGTCGCGTTTCGCACCGCATTCGTCGCCCGCGCCCGCAACGTCTCCAATCCACGAATCACCTGCGCGTACGTATCGTACGGCCCCTCGCTCTTGAGCATCACATCTTTACGCATCTCTCTGCACGCCTCCACCCACCCCGGCCACGCGTTCCGCCTCGTCCACGTCGCCAGTTTCGTCAAACACTGCTTCGCCGCGACGTAGTTTATTCGAGCGACTCTAAACGCCCACGTCCCGTCGTCCAACGGCGTCCCCGCGAGCCCCTCCGCGGTCCAGCGCGCGTGAAACACCCGCATGATGACGGCGAGTTCGCGCTCGGTGAGTCTGTTCCCGACGTCTTTCGTCACCGTCGTCCACGCGCGCGCGACGTTTGCGAGAATGTCAAAAGATTCGTCGGATTTCATCGTCGTCGACGACGCGTTCGACGACGCGCGACGCGCGCGATCGAGCACGGCGGTGAGATCGAGCGCGGTGCCGACGGCGTTCGGACACTCGCGCGCGATGTCGTCCACCGCGCGTTCGAGCGCGACGCGGGCCGACATGATGAATGAGAGACGACGAGTGGCGTCGAGATCGTCACTTCAGCGTCACGCGTCACGCGTCTCGCGTCGACGACGATGCCGACGCGCGGTGACGACGACGACGCGGAGACTCTAACGCGCGATGCGCTCGCGCGGTCGTCGGCGGGACCGACGACGTCGGCGCGCGCGAGCGACGACGCGCGCGTGCGAGGGGTCACGGTGTCGGCGGACAAGAAACGACGCGCGCCGAGCGCGCGCGCGACGGGGACGACGCGTGGAACGTTGGAACCGTTCAAACATCGCGTGCGCGCAGATCCAGAGGTACGTCGACGGCATCGGGGAGGCGCGACGACGGGGGAGGCGACGGGGGAGAATTTCGTGGAATCGTCGTCGCGCCGGGACGCCGACGGCGGTCGAACGCGAACTCGACGAGATTCGAACGCGCGCGCGTTTTCGCAAACGGAAAAAAAACGACTGACGATGATTAAATGTATTATATCGCGCAGTTTATCGACGAGACGCTTCACGCGCTTCGCGCGGCGACGGTGGACTTGCTCAACCTGCGGAGCGCCGGACTCTCGTACGAGGCGTTGTACGGAGCGGCGTACGCGCTCGTGCTCCGTAAACAAGGGGATGCGTTGTATAACACGATATGTGACACGGTGACGGATCATCTGTGTCTGCACGTCACGTGTAAGATCGCGGACGTGGTCGGGGATGAGGAATTTTTGAGAGATTTGCGAGAGCGATTCGTCCGACATCGGAGAAGCGCGCGCATGCTCGCCGACGTCTTCATCTATCTCGATCGCGTGCATTTGCAAAGAAGCGCGACGATGAAGCGTTTAGAACCCGTGGAGAAGCTGTGTATGACGCTCTGGTGCGAGTGCGTCGTCAATAACCCTCGCATCAGGCGACGCATGCGTTCGTGCATGCTGGATATGATTCGCCGAGAGCGCGACGGGGAAACCATCGGCGGGGACGCCCTGCGCGAGGCGACGTCGATGTTGATGACGCTCGGTGAATCGGTATACGTGGATGAGTTTGAATCAAATATGTTGGATGAGACGACGTCGTATTACAGAGCTTTAGCGCAAAAACGCATCGATATGGATGATTGCCCGACGTATCTGAAGATGGCGGAGACGCGTCTCGAAGGCGAGAAAATCCGCGCCGAGGCGTACATGGCACCTCGGACCTTGGAACTCGTGCTCCGGGAGGCGAAGGATCAGTTACTCACGGAAATGTCGCAGTCACTCTTACACAACGCGTCGAGCGGCTTGGTGCACATGCTTCGCGCGAATCAGACGGAAAATTTACGTCGCATGTACGCGCTCTTCTCCGGCTCGGATGACCTCATGGGCATGCCGGACGTCATCTTTAATCACCTCAAAGAGATGGGTAAATCGATCGTCACCGATTCAGAGAACGAGGTGAACCCCGCGCAATTCGTGGAGGAGTTGTTCGCGTACAAGGAGAAATACGATACGATATTGGTCGAGGCGTTTGGAAATAATCGCCTCATCGAGTCGCAGTGCAATCAAGCGTATCAGTACGTCGCGAATTGGAATCCAAAGACGCCAGAGTATCTGTCGCTGTATCTCGATAGCGTGTTGCGAAAGAGCTCGAAAGACATCAGTCAATCAGAAGTCGAGACGATTTTCGACATTTCGATGAGCGTGTTTCGATTATTCCACGAAAAGGATGTGTTTGAAAATTATTATCGCCAGCACCTGTCGAAGAGGTTGTTGAATAAGCGCTCCGCGAGCGATGATAACGAGCTCACATTCATCGGGAGACTCAAAGATGATTGCGGCTTCACGTTTACGAGTAGAATGGAGGGCATGTTCAACGATATGCTCATGTCTGGGGATTTAACACGTGAGTTTAGGGACGCGCATCCCGACGGGGCGAATTTGCTCGACGTGAGCGTCTCCGTCTTGACGACGGGAGCGTGGCCCATGAAAACACACAAAAGCGAGGTGTATTTGCCTCAAAATTGCGAACGGGCGCGGAAAGTGTTCGAGGACTTTTACCTCTCTCGTTACGCCGGGCGCAAACTTTCGTGGCAGACGAATATGGGCAGAGCCGAGCTCAAAGCCAGGTTTCGCGACGGCGAGTATGAAATTTCGGCGTCGACGCTTCACATGTGCATCCTCATGCTTTTCAACCAGCACGAGAGACTGTCCACGAATTCCATCGCAGAGCTCACGGGTATCACGGGTGACGAACTCAAAACGTGTCTGCAAGCGCTCGCGTGCGTCAAGGGAAAGAACGTACTCACAAAGTCCCCCGCCGGCAAGGAGGTACTGCTCGACGACGTGTTTGAAGTGAATCACGACTTCAAGTCAAAGGCGTCAAAGGTGAAGATCCTATCGATTTCCACCAAACGAGAGAACGACCAAGAGCGCGACGTGACGAAGGATAAAATCGTGGATGATCGCAAACCTCAAATTGAGGCAGCCATCATGCGCGTGATGAAGTCGAAGAAGCGTCTCGATCACAACGGCGTCGTCCTCCACGTCACCGCGCAGGTTAGAAACAGGTTCATGCCCACCGCTGCGGACATCAAAAAACACATCGAAAATTTGATCGATCGAGATTTCATCCAGCGCGATCCGAATGATCGAAAGACTTACGTGTACATCGCTTAAAAAAAGAAAGAACGTTAGAGAGTGAGCGCCTCTGCGGCGCGTTACTATTCGCTACTCGCCTTCGCTACATTTGTTGTTCCACTACATTGCGCACAAATCAGGCGCGCTACTTACTATCACTCCCTCCCTCTCGTCCACCATCACACGTCGTCATCGCTGAGCTTAAACGTCGTCGCGAGCGCGTTCGTGAAAATGGAGTTGTTTCTCACCGACAACTTTTCGCTGACGCCTCCCAACTCTTGCGCGACGTGCACTCTCGCCGCGCATATTCTCTCCACTAAATCTCTCGGAGAAATCTCGCGTCCGCCTCGCAGCGCCGCCTCCTCCGCCGCCGGTCCCGGCACGCTCGATCTGCGAGGATCGTTGACCCGAGTCAGCGGTCGAGCGGCGAGTCCGGTGAGCCAATCCTCCATGGAATGGCTGTCCCCGAGCTGAATTGGATTTTCGGAAATGTAGTTGTGCAAATACATGTGCATCTCTCCGTTGGACTCTTGTAAATAGTGCAAGACGTTTTTCAACGCCTGTACGGTGATCAGATCCAGAAACTTGCGCTCCGTCTGCGTGTAGTACGGCGTGCGATTCTCATCCATGGCGTAATCGTCGTCTTCGCTCATCGCTGAGTCACCGTGTCCTCGCGCGCGAATCGCGGCGCGTGACGCGCCTATTGTACGCGCATACATCGACGCGCGACGGCAGGACACTCTCGCGACGCCGTTTCGTGCGCGCGCGTGCATGACTCGTCACCACCGCGCCGTCGAGTCGACCTCTGAGGGGGGTGTTAATTTTGAAAAAAAGTTGACAGTTGGACCCCTCGTGCGCGGTTTCGTCGGCTTCGTCGGCGCGCGTTTTTTTAGAGTGTTCATCGCCTCGTTTACAAAGAAAGAATTCGAACGCGAGGAATCAAGTTGTTAAGCTGCTAAGCTTCGTTTCGCGAGGCGACGCCCGCTTCGCAATCTCCGTCTCTGAGTACACTAAGTTTCCAACCATTCCCAAAACCGCTCCTAAGGTTTTTGAGGCTCGCCGCCTAGGCCTTCTTCGCGACGGACGACGCGCGACGCTTGGCGAGGGACTCGCTTCTGCGTTCACGTTGTTCGCGAAGACGAAGGGCAAGGAGCTTGTGGTATTCCGCAGCCTCAGACTTGGACTTAGCTTGCTTGGCCTTCTTCGCCGCCGCGCGCGCGTGCTTGCGCTTGATGACGAGCGGGGTGACGAGACGTTGAATCTTCGGCGCCTTGGACTTCTTCTTGCCGGTGGCGGATTCAAACTCACGACGGTAGGTGTTCACGTATTGGCGAACGTCATCCTCCTTGGTCAAGGCGAAGAGCTTACGAATCTTACTCGCACGCTTCGGACCGCGGAGACGCGGAACTTCGGTATCCGTCAAGCCCGGAACCTCGGCGTCGCCTTGCTTGACGATGACCAAGTTCAACACCGCAATGTCTTGGGAGACGATGCAACCACGGCACGCCTTGCGTCGGCGTTCACCCTTACGGCGACCGTGCGCGCGGAAACCGCTGGTACCTTGGGACATGAGCAAAAACACGCGTTGGTTCGTCAACACGCCTTGCTTCATGCCGAAACCTTGCTTGTCGTTACCACCCATGATCTTGAAGATGTAGCCTTTCCACTCCTACGACGCGAGGTACAACGCACACGTTTCCGGTTAGTACACGATACGAATCACCACACACATTCTCCTCCCCACGCGTCCAAACCTCACGCATCATCCGTCTCTCTCCGTACGGAGAGAGTCTGCCTCCTCTCCCTCCTCGCGTCTCGCGTCTCTGACGCGCACAAAGCCCTAATACGCGCGCATCGCATCATCCACGTACATCACCGAGTTCATCACCCTCGACCTCCGCGGAGATGCGCTTATCGTAGAAGCATCGAAGCTTGTTCTCATCGGTGATCTCGATCTTCTTTTGCGCCCCGGTTTGCGGGTTCGCGATGTTGAGCTGCGCGCGCACACGTCATCCATCCGTCAGTCGCCCCACCTCGCGCCTTGTGCGCTGTGCCATCGTTCGCGCATCATCATCCACCCGCGCCGCGACTCAACCCCCGATCGCTCGTCGCGTCGACGTCGGACGAGTCGATGGAGACGTTTCTTTTCCATCGCGCACGCGTCTCTCGCGCGCTTCTCCTCGCGCGCGTCCTCGCGCGTCGACGCCCGTCACCCCGCGATCGGCGCGCGCAAAGGGTTTCGTCGCGACCGCCGGCGCACACATCCATCCATCCGTTCGGCGACGCGTCCACCGCCGCGACGCGACGCGCGCGCGAACGGGCGCGCGAACGACGCGTTCGCGCGTTCGTTCGTTCGACACGCGCGTGACGCACCTTCATGCCGACGCGCGCGAGAGGCTTGGAAAGAGGCCGAGCGCGCGTCCTCGCGCGCGCGTCGTCGCGGTCGCGCGCGCGTCCGCGTGTCCGACCGTATGGGTGTTTTATCGTCTCGCGCTGCGTCGGACACCTATTCGAGTATACTCCGCGTGTATTTTGTTTCGAATACGATTCAGTAGTCCGATTAAAGAATACGTATCTTAGAGCATCACCGCGTTCACCGCGTTCCCACGTAGTCGGCGTACGCGAACGACCATCTATATTTACACACGATACCTCGCACGACTGGCGCGTTCGAGGCGCGACGGAGGCGACGACAGATGGCGACGACGGCGCGACCGTGGGAGCGCGATGGGTTACTGGACGCGTCGTGCGCGTTCGATGATCTCCGCGAGGACGTGAGCGGTGATTGGCGGCGTCGGGACGTCCGCGACGACGACGAGGACGATCGAGCGATGCCGATGCCGTCGACGTCGTCGAACGACCCGATCGAGGAGGATGCGGATGGATTCGTTCGTGACCTGTGCGCGCGATGGCCGGGACGCGCGCGCGCGATCGAATCGTTGGTGCGCGCGTTGGGAGGTTCGCGAGACGATCATCCGCCGATGTACGTGCACGGACCGCCGGTGACGGGGAAGACGTCCATCGTGCGCGACGCGCTGCGCCGGAGCGGGCGGCCGCACGCGTTCGTCTCGTGCGCGACGGAACACGCGCCGAGATTGTTGTATGAGGCGGTGGTGGAGGAATTGAGAGAGTATTTGGAGGCGTGTAGTCCGACGTTACGAGAGGCGACGGTGGAGAGGGCGAAGAAGGCGTTAAAGTGTGACAAGTTTAGCGATTTCGTCGACGTGTTGCGCGCGCACCTGCCGGTACATCCGGGGGCGCGCGCGTGTTACGTCGTGATTGACGAGGCGCAGAGAATGTTACAGTGGCGAGGAGAGCCGGTGTTGAACGCGTTGTTACGGTTGAGTGAATTGAGCTGTCGGAAAGTGATCGTGATTCTCATCGGTGAACAAGGGTGGGATACGTTTTGTTCGACGGCGAGGACGACGCCGCACGAGGGCGTCTACTTTCCGGCGTATTCAAAGGAGGAGGTTCGATACATATTACTCAGAGAGCGACCGTCGAACGCGGACGAGACGTTGTACAATGGGTTTTTGAACTTTATGCTGTCCACGTTTCTCGCGACGTGTCGAAATTTACACGAGCTTCGAGCGACGTTGGCGCCGCTCTGGGCGCAGTACGTCAAGCCGTACGAAGAGGCGCGCGCGAGGGGCGATCCCCTCCCGGAACCTCGCGCGTTGTACGCGGCGTTGAACGCGAAAACTGAGCACCAACTCGACGACGCCGCCGGGCCGCGAAATCACAAGCCGAACGTGCACACGGGATTGACCGTGCCGTTGAGTCCGGCGGCGCTCGCGTTGGGACGCGGCGAATGGCCCGTGCGCCGAGACGACGCGGGAAACGGATCAGGAGGACGTTTGGACTTTGAGATTCCGCGTCTGACGAAATTTTTACTCGTTGCCGCGTATCTCTGCTCGCACAACTCGGACGACGTGGATAAACGTCTGTTTGGCGGTCAAATCGAAGGACACATCGCGCAGCGCAAGAGGAAGGATCGCAGCGCCGCCGATCGAGAGCGCGCCGCCGCCGCCGAAGCCGCGGTGGACGTGCGCAGAGTTTTCAAGCTCGAACGTCTCATCGCGTGGTTCCACTTCATCACTCGCTCCGCGTGCGACGAACACGGCGCCGAAGTCGCCGATCTCGAGGAAGAACTGCTCAGCGCCGACGTCTTTATGCAAATATCGAGCATGACGCAGCTCGGCTTGCTCTCCATCAACCGCGGAAGCGCCATGGAGGGTGGCTTGTACCAATGCAATATCTCGCGAGATCTCGCCGAGAGACTCGCGCAAAATCTCGGCGTCAATCTCGCGACCTATCTCAAATACGTGTAGTCGTGCGTGTAATCATACGGTGAAAGCATTCATTCACGTCGTCGGCGACGGTTAACAACGCTTTGTCCATCCCATGTCTCTCTCGTTCCGTGTGACCCGCACACGCGCGCGGCGCATCGATCGTCGACGTCCGCCGTCAAAAACATAATCTCCATCGAACGCGCGCGCGCGCACGCGCCGACGACCGCGCATCCGCCGTATCCCGTGGAATTTATCGCCGGGTCGTCCCGCGCCCAGCCCTAATTTCTTGGACCAGACGTGTGCGTTTGAAGCGCGCTGCGAGCGACGATGTACCGCGCGAGCGCGAACGAGGCGGACGAGAACGATCTACTAAATCATTCAGTTCGTTCGCACGAGTTGAACGAGCGGTTCTCGTCCATTTTAACGGGGTTATCGCCCATGGATCCCATGAGTCCGCCGAGAACGCCTCCGAGGTCGAGCGGCGCGTACGGCGACATTCCCACCGCCGCCGTCGTTCCTCAATCGCCCGTCCTCTCTGGATACGCCGAACACCACGTCTCCGCGCATCATCATTCACCCACTCGCGTGTACGGCACCACCACGTTCATCGGATCGACGGACGTTCGGGGGTCGTCGTTTCGATCGCCCGCGAGAACGTCGTCGAACGACGAGCTCGTCGACGGCTTGTTTCAGCTCGGGCTCAGTCCCGGCAGTCCCGCGACGAGTTTCGGCGTCAATCTGACCCCGACTCGAGGCTCTTCGTCGGCGTACGGTTCGAGTTCGTTCGAGCGCGACGACAGCGCGAGATCCACCAGCGCCAGTCCCGCGAGTCCAAAGCAACAACACTCTCTGTACAAGACGGAGCTCTGTCGGTCGTGGGAGGAGAGCGGGGCGTGTCGATACGGCGCTAAGTGTCAATTCGCGCACGGTCGCGACGAGCTTCGTCCCGTGCTGCGCCATCCAAAGTACAAAACGGAGGTGTGTCGAACGTTCGCCTCGCAGGGGTGCTGCCCGTACGGGTCGAGGTGTCGATTCATTCACTATCGACCCGGCGGAGACGACGGGCTCGGCGCCGTCGCCGGGCTCGCGGCGTCTTCGGCGTCCCCTTCGTCAAATCGCCGCGACGTCGTCACCGCCCTCGTCTCCGCCGTGCGACACTCCGATTGGATCGATCCATTCGTCGGCACGCCACCACCGCTCGATCCTCGTCCGACGAAACGTCGCGACCGAATATCCTCAGTCGCCGCCGACGATTCGTCCTCGTCCCCGCCGTCGGCGCGCCTCTCCGTCGACGACGACGCCTCCGACTCGGCGCTCCGCGTCGGCGAATCCGCCCTCGACGACGACGACGACGACGACGACGAACACGACGTCCGCGCACCACCGATCGACACCACCGCCGCGTTCTCCGCCGCGCAGTTCTCCGCCGCCGCCGAACCCGAACCCTCCGAAGACGACGTCCGCCGACTCCCCGTCTTCGCCGACATCGCCGCGTCGCCGTCCACCGCCGACGACCGACGATGAGTCTCTTTTACGCACTCTTTCACCGCGCGCCGTAGTCAGCGCACGCTCCAATCACATCGAATCGCATCAAACCAAACGCGCGCTCGATCCGCGTCATCCGCGGGGTGAAAAAACGCCGCCAAAGGAAAGATCTCGACGAATGATGATGAACCTTTCGTGCGTCACTCGTCGACGCGACGCGAGACGATCGACCGTCGCGACCGAACGAACGGAGACGCGCGCGATGCCGCCGGAGACGGTGACGATGGAACGCGTCGTCGTCCCGCGCGCCGACGAGAAAGATGACGATGCGACGAATCTCGAGAATTTTCACTTCTTTGACGACGATCTCGTAAAGAATCAGACGCATCGTGACGACGCGGACGACGCGCGCGCGTGGATGATGCCGATGTGCGCGGAGAACGAGGATTTCGTCGTCGGATCGATGACGCCGCCGAGAACGAGCGGGATGCGCGAGACGCGGGGGGCGCCGGACGATCATCGTGATTCGGAGGGCGCCGACGCGACGGCGGCGGCGGCGTTTTTGGATGATGATTTCTTCGAACCGCTCGTCGATGGATTCGACGTGGACGACGTGGACGATGCGTTGATGTTGTTTCGAGGTGGTGATGCGTCGTCGTGCGGTGGCGGTGGTGGGTGGCTCGATCGGTGTCCACCGCGCGAGGACGCGGGCGAGAGCAGCGCGGCGGCGGCGCCGGCGGCGTCTTCGGGAAAAGGGTCGGACGAAGACGTCGGCGGATCGGGGTCTGGATCGTCATCGGCGTCGTCGGCGAGGGGGAGGAAACGCGCGGAGAGCGGCGATGGCGTCATCGGCGCGGAGAGCGAGGCGGAGAGACAGTTGCGTTTGAGTCGAAACAGAGAGAGCGCGCAAAATAGTCGAGCGAGAAAACGCGAATACGTGAGAGATTTGGAGAAGCGCGCGCGCGCGTTGGATATGCAAAACGGTGAGTTGCAGACGATGGTGATGCACTTGACGAATGAAAATCACGCGTTGCGAATGAGTTTGCAGCAAGTGACGACCGGGGGCGGCGCGATGCCGACGATGATGATGCCGTGCGTGTATCCGCCGATGACGCCCAAGCTTCCGCTGCCGCCGATGGGCGCGGAACCCGCGGCGGCGGTGGAGGCGCCGCCGTCGCCGCAGTTGGAGGTGAAAAAACCGACGACGAAGCGACGGAAACAGACGGTGGCGGCGTCCGTGACGGCGCTCGCGCTCGGGGCGCTCTCCGTAGTGGGAGTGACGTCGCCGGGGTCGACGCCGGCGGCGGCGGGGACGGCCTCGCGCTCGAGCGGCCGGCGTTTACTCGCCCTCTCCGCGCCGCCGCCGACGAAAGATCCGTTGGTGCGTTTCGGTGTCAACGTGACGTCTCTGCGAGAAGAGATCGCGCGCACCGATGATGAGCGCGTGTTTGCGCTTCCGGACGCGGCGACGACGCGCGGATTGGCAGCGTGGGGCGACAAGACGCTCGACGGTCGCGCTGTGGACGTCATCAAACCTTCAAACGTCAACGATCCGTGGTTTAGCGCCTTTAAATCCGCCGGCATGCCAGAACACGTGAATTTATTGAGTCGCGTGTCGTGCAAAGAGGTGTTCACGTTTAAGGGCGCGGATCGAGGCGCGTCTGTCGCGACGAGAACGAACGCCGACGCGTGGCCGCGCGAGCGTCGAGACGAGGACGCTGTCGAGCGCGGTCAATACTCGAGCGCCATTCCGATGTTGAGCGGTAAGGAGAACGAGACGTCCATTCCCGAGCACGAGGACACGGTGGTGGAAGACGCCGACGAGGAGTCTCTGGTGAGCGTGCTCTTACCGCCGCCGATCGAGGGCGTCGTCCAACAACTCAGTAAACTCTTCGTCGTCACCTTCAACAAGCGCACGACGGATTACACGACGCACTCCTGTCTCATGCCTCAACCCATGACGAGCGCGAATCGTCACCTGTGAAAAACGATACAATACGATGGAATGTGAATTAATTTAATTTGTTTGTCATATGAGTACAAAAGTAACATGCAATATTTGTGTATACATGCACATGTAGAAGAATAAGAGTGCGCGCGTCGGGGGCGCGTCGTCGTCGTCGTCGTCGTCGCTCGTCGCTCGCTTGTCAGTGCTCGGGTGCATGCTCGCTCTCGAAATCGAGGTGCACGAAGGCGCGCTCGACTTCTTCCATTTGTTCGATGCGATTCTGTAACTCCTCCCCAATGTCGTGCGCGCGTCGCAGAGGCATGTCTTCGTCGAGGACGACGTCGACTTCGACAAAATATTTCGGACCGAACGTGTACGCTCTGATGGTGTCGATGAGGACGATGTCCGGATGATGATTCCATGCCAAGTACGTCAGCCGCGTCAGAAATTCTGGAGGCGCGCTCATACCCACCATGGCGCGAATGTTTTCCAACGCCGTTTGACTCCAGTTGACGATGATGTAGGTTGCGAGTAAAATAGCGCCCAGAGGATCGACCCAATAGTACATTCTATCGCCGATGAGCGCGGCGGTCAAACCAATCATGTTGGTCACGACGTCGTTTCGGTGATCCTGCGCGTACGCCTGCACTGAGGTAGACTTGCTCGTTCGACAGTACAGAAACAAGAAAAACTTGAGAATGATGACGCTCACCATGATGGCGATGGTGAGAACCAAATGCTCGAGATGATGCGTGTGTTCGGCGCCAATCAACTGTCGAACCCCTTCGATGAGCACTTGAAACCCGAGCGTTCCCATGATGCAACTAAAGACTAGAATCCCCAACGGTTGCATCCTGCTCTTGCCGATCGGGTAAAGGTACTTGTTCTGTTTCCGAATGCTTTTATCCGTCACAAATAGGATCAGTCCACTCACTAAATCGAGGAAACTATCCAACGCGCTCGTGATGATGCTCAGCGAGCCGCTGCTCACCGCCGCGAACAATTTCACCCCGAGAAGCACGATATTCGCGTAAAACGATATCTTCAACGCAAGCTGCTCGCGTTTATCCTCTTCCTCTTCCTCGAGAGTTTTCCCTCGAGATTCCTCATCGCTCCGCCCGCTCGTTCGCTCGAGAAAGTGTTCCAACTCTTGAAACTGCTCGACGAGCTGGTTTTGCTTCTTGTAGTACCCGGCCACCTGCTTCGCCTCCGCCGCCGCGTGACGCACTTTCGTTCGACGACGAAGCGTCGCGCTCGTCGCGGCCGCGGTCGACGGACCGGCTCGATCGACGTCCGCCATCTCAGCGGTATCGCGCTCGGAGGGCGTTCGCGCGATGCGCGAGCTGAGTTCGCTCGCGCTCAGTCGCCAACCCTCGTCTTCGGGGGCGTAGAGACGGTACGGTCGCGGTGATTTCGGAGTTTTGGACGCGCCCGCGCCCACGCCAAACTCATCGGACGGATCCATGTCGCCGAGCGAGGTTGACTGTGGCGTCGAGCTCGAGCTCATCGGACAGGCGACGTGGGAGCGCTCGAGGAAAAGAAAAGGCTCGCGGACATGACGTACGCACGTCGTTTCATTGAAAAAATCTACACTATTATGTCTCGTCTACAGTGAAAAATATGGCGGATACAAGTCGCGTACGGCGGTCGACGGCGAAGCCTCACCAAATTTTTTCGTGCTTTTGCTTCATGATGCGCTTTTGCATCACGTCGATGACACCGGTCATGAGGGCGACGATGGCGAACAAAACGATCAACAATCGCGTCACGAATTTATTCATGAACGACGTCATGTCCCAGCAGCACGATTTGTTGACGTGCGTCTCGCCGACGAGCACGTACCTCTCGCCGCCCGTGACGTCGTGAGATAGGTGCCACACCTGCGCGCCGTGAATGACCGCCGTTCCGATCGGTTGCGCGGCGACGTCTTGATCGTTAAGATTATGCGCGCCACCGTGCGAGACGGAGAATCCAATGCCGTGGAATTGATTTCCACCACCCGTGTACTCGGTGACGTTGTTGAGCGACACCAAAAACGTCAGGTGCTTCGCGTCCACGTGTTGCGCCGTGCTCGGAAAATTCGCCGCGTCGTACTTGACGACATAAAATTCATGATCTTCAAACTTCATCTTATCGTCGATCATGCACTGTTCTCTCGCCAACGGCGCGAGATACGCGTCGAACGCCTGTCGCAGCTCGCGGCGCACGACCTCCGGCAAATCGCTCACCTTCACCTCGTGCGTCTCGTCCACGTAATCGTGCTTCGCCCGCAACCGCTCCCACCCGTGCGTCTTGGCGTGATCGATCGCCGCCTCTCGCACTCTCCGCACCGTCTCCAGCGGCATCGCGTCCGCGTGCGCCACGGGCGCGCACACGAACCTCGGGTCGTGAATGCTCAGGCATTGACAATCCTCCTCGACGGGCGTCGACGCCGTCGTCTCTCGCGCCGCGATCGCGACGCCGAGCGCCAGGACGGACGCCAACGCGCGTCTCGCGACGCCTCGCGCGCTCGACGCGCGCGTTCGGACGCGCGGCATCGCGCGCGACGGTGTGACGACGCGGGAAATTCCATCGAGGCGGCGCGTCGGTCGGACGCGACGCTCGACGCCTCGGCGGTCCGCAGAACGCGACGCGACGCGCGACGGAAGACGATGTGGGGAACGTCGACGCGCGCTTTGGCGGCGCGCGCGGTCGCGTCGGCACCGCGCGCGCGACGAGACGGGGCGCGAACGACGCGGGCGCGCGCGGGACGCCGGGCCGAGGGACACCGTTCATCGGGACGCGCGGCGCCGACGCGCGCGTTCGAGGACGGTGAAGACTCGCGGGAGGTGTTCGACGCGTTGTTCGAGGAGAGCGCGTCGATGGAGGCGGACGAGGGGCATCCGCGCGCGGCGGAGGTGGCGTCGGATGATTCATCAGAGGTTGATTTGCTCGCGTCGGCGGAGACGTCGCCGTACTTCAACGACGCGTTCCGCGAGGCGCTCGCGGGGGCCCAGGAGCGCATGCGAGCGGAGAGACGCGCCGAGAAAGAGAAGATTGATGAGGAGGTGGCGGTGATCATGCAACGCGTTCGAGCGGAGCGGGCGATGAACGCGGCGAGCGCGAAGAAGCCGGAGGCCCCCCCCGCGACGACGCCCGTCGAGGAGGAAGAGGAGGGTCGAATCGACGCCGTGGAGGAACGACACGCGCCGGAACCGACGCCGGAACCGGTCTTCGATGATGCGCCGCCCTCGATGAGCGCCGAACTCACGGATGCGTTGGAACGAGAGCTTGTCGAGTTGCAGCGGACGACGCGGCGGTCCATCGCGGCGCTCAAGGAGGCGCGCGCCGCGGTGAACGCGTCTTTGGAGAACGAAAACCGACAGTTGTCTCGCTTGGAGATGATTATCGATCGCGTGCGACGCGAGGCGAGGTACTCACGCGCCGAACGAGCCGTGCGAAATAAGAGGAAGTAAACAACATAACTTAAAACGACGGCTCGTCTTTTTTACATGGACGAAGCGTCTCGATTACAACAGGGCCTTCTTTCAAACTCAACCTGTAAAAACACAGTGTACAACATGGCGGCGGCAGCGGTAGCGATTTATCAATGAAACGAAACAATTTCATCTCAAAAACTCGCCTTCTTGACTAATCGACTAGAAGAAATCCGGCGGAGGTCGCGGTCGTCCGTCGAATCCGGGATTCGGCGGCATGGTTGGAAAACCGGGACGTCCTCCGCCCAAGATGTCCGGAAGGTTGCGCAAATCGGCGTCTGGATCTGGATTGTACGGTAAGCCACCGGGTTGCGGTGGAAACGGTGGTCCACCGCCGGGCCAACCGCCTCTGGGACGACCGGGACCTCCCAAACCGCCTCGACCGTAGCCCGGAATCGGTCTCGGCGGCGGGTTCGGATTCAAGCCTCCGGGCCACAAATCGTAATCGCCTCCGATGATACCGGGCACGTGGCCTGGAATTCCAGGATACATGTCACGGTCGGCGTCCGGACCCAAGCCGTGACGCGGTAAACGACCGGGCATGGGATGATACGATTCCAAGCGTAGCGCCGCCTCGCGCTCCTCCGATCGACGTATCGCGTGCATATGGTACAACGCGCGAGCTTGAAGTCCGTCTCGACCGCTGTTTTCTATGCCGAAATCCTTTCGAAGCAACTCTCGCCACAGATCGTTACTCGCGCACAGCCTGCGCAGCTCTTTACACGTGCACGAGCAGTAGGCTAAACTGTACGCGTCGAGTTTCTCGGCGACTCTTCGTTTGACATCCGTCGGAAGCGACATCAACGTTCCAGACGCGAGCACACCGGCGACTTGAGCCTTGACGGCGGCGAAGAGCTTGTTCGCCATCGATTCCCGCACCGTGTTCCACAACGCACGACACCGCTCCGCGCTGATTTCGTTTCCTCGCGCGTATTCCTTTGTGGGCACCGAGACGGCGTACGCCACGCTCGCGTCCGACTCCAACGCCCCGAACACCGACAAGTGCGAGTCTACCGGCTGCGCTCGTAAAGAACACGTCACCGTTTCGCTCGTTCCCGGCACGCCCATCTCGTACCGCACGCCGTAGCATCCTCTTCGCGCTAAACCGTCTCTGAGTTCCACCGCTCCGAGAGTCTTCGCGCCCGCGTCCAGCATCATGGCGTGAATCGCCAAAAAGACGAGTTCCGACGCCTCTAGCGCGCCGCTCCACTCCTTGAGCGTCTCCCTCATCGTCCTCGGCATGACATCATCCGCGCCGGAGGCGCGATGTCCGCTCGACGACGGCGCCACCGCGTCGTCCGCGGAGACGGGCACGGCGTCCTCCATCACAGCCTCTGAATCTCCCCCCATCAGCTCGAATCGCACTAAATCGCCGCCGGCCACGCCCAACGACGCCAAGCTCGAGCTCTCTGCCTCCGAATCACCGCCTCCCAACTCGTCGCGTCCGTTCAGGCTCAATCGAACGCGAATCCAACTCGCAGCCTTCGTCCCGTCCCCGTTCACCAACGACCGCACGCGCGCGCGCAAATCCCCCAGCGTCGCGTTCGACGCGAGTTCAACCTTATGCGTCTCTCCTTTCGCCCCGTCCGCGCTCGTCTCGCGCACGCGCACGCGCATGAGACGCGACGCCCCGATCTGCGGGCCCACCTCGGCGCGCCCGAGCGCAATCTCCGCAGACCGACGCGCGCGCTCGCTCGCCCCGCCCACCGTCTCCATGGCCGGCAGCGACCCCACGGGCGTGAAGCCCAACGCCTTCGTCGAGGCGAACGGCGTCGCGCGCGAGCTCATCGAGCGCAGGTTCCGACTCTCCCCGCGAACGATCGGACTCTTCGCCGTGTTCGGCGTCTTCGTGCCCACGCTCATCTACCGCGGCGCGGTGAAAGATTTCGTGCGTGTCTCGACGCGACGCGACGCGACTCGTCTCGTCTCTCTTTTCGTCTCGTCTCGTCGCTCGCGCGCGGTTCGCGCGCGCGAGACGCGAGAGAGACGCCGCGAGCGCGCGCAACCCTCGACGCCGCCGACGCGCCGTCCCGAACCGGACCGACTGACCGATCGACGCGCGCGCTCTCGACGCAGGATGCGAACGACGAGCGATACGGACGACCTCGGAAAAAGTTTCTCTGATCGCCTCGCGCGGCGACCGACGCGCGCGCGAGGGGGGGGGTGTATTTCAAATGAATAGTTTTGCGAATAGTTGTAAAGACGAAAACGAGAAGAACGTCAGACATCGTCGCGCGCGAGCGAGCGCGAGAGAGAACGCGCGGGCGGATACGACGGTGATGGCGTTGGACGTCATTCGAGGCGTGTCCAGGGCGGTGACGCGCGCGAATGCGGTGACGACGGCGATGGGCGCGTCTGGATGGGCGTCTCGAGCGTCAACGTCCGCGGGGACATCTTTCGCGCGGGCGCGCGCGATGGAGGTTCGAACGACGCGTGGGTCGACGATGTTCGCGTCGCGCGCGTCGTCATCGTCATCGGTGTCGTCGTCGTCGTCGAGCGCGATCGCGCGCGCGAGGCGCGAGGCGTGGTCGGCGTCGGCGCGGTCGGCGTCGGGACGCGCGGCGGCGGCGGCGACGGAAAGCTTGAGCCGGGCGAACGTCGCGCGTCGACGCGCGTACAGACCGCCGCCGCCGGGATACGGCGGAGGATTCGGGTCGCAGTACGGCGTTCCGAACGAGGGAGAGCGCGCGGTGTGGGTGTTGATCGGTCTGAACGGGGCGGTGTATTACGCGTGGGCGACGACGGATGATTCGCGCTTCATGCGAAAGCATTTCATGGTTTCGGAAGAATCTTTGGCGCGAGGTCGATACCACACCATGTTGACGAGCGCGTTCAGTCATTTCGATCTCACGCATCTGGGGATGAACATGATCGCGCTGTATTTCTTCGGTCGAAGTTTGTGCGAACGATTCGGCGGGAGATATTTGTTGACGTTGTATTGCGTCGGCGGCGTCGGCGCGTCGGCGGCGCACGTGCTTTGGTGCAAGCGGCAGAGACAGCGACGAATGCGCATGTATGAACAGAGACGAGGTCAAGGGAACATTTTCGAGCGTTTCGACGCGTACGTGAGTAGATTTATAGAGGATAGTTCGGCGCGGCGCGGTTTTTATCTGACCCCCGCCGCGCTCGGCGCGAGCGGCGCCGTCAACGCGATAGTGGCGTTCGAGACGCTGTTATATCCCTTCCGGACCATTTATTTGTACGCCATCGTACCGGTCCCGAGCATTCTTCTGGGAGGTTTGTTTCTGATGCGAGATATCGTCGGGATTCAAAACGGAGGATCGGGCGTCGCGCACGCCGGTCACTTGGGCGGCGCCGCCGTCGGCGCGCTCGCGCTCGCGACGGTTGGACGAGGAGGCGCGCGCTTCTCTGGATTTAGACGATTTTAGTCGGCTGTTGAATTGGACATGTTTTACATCAATCGTTCCTCGCGCCGCGTGAAAATCAATCGTTGAAAGAATCTCGTGCATCGTCGTCTTTTTTCGCGCCCTCCTCGCGCGCGCCTCGCGAGGGTCCGGCGGCGCGGGCGCCGTCGCCCGCGGTGGATTTCGCAGCCATGTCCGCGTCGGCGTCTCTCGTCGCGAACTGCGCGGCGCTCGCCGCGGGAGATAAACCGTTTCCGGTATTCGACGCCTTCGCGGCTCGGTCATTCGTATCCTCGTTCGTTTCACTGCGCATTCTCGAGCGCGACGGCGGCGCGTCGTCTCGCGTCGATGGGGCGGCGGATCGTTCGACGGGCGGAACCGCGGGCGCCGGAGGCCCCGCGTCGGCCGCCTGAGGCTGCGCCGCGGTGTGTCGTCTCGCGTGCGCTTGAGAATTATTCGCGACGGTTTGAGATCCCATGAAACTCGGACTCGGAATCGCTCGAAACACCGTCCCTAGCAAACGACTGAGCATTCTCTGAGACGACTGGACGTGCGCGTGACGACGCGCGTGCGCGCGTTGCGCGGCGTGTCGTGATCGCTGCCCCGCGACGGCGGAATCGCTCGCTTCTGTCGACGTTTGACTCCCCGGTGCGGCTTGGTTTTGGTTCGCCTCCGCCTGGCGCGTCATGAGCGCGCGAATTTCAGGCGGTAACTGATCCAATCCCTCCGTTCCGTTCGGCCCAGACGTGACGTGGTGCACGACGTGCATCACGCCCGGCGATTGCCCCGCCGCGCGCGCCTGCTGCGCAAAGGCGGCAAAGTTCGCCTGAGTGTGAAGCGGCATTCCCGGCGGTCGCGTGTGCGCGAATGCCCCGTCGCTCGCGATGTACGAGGGCTGCGGATAGTTGAATAAGCTGCGCGTACTGTCGATGTCGTCGCCCGCGACGGCGGCGCCTTCGGGCGTCATCGCGTCCGGCGGCGGCGGCACGACGGAGATGCACCTCGCGAGCTCGCACCAGAGCGATCCGACGGAATGCATCAGCGCCGCGAGCTGCAAGCCTTGCGCCTGCGTCTCGACGGTGTTTTGTCGAGTCGACGGCGCGTATCTACCCGCGACGTCGTTCATGAGCGGCGCGGTGTTCGCCGCGATATCCGCCGCCGCGCGTAAAAATTGACCGAGAGTGGCGACGCTCGCTTCGCTTTGCTCGCTGGGAGTTCGCTCGTTCGCGTTCGCCGAGTTGGCGTCTTCGTGATGAATGACCGGTGGTAATCCCGCGGGAAGTGGAAGGTCTAACCGCGTGAACGGTCCGCACTGCGAACCGCGTCCGGCCGCGAAGCACGTCGCGCAGAGATCAAAGTCGTCGTGGGCGACGCTCTTATACCGCGTTCCTCGAACTGGATTCACGTCGCACGAGTCGCACTGCACGCCGTAATGAATCGTTCCCTCTCGACCGTCTTCCGTCGTTTCTTCCACCGTCGGCGTCGTCGCGGCGCCCCGTTGATTACGCGCCGCCGCCGCCGCCGCCGCGTTCGTCACGAGGGGTTGCGCCCGGCGCTCCCGGACGTCGTTCACCATTCTCTCGACCGCATCAACGTATCTCCGCAACGTCTCCTCCGGCGCGCGCGTCACCACCGCCTCACCGTTCGCCCCGCGCTCGTTCGCGCGCGCGGACTCCCCGGGTCTCCCGCCCGTCGCCGCGCGCTCGCCGCCCTCGCGCGTCCTCGCGTTCCCCCCCTCGCCCCCGTTCGCGATCGAAAACTCCACCGTCACCGCCCCACCCCCGGCCCCCATCGCCGCCCCCAACATCGCCGGATTCGACGTCAACAACGACGTGATCATCTGCGATAAATCACCGATCGTCCCCCCGCCTGCGCCCGCGCGTCCCCCGCTCGCCTCGGCGTTCTCCGGCGCGTGCGGATCATTCGCCAACGCCGGATTCGCCTCCGCGCGCTCCGGCGCTCGCTTCACCAGCAACAACGTGTCCCCATCCTCCACGCGCGCGCTCTCCATGGACGCATCGTCGCTCAACACGCGTCCTCGACACAATAATCGCTGCGTCGCCGCCGGGACGCCCGAGACGCGTTCGACGAGTTCCTTCACCCTCGGCGTTCTCGCCTGTGTGATCGCGGTCGCGTCGTCGCGTCGATCGTCAATCGTCGGTCTGGGCGAGAGATGCGAGAGTGACGAGAGGTGCGCGCGCATCGCGTCGACGTCAACGTCACGCGCGTCGTCGTCGCGTCGCGTCGTCGTCGTCTGAATCGAAACGTGGGCATCTTAAAATAGCGCCGTCGCGCGCGCGTCGCGTCTCGCGTACCGTCTTGGGCACGCGCACGTAGTGTTCCCCGCTCGGGTGCACGCGAATCTTCACTCGCACGCTCGTCGCGTCGCTCGGACCGAGGGCGTCGAGGGAGGACATCGCGCGCGCCGTCGAGTGCCGAGACGAGAAAAGAAAAGAAATGAAATGAAATGAAAACGGCACGTCACCGCGCGCGTCGACTTACGATGCGCGCGTCCGAAGACGCCGATTCGAACACCGACGCGTCACCGCGCGCATCGGTGTCGTCGATCCCCGATCCCCACGCCCCGGTCGTCGCGTGTTACGTCTGTTATTTCCTTCTCACCACCGGCATCGCGAGCGCGATGACGCCGACGGCGCTGACGCTCACGAACGATCTCTCGTGGGACGCCGCGCCCGAACGAAGCGCGAGGTATTACGCCTTCATCTTCTTCGCGTCCGCGATCGCGAAACCGGCGTGCGCGTGGGCGAGCGATCGCGGGCGCGGCGCGCGTCGGCGGGGCGCGCACGCGTGCGCGGGGTGCGCGACGGCGGCGGCGAGCGCTTTGGGGATGAGCGCGGCGAGAACGCGGTTCGCGGTGTACGTCTGGGGGGGTTTGGGAAGTGTCGGTGCGGCGCACGCGTACGCGGCGTTGGACGGACACGTGGCGGAGCGGAGCGGTGGTGGCGCGCGTAGGCGGGCGGCGGCGGGACAGGCGCGCGCGATGTCGGCGCGCACGGCGGGGAGCTGCGCGGGGGAGTTGGCGAGCGCGGTGGCGATGGTGATGATGCGCGCGAGAGGGGCGATGCGGGTGAGCGCGGTGTGGACGGTCGCGGCGGCGGTCGTGGCGTGGGTGTTCGTGGTGGAGGGCGAGGAGGCGGAGGGGAGACGCGCGCGCGGCGGGGACGCGGCGAGACGCGGGGCGACGGCGAGAGAGGCGGCGGCGGCGGTGGTCGACGTCGAGTACGTCAAGTGCGCGGCGTGCGTGTTTTTGTATAGACTCGCGCCGACGGCGTTGGACGCGTTCGCCGTGTACACGTATTCGGCGTTCGCGGACGTCGTGCCCGGGTGGGGGTACAGCGCGGTTGAATTTTTCTCAAACGTCGGCGCGCTCGCGGCGCCGGCGGCGTTCGGGTGGGCGTTCACCGCGGCGACGCGACGGCGACGGGTGTCCTCGTCCGACGCGAACGAGACGATGAAACGCGGCGGCGACGACGCGTCGTCGTCGTCGTCGTCGTCGTCGACGGCGGCGCGTCTCTGTCGAGACGTTCGCGAACGATTATCCGCCGCCCCGATGTGGGCCGTCTTCGTCGTCTGCGCCGTCGTCGACGCCGCCTTCGGCCTGTGTCGACTCTTCGTCGTCGCGTCTCCACCTTCCCGAGACACCGCCATCGCCTCCCTCTCCATCGCCAACGCGTTCGCCGTCTTCGGCCTTCGCGTCGGGTACATGCCCATCGTCGTCCTCGCCGCCGTTCGCGCGCCTCGAAACCTCGAGGCGTTCGGTTTCGCCGGCCTCGTCCTCGCCGCCGACGCCGGCGCCCTCGTCTCCGCCGGTCTCTCCTCCGCGCTCCTTCGCGCGATGTCCATCGGCGCTCCGTTCACCGAAGCCGACGGGTCACCGACCGGTCGATCCTGGCGTCCGCTCGCCGCGTTTTGCGTCGTCGTCGCCGCGTGCAAGGCGCTCGTCCCCGCGCTCGTCGCGCCGACGCTCCTCGCCAATCTCTCCGTCACCGACGACGACGGTCAAGACGACGAAGACGCACACGACGACGAAGACGCACACGACGACGACGACGACGCGCCGCTTCTCCCGACGAACACCGCCCATTCCTTGTAAAATAATCGCTTTCGCTTTCGCTCTTCGCGACCCTTTCTTTGTTTTCTTCACACCGCCGCCGCCGCCGCGACCGACCATCATTCCACGCCTCTCGCGCGCCCGACCGTGAACTCACCGTCGAGCTCGTGAGACGACGGGATGAAGAACGCGAAGCGTCGTCGAGAGCGCGCGTCGCGAGACGCCGCGGACGTCGTGCCGGTGTCGACCGCGCGCGGGGACGTCGCGAGCGATTCCGAGGATGAAGGCGAGGATGACGCATTTTCCCGTCGTCGTCGACGAGCGCGCGTCGAGGGCACCGGGTACGTCCCGGAGTCCGCGGGGGTGAAAGTCGACCACACCGGGGTGAATAAACGCGAGAAAACGCTCGTGCTCACGTCGAGAGGGGCGACGTCGAGGTATAGACATTTGATGTTGGACCTGACGACGTTGTTGCCAAACTCGAAAAAAGACGCCAAGATGGACACGAAGAACGAGCGATCGGTGGTGATCGAGGCGGCGGAATTGAAAGGGTGCACGAATGCGTTATTTTTTGAGTGTCGAAAGCGACAGGATTGTTACATGTGGTTGGCGAAGACGCCGAGCGGGCCTTCGATTAAATTTCACGTGGAAAACGTGCACACGATGGCGGAGCTTAAAATGACGGGGAATCATTTAAAGTTTAGTCGTCCGTCGCTCCACTTTGCCCCGGCGTTCGACGATGCGCCGCACAGGAGAGTCATCAAGGAGGCGCTCACGCAGGTGTTCTCCACGCCGTATCGACACTTCAAGGCGAAACCGTTTTACGATCATCAGATGTGTTTTTTTTGGGAAGACGACCGCGTGTGGTTTAGAAATTACCAAGTCGTCCACCCGGCGGGGAAAGAGGTGAAATCTCAAGGATTGACGCTCTCGGAGACGGGTCCTCGGATGTGTTTACACCCGATTAAAATCTTCGCCGGCGCGTTCGGCGGGGCCGTGCTCTTCGAGGATGAGACCTTCGTCTCGCCCAACGCCAGACGCGCCGAGAGTAAAAAGCGCGACGTCGGCAAGTATCAGAGCAAGGTGCAAAAGAAACAGGCTCGCAAGGCGCACAAGATGATGCACGCGCTCAAAGCGGGCGATATGGATGATTTATTCAAGGGCGACGAGTGACGCCATCGCGTCGCGCGCGCATCGTTCGTTGAATCGTTTTGTAACACAAGTCGTCTCCTCTTCTGTAGTCAAAAATAAAAAATCAAACCGTCGTCACTTCGCGACGGGCGTCGTCGTCGTCGTCGTCCGTCGCGTCGTCGCGCATGTTCGCGCGACACGACGCGCACGAACGCGATTTCTCGCGCGCGCTTCGCGATTTCGACACGTTCGAGGATGCGCGCGCGTTTCTTCGTTTTGAGCTCGACGAGCGGCGCCGCGCGCATTCGACGAGAGAGACGCCGACGCCGACGCGAGAGGATGCCCGCGAGCGAGACGTGCCGGGATCCGTCGCCGCGCTCATGCGCGAGGCGTGCGGTCGCCGCGATCGCGCGCGCGCGGCGTTGGCGTGCGCGGCGCTTTTGAGAGAGATGGTGGGCGTCGTCGCCGCCGACGCCGACGGCGAAAACGCGCCGGCGAACGCGCATCGACGACGACACAAAGGTGGACCCGCGAGCGAACGGCGCGCGTGGATGGACCGAGAGGTTTTGTATTGCGCGATGGAACTGCTGAGCGAAGAATCGAAGACGGTGAGAGGGGTGAACGCGTCGACGCGGATGGACGCGACGCGCGTGTGGGAAAAGATTAAAGCGAAGAGCGCGGCGGGAAGCGCGCGCGCGGAGCAAGACGCGGCGGAGCGAGCGATGCGATCGGTGTTAGAAGAGGACGATATAGAGAGCGCGTTGGCGATTTTAGCGGAAAAGAGACGGAAATCGCCCAAGAATCCGATCGAGGGCGTGGGGGGAACGGCGGGGAGGTTCGCCAAGGAGGGCGCGACGGCGAAAAAGACGACGGCGCTCGCGAGACATTTACTCTGGGTGCGACGATTGCGAGCGTTGCGGTTTAGCGATTTAGGACGAGATGGATACCGGATGTTACCGCTCATTCGACGACCGGGAAGCGCGGTGACGAAGAGACGTCGATCGATGGAATCGTCGCGCGCGGCGGACGATCCCGAGGCGACGACGTTAGCGCGCGAGGCCAAGACGGCGCTTCGAGAGGCGTTGAACGTCGATCGAGGCGATGCCGCGTGCGCGGTGGCGTTGACACAGATTGAAGCTTTTCAAGGAAGTTTTCTCAGAGCGCGAGAGGTTTTGACGCAGTGTTTACAGCACAATCCCGACGACGCGGACGTCAACGCGGCGTACGCCGAATTGTTGATGAACGCTCGCGAGACGGGACATCCCAAGAACACGACGTCGAGCCCACACTTTCGATCAGAAATCGTGGACGCGTGCAAGTCGGTGTTACGCGTGGACCCGACGTCGAAAACGGCGTTGATGACGCTGTGGAAGATGATCGATAGAGAGACGACTAGTTTTGAACACGAACGCGCGTTTCTCCTCGAAGCCGTCGCCGCGTGCGTCGAGACGCGACCAGAGTCGCTCTGGGCGTGGCTCATGCTGGCGACGATGTTGACCGGTCTCACGGGTCTGTGCACCGTACAGACGAATCGCGCGTCGTCGTCGTCGTCGTCGTCGTCGTCGTCGTCGTCTTCCTCGTCCTCGTCGTCTGATTCGGACGAACCCGAGCGAGACCGAGACGTCGAAGACGTGGAACGCGCAGCGTCCACGTACGCCGACGCGCCGCTCGACGTCGACGTCGTGAATCGGGTCTTCGACGAAGACAGAGACTGGTGGCCGGACGTCTTCTTCAATCTCGAAAAACCGCGTCTGCGCGCCGGTCGGCGGGGCGAAGGGCGTCCGCCCGCGCCGGCGCTCGCGCGTCTGCGCGCCAAGTTTATCGTCCTTCGCATTTTGTTTCCGAGACGCGCGCCCGAACAGTACGAGAGCGTCTACGAGCGTCTCGAAAACATCGCCAAACATCGCGACTCGGACGCGAGCTTCAAGGCGTACGCGCGCGCGTTGAAGACGCGCGCGCAAGAGCGCGCGCGTCTGTATAAACGAGACGAAGACGCGCGGGGAAAAAAGAGACGACGAAAGCGGCATGAGACGACGACACCGAGGGTGGACGACGGCGCCGAGCGCATCGTCACCAAAGACGTGAAACCGCTGGACGACGAGACGCTCGCGCGGCTCAAACACGGGTTTACGCGTAAACGCGCGGCGTTAATCGAGCCCGCGCCCGAAACGCGGCCCCCGCGAAAGAAACGCAGCGTCGTGAAAACGGACGACGCGTGACGACACGCATGAGATGCGTACTTTTCTAGGCTTAGATTAGAGACACTGTATTACTACTGTAGGAAAATTAATGATTTCCCCCCAGGGCGAGCGAGATGCCGACGGGACAGTGATCGGAACCTTCGCATTTGTCGAGAATGAAGGCGTCGACGACCTCGACGCCGTCCGATCCGCCGTCGAAGAGTCGTCGCGAGGCGAGCGTGTAGTCGAGTCGTAAACCTTTGTTGAACGGTCTGTTACCCGCGCGCACGCTCCAGTAGGAGAACCAACCCGTCGCGCCCTCGTGGAAAAAGGTGAACGCGTCGCGGAGCTCGTTCTCTTCCAACATGACGCCGAACGCCGCTCGCTCTTGCGGCGTCGTTCCCGCGCTCTTCTTGATGTGCGACGCGGTGACGTTCCAGATATCTTCATCGCGGTGCGCGACGTTTAAATCACCAACGTACAGGACGGGTTTCTTGGCGTCCAACTCCTTCAAATACGCGCGCATATCGCGTTCCCACTCGTCGATTCGATACCCCAACCGTTTCAAATCTTGTCCACTATTCGGCACGTACGCCGTCACGAGATAAAACCGTTCAAATTCCAGCGTCAACGTGCGCCCTTCGTCCGTGTACCCTCTCGATCCCAACCCTTCCTCGATCGACACCAACCTCGGTCCGCGGTACGCCTTCTCCTTCTCCTTCTTCTCCGCGTCCTCGGCGCTTCGCGCGCCCCCGCCGAACGCGCCGTCCAACGTCGTCTGTCTCCCCCCCCCACCCCCGCTCGTCCTCGCGCTCGCCTTACACATCGCCACCACCCCCGAGTACCCCTTCTTCGTCTCACTCACCGCGAATCGCACGCACCGATACGCCGGGAACTTTTTTGTCAATTTTTCCTCAAACGCCGCGACGTGCGCGCGTTGCAACTTGTGCTCCTGCATGACGATCACGTCCGGGTCCTCTCGCTCGACGACCGCCTCCAATCGCGCGAGCGACTTGTCGTAAAACGACCGTAATCCCGCGACGTTCCACGCGATCGCTTTGAACGTTCGTCGTCCGTCGTCGGGCGCGGGTCGTCGCGGGGCGTCGCTCTGCGTCATCGTCGTTTTGGTCATCGTTTTCGTCTTCTTCGACGTCGTCACCGCGTCGGACGTCGTCGCGTCGACGTCGACGGACGCCGCGCGTTTCGTCGCCGTCGTCGTCGTCATCGCCCGCGTCTCGATCGCCGTCGCGGTGTCGCGACGGGGCGCGCGCGATCGTCCCGCATCGGCGGTTGCGGCCGAATGTCCGAACGCGGTACTCGTATGGGCAAACAGTGGTGACGAGCTGGAGGGTGTCGCGCGACGTCACTCCGCGTCGGATCCCCGCCGCGCGCTCGGTGGGGCGATCGGCGCGCATCGAGTGAGAGAACCATCGCGCGGAGAGGGCGTCGTCCTCGTCGTCGCGTCGTCCTCGTCGTCGCGTCGACGTCGGGATTGAACCAATCGTCCGAGTCAGCAACACGAAAAATTTCAATCAATGTCGACGGCGCGCGCGCGCGAGAGCGACCCGTTGCTGCGGCGGACGGTGACGGGTCGCGCGCGCGGTCTCGGCGTCGCGTCGATGATCGCGCTCGGCGTCGGTGCGTGCGCGGTCGTCGTCGTGGCCGGTTTCGGGAACGCGCGCGGCGGGGCGGTTGGGACGGCGGCGCCGTCGACGACGCTTCGCGCGCGGCTGGGCGCGGCGACGAGCGCGAAGACGCGAGCGACGATGATCGAGGCGAAGAAGGCAGAGATGGAGAAGATGGCGCGTTTGATCGATGATGCGGCGGCGCGCGCGCTGCGGAAGGCGAAATTTGAGAGTGACGACTTGGCGGCGGCGGAGCGGGACGTCGGCGACGAGGACGAGACGTGCCCGTCGACGCAGGCGAAGACGCAGACGGCGTACGCGAAGCGCATCAAAAAGGTTCTCGACAAGGAGAAAGTTGCGGTGAAAAAGCGCAAGAAAATCGACGATGAGCTGAGAGCGTCTAAGGGTAAACCGAAACGAATGAAACGAAAGGGTCGTCGCGGGAACGAAACGGCGGCGCTCGGCGGATTGGATTGGATCGGAAACGTGGTCGATGCCGCGGGTACCATGACCAGTTGGTCGAGCGAGATCATCGGCGAGTTCGCCGAAGAAGTCGATGAAGGTTCGGGCTTTTGCTGGCGTGAATCGTACACGCGCGAGGGTATCCTTCCGCAGTACTGCGGCGACGACGGCAAGAAGGAAATCGTCGGCGAAGGTGGTTTGATATGCTACGACAAGTGTTCGAACTTCGGCGAGGGCTATTATCGATCCGGCTACGACTGTTATCAGTCGTGCTCGACCGGATGGAACGATCACGGAATGCTATGCAACAACCCCGACGCGAGTTACGGTCGCGGCGTCGGCACCATCGAATGCGATTGGGACTGGAGCACGTTCTCGGTAAAGTGCGGCGGAGATCTTTGCACGAAAAAAGGCAAGGAGGACTATCTCGGTCTGTGCTACGACAAGTGCAAAAGCGGATACAGCAACTTTGGATCAAACATTTGCACGATGGACTGTCAGAAACAAGGTTACGAGGGCGGCGTCGCCCCGAGCTGCACGAAATACGTCCATCTCTCTCCAGGTTACGAGTGGGCGACGTGTCCGCCCGGTTACGAGTACGACGCCGGTCTTTGCTACGAGCCTTGCAAAGAGGGCTTCGTCGGAGCGGCGTTCGTGTGTTGGGGCGACCCTCCGACGGTGAACGGCGTGAGATGGGTGGAATGCGGCATGGGCGCCGCCGCCGACGACGCCACGTGCGCGTTGGTCATCACCGACCAAATCATGGGCCCGCTCGAGATGGTCGCCTTCTTTGCCACCCTCGGCGCGAGCTCTGGCGCGACCACGGGTGCGAAGATCGGAGTCAAAACAGCGACGAAGTGCGCCAAGGCTGCCGACAAGATTGGTGACACCGCCAAGGCGGTGAAGAAAACCGCGGAGGAGCTGAAGGATGCATACGACAACATCGACGATGCCATCAGTACGGCTGACGGCATCGTCGGGGGGATCGAGGACATGATGTCCGTGGAGACGGAGGCCGACGGCATCAGAGCTGCGGCTGAAGTCGCGGCGCTGTTCGACCCGACTGGTATTTCGTCCACCGTCGCCGCCTACAGCCACGACATTTGTACTCGATACACCGAATCCCAAGCCGAGGCTGACGCCGCGGATCCAGAGCTCCTCGAGGCGCAAAAAGTTGCGGTCGCGCGCGCGATGACGCTCTGGTCGCAAGGCAAAACCGTGGAGCGGTGCGGCCGAGCCGTCACCTGGCAGATGAAAAACCAAGGTCGCAGCGACGCCGAGGCGGAGGAACTTCGCGAACAAGTCGAGGCTGCGCTCAACGCCGCGTCGTCTTCGTCCGACGCGAACACATTCGTGGAGAAGCTGACGGACGCCACCGAAAACATCCCGAATGTGTAGACGACGCGCCACCGTTTCGGCGCCGCACGAGCGGCCCCACAGCGCGCGTCGATCGACTCCCAATAACGTTTATAGGCCGAGCGAACCGCCGCCGTCGCGGCGTCTTTGGCCGCCGCGTCGGCCGCCGCACCGCCTCCCGCGCTCGACACGTCGACGCGCCCATCACGTATGTATGTACACTGCACGTATTGAAATCACACCGAACGTACGCCACGCACGCCGCCCACAACCGTTCGCGTTCTCGTCCTCTCGTCCGCGCGTTCGCCACCCAGTGTCCCGACATCGTCATTCTCTCTCGCGCGTCGTCATGTCGTCGAGACTCGCCCTTCGCGCGCTGGTCGCTCGCGCGAAAACCACGCAGCACCGTCGCGCGTCGTCGTCGCGCGTCTCCGCCGCGTCCTCGTCCACCAAGGGCGCGCGCGCCGTGCGGTACGTCCCGCTCCGAATCGTCACCGTGAGTAAAGGTGGCGGCGACGCCATCGACGCCGCCGTCGACGCGTACGCCAAGCGATGCCGTCACTACGCCCCGTTCGACGAGAAACACGTCAAGCAGAACCCGAAAAACGCGCGAGACGTGGACGCGCAGCGGGAACACGAAGGGGAACGGGTGATGAAGACGATTCAACCGCGCGACTACGTCGTGCTCCTCGACGAGCGGGGGCGAGACGCGTCGAGCGAAGACGTGGCGGATTTAGTGGCGAAGATCGGGGAGGGTGGGTACGAACGCGGGGTGTTCGTGCTCGGTGGACCGTTCGGGCACGGGAGCGAGGTGGTGCGACGGGCGAATGAGAGCGTGCGGTTGAGTCGGATGGTGCTCAACCATCAGGTGGCGCGACTGGTGCTCGCCGAGGCGTTGTATCGCGCGCATACGATTTTGAGAGGAGAGCCGTATCATCACTGACGGCTGGTTGATTGGTGGTGTCTATGTGTTTACACGCAACGCTCGCTACTTTTTGACGAAGAGTGCGCCGGATTCTAAGTGTGGGGTGTAGGGAAACTGATCGAAGACGGCGAAACGTTTCATTTCGTGCGTCTGGCGAAGAATTTCGCAATCCCTGGCCAACGTCTCTGGATTGCACGAGATGTACACGATGCGATCGAATCTCGAGCAAAATGCGCTCACCTCGTCGCCCATGCCCGCGCGCGGCGGGTCGACCAAGATTGTGCTCAGATCGTACGAGTTGAGATCGACGTCTTTGAGTCGCGTGTACTCGCGACCGCCGTCGAGCGCGTCGCACAATTCCTCTGCCGAGAGACGCGCGGTGACGACGTTGTCGACGCCGTTCGCGGCCATGTTGACGTGCGCCGCCGCGACGGATGATTTCGAAATCTCCGTCGCCAAACACTTTCGAAATAACGGCGCGAGCGCAATCGTAAAGTGTCCGTTGCCGCAATAGAGCTCTAAAAAATCCCGATTCGCGTCGTGCGCGCTCGCGTCGCCGTCGACCGAATCGCTCACCGCCGCCGATCTCGCCCACGCCAACATCTTCGCCGCGATGCCCGCGTTCGGTTGCGTGAACGACCCCTCTAATTGTTTGTAACTATACTCTTTCCCATCCACCGAGACTCTCTCGATGACGAAATCCTTGGCGAGGACTTTTTTTTGCTTCCTCGCGCGGCCGATGATGTCGATGCCCAAACGCGTTCGCAGCGCCTCCGCCTCGCGCTCCCACGTCTCGTCCAACTGACGATGATACAACAATGAAACAACGGCGTCTCCGGTCGTCGTCGTGAGAAAGTTGGCTTGGAAAAGTTTCCTTCGCAAGACGTCGGACGCGATGACTTCTCGCAACAACGCCGGCATGAGTTCGCGTATGCGAGAGCTCGCCATCGGAAAGTCCGTGATCTCCACCGGATCTTTCGGACGGTCTGAATCACACATGGCGAAATAACTCCTCTCGCCATCGTGCCACACCTTGAACTCGGCGCGCATGCGGAATTCCTCGCGGGCGGACTCGAACGTCTCCGTCAGCGGCGGCAGCGCGATGACGCCATCAAAGTGTGATCGCGCGATGCGCTTCTTTTCCTCTAATTCAGTCTCGTAGGATGCGGGACGACACTCGACGTCCAATCGCGCGCACGGCGTCGTCGCTCGGTAGCGTCGCCGCGCACGCGCGCCGGCGGCGCACTTGGGACGGAAAAAGTGATTGGACGCGAGTCGGCGCGCGCAGAGCGAACTGGCGCGAAACATGACGACCGCGAATGCGAAGACACGTTCGTGGTGCGTTTTCGCGGGGTGGCGACACGAGCGCGCGCGCGACTTCGTGTGACGGGCACGGGAAGAGCGCATCGGCGGACAGGGTGGTTTCGTATTGCACGCGCTACGGACTCGTCGTCGTCATCACCGGATGATCACTCCAAGTCTTGGGCTATTGATTCTAAGGCGTCGAACAATTCGTTCGGCGTTCCAAACTCGGGAGGGCCGTATCGTTCGGACGCGCGGAGCAAAGTTTTGACGTCTGTGCCGTATTCGACGACGAGCGCCCCCATGGCGAGTTGTAACGTGTCTGATAATTTTCGCGCGCTCGCCACCGCCGGCGTGAAGGCTGGGGTCATCGCGCCGTTTGCATCGTTTCTATTGTTCGCGGTGATGCCTAAAAAGTACAGGACGCTGTTGATGATCCTGTTTCGCTGCGCCACCAGCGAATTCGTCTGCATGGTCAAATCGCTCGACGTAAACCCGTTGGACGCTCGCACGGGCGGCGAACCTTGCTCTATGATGACTCGACACGCAAGCAAAGATGTCAACAGCGTGCGTACTATCACGCTGAGCGATGGGTTGATCATTCTCGCGTTCCCGCGGACGTCCTCTGTCTTCGCCGCGACGGCGAGCGACGAGGACGCGCGCGCTCCCCAAATAGCTAATTGACCGTACGCCTTTATCACCGAACATAACTCCCGCGCGGCGACGTCGGCAGACAACACTTCACTTTGACGCAGCGCGTTCCACGCCTGCTGAGTTTCCGCGCTCTCGTGGCGAAACTTCGGCTTCGGCGTGTTCATTTGCACGTATTTTTCACTAATCCTCTGCGCCGCGTCCGCGTCGGTATCTCTCAACGCAGCGAGCGTGGTGCGATCCATCGCTTTGTTCACCGACCGCGCGATTGCCGCGAGAGGCGCTAGAGCGTTAGAGATCACCACCGACCAAGCCGCATCGGGCGTGTCTCCGTAAATGAGCTGGCGGCGACCGCGTCCGCCGCTCTCCGCCACGCAACACAAGTCCAAATACGCCAGATGCTGCACGAACGGAACTTCAAAGTAGTTGAGAGCAGCCATGAGCGGCTCACTCGCAACTTTGGGACCTTGAGCCAAGCTCTGCGGTTTGAACTCGTATCGCTCCGTGAGCACGAATTCCGCACAGAGGATGGCGAGCGCCCACGACGCGCTCGCGAGCGCCCCCGCGCCCCAACACGACATGGAACCGAGCAACAAACCACGATAGGATTTCGCGCTGAGATGCACGACGAACCGACTCGTGAGAACTACCAAAACATGTGCCGCGCATCCGTACATCGAGCGCTTCAAACCAGAGCGCGCGCAAGGCAAAAATCCCCGCTTCAACCGAAGACCGCGTGGGCGTTGCACCGACGGGAACGTCGTCACGAACCCATCCGTGAACGACAAATACACCACCGTGAGCACGCCGAGCACGCATCCGAATTGCGCGGCAAACGCAGGATCAGACGCGTTCACGGTGAGCGCACCCGCTAAACTATGAGTCTTCGTCGACCTTGCCGTGAGCGAGCACGCCAAACTTCCCGAGCACGCGAACGCGCCACCAAGAGCGCCGATGCGCACGCCGTCGCGCATCATCGCCGTCGCGAATCTCTCACCGATCCTCTCCCCCTTCGCGATGCCGCACGCGTCCCGCTCACCGCTCGGAATGAACTCAGCCGTGCTCGCCTTGAAACACAGCGCCGTCGCCGCGCTCGCGGGCAGTTGCGTCAACGCGTACGCGAGCGCCGTCCACGCGCGCGACCACACGCCGCGTTCAAAGCTCAAAAAGTCAACGCACGAGAAGTACGCGAACGCCTGCGTGCGACACGTGATCCGCGCGCGCGTCAGTCATCGTCGCGGAAGGGTTGAGCTCGAAATCTTTCGGTTAGGGAGGGGAACGCGCGCGCGACGCGCGACGACGACGACGCACCGCGACAAAGGTGGCGATCGACGACCACACGACGACGCCCGCGCCGCGCCATAGTCTCAACTCGGCGACGTCACGGGTGAACCACTTGGCGTCCATGACGTCGCGCTCGATTGTGGCGCGCCCAGTGGGTTTGTGCCAAAGGAGAAAGGGAAGCGGCGAGAGTGCAAAAATGTCATCAATTACACGGCAGAGCGGCGCGCGATGCGTTGTGAGAAAAAAGTATTACGCTATGGACATTGTCGTGAAGGAGTCCATGTGGTCAAATCTGCGCAGATTGCGAATGATTTCGTCCTCGAGCGTGGGGAGAGTCTCTCTGAGCGACTTTAAGACGTCCCTGTCGATGGCGAGCACTTCCAAATTTTCGTTGGCGACGATGGTTGCGAGACGAGGTTGACCGGTGAGGAGTGCGAGCTCACCAAAATAACTTCCTGGGCCAAAGTTGCGGAGAACGCGCTCGGAGGAGATGATAGATCCCGGGGAAACTCGATCAATGTCGGCGTCGGATTTCGTCGAGATGGCGGATCCCTTGAGCACGATGTAAAATTTGTCTGCGAGCTCTCCTTGACGAATGATTTTCTCGCCGGGCTTGAAACTGAATCGTTTCGCTTGCTTGACAACCATCGTTCGCTCGTACGCACCGATGTCGGCGAAAACAGGAATCTTCGCCAAGGTGCGCTCGTAGCGCAGTCGACGCCATGCCATGCCGAGCTCCTTCGTTGGGTCGTCCATACCATCCGTGAATAAATCATCCGAATCGTCTTCGCCCTCGCTCGAACGGCACCTTTCGTACGCTCCTCGGGGAACCACCATCAAAGTGACGTTGTTGACCGCCGTGACTGTCTCGTTACTCGGCGCGGAGTGGAACATGCGCGATTCGTTGAAGTACCCGCCGCTGTGAATCAAATCACTCCCATCATCCACCACTTTTTTGCCCTTCTTCTTCGTCTGATCAATCTTCACACACCCTTGAGTCATGATGTACATCTCCTCGGGCGTGTCTTTTCCAGCGCTGATGATTTGTTCGCCAGCCTTGAAGTGCTTCGTCTGCACCATTCCGGCCAGGCGAGTTCTCTTCGTGTCCGATAGAGCATCGAATATGTGCACCTTCTCGAGCACTGACTTGTTTCTAGACAATAAAAACTTGCGTTCGCCGCCCGTTATCATCTCGAGCAATCCAAACATGGCTGCGTAATGCGGTGCGGTGCGGAAAAAGTGCGCCCGCGAACCTTTGTACAGCGCGAGCGGCCCCTCTCTCAAAACTATGTACCTAAACGCCCTAATTGAATTTTTATGTATGTGTGGTTTCAGATACACATACGCGCGCGATGTGTCGATCGGTTGCATCACCGCAACCGAGGCTGCGGCGCTCAGCACGCCGCTCAGGGCGCCGAGCACGGGCGAACCCGGACTCAAAATCATATTTCTGACCAACGCCTCGCTCGCGATAGACTGCACCGTCAGATTGACGCTAGAACCGAGCATGTCCCGCGCAACGCTCGCTCCCACACCCTTATACAGCGTTTTCCAACCCTCGTGCGCGCATATCCGCTTGAAGGCGACGATACCGTTCTCGTACTCGCACATCGCCGCCGGCACTTGCATGCGCGTCTTAATCAAGTCGAACGGGTTACTTGAAACCGCGCCGATACCTCCACTCAGGCATCCCGCCAAGAACCTCTTCCACGCCGGCGCCGGTTTATCATCATCATCGTGTAGCGCCTTCAGCACCGGCATGAACAATCCGATTCGAAACACATTCTTCGAAGACTCTCGCAACATCGCCACGGGTAAACCTCTGTACGGCCCGCGCAGCGCGCCCTCCTTGCGCACCATGTTCACCAGCACCTCTCTCATGTTCTTCCCCCACGCCGCGGACGCGCCCGGAAGTTGCATCAACGTCTTCGCGCGATCCATGGGATTCGTCACCGTCACCGCGAGACACGACGCGACCGCCGAGTTGGGCAGGGACACCCAGCTCGGAAGCGGTAGTTTCTTCGTATTGCGCTCGACGGCGTCGCGTCGCGGGAGCACGAGCGTGGACGAGGCGGACGTGGAAGACGACGACGTCGACGCCGTCGACGCCGTCGCGCGCGTCATACCGCGCGACGAACCCATGCGTGGCGATCGCGCGACGCGAAGTGTGGCGGTCGGGGACGGGGACGATGACGCTTTTTGGTAGGCGGCGGCGAATAGCGCGGGACGCGAACGACGGATGAAGAGGCGCGACGTGGAGGGACGGAGGCGTCGCGCGAACGGGTGTAGGAGGCGGCGCGGGCGCGTTACAAGAGGTCGTCGTCGTCGAATTCGTCGTCGAACGTGATGGATGCGGCGTCGAAGTCGTACTCGTCGTCGCCCGCATCTGCGGGAGACGGTTGGAACGAATCGGCGGCGGCTGGACACTTTTTCAGTAATTCTTCAGCCATCTCGCGGTCGAGCGCGGACGTGCTCATGGTGGCGATGGTTAGATACTTTTTCGTGCCGCTGTCCGGTTTCAGATCGCGAGAAGACATGTCACTCATGATGAGCGGCGCGTACTCGGCGAAGCCTCCGCTCTCCGAGGCACACTTGAAGAGCGCGTTGTACGTGGCGACGTTCGGTACGCCACCGTTTTCGATGAAAGTGCGCACGCGATCGTGCGCGGCTTTGATTTGTCCGAGACAGCCGTAGGCGATGATGGTGGAGTTGAGTATCCAAACGCTCTGCTCGTATTCCGTTCCGATGAACGAATCGGCGAAAGCGATCGCCTTCGTCGGTTCTCGCTTTGAGAGCGCTATGATTCCAACGCCGACGCCGCACCCGTCGAGCTCAATCGCATCGGACGGTTCACTCAACATCTCTAGAACGATATCAGCCTGACCTAGAGCACCTCTGGCCTTTAAGAGCGCCGTAAACGATTGCGTGTTGTGGATGACATCATTCGAAAGCATGTCGAGCTCGATTCCATCGAGAATCCTTCTCGTGTCTTCCAACAACGGGCCGACTTCTTCCTCGTTCTCGAAGAAATCTTCGCCCACTTGCATGTAGAATTCATTCGCTTGCTTCGTGCACGCAGCGAAAAGCGGCACGAACGTGTCAGGGCCCGCCTGGACACCAGACTGCGCCATGCTCGCGCGAGCGTTCAGCGCGGCTTCTAAATCACCTGCGCGAGCGCACGCGCCCAGTAAAATATTGTACATCTTCCTGTCTAGTGTTAACTCACGTTCTTGCATGAGTTTCAAAACTTTGGCGACACCATTCAAATTACTTTGCACCGCATACGACAACAACAAACTCGTGAACGTGTATCTGTTTGGCTGAACTTTTCGATCGTCCATGGCGTCGAGCACTTCTTCAAATCTCGGATAGAACCGTTCCACGTCAACGACTCCAGATTTCAGCTTTTCGCTGGCGTATTCCGCTCTCAAGAGTACGTTAAACGTCCGAGTGTCAGCCTCCACGCCTAATTCTTCCTCCAATCGAACAAAACACTCGTTGACCGTGTCAAGGTCACCTATCGCTGCGAACGTATTCATGACGGCGTTCGTCGCGACTAGAGCCTCTTTACGGCCGATTTTTACGATTTGTTCATCGTTTTCTAATCTCTGCTTATATTCTACCTGTCCCCGGGCGCCCGTCCAACGAGCGTGCGCGGAGCCCCGATGCGTATTCGACGTCAGGGTCGCAAACTCCTCATCAGTTTTTCTGCGGCCCACTCGTTTAAACATTTCATCGAGAGCTTTCAAAGCGAACACTCGCGACTCGGCACCGCTCGGTGTGTTTTTACGACCCAAAAAGGCGTGCGCCACGACGCGCTCTTGGTGCGCCTTGAGCGCCCTCGCCTTCTTCTTGGAGCGATTCCACACCGCTTCGACCGACGCGCTCGTGCCCGCTCTTCCCTCGAGCTTCATTAAACAGTGTAACGTATCCGCACCCGGCGTTATGTCGAATTCAAACATCATCGTCTCGATCTCCTGCACCATCTCTCTATCGCCCGCCTTGGCGGCGCCGTTCAAAACCACGGTGAACATCATGCTATTCGCCAACTTTTTCTGCGGACGGTCCTCCTCTCCATCCATCATCCCTCCGATCACGTGCGATAAATCATACTTTTCATCGATCGATTCATCCTGCAAATCTCCCGGCACGCCGTACAGGAGCATGCGCAACCAGTTGTACGCCTCTCGATACCGTCCCGCCCTGACGTACGCCTCCATCACCCCCGTGTGCGTGCGAAAACACGGCGCCAGGTTCTCCGCGAGCATGGACTCGACGATGCTCAGTGCCACCTCCGGTTCCCGCGCGCGAGCCGCCGCGAACACGCTCAGATTCCACGCCACGCGATTCGCCGGCGAGGTCTCCGTCAGCGCCTCAAACTCTCTGTGCACGCCGTCGAAATCGTTCGCGTGCAGCGCGCGCCGCATCGCGCGCACGCGCTCGAAACTCACCGCGTCCCACTCCGGCAACCGTTCCCGTCGTCTCCCGCGCCCACCTCGCGCGCCGACGCCTCGCGCGTCGTCGTCCCCGTCGTCGTCCCCGCTGGTCGCGGCCGGCGCGCCCCCCGTCGTCGCCTCCGTCGCCCCCATCGCGCGCGACGCCGTCGTCACCGCGCGCGCGCCTCGACTCACGCGTCGCGCGCGCGCGCATCGCGCCGCGACCGCGCGCATCGTCGCCCGCGCGGTCGGGACGTCGACGGTGTGACGCTCGAGCGTTTTCGGTCGAGAAACGTCATTCGCTCGCGTCGCACCGCGCGTCGTCGGACGCGCGACGGGCTCGAAAACGCGCGGAAACGCGCGAGAAAAAATTCACATCGCGCGTCTGGCGATGTTCGTGGACGATGTCCCGCGCGGGGGCGCGGTGATGTTCGTCGCGTGCGGTGATGTGATGAGTGAACCGACGGCGTTCGCGAGCGCGTTGACGGCGAGCGCGCGAGCGATCGCGCGAAGCGAGCGGTGCGAGGCGATCGGATTAACGCTCGCGACGAGTGGGGCGGTGAAGGGGACGGTGGCGGTGCCGATGACGACGCCGTGTGAGCAGGCTTGGATGAGGATGGAATCGGCGGCGTCGGCGGCGAGATGGACGACGCCGACCGACGACGCGGACGACGACGCGCTTCGCGACGCGCTGTGCGTGGCGATTTTAAGTCTCAAGTGCTACCGAGGATGCGATGAGAAAAACATCGTGCTCGTGTCGAGGCGACCGATTCGACTCTCTCGGGACGCGAGGAGTCGCGTTTTTAGCGCGCGATCGAAGGCGGGCGTTCGCGCGCACGTCGTTCGAAGCGTCGACGGCGTGGACAGCTCGCCGGACGAGGAAGAGACGATGCACGCACTCGTGAAATGTTCGGAGAGCGGTGGGTGTTTGAGAAGTTCGCTCGGATGTTGTTTCGAGTGTGGTTTGACGGTGGGCGTCAAGGCCGATTTCGCGTTGCCCGACGATTTGACCGATATTGGTTTACTCCGCGAAGTCGACGTCGATGACGACGCCGAAGGCGTCGAGGACGACGCGGTGGCGTCGTCCGGGGTGTCACGCGTCGTGCACTCTCCGGGATGTCGCGACGAACACGCTGAATTTAGAGATATTCCGGAAGCCGATCTCGAAGAGGTGGAGGCGTCGGCCACGACGAGCTTGAACATGCACGTGTGCGCGAAAAAGCTCGTGAAAGGTACTCGAGGCTACGAGCGGAAAAAAGTCACGAGAAACGTGCTCATCAGCGTCGATGAAGTACAGCGCGTCGTGAAATCACTCGATGAACCCCTCGTGCGCGTTCCGTGCGGCGTCATGCTCCCGTGTTACGGCCGGTCGGGACGACTCGACGGGCCCGCGACGCTCAAGGCTGACGCATCGACGAGATTTACGAAAAGTGCGCTCGAACTTTGGCTCATTCCGGCGAACGATGATTTGGTGCTTCTTTTCACGCGTCAGAGACCGCGGGTCGTCGAGACTATCTTGCAAAAAATCACGCGGAGACGCGCCGAAGCGTTTTGCCGAGCGTCGATGACTGGCGACGACGAAGACATCGCGAACGCTCGTAATCTCGGTCTACCCACGATCACGCATCCGTTATCAGCCGACACGAGTGGACGCGTGTTTTCGCTTTCTTTGGGCGCCGGTGTGGGTAGACAAGAGAAATTTTACTGGTTGACGAATCCCAACCTGCGCGAAGGAATCAAAGAGTTGCAAACGCTCAAAGCGATGTTGGCCGCGCCGCCAACGTTACAGAGTCACTCAAACGTGTCGCAATCGTCCCTCGATGACATGCGTTTCGTCGATCAGGCGATGCGCGAAATGACAACCGAAGTCGACGAAGCGTCTCGACAGCCGCCTTATCGAGCAAACGACGGGCGCGCGTCATCGACGACGCCGCGACCGCAATCACAGCCGATGAGACTCAAAACGACACAACACGAGACCACGTCGACCATGTCTTCGAAAGAATGGTTGGCTTCGATAAGCAAGAAGACGGGAGTGTATGAGTACGAGTGCGCCTCGCTCAAAGAGACGTCGGCCGATGCCGACTCGAGTGTCCCGGCGTCGGACAAATCCAGCGCCGAAACCATACACGACGACGAGCACGACGAAGACGACAACCCATCCTCGACGACTCAAACGATAGAAAATCAACGCATCAACGTCGCGAACTTGTCACACTTCTTCAAATGAGAGCATTAATAATTTTCATGTTTTCCTTCAACGTCTCCAACCGTCGAGTCGAGACGAGCCTCAAAAACAATCATGCTTCCTCGCGCCGTGACTCGCCCGAGCGCCGCGCGGTTCGCTCTCTCACGCAAAACTAGAAAGTCAATCACCATTGCACCGAAAGCCACCCCTCCTGGGTCGCCGGATTCGCGTTCCTCGGGCATTGACATCCAAAACAATCGCCTCAAGGAGTTTGAGAGCACGGATGACTTGTTTTACCCATCGCGCGAGACGGCGGAGCGCGCACACGTGCGTTCGATGGAACAGTATCGTTCGATGTACCTTCGCTCCATCAACGATCCTGAAATTTTCTGGACCGAGATCGCGAGCGAACTCGAGTGGGAAAATCTCGACGAGACGGGCGCGGTGCGATACAATCTCGACCCGAGCGTCGGGGACGTCTTCTCGGAGTGGTGGTCGGGCGCGAGGACGAACCTCGCGTACAACTGTCTCGAAAAACAAATTGAAGAGGGGCGCGGCGATGACTTGGCGTTGATTTTTGAAGCGAACGATGCGATCAACTCGACGACGTTTACGTTTCGGGAATTACTCGTCGAGGTGGAGACGTTCGCGAAGGCGCTCAAAGAGTTGGGCGTGGGAAAGCGTGACGTCGTGGTCATGTATCTACCCATGATTCCGGCGCTACCGATCTCCATGCTGGCGTGCGCGCGAATCGGTGCGATTCATTCCGTAGTTTTTGCTGGATACTCTGCGAAAGCGCTCGCCGTTCGCATCGACGATTTGAAGCCTAAAATTCTTCTCACGGCTTCGGCGTCGCGTCGCGGCGAAAAAATAATCCCACTGAAACGAATCACCGACGAAGCTCTGCGGACGTGCGAGCGCGAGAGTGGCTTTCGCGTGGAGCGCGTCGTGGTCAAACACAACGCGGATGTCGATACGAACGACGTTCCGTTTCTCAAGATTGAAGACGTTCCTTTCGATGAAGAGAAAGACGTTTGGTGGAACGAGTTCGTCGCAAAACATCGAAACGACGGCAAAACGGCGCCGATCGAGTTTCTCGATAGTCTCGACACCGCGTTCATTCTGTACACCTCTGGCTCGACGGGGAAACCGAAAGGCATCGTCCACACCGTCGGCGGATATCAAACGCACGTGTACGCCACCGCCAAGTACGTTCTCGATCTTCATCCGGGTCAAGACATCGTGTTTTGCACCGCGGATCTCGGTTGGATCACCGGGCACAGTTACGGATTGTACGGAGTTCTTCTCAACGGTTGCGCCACGGTGATTTTCGAGGGCACGCCGACGTATCCCGACGCGGGCGTTTGGTGGAGAATCGTCGACGATCGATCGGTGTCGGTGCTTTACACGTCACCCACCGCGCTCAACATGTTGAGATCGTTCGGTGAAGATCCAGTCAAGCGAAGCGATCGTTCTTCTCTCCGCGTTCTTGGCACCGTGGGCGAACCGATTTCGTCGGAAACGTGGCTGTGGTATCGCAACGTCGTCGGCGACGATCGATTACCCATCGTCGATACCTGGTGGCAAACCGAAACCGGCGGACACATGATCGCGCCGCTTCCCGGAGCGACGCCGCTGAAACCATCGAGCGCGACGTTTCCGTTTTTCGGCGTCGTTCCCGTGCTCTTGGATCCCGCGAGCGGCGACGTCGTCAAGGGCGAAGGTTCGGGGTGTCTGTGCTTCGCGCCTCCGCCGTGGCCCGGCATGTTTCAAGACGTCTTCGGCGCGCACGAACGCTACGTCAACTCCTACTTCAAAGTTTACGAGGGAGGGTACTTTTTCTCGGGCGACGGCGCTCGGCGCGACGACGACTCGTACCTCTTTTTGACGGGCAGGCTGGATGACGTGATTTCGGTCTCGGGTCATCGAATCGGCACGGCGGAGGTTGAATCAGCGCTCGTGCAACATCCTTCGTGCATCGAAGCCGCCGTAGTGTCGATCCCACACGAAATCAAGGGCGAGACCATCGTCGCGTTCGCGATACTCGACCCGTCGTACAAAATCGGAAAGGAGGCTGAACGCGAGCTGATTCAAAACGTTCGAAAAGAAATCGGCCCGTTCGCGGCGCCCGGACGCGTGATCATCGTCAAAGATTTACCCAAGACGCGAAGCGGTAAAATCATGCGCAGAATCTTGAAGAAAATCGCCGCCAGAAACACCGAAGATTTCGGAGACGTGTCCACACTCGCCGACCCGAGCGTCCTCGACGACATCATCGACGCCGAAAAGAAATCACGATAAAACGAAACGACGACGACACGATCGATGCAAATATCACATCACATCACATCAGGCGGAGAGTGACAAAAACAGCTACTCGTTCATTTTTACAAGTCGGACGCGTCGCGTCCGCGTCTAGTGACCGCCGCCGCCGAGGGAAAAGAATCGCAAGCCACAATACTTACACTTCGCCGGGCTCGTCGGCGACGTATCGTTCAGCTTGTAATACGTATTCGGCGCTCCCAGGCCACCGCTATCACCGAAACGATCCTTACACGCGCCCGGAGAATCACAGTTCACCTTATCTCCGCGCACGCCGATCGGCTCGACGCGCGCGCTGTACTCCATCGGGCTCGGCTTCGCCGTCGAGTCCAGCCACTTGGCCGTGTGCGCGACGTCCGTCGGCAACTTCCCCGGTCGCTTCGATTGCACCGGTTGCGACGGCGTCGACGACACCGTCGGCACCGCGGCGAACGCGCGTCGCGCGGCGGCGACCGCGGCGCCCCGACCGACGATCGTCGTCTCGATCGACGCGCTCGTTCGCGCGAGCGCGCGCGCGAGCGCGCGACGGGCGACGGGGAGATGCATGCTATCAAACGCTCGCTCGCTCGCTCGACGAGGCGCGGCCGTCGACGAGGCGCGCGCGCGCGTTCGGGTGTGACGGGATCGACGCGGTCGGCCCTCGACAGACTCCGTCGCATGCGCGCGGTGGTGCGTCGCGCGCGCGCACGACTCGAGACATCGTTCGCGCGCATCGGTCGAGGGCGATCGCGGACGCGCGGTGTGCGTCGCGACGCGGCGTCGAGCGACCGCGCGGAGGAGGAGATGGCGATGACGCGCGCGGGACGAATCGTGTCCGAGGAGGCGCTGCACTCGAGGTACATGACGGTGTACGACAGAGTGGTTGAGTTCGAAGAGCCGAGCGCGTCGTCGACGTCGGGAGCGGGAGCGGGAGCGACGACGACGACGCGGCGGTTCGCGTACGATGTGGTCGGACACCCGAAGAATGATTTTAAATTCGTCGTCGTGGCGCCGTTTCACAGTCGAGAGACGACGACGAGCGGTGAGCCCGAGTTTACGATCGTTCGAGAGTACGCGCAGGGGAGTAATTCGGAGTGTATCGTTCTTCCGAGCGGTGCGTTCGAAAAGGGGAAGCACCGGACGATGTACGACGTCGCCGCCGGGGAGTTGCGCGAGGAAGCGCGCGTCGTCGGCGGGACGTTGATTAAGATGGTGGACGACGATAATCCCGGGTTATTGGAGACGAAGTGGTGTCTGAATCGAATGTTTCCTTTTCTGAGCATCGACGGCGAGCGCGATGACATCTTGATCTCGCGCGACGCCGAAGAGTTTAACATGTCGCACGAACGCGTCACGGCGAAGGAACTCAAGCGGCACATGTATAGCGGCGCGATGATGATGCCATCCGTCGTCACCGCGCAGATGGCTATCGATCACCTCTTGAAGAGTGGACATTTGAAGCTCGATGATTTCGAATAGTTGTGCAAAAGCCTTGAGTAGACGTAGAATTGGTATTGGCGTTACGAAATATTTTTCTTCTACGCTCCTAAGACGAATTGAACCACCTTATCCCACGTCGTGCGCTGCCTGGGTTGGAGTGAAATTCCGTCGCGTGTCGGCGCGACGCGACGCACGGATGCGTTTCGAGACAATCTACCCTCGCCCGACGCGCCCGACCCGATGTCTAGTTTGGATTTGGCGTCGAGTTCTTTGACGCCGACCATGATTCCGTTGACGTTTTGACCGTTTCGACGGCGCGCGCGGCGCGCGCTCTCTTTCGTCGCAAAACGCACGTGCAACCAATTCGCCGTCTTCGAACCCTCGTCGAACGCGCCAAAGTTGACGATGTCGCCGTCGCGTTGAAACTCACGCAACACGAGCGCCTTTTCATCCTTCGAAAACCCGTACACCGTGACCCAATGCTCCGCCTCCGAATCGCTCAGGGAGGTGCCGGTGGTGAGCGCGGCGTTCGTCGTGGTGGTGCGTTCTTCCGCCTCGGGCGCGCGCGCGCCCAGCCAGGCGCTCACGGCGTCGTCGGCGCCCTTCGCGTCGGCGCCCGCCATGTTTTCTGCGTGCGTCTTTTCAATCGCTCGGCGAAGGAAACCGGGCGTGTTATCGTCTCCACCCGTCTCCGTGCGCGTGAAAAGTGGCGTCCCGCGACTGGACACGCCGCCGATGATGGGCGCCGGCGCGGGCGCGGGTCTCTCCTCCATCTTTCCTCTGTTGGCGCTCGTCGGTCCGCCGCCGCCAAAGTACCTATTCGAGCCCCCGCTCGTGCGCGGCGTCGACGCGCCCCCCGCCAAGCTCTCCGTGCGATACAACCCTCCACCGGGCGTCGCGTCTCTGTTCGAACCGGGCGACGAGAAGAGCAACGACGAAAACTTTGGCGCCGTCCGCGGCGCGGCGCCGTCCCTCGGAGTCAGCCCCGACTCCCGTCCCAGCCCACCGTGCGCGCCGCGCAGCGTCGCGCCGCCGTACGACGCCATCGCATCTCTCGCGTCCCTGTGCGCGCTCTCCGCCACGCGCGCGCGCGGTGACGTCAAATTCGCCGCGTGTTCACCCGTGAGCGGCGTCGCGAACGCGCCCGCCTGTCGATCGCCGAACGGCGCGCCCATCGCGCTCGGCGTCCGCGGTTCACCGCCGCGCGCGCTCGGATCGACAAAAGAGTGTCCGCTCTGAAACATATCGCCCGTTCGTCGCGCGCGTCGTCGCGCGCGTCGCGTGATGCCGACGGGCGCGTCGACGGGCTCGTTCCCCCACAGACGGGCTCGGACGCCGCCGACGCCATGGAGGCTCGGGCGTACGAGCGGCTGTACCCGCACGAGGCGTACGAGAAGACGCTCGCGAGCGGTGCGCGCGGTGATGGACGTCCGCTCGGTCGTCCGCGCGCCAAGTCGTGCGCGTGCGGGACGGCGTCGAACGCGCTCGGGAGCGCGCTGGCCAAGCACGGAGAGACGACGGCGTGCGCGGGCGTGACGGGAACGGTGGTGACGCCGGACGCGGAGACGCCGGAGAGTGGGTTTTTAGACGTGCGTCTGGAGTACGCGCCGCAGGCGAGCGCGGAGGGACGACCGGGACGAGCGCACTCGAAGAGGGACGCGGCGGCGGCTACGGTGGCGGCGGCGCTGCGAAACTCTGAAATTTTGGGGGAAGGATTGCGCGATCTGTGCGTCGAGCGCGGTGCGTTCGTGTGGAGGTTGAGAGTTGATGTCATCGTGTTGAACGACGACGGCGCGGCGGCGGACGCGGCGCTCACGGCGGCGGTGGCGGCTCTGCGAGACTGCGTCTTGCCGGAAGCCGTGGTCGAGCGAGGTAAAGTCGTGCTCGGAGACGGAGGTGAGGACGCGAAGACTTCGACGAATGAGGACGACGACGTTCGAAAGGGGACGTCGTTGAATGTTCGCAACACGCCGGTGTGTTTGACGACGGCGTTGTACGGAGAACACTTACTCATAGATCCCACGCACAAGGAGGAAGCGCTGAGCGAGTGCGAGGTGAGCGTCGTCTTGACCGAGGACGGGATGATTCGGGGCGTCTTCAAACCCGGTGGCGAAGTGGAAGCGACCGAGGACACTCTGATGAAGTGCATCGCCGCGGCGAAGCTCCACTACGCGACGTCCGCCAAGGTGATAGAGGACGCCGTCTCCGAGGAGTAGAGGGCAAAAATTGTTTGAGTTTTGTATTCAATAGCTACATTTCCTAGTCTAAGCATCGTCATCCTCGTCATCCTCGTCCTCGTCCGAAGAAAACTCGTCGTCTTCGTCGTCGCTAAAGTCTTCATCACGATCGTCTTCGCGGGCGTCCATGTCGTCTTGCAACTCTTTCGCCGAGCGCGTCTCAAAGTATCTTCGACCCGTGACTCTCCCATCCTCCCTCTCGCGCGCCGCGCTCAGCGTCTCCCCCATCTCCTCCATGTATGCCCTCTGCCACGCCTTAAAATTCTCCTCCGTCACCGGCGTGCCCACGAGACGCATCTGTCGCAATCGCTCCTCCGCCTCCGCCTCCAACCTCGCCCTGAGCTCGTCCTCCGTCTCCTCGTCCACGAAATCCGTCGCCCCGACCCTCGCGCGCATCCACTCCTTACACGTCTGCACGAGATCAAATATCATCGCCTGTCCCAACAACCCATCGCACTGCGCCACCACTCGCCGCTGTATCTCCGCCAGTTCGCCGTCCCGCAGCCCTCTGACGCTTCGACACTTCACCTCGGGCGCCTCCTCGGGATACCTCGCCGTGTGCGCGAACACCAACCCGAGCACCGCGTCGTCCGCGTCGTCCGCATCCTCGGGCACGCTGTCGTTGTCCCCGTACGCGCGAATCTCGATTTGATAACACGCCCCGGGCGCGTTCGGGATGCCGTCGCCCGAGCCCTCGGGGATGGGCGTCAAATCATCCATCAAGATGGACGTCAACGCCTCGATCTCCATCGCCTGTTCCTCCGCGCACGCGTCGAGAGACATGTCGCGTGAGGCGACGCGCGCGATGACGCGTCCGCGTCGCGCGTCTCGCGTCCCACGCGCGCGTCTCTGCGGCGTTCGTCGGTAGGTGTGAGGCGTGCAACAGCCGTTTGACGGTTCGTGACTCAAGAAAGCGAGGGGCTCAAATCTCGCGATCTCAATCGCAACACCCTCACCCTCACGACGAACCGACACAGCGCGCCGAGCGCCCGCGAGCGACCGACCATGGACGCGGCGCGCGCGCGCGACGACGACCGTCGATGTCGTCGTCGCGCCGCGCGTCCCGGTGCGCCCCTCGCGGTGGTCGCGGTCGTCGCGGCGACGATGATGATGACGATGACGACGGCAACGACGGTCGAGGCGCGCGAACGCCACCGCGGGACGTGGTCGCCGCGAGACGTCACGTGCGCGGGCACCGAGCGCGACGGCGCGCGTCGACGCGTCGACGACGCGTCGACGCTGTTCGACGACGCGTTGGGCGCGGTGCGCGACGTGGTGGATCCCGGGACGGGGACGGGGGAGACGCGCGAGTGGTTGGCGCGCGCCGTCGAGTCGGAGGACGACGGAACGGGGCGCCGACGCGAGGTGACGATCGACGTGCCGGTGGTGAGAAGCGGGAGAGGATTCGTGTTGTTCGCGTCGGAGGGGAAGTTGATGAAGATTGGACGCGAGGCGGGATTGGTGAGACGCGACGGGTGTCGAGATAGTTTCGTCTATTGCGCCGCGGGAGAGTGTCCGAAGAGTCGAACGCGGTACGTGTGGACGCCGACGCACGGTGAGGCGATCGGGGAGGTGAATTTGGTCGCGCTCGAGGTTTCGGTGTCGTCGTCGGGGAAAGTGCGCGGTGTCACGCGACAGGTGATTCCGTTGGGACGAAACGCGGCGCTGGCTGCCGTGGAAACGACGGCGGATAGCTCTGTGGTGACCACGGTCGAGGGTATCATAGAGAACAAGGATCAGGGTAAAGATGCGTCGAAAAAAAACGTGACGCCTGAGTCGACGTCCGCGCCTGAAGACTCGGACGGCGACAAGCCGGAAGGGTACGCGGCGTCGACGACGACGTCCGCGCCTGAAGACTCGGACGGCGACAAGCCGGAAGGGTACGCGGCGTCGACGACGACGTCCGCGCCTGAAGACTCGGACGGCGACAAGCCGGAAGGGTACGCGGCGTCGACGACGACGTC
>Ga0181573_10000322_pt1 | contig 50579 bp, 50 predicted proteins | sample 101ome_25_FD_148643 | JGI IMG/M metagenome (GOLD analysis project Ga0181573, IMG submission 148643) | Coastal salt marsh microbial communities from the Groves Creek Marsh, Skidaway Island, Georgia - 101409BT metaG (spades assembly) | ecosystem: Environmental > Aquatic > Marine > Intertidal zone...
GGGTCCTGTGCGCGCCGAACTCGGTATCCCGACGGTGTTCAACATCCTCGGGCCGCTGTCGCATCCCGGGAAGCTCACCCGGCAAGTGATCGGTGCCTCCGATTGGACCCTCGCTCACCGCATGGCGGAGACGTTTCGGGCGACCGGCTCGGTACGCACCCTGATCGTGCACGGTGAGGGTGGCCTCGACGAGCTCACCACCACCGGCCCCTCGCGAATCGTGTCGCTCGAGGCGGGCGAGATCACCGAGATCGAGGTCGACGCAACCGACTTCGGACTCGCCCGAGTCACCGACGACGATCTGGCCGGCGGCGATGCCCCCGCGAACGCCGAGATCAGCCGTCGCGTGTTCGCCGGTGAGGCGAGTCCCGCCCGAGACATCGTCGTCCTCAACGCCGGGGCCGGGTTGGTCGCCGCCGGTATCGCCGACGATTTGGGCGCCGGGGTCGAAGCTGCTTCGGCGGCGATCGACGATGGTCGCGTCGCGGCGAAGGTGTCGGCCCTTCAGGCGTGAGTCAGCGTTTGCGGGGCACGAAGCTCGGCAGACGGGGGAGAGGCTCGGCGAGGAGACCGTCGACCGCTTCGAGTTCGATGCGGTGTGCGTTTTCGTCGAGCCAACGCGCCACGGTGAGGAGTTCGTCGGCCTCCGACCGGCTTGGCGGCGGCAACGGAGCGTCGAACACGCCAGTGGGTGACGACGGCGTGCGGAGATCGAGAAGCGACGGCTGATCACCGACATCACCGCACCCGGCGAGCCGGCCATCGTCGAGCTCGGCCCACGCAGTACCGAACCGGAATCGGACCCGCCCGGCGCGTCGCAACAGATCAAACCGCCGTTGGCGCCGGAGCGCACCGCTCAACGCGTCGGCGCGGTCGCGCACATCGGCGGCTTCTTCGAAGCGCTCTTCGTCAGCAAGCTCGGCGATGCGATCTCGCAGCGGAGCAAGAAGACGGTGAGGGTCGCAGGTCAGACCGTCGACAAGATCGGTCACGATGCGGGCGTAGTCATCCTCGCTGGTGTGGCCCGAGCACGGACATGCAGCAACCCCGATCTGAGCAGCAGTGCACACCGGCTTGGCGGTGCGCAAGGTCGAGGTGGTGGTGCAACGACGGACCGGCGATGCCGTCTCGATCGCCTCGATCAGGCGCCGGGCTCGCCGCGTTGACGAGACCGGCCCGAGATAGAGCGCACCATCGTCGGCAACCTTTCTCACGACCGAAAGCCGGGGGAAGCGCTCGTTGAGCGTGAGCTTCACGTACGGGTACGACGAACTGCGGGTGCCCTGAGCGTTGAAGCGGGGGAGGTGGCGGTGAATCAACCGGAGTTCGAGCACGGCCGCCTCGAGGCCGTTGCGGCAGACCTGGTGATCGATGCGGTGCGTCTCTCGCAACAGTTGCCCAACCTTGCGGCGCCCGTCGGTGGAGAAGTAGCTGCGAACTCGGCTGCGGAGGTTGGACGCCTTGCCGACGTAGAGGACGTCGCCACTGCGGTTCCGGAACAGATAGACGCCTGGCTTGCGGGGAAGACGATCGGTGAGACGCAGTTTGGAAGCTTGTGGGTTGCCCGCCATCGTCGGCAGGGCCAAGAGGTCGTCGAGGCCGACGACGCCCATGGCCCCGGCACGCTCGATCAGGACGTGGAGGAGATCGCCGGTGGCGAGTGCATCATCGAGGGCCCGATGGCTCGGAGTGTGGCTGAGCCGGAGCCGATCAGCGAGCGTGCCGAGTTTGCAATTGGGGACCTCGTCGCGCAGGAGCCGCCGCGCGAGTGGGAGCGTGTCGACCGACCGGTTGGCGAGGCGAGCTCGGCCGTCGCGTTCGAGCGCGGCGTTGGTGAACGAGAGGTCGTAGCGGATGTTGTGGCCCACGAGCACGGTGTCGTCGCCGCCGACGAAGTCGAGGAACGAGGGCAGGATCGCTTCGATGCGCGGCGCTCGATAGACCATCTGCTCGGTGATGCCGGTGAGCACCGTAATCTCAGGTGGAATCGCTCGACCGGGATTCACGAGGGTCTGGTAGGTGCCGAGACAGTCGCCACCGCGCAGCTTCACGGCGCCGATCTCGGTGATGCCACCGTCGGCCGCCTTGCCGCCGGTGGTCTCGATGTCGAACACGACGAACGTGACCTCGTGCAGGGGAGTGCCGAGATCGTCGAGAGTTCGTTGACGAGGTGCGGCGGGCGGAGCTTCAGGGGTGGTTTGCGGCGCCGCGAACAGGTGTTCGGTCACAGACCTGCGACTGTGCCCGAACGAACGTTCGGCGTCAAGTTTTCCACAGGCGTGTCACACCCCATCCGTAAGGTGCGAACCATGTCCAGCACGACTCCCGTCCATCGCCGCCACCTTCATCTGGTGCCGGATCTCCCCGAAACCGAATCGCTGTCGTTCGCCTCGCTCGAGCCGGTACTCACGATCGACTGCGACGCCTGCGAGATGCAGCACACCACCGAGTGCGACGACTGCCTTGTCAGCTATCTCGTCGGGCACGAGGAGGGAGTGCCCGTCATGCTCGATCAGCATGAAAAGCACGCCGTCGATCTCCTCGCCGACGCCGGGCTGGTGCCGCCCTCCCGCTTCCAGGAGCGCACCGGTATCGCCTGAGCCCGTGCCACGATGGTCCGGTGCCGACTCCGACGATCGACGAGCTTCGCGCCCTCGGGCTCGCTGCAGGCCTGTGCGCGGTCGGTGCTGCATCGGCCGAGCCGTTCGACGAGGTGCGGTCCGAACTCGAACGCCGGCGAGACGCCGGGCTCGCTGCCGACATGCAGTTCACGTTCCGCAATCCGGCCCGCTCCACCGACCCGGATCGCACCCTTCCAGGAGCAGCCTCACTGATCGTCGGCGCCTACGACTATCAGCGCACGGCCCCGCCGATGCCCGCCGATGTGCCGGTGGCTCGAGTCGCGGCCTACTCGTGGGAGGACCACTACGCCGTCCTGCGGGCGGCGCTGGAGCCAATCGCCGAAGCGCTGCGCAACGCCGGTCACCGTGCCACCGTCATCGCTGATCAGAACCATCTCGTCGATCGGGCCGCGGCGCACCGAGCCGGCATCGGCTGGTGGGGAAAGAGCAGCAATATTCTCGTGCCAGGCATCGGCTCCCTGGTCGTGTTGGGTGCTGTGCTCACCGACGCATCGATCGAACCCGACCACGAGTCGGCGGTCGCCGACGGCTGTCGCACCTGTACGGCATGTCTCGACGGATGCCCGACCGGGGCGATCATCGAACCGGGGGTGATCGACGCCCGCCGATGTCTGGCATGGCTCGTGCAGGCCGAAGGCATGTTCCCGGTCGAGTATCGCGAGGCACTCGGCGATCGCATCTATGGCTGCGACGATTGCCAGGACGTCTGTCCGCCCAACAAGATCCGCATGCGTCGACCTTCACCCGCCGGTGCCGACGAGGCGTGGGTCGATGTTCTGAGCGTGCTCGACGCCGGCGACGACGAACTCCTGGCCCGGCTCGGGCGTTGGTACATCCCTCACCGTGACCCTGACTACCTGCGTCGCAATGCGCTCCTCGTGCTCGGCAATGTGGCCCGGCCGACCCCGACCGTCACTGCGGTTGTCGAGCGTTACCTGCGGCACTCGACGGCGATGCTGCGGGCTCACGCCGTGTGGGTCGCCCATCGGCTCGGCGTTGCGGTGCCCGACGACCTCGCCGACGACGAGTCGCTCGAGGTCCGCAACGAGGTCGCGCGGGCGTAGGGTCCGAACGTGGTTCGGCATCTGCTCGTCACCAACGACTTCCCTCCGAAGATCGGCGGCATCCAGAACTACCTCTGGGAGCTGTGGCGGCGCCTGCCTGCCGACGACGTCGTCGTGCACACCACCCCGCACGACGGGGCCGAGGCGTGGGATGCTGCGCAGGACTTCACCGTGGTTCGCAGCCGCGAACCGTGGCTGTTGCCACAACCGATGCTCGTTCGTCGAGTCAACCAGCTCGCCGAGTCCTACGACGCCGAGGTCGTCATCATCGATCCAGCCGTGCCCGCCGGCTTGATCGGCCCTCACCTCGATCGGCCCTACGGTGTCGTTCTGCACGGTGCGGAGGTCACGATTCCCGGCCGCGTGCCCGGTACCCGTCGTTTGCTCAACCGTGTGCTCGCCGGTTCGGTCGGTGTGATCGCGGCCGGCGGTTATCCGGCTGCCGAGGGCGAACGATCGCTCCGAGCTCCGCTGCCGCCGTGCACGATCGTGCCACCTGGTGTTGATGTCGAACGCTTCCGTCCTCAGACCACGGCCCAAAAGACCGCCACCCGAGCTCGCCTCGGTCTCCCTACCGACGGCCCGCTTGTCACATCGGTTTCTCGCCTCGTGCCCCGTAAGGGCATGGACACGCTCATCCGGGCGAGTGTCGAGCTGCAGGTCGATCACCCCGACCTGACCGTCGCCATCGCGGGTAAGGGTCGCGACACCGGCCGTCTCCAGAAACTGATCGACCAACTCGACGCTCCGGTCACCTTGCTCGGCCGAATCGGCGACAACGACCTCGTCGACCTCTACGCCGCCGGCGACGTCTTCTCGATGCTGTGCCGCACCCGCTGGGGCGGCCTCGAACAGGAGGGCTTCGGGATCGTCTTCCTCGAAGCGGCAGCGTCGGGTGTTCCGCAGGTCGCCGGGCGCAGCGGCGGTGCCCACGAGGCTGTCGAGCACGACGAGACAGGGCTTGTAGTCGACGACCCTGATGATCCAACCGCCGCCGCTGAGGCGATCGGCGCGCTGCTCTCTGACCCCGACCGTCGCGCCGCGATGGCCGACGCAGGTCGCCGCCGCGCCGAGGCCGAGTTCAGCTACGACAAGCTCGCCGAGCGACTCGGCGGCGCGATCGATGCGATGGTGACCCCATGACCTTCCCCGAGTCCGGCACTCGTTTCTTCCAACTGAGCTGGGTCGGCACGGTCGCCTTCGTGGTCACCGCCGGCGCAGCCGCCGCGAGTCCGTCGACCTTCGAACTGGCCGCAGTCGTCGTGTCCCTCACCCTGTTCTTCGCCGGCATCGTCACGATGCTGTGGGCGTTCTTCATCGCCGTGAATCGCAGCCGGGTCGATGCCATCGGCGTCGGAGGTCTGTATTTCGGAGCCGGCAGCACCCCCAAGGCGGTGCGCTGGCACCTCCTCGGCGCCACGACGATGCAACTTGTTGCGGGCATCGCCACCGCGTCGATCCGTCCGTTCACCCCGCTCGCATTCGGCACCCTCGTGTGGATCTTCGGCATCGGCATGATGGGTCTCTGGACGGCGCGCTACGGCGAGTTCGAACCCACCGACGAACCGGTCGACAGCCTCGACGAAGGTGACGGCGCCGACGAGGCGTAGTTGTTATCGTTTCGGCAACCCGATCGAAGGTACCGACATGGTTGATCAGACCACCGAACGCACGATCATCGCCGCGGCGCCCGATGCCTGTTACGCGGCAGCGATCGACTTCGAGCGCTACCCCGAATGGGCCAGCGACGTGAAGATGGCCCGCATCCTGAGTCGTGACGACGACGGCCGCGCCGTGGACGTCGAGTTTCGAGCCGCCGCGATGGGCCGGTCCACCACCTACACGCTGCGCTACTTCTATGGCGCGAACCCTCGACGCCTCGCCTGGCGGCTCCAGAAGGGCGATATCACCCGTCGTCTCGACGGCGAGTACGAGTTCTTGCCGGTCGCTTCAGATCCATCGTCGTGCGAGGTCGTGTATCACCTCGCCGTCGATTTGTCGGTGCCGGTACCGGGCTTTGTGAAGCGTCGGGCGGAGGCCCGGATCGTGCGCACGGCAGTGAGCGACTTCACCCGCCGCGTAGAGTCGATGGCTTGATCGCCACCGGGGCCGCTCGCGAAAGAAACGACGGTCCTTGTGGTGAAACCGCCGGGAGTCCGGGCGTCGGCTGACTAGCCTCACGGTATGGAATTCCGTCGAATCACCGGGCTCCCTCCGTACGTCTTCACCATCATCGACACCTTGAAGGTCGAAGCACGTCGCGCCGGCGAGGACGTGATCGATCTCGGGTTCGGCAACCCGGATCTTCCGTCTCCTGAGATCGCCGTTGAGAAGCTGGTCGAAGCTGCCCAGAACCCCCGAAATCATCGCTATTCGTCAAGCCGCGGCCTGCCCAAGCTCCGGGCCGCGTTCGCCGACCTCTACAAGCGCCGATTCGACGTCGACCTTGATCCCGACACCGAGGTGATCAACACCATCGGTGCCAAGGAGGGGCTCTCGCACCTGATGTGGGTGTTGTGCCAATCGGGCGACTCGGTGCTTGTCCCCGCACCGTCCTATCCGATCCACATCTTCGCCCCGATCTTTGCCGGTGCGAACATTCGAGAGATGCCGCTCACGTCGAACCAGGACGAGTTCTTCGAGACGATGAAGGAGCGGTTCACCTATTCGTGGCCTCGGCCCCGGGCGATCTTGCTGTCGTTCCCGCACAACCCGACGACAATGTGTGTCGACGCGGATTTCATGCAGCGCGTGGTCGACTTTGCTCTTGAGCAAGAGGTCGTCGTCGTGCACGACCTCGCCTACGCCGACCTCGGGTTCGACGGCTACTCGCCGCCGTCGATCCTGCAGGCCGAAGGGGCCAAGGAGGTCGCTGTCGAGTTGTACTCGATGACCAAGTCGTTTTCGATGGCCGGGTGGCGTGTCGCCTTCATGGCCGGCAACCCGGAGATCGTCGCCGCGTTGGCGAAGATGAAGTCCTATCTCGACTACGGCACCTTCCAGCCGATCCAGATCGCCGCAACTGTCACGATGAACGAGATGCCGGACTACCCGGCCGAGGCGTGCGCCATCTATGAATCTCGGCGCAACGCCCTCTGCGACGGTCTCGATCGCATCGGCTGGCACATCGAACCGCCCCAGGGGACGATGTTCACGTGGGCGCCGATCCCGCCCGAATACAGCGACATGGGCTCCGTCGAGTTTGCTTCGATGCTGGTGAAGGAAGCCAACGTCGCACTCTCCCCGGGCGTCGGTTTCGGGCCCGGGGGCGAAGGCAACGTCCGCTTTGCGTTGATCGAGAATGAGCAGCGCATCGGCCAGGCCGTGCGCAATCTCCGCGGGGCGCTGACCCGCCTCGACGCCTAGTCCTCGAGTTCCCAGCCTCGGCTGCGTTCCACCGCCCGCTGCCAGCGGGCGTAGTCGGCGTCCGGGCGTGCCCGGTCGGCGGTCGGGGCGAACTCGCCATCGGCCGCCCAGTTGGCGGTGACATCGGCGGGGGAGTCCCACACGCCCTCAGCGAGGCCGGCCAGGTAGGCAGAACCGAGTGCCGTTGTTTCGGCGACCTTCGAACGGATGACGGGAACGTCAAGCTGATCGGCCTGGAACTGCAGCAGGAAGTCCATGACTGACGCGCCACCGTCGACGCGAAGATCGCGCACTCCTGTGCCACTGGCACTCGCCATGGCGTCGACGACATCGCGGGTTTGGTACGCCATCGACTCGACGGTGGCCCGCACGAGTTCGGCTCGACCAGTACCGCGGGTGATTCCGACGATCGTGCCGCGAGCCCGAGCATCCCAGTAGGGCGAACCGAGGCCGGCGAGCGCCGGGACGAAGACCACGCCGCCGGTGTCGTCGACCGATGCGGCGAGCGGACCGGTCTCTGCTGCATCGTCGATGATCTGGAGGCCGTCACGCAGCCACTGAATCGCCGCGCCGGTGACGAAGATGGCACCCTCGTAGGCGTAGGTGGTCTTCCAGTCGCCACCATTGTCGAGGGTCCACGCGACAGTGGTGAGCAGGCCCTCGACTGGTGCAGGGCAGGTCTCGCCGACGTTCATGAGCACGAACGAGCCCGTGCCGTAGGTGTTCTTCGCCTGACCCGGCTCGAAGCAGGCCTGGCCGAAGAGCGCGGCCTGCTGGTCGCCGGCGATGCCGCTCACGGGGATACCGGCCGGGATCGGAAGTTCGGCGGTGGTGACGCCGAACCGGCCTGACGACGGGCGGACCTCGGGGAGGGCCGACATCGGCACGTTGAACAGGGCGCACATCTCGTCGCTCCACCGCATGTTCTGGATATCGAAAAGGAGGGTGCGGCTGGCGTTGGTGGTGTCGGTGATGTGAACCCCACCGGTGAGCTTCCAGACCAGCCACGAGTCGATGGTGCCGAACGCCAAGTGTTCGTCGTTTTCGACACCTCCCTCCGTCAGCAGCCACTCGAACTTTGAGCCCGAGAAGTAGGGATCCAGAACGAGGCCGGTGGTGCTGCGCACCAGATCGAGATGACCATCGGACTCGAGTTGCTCGCAGCGGGCGGCGGTGCGGCGGTCCTGCCAGACGATCGCCTTGTGGCGCGGCACGCCGGTGCGCGTATCCCACAACACGACGGTCTCGCGCTGATCGGTGATGCCGATCGCAGCGATGGGCTGATCGAGCGAGGCCGTGAGCTCGGCGAGCGTGCCGAGAACCGCCTGCCAGATCTCTTCAGCGTCGTGCTCGACCCAACCCGGTTGCGGGAAGTACTGGGTGAATTCCCGATAGGCGAAACCGAGCGGCGAGCCGGACTCGTCGACGGCGAACGAGCGCACACCGGTGGTACCGGCGTCGATGCTGATCACGATTCCCATACGCGGCGACGATAGCGTCGGAGGGGTGACCTCCCCCGATATCGAAACGATTGGCGTGCTGACCAGCGGCGGTGATTGCCCGGGCCTCAACGCCGTCATCCGCGGCGTCGTCCGAAAGGCCGAGCGCGAGTTTGGGTGGCGCACGCTCGGTTTCCACGACGGGTACATGGGGCTGATCGAGGAGTCGTATGAGGAACTCACGATCGAGGGCTGCCGGGGCATTCTTCCGCGAGGTGGCACCGTCATCGGCACGAGCCGCTACACCCCGTTCATGTTTGATGACGGCATCGAGCGCGTGCGGTCCACGCTGGAGCGACATCACGTCGGCGGGCTCGTCGTAATCGGCGGCGAGGGCAGTCTTTCGTGCGCCAACGAACTCGCCGAGATGGGGATGCCGATCGTCGGCGTGCCCAAGACAATCGACAACGACATCGGTCTCACCGAGCGCACCTTCGGCTTCGACACCGCTGTACAGATCGCTACCGATGCGATCGATCGGCTGCACACCACGGCGGAATCCCATAACCGGGTCATGGTGGTGGAAGTGATGGGCCGTCACGTCGGCCATATCGCCACCTGGGCCGGAATGGCCGGCGGCGCGACGATGACCCTCACCCCCGAGGAGCCCTTCGACATCGACGAAGTCTGTGCGTCGCTGACCCGCCGCCATGACCGCGGCAAGTACGCCTCGATCGTCGTGGTTGCCGAGGGTGCCCTACCGAAGGCGGGCACACTCGAGGTTCCCGAGCCCGAGATCGACCAGTTCGGGCACAAGCGCCTCGGCGGCATCGTCAATCTCGTCGCCGCCGAGATCGAGTCGCGGACGGGCTACGAGACTCGAGTCACCGTGCTCGGGCACGTTCAGCGCGGCGGCACCCCAACCTCGTTCGATCGTGCGCTCTCGAGTTGGTACGGCATCGAAGCCGTCAACGCGATCGTCGAACGCGATTTCGGCTCGATGGTGGCCTTCCAGGGCGGGACGATGGTGCGGGTGCCGCTCGGCGATGCGATCGCCGAGTTGAAATACACCAGCCCTGAGCTGCGCGCCGCCGCCCGGGCGTTCTTCGCCTGAATCAGTCGCCGTTGTCGGAGGCGCTGCCACTCGCTGGAGCTGTCTCCTGCGTCGTGCTGGTTGGCGAGACTGTGGTGGTCGGTGGCACCCATTCGGCGGTGTAGTTCACGAAGTCGTCGCGGTTGACGACCTCTTCGGTGTCGCCCTCGAGCGTCGGGACGAAGGTGCGGGCCCCATTCGACAGGATCCGGACCGCCAGGATCGGTTCCTCGCGCGTGAAGCCGGTGGCGGTGAACACGAGTTGGGCGACCGCATCGCCGAGAACCTGCGCCTCGACGGTGATCGGCTCACCGTCTTCATCGAGAGCGACCATGTCGATGATCGCGACGCGGGAGTCGTTGACCGATGCCTCGATGAGCTCAAACTCGCGGAGCGCGTTCGACCAGCCGTCCTCTTCCTCTTGCTCGGTGCGCACGAAGTTCTCGCCGAAGAGCAAGCCGATGCGTTGTTCAAACCCGGCGATGGCATCGATCTCGCGCGTCACCTGCACGACGACATTGCGGTCGCCGGCGGCGGCGAGCAGATAGAGCTCGATCGGTTCGCTGCGCGGGCCAGGGTCGACGGTTGTCGTGGTGGCGAGGTCCGAGCGAAGGGCGTCAGGGAGATCCTCAGGTGCGATGATCGCGGCCTCGTCGTCGGTTGGGAGCGAACACGCGGCGACGGTGAGCAGCATTGCAAGAAGCGTGGCGGCGTGATGAAGGAACCACACGCGGGGGTGCTTCATGCCCACTCCTCATCATCAGGAATATCGCCGATGGGGATACGCACCGTGAAGCGAGCGCCTTCGCAACCGTCGAGGCGGTCCTCGACCCAGATCTCGCCCCCGTGAAGCCCAACGTGTTCGGCGACGAGCGCGAGGCCGAGACCGGATCCTGCGCCGTGTCCTCGCCGCCCGCCCGCACTGCCCCGCGAGAAGCGATCGAAGATCACGCGTCGCTCGGCTTCGGGCACGCCCGGTCCTTCGTCCTCCACGGCGATGATCGCGGAATCGACTTCGTGCCCAACAACCACGCGGATCTCGCCGGCTCCGTACTTTGCGGCGTTGTCGACCAGGTTGGCGACCACCTGTGCGAGGCGGCGCTTGTCACCCGCGACGACGAGATGCTGCAGCGCGCCGACGTCGATAACGACGTCGTGAGGCGAGTGACGCACGGACTGGCGCACGAACTCGACGAGATCGATCGGTTCGGCCCGCAGTGCCGCCGTGCCGACGTCGTAGCGGCTGATCTCGAGGAGATCCTCGACCAAGGCGGTGAACCGGGTGACGTCGTCGGTGAGCAGATCAAGGGCAGTCTGGTTGCGCTCGGTCATGCTGTCGCGATTGTTGTTGAGCACCTCGACCGAGGCATTGAGGGTCATCAATGGTGAGCGCAGCTCATGCGAGACCTCTGAGGCAAAGCGCGCGTCGCGTTCGATGCGATCCTCCAACGACCGGGCCATGCCGTTGAAGCTCGCCGTCAGCGACGCGAGGTCGGCGTCAGCGGGTGGGTCAAGACGAGTGTCGAGTTCGCCCGCCGCCAACGACTCGGCGGCAAGTCGCACTTCGCCGAGTGGCGTGAGGGCTCGTCTCGACGCCCATGAGCCGAGCGCGGCGGAGAGCAGGGTTGCGGCCGCGCCCACGCCGAGCACGATGATGCCGAGCGTGTTGAGCACGTCCTCGACATCGTCGGTCGCGGCTGCCTCGTAGTACGCCGCTGCAGTATCAGGGATCGGAATACCGGTGACGATCAAGGGGCGGCCGTTGACTCGAACACGCATGCGGCCCGCATTGCCGGCCTCGACGAGCTCTCGAAGTGACGAAGGTACGGCGTCGGCATCGAAGGCCTGATCGAGTGCTCGGGTGGCGTCACCGACCTGGAGCAGCGGAAACGACCCCTCGGTGATCGTCAGGTTGTCGAGCAGCACGCCGACGTCCTCGATCTCCGTCTCGGCCCCGAGCCCGTTCTCGACGCGCTGGGCATTGCGAACGGCGACCGAGAATGCTCGCTCCTCGCGGTCCTCGACGAGATTCTGGCGGGCGAGCGTGAGGGTCGACAGGGCGATGGTGAGCGACAGCAGCAACCCACCGAGCGCGTAGAGGCCGGTGATGCGGGCTCGAAGCCCTAGTCGACCCCACAGCCGCCGGATCATGACGGATCAGGACTGGAGCTTGTAGCCCAGACCCCGGACGGTGACGACATACCGGGGGTTGGCTGGGTCGGGCTCGATCTTCGTCCGGAGCCGACGGATATGGACGTCGACGAGACGACCGTCACCGAAGTAGCCGTAGCCCCAGACCCGCTCAAGCAGGACTTCGCGGCTCAGCACCCGCCCCGGATTGGTGGCGAGTTCGACCAGAAGACGGAACTCGGTCTTGGTCAGGTGCACTTCGGTCCCCGCAAGGCGGACCACGCCTTCCTCGGGGATGATCTCAAGGTCGCCGAAGACCATCTGGGGGGAGCCGGGGTCGCTGCTGCGTGCTCGACGCAGCAGCGCCCGAATTCGAGCGGAGAGTTCCTTGGGAGCAAACGGCTTCGTGAGGTAGTCATCAGCGCCTGCTTCGAGCCCGGCGACGACATCGTGGGTGTCGGCACGAGCGGTGACCATGACGATCGGCACGTCGCTCGCCCGCCGAATCGCGCGGCAGACGTCGAAGCCGTCGATGCCGGGGAGCATGATGTCGATCAAGACGACGTCGGCGGCCTCACGGGTGAACGCATTGAGCGCGTCCTCGCCGCTGGCGGCCTCCTCGACGGTCCAGCCCTCGTCTTCGAGCGCAAGCCGGACCGATGTCCTGATGCGCTCGTCGTCTTCAACGGTGAGGATCCTGGTACCCATGGGTCTTGATGCTTGCAGATTCGCGCCCGGTGAGGGGACCAGTGACAGAAATCAGTCGGCGAGACCCAGCCGGCCGACCAGCTCATCGAAGATGGTGGCGGAGCCACAAACGAAGGGGCCGTTCGGGCGATGATCGAGCGTGCGGCCACCTGCTTCGCGCACGAGAAGTCCACCGGCGGCGATGTCCCAGTCCTGAACGCCGACTTCGTAGTAGGCGTCGAGGCGGCCGGCCGCAACGCTGCAGCAGTCGAGTGCCGCCCCGCCGAAGCGACGGATATCGGCAATGTCGGGCAGGAGCTCGGCGACGAGACGGGCTTGTTCCGCCCGAACGTCGGGCTGGTAGTTGAAGCCGGTGCCGAGCACCGCGCGAGCGAGATCGACGGGTTCGCTGACCCGGAGCGTGTCGCCGTTGCAGAAGGCCCCGGATCCGATCATGGCGATGAAGCGTTCGCTGCGGACCGGGTCGTGGACCACGCCGACGGAATCGACACCATTGATCCGTGCGGCGATCGACACCGAGAAGCCAGGGAGGTCGCGAATGAAGTTTGTGGTGCCGTCGATCGGGTCGATGACCCAGACCACGCCGGTCTCCGACGCCTTGTCGGCGCCTTCCTCGCCGAGGAGTCCGTCGCCGGGGCGGGCGTCGAGCAGAACGCCGACGATGGTTTCCTCCGCCCAACGATCCATGGCGGTGACCATGTCGGTCGGACTCGACTTCGTGTCGATGCCGAGATCACGGCGCGAGTCGGGGGCCACGAGACCGGGCCCGACCGCGTCGACTGCCGCTTCGGCGAGCGCCAACAACTCGTTGAGGTCGACGCTCACGTGTCGTCGGCGCGGGCGGCTTCGACGGCTTCCCACTCACTCATCGCTCGGAGCGTGAGCACCGCAACGATCGCAACGCCGCCTGCGGCAAGGATCGCCGCCCCGACGCCGACCAAGCCCGCGTAGGTCGTGCAACCGTCGGTGCACTGGAGATCCATCACGGCGTAGCCGATGAGTCCGCCGCACAGGCCGGCGAGCACGATCGCGACCACGGCGATGATGCGGGCGAACAGCGGCGGCGCAGCGCTGGCATTGGAGGACGTGGGGGACGTGGTCATTGCGCAGGAGTCTACCGAGGAGACGTTGGGCTGATCCGTGTCGGCGAGGTCCTAGAGTGCTGTCTTCGTGCGCACCCTGATCGTCCTCCCCACCTTCAATGAGGCCGACAACATCGTCGAGGTCCTCCAGAAGTTGCGCGCGATCGTTCCCGAGGCATCGGTGTTGGTCGTCGACGACTCGAGCCCCGACGGCACGGCTGATCTCGTCGAGGAGGTTGCGGAGGGGATTGGCGATGTCTCGGTGATGCGCCGTCCTGCGAAATCTGGCCTCGGATCCGCCTACCGCGATGGTTTCCGTCACGGCCTTGCGGCGGGGTACGACGTGATGGTCGAGATGGACTCCGACCTCTCACACGATCCCGCCGCACTGCCCTCGCTGCTCGCTGCCGTGGCCGATGGTGCGGCGCTCGCCCTCGGAAGCCGGTATATCCCCGGCGGTTCGATCCCCGACTGGTCCTGGCACCGTCGGGCCCTGTCGCGCTGGGGCAACCGCTACGCAGCTGCTGTCTTGGGCATTGATGTCAACGATGCCACCAGCGGGTATCGGGCGTATCGAGCGGAGGCGTTGGCCAAGATCGACTTCCACACCGTGCAAGCCGATGGCTACGGCTTTCAGGTCGAGATGGCCTATCGGGTACTCACCAGCGGCGGCCGCATTGTTGAGGTGCCGATTTCGTTCACCGACCGCGTCCGCGGTGAATCCAAGATGTCGAGCCGCATCGTCGTTGAGGCCCTTGTGCTCGTCACATGGTGGGCCATCCGAGATCGAATCCTCAGAATCCGCCGCTGAGCTGCCGAGTTGCTCAACGCCTGTCATGCTGGCGGCATGCGTCGATGGCAGGTCGCCGGAGGACTCCTTACCGACAGCCGCGGGCTGCTGCTCGTGGCCAACCGTCGGCGTAATGGTTCGGTCGACTGGTCGACTCCAGGTGGTGTCGTCGACGAGGGGGAGACGCCGATCGTCGCGCTCAGTCGCGAGGTCACGGAGGAGACCGGGCTCATCGTCGATGCGTGGGCTGCGATGCGCTGGACGGTCGAGGTCACGTTTGTCGAGCTGGACATGCACCTGATGGTCGAAGTCCACGAAGCTGCGTCGTTCAGCGGAGCGCTCTCCTTTGACGACCCCGACGGCATCGTGCACGACGGTGACTTCCTCGACCAGGCACGTGTTCACGACCGTATTCGCAGCGGCCCGGCCTGGGTCGCCGACCCGCTGGTCGAATGGTTAGCCGAACCGTGGGGCGATCTCCGCCACTTCCGCTACGACGCTGTGGGGGAGCGGCCGGGCGAACTACGAGCTGTCCGCCTCGATCCATGAGCGATGTGGCCTATGAGGGTCCGCCGCCCGACGGGGTGCTCGGCTTCGTGCACGTCGACATGGACGCCTTCTTCGTGTCGTGTGAGTTGCTGCGCCGCCCGGAGCTGAGCGCCGAACCCGTCGTCGTCGGTGGTACTGGGGACCGTGGGGTCGTTGCCGCTGCCAGCTACGTCGCCCGAAGTTACGGGATCCACTCGGCGATGCCCACCAGCCGGGCCCGTCGGCTGTGCCCCCATGCCGTGTTCCTTCCCGGCGACCACGGCTACTACGCCGAGGTCAGCAGCCGGGTCATGTCGGTATTCGCTGACGTCACGCCCTACGTCGAGCCGCTGTCGCTCGACGAGGCGTTCCTCGATGTCCGCGGGGCGTTGCGCAATCGCGTCGATGCCGCCGAGATCGCTCGAGAGATCCGAGCGCGAATCCTTGCGCAGGAGGGGCTGACCTGTTCGATCGGGGTTGCAACGGTCAAGTTCCTCGCCAAGCTCGCCACGGAGGAGGCCAAGCCTCGAGCAAGTCAGGGAGGGCCGGTTTTCGGGTCCGGGGTGTATGTCGTCGAGCCGGGTCGAGAGCTTGCGTTTCTGCATCCCAAGCCGGTGCGAGAGCTGTGGGGGGTTGGCCCCAAGACCGGCGAGAAGCTCGCCCGGATCGGTATCGAGACGATCGGTGACCTTGCTGCGCAACCGCTCGACCGTCTGACCGCTGCTCTCGGATCAGCGACGGGCACGCACCTCCATCAGTTGGCGCACGCCCGAGATCCGCGGCCCGTCATCGTCGATTCCCGGTCCAAGTCGATCGGCCACGAAGAAACGTTTCCGCGCGACGTCACCGACCGATCTGTGCTTGGACGTGAGCTGATCCGGATGGTGGACGCCGTCGCGACACGCCTTCACACGGCAGGTGTCGTCGGACGAACGATCCAGCTCAAGGTCCGCTTTGGCGATTTCACGACGATCACCCGCTCCGTCACCATCGCTGAGCCGACCGACAAGGCCAACATGATCCGCAGCACGGCCGAGGCGCTGCTGGCCAAGATCGACGTCGATCCGGGTGTTCGACTTCTTGGTGTCAGCGTGAGCCAGCTTGACGAGCCGGTCGCTCAGCAGCTGAGCCTTGACGACGCTGCCGGTCCGGGACGCAACGAAACCGACGACATCGTTGAGGCGATCCGTGACCGGTTCGGTGGCGATGCCATCGGACCGGCGATCTTGGCTCGGCCGGGCAAACCGCTTGATCGCATGGTGTCAGGCCAGCAGCAGTGGGGTCCTGACGACCGAACCCGCTGAAGTTCCGCCGTGGCGGTGAGGCTGCGGCAACGGCGGCAATCCTGAACGCCCGCGTTGTTTTGCGGGTGTTGGTTGTGCGAAACTGATGCCACCCCACCAAGGAGCCGTCGGTGCCGCTTTCTGAGGACGAGCAGCGCATTCTCAGCGAAATTGAGGACCACCTCTACGAGAGTGATCCTGGCCTGGCGCGCGAGGTGGCTCAGACCACGATCTATACCCATGCATTTCGCAACCTGAAGCGAGCCACGGTCGCGTTCCTTGCTGGCACCGTGGCGATGGTCGCCCTTTTGTCGATGTCCTTCGTGTTCTCGTTCGTCGGCGTGCTAATCATGTTGTTCAGCCTCCTGTGGGGCTTTGACAACCTGCACAAGCTCGGCCGAGCGGGGCTTGAGCAGATGACTTCCGGGATGCGCGGCAGTGCTGGCCTCAAAGATGCCGTCGGTGGTGCCGGCGCCAAGATGCGCGATCGCTTCAACCGGCCCGAAGGCGACGAGCAACTCTGATTTCTCGCCCGTTCACTTGCGCGACACAGTGATCGTGCGAGGGTCGATGGCGTCGCTCCACCGCTTCCTGCCGGGCACCTGCGCCCGGCATCGGTCGGCGACGGTGGTGGCGGCTCGTTCGGCTTCGTGCGACACCGAGTTCGGATCGCTGAGCTTCGCATAGCGCAGGGTGGTGACGGCTGCGGCGAGTTCGTCGACCGGGCCGACTGCACGGTGATGCTGCATCGCTCGTGAGGCGAATTCCATCGGGGTCTCCGCCGGTGAGGCAACGATGCCGACAAGACGCAGGGCATCGGTCGCGTCGTCCCATGCGAGTTCGCTGCGTCCAACGGGGTCGTTCGCCACTCGCATCCCGCGGCGTCGCCGGGCGACAACGCGAATGAATGGAACCGCGCCGACGATCGCGACGACACCACCGATTGCCGCGCCGAGCCGGAGCAGCGGGCTCCAGTCGCGCCCGCCACCGTGATCGTCGGCGGTCGTGCCTGCGCTGGTTGGCTCGGCGAGGAGGTCGTCGGGTTCGGGCTCGGGCCGGTCGGGGGCACCCGGGGCGGCGTTGGTGCCGCCGGTCGGGGTGGGAGCGGGGAGCGTGGTCGGGGTCGGGCCATCGCCGAGATCTCGGTTGCCGGCGTCGTTCTCGCCGAGCTGGGCCGCCGCCAGCCGGGCGAACGACTGGTTGTGGGCCGGTGCTCGGCCCGGGGTTGGGTCGAGCACCACCCACCCGGCATCGGCGAAGAAGACTTCGGGCCAGGCATGAGCGTGTTCGCCGCGCACGAGGTAGGCGCTGCGGTCGGGGTCCCACTCGCCCCACGTGAAGCCAACCGCTACCCGGGTGGGGATGCCGATCGAGCGGGCCATTGCGGCAAAGGTTGAGGCGAACTGTTCGCAGTAGCCCTCCCGCACGTCGAAGAGAAAGCGTTCGGTGCTGTCGATGTCGTGGTTGAGGGCGACATTGACGTTGTACGAGAAGTTGTTGGGGTCGACGAAAAAGCTTTGGAGCGCGACAACTCGCTCATAGTCCGTCGAAGCGCCTTCGGTGATCGCCTCAGCAGCACGGGTGATGTCTGGATTCCAGCAGCCGTTGATGGTGGTCTGACCGTCGAGACATTCCTCTGGAAGCTGGGTGTGCTCCGCCACGAAGTCGGCACGGAGACCGTCGGTCGCCGTAGCCGGCAGTGCGGCCGGGTCGTAGTTGGGGACCTGAGACTCGATGACGTAGGTGAAGCCGGCTCGGGCCCGTTCCTCGGACTCGCGTTTCACCACCAACGCCCCGGTCTCAACCTCATATTCCAGTTCGACCTCGCCCGAGGCCAGTACGTTCGAGATCTCGTAGGCGGCCGGTAGGTAGATGCCGCCGAGGGCCGTCGTGGTGATCTCCTGTCGCACGACCGTTCGATTCACGGTGGAGGCGATATTGGACGGCACCCGACCGTTGGCGTCGTCGAAGCGGCTCGAGCGACGCCACTCCCGGCCGTTGAACTCGGTGAGGGCCATCTGGCGCCAGTAGTGACGGTCGATGGGGTCGCTGACGCGCACCGAGAACATTTCGCGCTCGGTTTGGCTGAGCAGGCTGGCGCTGATCTCAACGAGAGGGCTCGTGACCCGGCGGGTCTCGGGTCCGTTGTCCCACTCGGACGGATCGAGCAGCTGTTCACCTGCATCGGGTAGCGCAGGGCCGACCATCACACCGGCCAGGAGGGCAAGGCCCGCGGCGGTTGCGCCTGACCGCATCGTCGACGAGAGTCCGGCCGCCGCGCCGGAGGCGACCCACACGTCATCGCGAGCCTGGCGCGAGAGTCGCAGAGTCAAGATGACGGCGCCGACGGCAGCGGCGAGGAACGCCGCGTGGGCCACCGGGTGGCTTCCGTCGCCGAGCAGCACGGTGAACACGAAGATCGTGGTCGCCGGGGCGATGGTCTGGGGCATCGACCGGAGTCGGAACGCAGCCCTGTCGGCGAGCACCGCAGCCCACCAGAGCGCAAGTCCTGCGGTGGCAACGAAGCCTCGGAGCGGTTCCACCGGTGCCTGCTGGAGTTCGAAGGCGGTCCACGCGGTCTCGAGATCAGAGCGCAGTGCGGCAAGGGTCTCGTTCGTCGGGATGATCGATCCGGATGTTTCGGGAAACAGCACGACGTTGCCGACCACCAACATGCCGGCGGCACTGACCGAGGCCGAGATTCCCATCCCGAAACCGGCGCGCCGCACGACGAGTGCCACGACGTGAGATGCGACGACGAGGGTGACCAGGTCGGCCCGCCAGCGCAGGTCGACGAAGATGCGCGCAAGCCCAAACGTGACGACGAGCGAGAGGGCAACGACACCGATCTCGGTGGCGACATCGGTGATGCGACGGGGACTCACGGTGTCCCCACGGTCGACGAAGGTCGCCTGAGGTGCCAGTGACCTGCGAGTTGTCCCGGGCCGGTCAGGTGGATCCAGTCACCGGTGCCGGTCGAGTCAGACGCTGCGGTTCCCCACGTGTCGGCATCGACCGTGATGACGACGGCCGCTCGCAGACGCATCGCGAAACGACGGCGGGCAGCAGGATCCGAGGCGAGGATCGGATCGGCGGAGACGGCGACGACGGTGCCAGCCCCGCTTGGGATGGCCGGGTTGATCTGTTCAGCGCCGTTACCGAGAAGGGCGAGGAACTCGAGCAGGGAGTCGAGCTGGGGGCTACCCGACACGAGCGGCGTCGAGCGGCCGTCGGTCGTCTCGATGCGCGTTGCGTCGCCTGCGGCGAGCACGGAGGCGGCAACTGACCCGGCGATCGAGGTGGTGCAATCGAGCGCGCGCGCCGTGCCGCCGGGGTGCCGCGTGTCGATCACGATCGAGAGATGGCCGTGTCGCGGCGGACGGAACTGCCGAACCTGGAGTTCGTCTCCCCGGGCCGAACTCGGCCAGTGGATCGTTCGGAGATCATCACCAGGGACATAGGGACGCAGCCCGTCAAAGTCCTCGTCGCTCAGGCCGAGTGACTGGCGAAGTTCCTCGCCGAGCAGGGGGTCATCGCCGGCGGGCACCCGGATCAGCGGGAGCACCTCGATCGGCGGGTGGACGATGAGCCGAACCCGGGTGTCGATGTGGTGTCGCTTGCGCGCCAGCCCCAGACCTTCGACGTCGTCGATGCGGATCGGTCCGAGGTCGAGCACGCCTCGTCGGCTCGTAGGCAGGCTGTAGGCGCCGCGGACCGAAGTGCTGCCGGCGACCGGCGCAAGCGCGAGACGAACCCCTCGGGTGCCGGCGACGGCGTCGAGGAGTCGCAGAACGGGAGACCGGCTGCGGCCGTCGTTGACCACCTCAAGGTCGACGCGGACCGGTTCGCCTGCCGGTACCAGCGGGGGAGTGAGCTGACGGACGACCGTGAGTCGGCTGGGTCGGAGCTGTCGCACCAGCACCGCCGAGAGCACGGCGGTAACCGCAGCGATCCCGACAACGAGGAATTCGATCGCACCGAACAGACGGCCGGACACGAGGAAGATGACCCCGGCGGTCAACAGCCCCCAGCCGGTGCGGGTCGGCATATCAGCCCCCGCCGGGGCGGGGGACGGGAACGCCGTCGAGGATCTCGGTGACAATGTCGCTCGGTCGGGCGCCGCGCATGCGGCTCTCGGGCGTGACGAGCAGTCGATGGGGGATGACGTAGCGGGCGAGCTTCTTCACATCGTCGGGTGTGGCGTAGGCGCGACCCTCGGCCGCGGCGTGGGCCCGAACGATCCGTTGCAGGGCCAGTACGCCGCGAGTCGATAAGCCAAGCGCAAGTGCGGGGTGGCGACGGGTGGCGTCAGCGAGGTCGAGCAGGTAGCCCTGTAGCGGCGGCGCCAGGTAAACGCCTTCGAGCGAGGCCGACATGGCGCGAATTCGAGCCGAGGTCAGCACCGGAGTGAGGTGGTCGGCGGGCTCGCTGGTGTCGCCGTGAGATGCAAGGATCTCCAGCTCGGCGGCGCGATCGGGGTAGCCGATCTCAAGACGCATCAAGAACCGGTCGAGCTGAGCTTCAGGCAGGGCGTAGGTGCCTTCATGCTCGATCGGGTTTTGGGTGGCAATCACCATGAAGGGCGACGCCAGCTGGTGCGTGACACCGTCGGACGTGACCTGCCGCTCGGCCATAGCCTCGAGGAGGGCGGATTGGGTCTTCGGCGAGGCCCGGTTGATTTCGTCGGCCAGCAAGACATTGCTGAACACTGGTCCTGGTCGAAACTCGAAGGTGTCGGACCCTCGGTTCCAGACACTCACCCCAGTGACGTCGGTTGGGAGGAGGTCGGGGGTGAACTGGACTCGACCGAAGCGGCCGTCGACGCTGCGTGCCAGCGCCTTGCCCAGGCTGGTCTTGCCCACACCAGGAACGTCCTCGACCAGGACATGGCCTTCGGCGATCAGGGCCAGCGCGATGAGGTGGATCACCGTGCCCTTGCCCTTGATCGCCGCGGCGATATTGGCGGTGAGTGAGGAGAAGTCGGCGGCGAAGTTTGCGCTTGCTCCGCGGGAGCCTTCGGTGTTGGGCTCGCCGGTCGGTTGATCGGTTGTCGTCACGCGGCCTCCACCGTCAGTACTGCCGGGTCAGCGTAGAGCGTCTGACCTTCCTTTGGCGTTCGGCCTGCGGTCCGTCGGGGCCGGTCGGATGCGGCTCTACGATGCCGGTCGTGGAGCATGTCCTTGCGGTCGATATCGGTGGCACGAAGCTTGAGGTTGGCATTGTCGATGCGGGCGGGACGATCGTCGATCGTCGACGTGCCCCGACGACGGGAGTCGCCGATGCCGAGGAACTGTTCGCTCGTGTGACGGAACTCGTCGACGAGATCGTGTCGAATTCGTCGGCGTCGTCGATCGTTGTGTGCGGTGTGGGCTGTGGAGGCCCCATGCGGCGAGCCGGTGAGGCGGTGTCGCCGATCAACATTCCGGTGTGGCGGGATTTTCCGCTTCGAGCCCGCCTTGCGGAGCACACCGGTCTGGTCGTGCACGTCGACAACGATGCGAAGGCGCTTGCGCTCGGTGAGGCATGGAAGGGCAAGGCTCGCGGCGTGGCGAACTTCATCGGCATGGTCGTGTCGACCGGTGTCGGCGGCGGCATCGTCCTCGATGGCCGACTGCTCGACGGCAACGCCGGCAACGCCGGCCACATCGGTCATGTCGTGGTCGAACCCGAGGGCACCGACCTCGACACCCATGTGCGGGGCGTGTTGGAGGCCGAGGTCAGCGGCACCGGCATCGCCGCCCGAACGGGTCGTCCCGCCGAAGCGGCCGACGAGGCCGAACGCATCCGGGCCGGCAGGCTCGTCGGCCGAGCTGTCGGCTCGATTGCCAATCTGCTCGATCTGCAGCTCGCCGTGGTCGCCGGCTCGGTCGCCTTGGGGTTCGGTGACTCGTTCTTCTCTGCTGCCCAAGTCGAGATCGACAGGGTGGCCGATCTGCAACACTCGAAGGGCACGATCATCGCACCGGCCGAACTCGGCGCTGACGGTCCGCTGATCGGTGCTGCCGCGGTGGCGCTCCGCGGTGAGGGTCACGACGTGGGGGTTCGATGAATCCGATCAAGACGATGGTGGTGGCGATTCGGGTTCTGGCCGTCCGCCCGTGGCTGTGGCCGACGGCGCTACGCCAGCTTCGCAACTTCGCCCCCGATGGCTGGTGGCGGCGGGCGCCGTTCCTCCCGATCCCTGATCGAGCACTCCTCGAGTTCCGGGGCGCGACCCAGTACGGCGACCCGAACCATGCCGCCGACGCCGACGATCTGCTCGCTTGGCTCGAGTGGTGTCGCGCCGAGGCGCGCCGGGTGGCGTGACCGGTCGGTTCGAGGTCGAGCACGTCACCGCCGACGCCGCCACGCTTCACGAGTTCCGTCCGCCACGCACGGGCCGCCCGACGCTCGTCGTCGGTGAGGTGACGGCACCAGCCCTCGTGCTCGGTTCGACCCAACCCGACGCCCACGCCGATCCGGCCAGGGCCGTCTCTGGCGGGTACGAGATTGTCCGACGGCGGAGCGGGGGAGGGTCGGTGTGGCTCGCTCCCGGTGCCCAGGTGTGGGTCGATGTGTGGCTTCCCGTCGGCGACCCGTGGTGGGACGACGATGTCGCCCGAGCCGCCGTGCCGGTCGGCGAGGCGTGGCGCTCAGCGCTCGAGGTTGTCGGTCTCGGTGACGGCTTCCACGTTCACCAGGGTGGGGTCGAGTCCCGGCCGTGGTCGACGCTCGTCTGCTTCGCCGGCATCGGTCCGGGCGAGGTCCTGGACGGTGATGGACGCAAGTGGGTCGGTATCAGCCAGCGCCGGACTCGCGACTGGATTCGGCTGCAGACGATGGCCCATCGCCGATGGTCCCCCGACGACGCCGTCGATGGTCTCCTCGGCCACGGGGGGCCCGATGCCGTCCTCGCCGACGCCGTCGGGGAGATCCACGGCGCCGACGTGCTTGCTGCGCTGATTCCTGCACTGGGCTGATCTCGGTCGACGCCGGGCCGGCGAAGTTGTCGCTGGGGGAGCGAAGGGCCCCTTGTCGCGCGCAAAAACGGAGCTTTGCCCTCCCCACAACACACGAACAGGCGTTCGGAATGGGAGTGCGTGGGGAAAGGCTTGCGAGATGGAGGGAAAGGGAGTATAGTGGAGCGACATGGAGGACAAGGGGGAGTCCAGGGGCGACAAGGTGCCCATGGGAGATCCCGAGTCCGAGCGTCAACCGACGCACCAGGACGCGTTTGATTCACACACCGAGAGGGGGAAGATCGATGGCCCGATTCGTGGGCAACTTCGAGCACACGCTCGACGAGAAGGGTCGACTCATCCTTCCCTCGGCCTTCCGCCCGAAGCTGGCCGAGGGGGCCTTCATCACCCCACTCGACCACTGCCTGGCGATCCTTCCGGCCGAGGAGTTCGACCGGATGGCGGATCGCCTGGAGTCGCAGGTTGCTGCCGGCGGAGTCGACGTGAACGCACTCCGGCACTTCGCTTCCCAGGCCGACGAGGTCACACCCGACTCGCAGGGGCGGGTGCGGCTGCTTCCGCATCTTCGGGAGCTCGGCGGGCTCGACCGCAACGTGATCGTGACCGGTGCGCTTCGTCGCATCGAGATCTGGTCACCGGAGCGGTGGAACCAACTCGGCACCGCTGGTGCCGAGTCGTTGACATCGGCCATCGAACGAGGTCACGGCCTCGGCTGAGGCCCGAGACCGACATCTGATTCCCCCGACATCTGATTCCCCCACATCTTCGACGACGACACGAAAGGACCCGACCCACAGCCCCAGCGATCTCGACCATCTGCAGTCTTCCGATCAGCAAATGGAAGACCCGTACTCCGCCCGCTTGCCATTAGGACGACCGGGGAGACATCCCGGCGTGCGCCGCGGATCGGGAGACTGCAGACGGCCGAGGTCATCGGAATCGCACGTGGGTCGCTGCAATGACCGAACACGACACCTCAACGGCAGAAAGCGGAGCGCACGGCGATGCGACCGGGTTCGCCCACGTGTCGGTCATGCTCGACGAGATCGTTGAGGTTCTGTCCGAGGTGCCGGATGGCATCGTCGTTGACGCCACGCTCGGCGGGGCCGGTCATGCTGCGGCACTGCTGGCCGCACACGGTGGCATCTCGATCCTCGGTCTTGATCGCGACGAGATGGCTCTTTCTGCCGCCGGCGCCCGACTGGCTGAGCACGGCGAGCGGGTCGCCCTTCGCCACACGCGTTTCGACGGTCTGGCCGACGCGGTGCAGTCGCTCGGTGCTGACCGGGTATCGGGCGCCTTGTTCGACCTCGGTGTGAGTTCGCCGCAACTCGACATCGCTGACCGAGGTTTCAGCTTCCGCAACGACGGTCCGCTCGACATGCGGATGGATCGCAGTCAGGGCCGCACCGCTGCTGATCTCATCAACACCAGCGACGAACGGGCCCTGGCGGGGATTCTCCAACGCAACGGCGACGAGCGCCACGCCCGACGCATTGCCCGGGCGATCGTCGCCGCCCGTCCGATCGCCACGACCCGTGAACTCGCCGACGTCGTGCGCGAGGCCGTTCCGGCTGCGGCTCGTCGCCAACCCGGCCATCCGGCCCGCAAGACCTTCCAGGCGATCCGCATCGAGATCAATGACGAACTTGCCATGCTCGAAGACGCCCTTACGCAGGCCTTGGATCTGCTCGCCCCGCAGGGCCGCTGCGCAGTGTTGAGCTACCACTCTGGTGAGGACCGCATCGTCAAGCACGTCTTCCGCGACGCTGCCGGTGAAGCCCCGCGGCCGCGACCAGATCTCCCCCCGCCACCTGGCCACGAGGCATCAGTCTCGTTGCTGTGGCGCGGCGCTCGGCGTCCCAGTGGCGCCGAGGTCGAGCGCAACCCCCGTGCCGAAGCAGCCCGCTTCCGCGCGGTCGAAAAACTCGGGGCGGTCGCCTGATGGTCGCGACCCAGCCCGTCCGCCGCCCTGCGGCCCGTCCCGCCCGCACGGCGCAGCCACGGCAGGCGAACCTTCGCGTTGTCCGCCCGGATCATCGGATCCGGGTCGTCGGCATGCTCGGCACCGCTGTGGTCGCGACCTTCTTCGCCGTCTTGTTCATCGTCGCTGCCCTCCATGCCGTGTTGGTGCAGACGCAGGCCCAGATCGACGCTCAGCGTGCCGCCAACGCTGCCGTGCAGGCCGAACTTGCCGTGGTCAACGCCGATCTGGCCCGTGTTGATTCGCCTGAGGGCCTTGAACAATGGGCGATCGATACCGGCCTCGTCCTGGCACCCGAGGTCGTGATCCTCTCGCCGGTTGCGCCGGGCACGCTGGCCCCGCCGATGTCAGGCGACCCGTTCGTCGAGGCAGTCGGGTGAGTCCGGCGGGTCGCCGACCGGGTCGTCGCCGCACGACCACATCGGCCCGCCCCACGGTGTGCCCATATCGACTCCGCACCCTGTGCGCGCTCTTTGTCATCGTCATCGGGGGCTTCGGGTACCGCCTTGCCGATCTCCAGTTGACGCCGGACCAAGCGCTCGCCGAGCCGATGAGTCGCACGCTGCGCACCGAGGACCTGCCCGCTCAACGCGGCTCGATCGTCGACCGACTTGGTCGACCACTGGCGTACTCGCGGCCCGCCCCCACGATCGTTGCTGACCCCCGTTTGGTCAGCACAGAGCAGGTGCCGTACGTCGTCGGCCAACTCGCGTCCTTGCTTGACACCGACCCCGAGGTCATGGCCCGTCGACTCGCAAGTGACAGCCGCTTCGTCTACCTCGAGCGTCAGGTCGATCCGGAGATTGGCGACGCGGTGATGGCGTTGGGCCTCCCCGGTGTGTGGAGCTACGAGGAGCCCCGCCGCGAGCACCCGAACGGCGACTGCACGGGCCTCTCGCTCATGGGGCGCGTTGACACCGACCATCTCGGCATCTCCGGGCTGGAGAAGATCCACGACGAAACCCTGACCGGCACACCCGGCACCCGCGCCACGGAGGTCAGTGCCGATCGAAGCGCAACCATCGTCGGTGGACAACAGATCCTCGAGCCGGCGATCCCCGGGGAAGATGTCGCCACGACCCTCGACCGTGACATCCAGTTCAAAGCCCAGGAGCTGGTCGAGGCGACGGTCGAGCAGTTCGACGCCGATCTCGGGATGGCGATCGTGACCCGTATCGACGATGGCTCGGTGCTGGCGGCGGTCGGTGCAGTCGTCGACGAAGAGACTGGCCTCGTCCGCTGCACCTCGAACAACCTGCCGTTCACCCACACCTTCGAGCCGGGCTCGACGATGAAGATTGTCTCGGTCGCCGCTGCCCTTGAGTCCGGCGCCGTCGATCCCTTCACCCGCATCGAGGTGCCGGCGGAGAAGCCGTACCCGCTCGATGACGGTGCGGTGTTTCTCCTGCGAGACACCGGTCGTTATGAAGACCGCGTGTACACGACGTCCGAGATCCTGATTCGCTCCTCCAACGTCGGCTCGTCCACGCTCGCCGAAGTCGCCGGCCCCGACGCCGTCTGGAATCTCATGCACGATTTCGGCTTCGGGTCGGTGAGCGGCGTCGACTTCCCGGGAGAGAGCGTCGGCATCCTTGAGCCGTTCCGCTCGACGGTCGCACTGCCCACCGCCAGCTACGGCCAGGGCGTCTCGGTGACCGCCGCCCAGGTGATCGAGTCGTTCAACACGGTCGCGAATGGTGGCGTTCGGCTGCCGCTGTCGTTGACGAGCGTCGAGCTCGGGACCAAGGCCAGCGAACAAGTCATCAGCGAAAAAACGGCAGACCTCGTCATGGACATGATGCAAGGAGTCGTCGAGCACGAGAAAGGCACTGGTCCCAACGCTGCGGTGCGGGGCTACACCGTTTCGGGCAAGACCTCCACGGCCTGGCAGCCCTGCGAGGGCGGTGTCGCGTACCGGTGCAGCGAGGACGACCCCGACGGGCGGGCGCATCACTACACTTCCGGGTTCGCGGGAATCATCAGCAACGACCAGGGGCCCCAGTTCTCCGTGTACGTCATGATCGACAACCCGAAGGGTGCAAAGTTCGGCAACACGGTCGCGGCTCCTGCGTTCGCCGAGATTGCTGCGTACACCGCCCGTCAGCTTCAGGTCCCCCAGGTCTCCTCCGGCGTAACCACCACTGCCGTGCGCGCCGAAACCGCCGTCACCACAACCACGACGACGCTCGCTCCGGAGTCCCAGGACGGCTGACGTGCAGTTCGACGATCTCTGCGCCTCGCTGCCCATGGTGGTTGAGGCCGACCCCTCGATCGTCGACATCATCGATGTCGAACACGACTCGAGGCGCGTTGGTCCGGGTCACCTCTTTGCGTGTGTTCCCGGCGAGACAACCGACGGCCATGATCACGCGCCGGCGGCGATCGAGGCTGGGGCTGTCGCTGTGCTTGTCGAACGTCGCCTCGACGTCCGGGTACCCCAGATCGTGGTGCCAAGCGTGCGCAAGGCGATGGGTCCTGCCGCCGCTGCCGTCCACGACGAACCGTCGGCTCACATCCCGGTCATCGGTGTCACGGGGACCAACGGCAAGACCACGACGGTCCGGCTGATCGGCGACCTACTCGAACAACTCGGCGCTTCCGCAACCGAAATCGGCACACTCACCGGCGTGCGCACCACCCCCGAGGCGCCAGAACTCCAGCGGGCTCTGGCTGAGGCTCGCCGGCAAGGTCATGCGGCCGTGGTGATGGAGGTCTCGAGCCACGCCCTCGACCTGGGCCGGGTTGATGGCACCCGTTTCGCCGTCGGGGTCTTCACCAACCTCGGCGTTGATCACCTCGACTTCCACGGCGATCTCAAAAGCTACGAAGCAGCCAAGGCGCGTCTGTTCACCCCGGAGCTCACCGACCTCGGAGTCGTCTCGACCGACACGGAGGCGGGGCAGCGGATCACTGCAGGCGCCAGGATCTCGATCGTCCCCGTCGACACGACGGCCCGCGAGGCCGCGTCCACCGGTCCGGCCGGCAGCCGCTTTTGGTGGCGAGGGCACGACGTGGCATTCCCGTTGGCTGGTCTTTTCAACGTCACCAACGCAGTGCTGGCGGCCGAGGCCGTCGCCGCCCTCGGGCATGACGTCGCCGACGTTGCGGCTGCCCTCGAACGAGTGCGGGGCGTCCCGGGCCGGTTCGAGACCGTGCGCGCCGGTCAACCGTTCACCGTCATGGTCGACTATGCCCACACGCCAGATGGTCTTGAGGCCGTGCTCGCCGCGGCCCGAGAGATCACCGAGCGGACGCTCATCGTCGTTTTCGGCGCCGGTGGCGACCGTGATCAGGGCAAGCGGCCCCAAATGGGCGAGGTCGCTCGCCGTGTTGCTGACCGGGTTGTCGTCACGAGCGACAACCCACGAGGTGAAGCCCCGGACGCCATCATTGCTGCGATTGTTTCGGGCATGCACTCAGCCCCGGACCTCGTCGAGGTTGACCGTCGCCGCGCCATCCGCCACGCGATCGCCGGCGCCCGCGAAGGTGACGTTGTGCTGATCGCCGGAAAGGGCCACGAGACAACCCAGACGATCGGCGACGAGGTCCTCGAGTTCGACGATCGCGTCGTCGCCCACGAGGAGCTCCGACGACTCGGAGGTTTCGACGCATGACCCGTCTGCTCTTCGCTGGAGCGATCGCAATGCTGATCTCGTTGTTCGGCACCAAGGCGTTGATCAACTGGCTCACCAACCATCGGATCGGCCAGCCCATCCGCGACGATGGCCCCGAGGGCCATCAGGTAAAGGCGGGTACGCCCACGATGGGCGGTCTCGCAATTGTTGCGGGTGCGGCGATTGGCTATGTCGTTTCCGACCTTGTCGGTGCCATCTACACGCGCACCGGCATCTTCGTGATGCTTGCGATCATCGGCGGCGGTGCAGTCGGGCTGGTCGACGATTGGATCAAGGTCGTAGCCGCTCGCAATCTGGGTCTGAACAAGCGAGCGAAGATGCTTGGTCTGCTGGTTGTTGGTGTCGGGTTCGCCTTTCTCGTCACCCAGTACACGAACGTGCCGACGACCATCTCGTTCACCCGTTTCGATAACCCTGGCTGGGATCTCGGCCGTATTGGCTGGATGGTGTGGGCGCTGCTCTTGATCACGGCCACCACCAACGCCGTCAATCTCACCGACGGACTCGACGGGCTCGCCGCCGGCGCCGGGGCGTTCGGCTTTGCTGCCTTCACGGTCATTGGGTTCTGGCAGTTTCGTCACGCCGACTTCTACGGAAACCCCCACGCCCTCGATCTCGCGGTTGTGGCTGCGGCGATGGTCGGGGGCATCGTCGGCTTTCTGTGGTGGAACGCGGCGCCGGCCCAAATCTTCATGGGTGACACCGGATCGCTTGCGATCGGCAGTGGCCTCGCCGCGCTCGCCCTTACGACCAGCACCCATCTCCTGTTGCCGATCATCGGTGGCCTCTTCGTGATGGAGACCGTCTCGGTGATCTTGCAGATCGTGGTGTTCCGACGGTTTGACGGCAAACGTCTTTTCCGGATGGCGCCAATCCATCACCACTTTGAGCTTTCGGGCTGGCCCGAGACCACCGTGATTGTGCGGCTCTGGATCATGTCAGGCCTGTGCACCGGTGTTGGCCTCGGCCTGTTCTACGCCGACGCGATCAACCTCGGGATCACCGCCTGATGGCAACCACCTCCCTTGACGAGGTGCTTGCCTCGCCGACGTCGGCGCTCCTCGTCGGCATGGGCGTTGCGAACCGCGCTGTCGCGGGCGCCCTGGCCCGTCGCGGCCACACGGTCGTTGCCGTTGATGACAATCCGTCCGACTCGCTGCGTGCCGATGCAGACGCGCTCGGCATCACGCTCGGGTCGAGCGACACACTCGCCGATCATGTTGCTGCTGCGACGTTCGTCGTCACGACCCCCGGCCTCCCGGAGTGGCACGAGGCTTTTGCTATCGCCGACGCCGCCGGCGTTGCGGTCGTGTCGGAGTTTGATCTGGCGGCTGTCTGGGACGATCGACCGATCGTCGCCATCACCGGCACGAACGGCAAGACCACGACGGTTGAGCTCGCCGTAGCCGCACTCGCTGCTGCTGGTTGTGCAGGGGTTGCTGCCGGGAACACCGACATCCCGCTCGTCACCGCAATCGACGACCCAGCCACCGACGTCTTCGTTGTCGAGGCTTCGTCGTTTCGCCTCGCACGAGCCAGCCGCTTTCGCCCTGCCGTTGCGACCTGGTTGAACTTCGCGCCCGACCATCTCGACGTCCACCGCGACCTCGCAAGCTACGAAGCAGCCAAGGCGCACCTCTTCACGCTTGCTGCGGACGGAATCCTCGTTGCCAACGCGGCGGACCCCGTGGTCATGCGCAACGTCTCGACCGACACGAGGTCGGTCACGTTCGGCGATGGCGGGGACTGGTACCTCGACGGCGATGTCCTTACCGGTCCGAACGGCCCGTTCACGACCGCCGGTGAGCTCTGGCGAGCCTTGCCTCACGACATCGACAACACGCTGGCAGTCGCCGCATCGCTCGCCCCGCTGGGCGTGCCGCCCGAGGCGGTCGCCCGAGCGGCGAGTTCCTTTACGCCCCTGGCTCACCGAGTGACGCCGGTCGGTGAACTCGACGGGCAGACCTACTACGACGACTCCAAGGCCACGACCCCCCACGCCACGCTGTCGGCACTGCGGAGCTTCGATGAAGTCGTCTTGATCGCCGGTGGCCGGAACAAGGGCATCGACCTGAAGCCGATGGCCTCGGCGGCCGACCGCGTCGTGGCCGTCGTGGCGATCGGTGATTCAGCCGGTGAGATCGAGCGGGCGTTCGCCCCAGACACGCCGGTCGTCGTCGCCGGCGACATGGCCAGCGCCGTTGCTGCTGCGCGCCAACTCGCCGCATCCAGGGTTCCGGTGCTGCTTTCGCCTGGCTGTGCGTCGTTCGACTGGTATCAGAACTACAACGAGCGGGGCGACGATTTCGCTCGGGCGGTCAGCGCCGAGGCAGCCCGATGACCGCCACGCAGCCCCGCAGTAAGAAGGTCCAGAAGGGCGCGGCGCGACGGCGACATCCGACGTCACGGACGACTCCAGACGGGCGTGGGCCCCGCCGTCCAATGGGCCGCCGAACCTCGGTCTTCCTTGCCCTTTTCGCCGCCACGGCGATCCTCACCGCGCTTGGTGCCGTCATGGTGTTGTCGGCCAGCGCCGCGTCGAGCATCGCCGAAACCGACAGCGCGTGGAGTCTGTTTCAGCGTCAGCTGATGTGGGTGGGTATCGGGGCGATCGTGATGTTCGCCACGATGCGGGTCGACTACCACCGATGGCGTGCGCTCGCCGTCCCGATGCTGCTCGGGTGTGGCGTTCTGCTCGTCGTCGTGGTGGTGCCAGGCGTCGGCCTCTCGGCCAACGGTGCGACCCGCTGGCTCGGTGTCGGTCCCTTCACCATGCAACCGTCAGAGTTCCTCAAGTTCGCGCTGGTGCTCTTCGTTGCCGATCTGCTCAGCCGCCCGGGGCGGCCGATCGAAAAGACCGCGATCACGGTCCGTCCGATTCTCTTCGTGACCGCCGTGTTCGCCATCCTTTTGATGCTCCAGCCGCATCTCGGCGCGGTACTCGTGATCGGCGTCACCGTCTTCGCCATGCTGTTCCTCGCCGGTGCGCCGGTCGGACACCTCGCTGCCTACGGTGGAGTGAGCGGCGGTTTTGCTACTGCCATGGTGCTCGCCACGCCATGGCGTCGTGATCGCTTCCTTGCCTTCCTCGACCCGTGGGCAGATCCAGCTGGCGTCGGCTACCAGCCGTTGCAGTCGCTTCACGCGATCACCAAGGGCGGTTGGAGCGGGGTCGGTCTTGGCGCCAGCTACGCGAAGTGGGGCTTCCTTCCCTTTGCCCATACCGACTTCATCTTCGCGATCGTTGCGGAGGAGTTGGGCTTACTCGGAGCCGGGTCGGTGATCTGCGGTTTTGTCGCCATCGGAATCGCCGGGATCATGGCAGCGCTGCGCGCCCCAGATCGCTTCGGCATGCTTCTCGCTGTTGGCATCACCGCCTGGATCGTCGTGCAGGCGCTGCTCAACATGGGCGCGGTCATGGCGGTCCTCCCCGTCATGGGTGTGACCTTGCCGTTCCTCTCGTTCGGTGGCTCCTCGATGGTGATGACCCTTGGCGCGATGGGTGTGCTGATGAATGTCGCCCGCCAGGGGGTCTGACATGGCACACACCTACGCGATCATCGCCGGCGGCGGCACGGCTGGCCATGTTGTCCCCGGGCTGGCGATCGCCTCCGAGCTTGTCGCCCGTGGTGTTCCGCAGGAGCAGGTCCACTATGTCGGTTCGGCCCGCGGCATCGAGACCCGCCTCGTTCCCGATGCTGGTTTCTCGTTGACCGTCTTGCCGGGGCGGGGGGTCCAACGGCGCTTGACACTCGCAAACCTCCGCTCAGTGTTCGGGCTGCTCGTTGCGATCGTCGCGGGCATTCGACTGGTGCGTCGTCTTCGACCCGCCGTCGTTGTCGGTCTTGGCGGTTACGCCTCGGTTCCGTGTGTGATCGGGGCGATGCTATGGCGGGTGCCCATTGTCGTTGCCGAGCAAAACGCGGTGCCTGGCGCCGCTAACCGGCTGGCCGGGCGGTTTGCGAAGGCCTGTGCCGTGTCCTTTGACGGCGTCGCCTTGCCGAACGCAATCTGGACCGGCAATCCAGTACGCCCCGAGGTTCGGGCCCTCGCCACCCCCGACCCCGACCGGCGGGCGAGTGCTCGCCACGCCCTCGGTGTGCCAGACGACCATGTCTTCTTTGCGATCTTCGGGGGGTCGCTTGGGGCCCGCCGCATCAACCAGGCCGCTGCCGATGCCGCGCCTCGATGGAGCGATCGAGCTGCGCTCACGATCCGGCACGTGTCCGGTACCCGAGATCATGCCGCCATTGCCGAACGCCTCGATCTGCCGGCGGACGCATCTTTCACCCACGAACTGGTCGAGTACGAAGACGACATGCCCACGGTCTACGCGGCCGCCGACTTTGTCGTCTGCCGAGCCGGTGCGTCATCGGTCGCCGAAGTAGCGGTCGCCGGCCTGCCTAGCGTGCTTGTCCCCTTACCGGGTGCGCCCGGGGATCACCAGACCGCCAACGCAAGGGCGCTCGTTGACGCAGGTGCTGCGGTGCTCGTTCCCGACAGCGAACTCGACGCTGACCGTTTCGCGGCCGAGGTCGACCTCCTGATCGACGACCCCGATCGGCTCGCGTCGATGGCTGCTGCGGCCTCGTCGGTGGCTCGTCCCGATGCCGCTGTCGCAGTCGTCGACCTGCTCGATCAGCACGCAGCGCGACCTCGACCCCACGCCGCCTCCGCGGAGGGAACCTCATGATGATTCCCGACCTGAGCGAAGCCCGGCGTATCCACCTCGTTGGTGCTGGCGGCGCAGGCATGGGCGCGATCGCCGACGTGCTGCACCGCATGGGCCACACCGTCACTGGCAGTGATCTGAAGGACGGCCCAGTCGTCGAACGGCTGCGTGTCGCGGGTATGGAGATCCACGTTGGGCACGACGCCGCCAACCTCGGCTCCGCCGATCTCGTGGCGATCAGCACGGCGATTCCCGAACGCAACCCTGAGGTGCGCGCGGCGAACGAACGCCAGATCCCCGTGTTGCGCCGCAGCGACATCCTGCCGGCGATCTCGGCCGAGCGGCGCTCGATCGTCGTCGCCGGTACCCACGGCAAGACCACCACGAGTTCCATGCTCGCCATGGCGATGGTTGAGGCTGATCTCGACCCGTCGTTCATCATCGGTGGCGATGTCAACGAGATCGGCTCCGGCGCCGTGTGGGCCGACGGAGAATGGTTCATCATCGAAGGCGACGAGTCCGACCGCACGTTCTTGTCGCTCGGTGCGGAGATCGCGATCGTCACCAACGTCGAACCCGACCATCTTGAGACCTACGACAACGATCCCGAGCAGCTGATGGCGGCGTTCGTCGAGTTCGTCGAAGCCGCGACCACACGGATTTACTGTGCGGACGATCCCGGAGCGATGCAGCTTGCACGCGCGGTGCCGGGCATCACCTACGGCACGGCCGAACACGCCGACTACCGCATGGTCGATATCGAGACCGGCCGGGCGTCGGTGACCTTCACCATCCGACACGATGGCAAAGAGGTCGCCCGCGTTCAGTTGCCGACCCCCGGCATGCACAACGCCCGCAATGCGACTGCGGCGTTGGTCGCGGCGATCACTGCCGGTGGCTCGGCTGCAGCGGCCGCCTCGGCGCTCGCCCGGTTCGGAGGTGTCGCTCGGCGATTCGAGTTCCGAGGCGAGATCGACGGCGTGACCTTCGTCGACGACTACGCCCACCTTCCGACCGAGGTTGAGGCTGCGCTCGAGGCTGCTGCCGACGGCGGATGGGAGCGCATCGTGTGCGTCTTTCAGCCGCATCGCTACAGCCGCACCGCTGCGCTCTGGCAGGACTTCGCGAATGGATTTGGCCGTGCCGACGTTCTTTTGGTGACCGACATCTATCCGTCGGGCGAGACCCCGCGCCCCGGCATCACCGGCAAGCTCATCGTCGACGCTGTGCTCGAGGCTCATCCCTGGTCCAACGTGGGTTGGATGCCGCGCCTCGACGACGCTGCCGGATGGCTCGCCCACCGTCTGCGTCCCGGCGATCTCTGCCTCACGTTGGGTGCGGGCGATCTGACCGGCCTACCCGATCAGGTGATCGGGCGACTCGAGAACCGAGGTGCGGCGTGAATCCCGTCCTCGTTGCCGTGATCGAACGCCTGATGGATGAGGTCGGTGACAAGGTCGCCGTCGATGTCCCGATGGGCGCGCTCACGACCTACCGGGTTGGCGGCCGAGCCGCAGCGATGGTCGTTGTCGACGATCACGAGACCCTGAGCGCTGTCGCTGCCGCCGTTGCGGGCACGGGTATTCCCGTGATGACGCTCGGTCGCGGCAGCAACATGCTCGTCGCCGACCGCGGGTTCGATGGCCTTGTCGTGCATATGGCTGGCGACTACGCCGCCATCAATGTGGTCGACGAGACAATCGTGATCGCCGGCGCGGCCGCGAAGCTGCCGGTCGTCGCCCGAACGACAGTTGGATACGGCCTTACCGGCTTCGAGTGGGCGGTCGGCGTGCCGGGATCGATTGGCGGTGCTGTTCGCATGAACGCCGGTGGCCACGGCGCGGACATGAAGGACACACTGCTTGACGCCGATGTCGTGGACTTTGCCGCGGGGGAGCGGCGCATCGTTCCCGCCGAGGAACTCCAACTGTCCTATCGCCACTCAGCGCTCCGCATGGATGAGCTCGTCGTTGGTTGTCGGCTGTCGCTCACCCCAGGTGATGAACGCAAAGGCAAGGCTGAGATGGCGGAGATCGTCCAGTGGCGCCGCGACAACCAACCTGGCGGCCAGAACGCGGGTTCGGTGTTCACCAACCCCGCTGGCGACAGTGCCGGCCGATTGATCGATACCGCTGGAGGCAAGGGCTTGCGGGTCGGCACCGCAGAAGTGTCCGCGAAGCATGCCAACTTCATCCAAGCCGACGAGGGTGGTGTTGCCGCTGATGTGCTCCAGGTGATGATCGAGGTCCGAACCCTGGTCGAGTACGTCCACGGTGTCGTGCTACAGCCCGAGACCCACCTTGTTGGTTTCACCAACGATGAGGTGCCCTGGTCGTCGTGACATCAATTGATCCTCGGCTCAGGCAACGGCGGATTGCCGTCCGACGTGCCGAAGGGCGTCGTCGTCTTCGCGTCCTCGTCGGCATCGTCGCGCTCGTCGCCCTCCTCGGCGGTGCGTACGCCTTGAGTCGTTCGGCTGTCTTTGATCTCGACACCGTCGAGGTCGACGGCGCGTTCGGCGCAGAGGCCGATCAGGTTGCCGAGGCATCCGGCCTGGTCATCGGCACACCGATGCTTGATCTCGACCTTGATGGCGCCGCTGAAGCGATCGTTGCGCTTCCGTGGGTCCGGACGGCCACTGTCGAACGAGCGTGGCCCGGAACGGTCGAGATCGTGGTCACCCGCCGCATCGGTGTCGCACTGTTGCCGGTCGGTGACGGCAGCGGCATTGTCGTCGACGCGGAAGCGGTGGCGATCGCTCGCTCGGAAACCGTCGCCGTCGGCGACCTGCCCATCATTACGCTCGGGCCCTCCGGCGAGCTCGGCGACGTACAGACCCTTGCCCTGCCAGCGCTCACGCTGATCGAAGCCATGCCGCGTGACCTTGAGCCGTGGGTCGAGACCTTCGACGTCGACTACGAGGGAGTCGGTACACCGTTGCTCCGGCTTGACCTGGTCGGCGACGTCGTCGCGATCATGGGCGACGATCGCGATCTCGACACCAAGTACGAGGCGGTTCGTTCCGTGCTTGACCAAGTCGACCTGGCGGGGATCTGTGAGATCGATGTGCAGGTTGGCGACAACCCTGTCCTCAAGCGCGCACCTCGGTGCGACATACCTGCTGCCGGCGCGCCGACGGGCTAGCCGGGGTGGGCGTCCCCAAAATCCGTGGCGTTCGGGTGTACGGTCTCCTCACTCCGGCACGCAGGGTTGCGTGTCCGGGCGGTGCTCTACTTGATCTCGCACGGGGGATCCCAACGTGATGTCTGATCCGCAGAATTATCTGGCTGTCATCAAGGTCGTCGGTGTCGGCGGCGGCGGTGTCAACGCCGTCAACCGCATGATCGATGCCGGGCTGAAGGGCGTCGAGTTCATCGCCGCCAACACCGACGCCCAGGCGTTGCTCATGAGCGATGCCGACGAAAAGCTCGATATCGGCCGTGATCTCACGCGCGGGCTCGGCGCAGGCTCGGACCCTGAGGTTGGCCGCCAAGCTGCTGAAGAACACGTCGACGAGATCCGCGAGTCGCTTGCCGGTGCCGACATGGTCTTCATCACCGCCGGTAAGGGCGGCGGCACCGGCACGGGTGCCGCGCCGGTGATCGCCGAGGTTGCGAAGAGTCAGGGAGCGCTCACCATCGGTGTCGTCACCCGCCCATTCGCGTTCGAGGGTCGTCGCCGTTCCGTTCAAGCTGAGCAGGGCATTCAGAAGCTCAAGGAAAAGGTCGACACCCTCATCGTCATCCCCAACGATCGACTGCTGTCGATCTCGACGAACGACACGTCGATGCTCAACGCCTTCAAGATGGCCGATGAGATCCTGCTGCAGGGCGTGCAGGGCATCACTGATCTCATCACGACCCCTGGTTTGATCAATACCGACTTCGCCGACGTTCGCACCGTCATGGTCGATGCTGGTTCGGCGCTCATGGGGATTGGGCACGGGAGCGGCGAGGGCCGTGCGATCGCTGCCGCCCGTGCTGCGATCTCGAGCCCGCTGCTCGAAGCATCGATCGAGAACGCTCGCGGCATTCTCCTCAACATCTGCGGCGGACCCGATCTTGGCCTGCTCGAGGTCAACGAGGCGGCCGAGATCATCCACGGCGTTGCCCATCAGGACGCCAACATCATCTTTGGCACCGTGATCGACGACGAGATGGGCGACGACGTCCGTGTCACCGTGATCGCCGCCGGCTTCGATCGCTGGGACGAGTCGATCGCTCGTACCGGGCGAGCACCGGCCGGCGAGCCGATGCTCGACGGCGATGACCCCATCGGCGACGTGCCGATCGCCGACGTGTTTGCCACCGACGACGAGAGCGACCTCGATCTCGGCGATCCCGACTTCGACGTCCCCTCGTTCCTGAAGTAGTCCGATGCGTTTCCGGCGGCTCCCTGCGGGCGCCGGCACCGCGGTCGAGCTCTGCGTGACCGACCGGCACGACGGCGATTTTCGTATCGACGCGCCCGCGGAGGAACTGGCCGAACGTCGCCGCGGTGTCTTCGACGGCGAATGGACCTGGCTGCGGCAGGTCCATGGCCCTGACGTTGCCCTCGTCGACTCGCCCGGTGGGTACGCCGGCACCGACGGCGACGCCGCCGTCACCGGACTCCTCGGCGCGGTGCTGTGTGTCCAGACCGCTGACTGCGTCCCGATTGTCGTGGTCGGTGAGCACACGGTCGGGGTGATCCACGCCGGATGGCGAGGCCTCGTTGCGGGTGTGGTCGAGCGCAGTGTCGAGGTCCTGCGGACAATCGGATCCGGCCAGCTCCAGGCGGTGATCGGCCCGTGCATTCGGCCGGCGCACTATGCGTTCGGAGCCGACGAACTCGCCCAGGTGGAGGCCGCGGTAGGCGGCGCCTGTCGAGGTGAGACAGCCAGCGGTACCCTCGCCCTTGACATGGCTGCTGCGACCACGCTTGCGCTGTATCGAGCTGGTGTCGACATCGTTGACGACCTTGGATTCGACACCGCCGACGAGCGCTTCTTTTCTCACCGCGTGCGTGGGGATGTGGGTCGACAGATCACCGCGGCCCGATTGGTGACGGCATGACACCGGTCGATCCGGTGGCCGTCGGCGAGCGAGCCGCTGCCGTCCGCTCCCGTCTCGATGCTGCGGGTGGGGGCGATGTCCGCATCGTGGCGGTCACCAAGACCTTCGGTCCTTCGGCGGTCGATGCTGCGGTCGCAGCGGGCCTCGACGATGTCGGCGAGAACTACGCCCAGGAGGCGGCGGCCAAGCTGACCGAGATCACCACCGCACCCACCGTGCACTTCATCGGCCGGCTCCAGCGCAACAAGGTCCGGCTCCTCGCTCCGCATGTCCACGTGTGGCAGACCGTCGATCGGCTCGAGCTTGCCACCGAGATCGCCAAGCGGGCTCCGGGGGCCAAGGTGATGATCCAGGTCGATATCTCCGGTGAGGAAAGCAAGGGTGGTTGTGACCCTGCGCTCGCTGAGGATCTCGTCATTCACGCGACCGACGCCGGGCTTGATGTCGTCGGCTTGATGGGGATCGCACTGCTCGCCGAGCCCAAGGCGGCTCGCCCTGGCTTTTCCCTGTTGCGAGGCCTCGTCGACCGGCTCCATCTCGCCGAATGCTCGATGGGCATGAGCGCCGATCTCGAGATCGCCGTCGACGAGGGTGCGACGATGGTTCGAATCGGTCGCGACCTCTTCGGCGAACGCCTCGGATGATCGTCCACCGGGCGCGGGGATGACACCGACGACCGCAGGGACGGGAGTAGCCTTTCGGCAAGGAGGGCAATCGTGTCCATGCTGAAGAAGACGCTCATTTACCTCGGGCTCGGCCCTGACGATGAATACGATTCGTTCGACGAGTACGCGCCCGTCGATGCTGGCCCCGAAAGCTCCGGTGTGCAGGCAGGGCCGTCGACGGGAAACGCTCGCCCGGTCCAGGCCGTCGCCGACGCCACCCACGGGTCGCAGAGTGCGACCGTCCGGCCGATCGCTGGCGTGTCGCGCCCCGAGTCCTCGGGCTCGGTCCGCGTTGTTCCGAGCGACCCACGCCCTGAATCGGCTCCCTCGAATCGAGCCCCCAGCGTTGAGGAGCCAGCCCCCAACGCACCGGTACCGCCGGCGGTTCGCATTGTCGACAGTCGTGCGGCGAGCCCTCACACCGTCAACCCCGCAACGTTCAACGACGCTCAGCTGATTGGTGACCGCTTCAAGGCTGGCCAGGCGGTGATCGTCAACTTGCAGCATGCCGATCGGGACTTGCGTCGTCGTATTGTCGACTTCGCAAGTGGGCTCTGTTATGCCCTCGGTGGCAGCATGGAGCGGGTTGCGGATCAGGTGTACCTGTTGGTGCCCACCGATGTCGAGGTGTCAGACGCCGACACTCGCCGCGCCTTTGAGTGACGCGCCGTGATCATCGTCTGTTTTCTTCTCGATCTGTACCTGCTTGCGATCTTCGCTCGCATCATCCTGAGCTGGTTCCCGCTCGACCCGAATGGATCGATGGCGACCATTGCGGGCTTCTTGTTCATGGTCACCGACCCCGTCCTGGCTCCGCTTCGCAGGGCGATCCCTGCTGTGCGCCTTGGCTCTGTCGCCCTTGATTTGTCGCCGATCATCGTGATCATCGGTGTGCAGATCCTGCGAGGCATCATCTGCTGATTCTCGGCTCGGGGCGCCGCGCTGCGGTCCCTCATCAGGTGCGGAACGGAATCTAGGATGCGCCGCATGGATGATCTGTCTCCGCTCTTCCAAGACATCGCGTTTACTGAGCGCTTTCGCGGCTACGACGTTGCCGAGGTCGACGCCTACATCGATCGGGTAGCCAAGGCGGCTGCGCTCGTGCAGGGCCGGATTGCCGAACTGCAGAGCCGGGTTGAGGCCGCCGAGGCTCATGGCGCTAGATCGGTCGACACCGATCCGGTTGAGGTGGGTGAGGAGAGCCTGACCAAGATGCTGTTGTTGGCCCAGCGAACGGCGGACGCTGCGATCGAAGAGGCTCATGCCGACGCGGCTGAAATCCGCCGCCAGGCTGACGATCACGCCTCGCTTGTCATCGCTGAGGCCGAAACCGATCGTCGTCGGATGCTGACCGAAGCTGAGGCTGCAGTTGAAGAGAGCGTGCGCTCCGAGCGCGAGCGCGTCGCCGCCGAAGTCGCCGAACTTGATCGGTATCGAGCGTTCCTCACCGACGACATCGCCATCCTCGAGCACCATCTCGAACAGTCCCGTGAGGCTCTCGAAGCGTCCGCGCTCGCCCTGCAGCACCTTCTTGATGATCCTGAACAGTTCCGCACCCCGGCAGTGCCCGCCACGAGCGGTTTCGTGGCCCCCACCGACGTCGAGGTATCCGTCGACCCGGACGCTGAGATCGCCGAGTCCAACGTCTCTGATGTGGTCGACTCGGGCCATCCTGTGCCGGAGTCCGCTCCCGAGTCGGAGGCCACGCAGGCCATCGAGATCGTTGCCATCGCGGATGAGGCTGCCTCGGATGGCGCGGTCGAGACGGAGTCGGAGGACGAAGGACAGGTGGCGGCGTTCGATTCGCAGCCCGACAATGTGCTGCTGGGGGCCGAAGAAACGACGGAAGCGGATGTCTTCACCTTCGACCCGGCTCCCATGCCTGACATCGAGCCCACCTTGCTGGCCGTCGCTGACGAGGCCCCTGCGGTCGACCTCGCGGACGAACCGGTTGTGGGCGAATCGAACGACACCGACGCTCGTGCCGGTGATACCCCGCCGTTGCTGGTCACTTCTGCAGATCTTGATGAAACGCCCACGAGCGACGAGCAACTCTTGTTTGACGAGCCTGAGCCACATTTGAGCAGCGAGACCTTTCTCGACCAGTTGCGCGATGCTGCCAGCGGCGAGGGTTCCGAAGAGTTCGGTGAGGATGCACTGGCGACGTTCTTCGACGATCAGCAGGACGACAGCGGTCGGAGCTGGTTCAACCGCCGTCGCTGACCATTCCTCGGGGTATTCGCGGTATTCACCTGCCGAGGCCTTACACTTCGCCGCCTTGAGCCGAATCAAGGCGTGAACCGGCGACGAAACGAGGACGAGCGCGATGGCGACGGCGAAGAAGGCGGCCAAGAAGTCCGCCACGAAAAAGTCCGCGAAGAAGGCCCCTGCGAAGAAAGCGGCGGCCAAGAAAGCCGTCAAGAAGGCCCCTGCGAAGAAGCCGGCGGCCAAGAAAGCCGTCAAGAAGGCCCCTGCGAAGAAGCCGGCGGCCAAGAAAGCCGTCAAGAAGGCCAAGTCGCCGTTCGGCGCGAAGTTCATTGGCGAGATGAAGGCCCGCCTCGAGGAGGAGCGAGCCAAATACTTGCACTCCGAGGAGATCTATCGGGCCGAGGCCGACGCCCTCATTGAGGGACGCGAACCTGGCGATGTCCAGTTCGACGAAGAGTCAGGTGAAGGCGACACCCTCGCCGTTGAGCGCGAGCGCGATCTCGCATTGTCGAACCAGGCGCGCCAGGCCGTTGAGCAGATCGACGCGGCGCTCGACCGAATCAAGGCGGGCACGTACGGCATCTGTGTGGCGTCGGGGAAAGCGATCCCTCAGGAACGTCTTCGGGCAATCCCGTGGGCCGCAGAGCGCGTCGAGTACAAGGTCGGCGGCCTCGGCAACCGTCTCTGAACCGGGACGGGCCGGCGAGGCCGTCATGGACGACCAGCAACTGATCGAGACGCTTCCAGAAGCCTTCCATGGTGAGCGCGTCGACCGTGTGGTGTCGGCGATGACGGGGCTCAGCCGGGCGCGCGCGAAGCAACTGATTTTCGAGGGCAAGGTCGCCGTCGACGGCCGCCCGATCACGACGGCGAGCCGCAAGGTCGATGCCGGCACGGTGGTCACGATCGAGCTGCCGCCACCCGACGACCCCACCCCTCCGCCTCAAGACGACATCACCTTCACCATCGTCCACGAAGACGACGACATCATCGTGATCGACAAACCGGCTGGCCTCGTTGTGCATCCCGGAGCGGGGCAGACGGATGGCACGCTCGTCAACGGGTTGGTCGCTCGCTATCCGGAACTCCTGCAGGTCGGGGAGCTTCACCGGCCCGGCATCGTGCATCGGCTCGACCGCGGCACGTCGGGCCTGCTGGTTGTTGCTCGAAGCGAGGAGGCCTACCTCGAGTTGGTGGGGCAGATGAGCGCCCACGAGCCTGAGCGTGTCTACCTCGCACTCGCCTGGGGTCATCCCGAGAACGATGCTGGCACGATCGACGCCCCGATCGGGCGGTCGGCGCGTCATCCCACCCGCATGACCGTCACCGAAAACGGACGCCACGCCGTCACCCACTACCGCGTCGAGCAGCGGTTCGAGACACCCGTCGGCTGTTGTTTGGTGCGGTGCCGACTTGAGACCGGCCGTACCCATCAGATCCGGGTGCATCTCCGGGCGATCAAGCACCCCGTCGTCGGAGATCGTGAGTACGACGGCGGCCGCCCGGGGCTCGATCCAGGTCGACCGTTCTTGCACGCGACGCAACTGTCGTTCCGGCACCCGGTGACTCGCGAGGCGGTGTCGTTCGAGGCGCCACTGCCCGACGATCTCTCGTCGCTGCTCGACCAACTCTCCTGATCAGTCGGCGGGGGCGGGCCAGGGCCGCTGGCCCTGCGACATGCCGGCGATGTCGGCGAGCGAAAAGCTGTCGAGGAAGGTCCGCATGTGCGATCCGGCAGCGCCCCAGATCGCGAGCAGGACGCACTGGCCTTCGTGATCGCAGGCACCGTCAGTGTGGGGTTCGCCGAAGTCGCCGGCGGTAATCGGGCCGTCGACCGCTCGGATGATCTCGGAAAGCTTGATGTCGGCGGGGTCTCGAGCGAGAACGTACCCACCGCCGACGCCGCGCTTGGAACGCACGAGTCCGGCGCCCTTGAGTGCCAAGAGGATCTGTTCGAGGTAGGGCTGGGGGAGCACGGTGCGCTCTGCGATCTCGCGGACGGAGGTGGGTGACGACTCGCTGTGGAGCGCGAGCGAGAGCAGTGCCCGGGCTGCATAGTCTCCGCGGGTCGACACGCGCATAGGGCCGACTCTATGCCGGAACGCCCATGCCACGGTGCCGTCGGTCGCTAGCCTCATCTCTGATGAGCGCCTCTCCCGTGCTTCCCGACTGGAACGACGGCTGTGTCACCCAGATCGTGCCGGGCCTGCTGGAGCCAGAGCCGGGTCCGTCCTCGCTCTTCGACGATGAGGTGCTCGATGCGTCGGCAGTCGTGCTCCTTGTCATCGACGGCCTCGGCTGGCACCAGCTCCAGGCCCGAGCCCACCTTGCCCCGACCCTTACCGGGTTGACCGGACGCTCGATCACCACGGTCGCGCCGTCGACCACCAGCGCAGCGCTCACCTCGATCACCACCGGGCTTCCTCCCGGCGAACACGGCGTGGTCGGCTATCGCGTCGCCGTCGACAACGACGTGATGAATGTTCTGTCGTGGAGGACCAAGCACGGAGATGCGCGAGAGCGCATCGTTCCCGAGGAGTTTCAACCGAACCTGGCCTTTTGCGGTCAGCGCCCGGTCGTGGTGCAGAACGCCCCGTTTGCGAACACCGGCTTCACCCGGGCCCATCAGGCCGGCGGTCGTCAGCAGGGATGGCGAACCCTGCCGACGTTACCGGTCGAGATCCGGCGGGTGGTCGCTGCAGGCGAACCGTTCGTGTACGCCTACTACGACGGCATTGACAAGATCGCTCACGAGTTCGGCTTTGGCGAGCACTACGACGCTGAGCTGGCTGCGGTCGACCGGATGATTGCCGACCTCCTGCCGATGCTGCCGCGCGGCACCGCGTTAGTCGTCACCGCAGATCATGGTCTGGTGTCGTGCCCCGACGGCGAGCTCGACTTGGCTCCGTCGGCGACATCGTTGTGCCGTCAGGTGTCGGGTGAGGGTCGGTTCCGTTGGCTGCACGCCGCGCCGGGTCGTCAGCGGGACGTCTTCGCTGCGGCCGCCGACGCCCACGGCCAACAGGCCTGGGTGCTGACCTGCGAGCAGATGCTTGACGAGGGTTGGTTCGGTCCTGTCGTCAACGATCGTGCTCGTCGGCGTCTCGGCGATGTTGCTGTCGTCGCCCGTGACCACTGGAGCTTCGCGGATCCGGCTGACCGGACACCGTCGTGGTTGGTTGCCCGTCATGGTTCACTCAGTCCGGAGGAGATGCATGTGCCGCTCCTCACCTTCACCTCGTGACCATCATCTCCTGACTACCCCTGACCGAGAGGAGTTCCCGTGACCGAGCAGCATTCCGAATCGAGTGATCGCCCCGATCTGGTCGAACGAGCCGAAGTTGAGCTTGTCGAGCCCGAACATCTCGATGAGCACGTGGTCGATGAGACGGTGGATCACCCGGCCAAGGTCATGCGCATCGGAGCGATGATGAAGCAGTTGCTCGAGGAGTTGCGCACGATGGAGCTTGACGAGCCCAGCCGTCATCGCCTCCGCGACATCTATGAGACGTCGGTCAACGAACTCGGCGGTGCGTTGAGCCTGGACCTGCGAGAGGAACTCGACCGTCTCGCCCTGCCCTTCAGCGCCGAGGAGACCCCGACTGCGGCCGAGCTGCAGATTGCCAAAGCGCAACTCGTCGGGTGGCTCGAGGGGTTGGTGCAAGGGATGCAGGCGATGCTTTTCGCCCAACAGATGGCTGCTCAGCAGCAACTCCAAGGCCTGCGGGGCCAGATCGGTTCTGGTGGGGGAGAGGCAGCGACCGGTGAGCCGCCTGATGCCCGCCCAGGCACCTATCTTTGAGCATGCCAGCGCCCCTCTTGTGGCCTCGGGATTCGCCGGATAGGTTCGAAATCACACCGGTGTAACTCGTCCACAGGGCGTCCACAGCGGTGTCCACAGACATGGTCGCCGAGTCGCCGGGAGGGGAGCCGAGATGGCGGATTCGTTCGCTCATCTGCATGTCCACACCGAGTATTCAATGCTCGACGGCGCGTCGCGCCTCGACGAGGCCATCGCTGCTGCGGCTGCTGACGGTCAGCCCGCTATGGCGATCACCGACCACGGCAACATGTATGGCGTCCTCGACTTCTACCGGGGCTGCAAGGATCAGGGCATCAAGCCGATCATCGGCACCGAGATCTACCTTGCGCACGAAAGCCGCCACGAGCGTCCCAGTCGTCGAGGCAGAGCCGATGACTCCGGCGGCGATACCGGTGGCGGCAAGAAGCTCTACTACCACGCCATCCTCATGGCGGAGAACAATGTCGGCTACCGGAACCTGATCCAGCTGTCCTCCAAGGCCTATATGGAGGGCTACCACTACAAGCCCCGGGCCGACTGGGAACTGATGGAGCAGTACGCCGAGGGCATCATCGCCACATCGGGCTGTCTCGGGGGTCACGTCCTCCAATCACTGATGCAGGGGCAACACGACGCCGCGCTCGAGCATGCCGCCCGCTTTCAGGACATCTTCGGGCGCGACAACTTCTTTATCGAGCTGCAAGATCAGGGCATCCCCGAGCAGCGCACCACCAACCCGCAGCTGCTCGAGATCGCTCGCAAGATCAAGGCCCCGATCCTCGCCACGAACGACTCGCACTACACCCATCAACACGATGCCGAGGCCCACGACGCCCTGCTGTGCGTGCAGACCGGGTCCCTGCTCAGCGATACCGATCGCTTCAAGTTCCACGGCGACGGCCACTACATCAAGAGCGCCGGCGAGATGCGTCGGCTGTTCGGCGAGGTCCCCGAAGCGTGCGACAACACGCTGTGGATCGCCGAGCGCTGCGATGTCGAGATCGAGTTCGGCAAACCGCAGCTTCCCGAGTTCCCGCTGCCCGAAGGTTTCGCGACCGACACCGAGTACCTCCGCCATCTGACCTATGAAGGCGCCCACAAGCGTTGGGGCGCCAACCTCAGCGATGAGGTCGTCGAGCGTCTCGACTACGAGCTCGGCGTCATCGACAACATGGGGTTCTCGGCGTACTTCCTCATCACGTGGGATCTCATCCGGTATGCCCGCGACAACGACATTCGAGTCGGGCCCGGCCGCGGCTCCGCCGCCGGCTGTGCGGTGGCTTACACGCTCTGGATCACCGATCTCGACCCGATCGAGTACGACCTGCTCTTCGAGCGCTTTCTTAATCCGTCGCGCGTGTCGATGCCCGACATCGACATGGACTTCGACACTCGATACCGCGACAACATGATCCGCTACGCGGCCGACATGTACGGCCGTGACTGTGTCGCTCAGATCGTCACCTTCAGCCAGATCAAGGCCCGAGCCGCCGTGCGCGACGCAGCCCGCGTGCTCGGCTACCCGTACTCCGTTGGCGACAAGGTCGCGAAGGCGATGCCGCCGCTGATCATGGGCCGAGACACCCCGCTGAAGTACTGCTTCGAAGAGCACCCGAAGTACCTCGACGGCTACAAGTCCGCCGGCGAGCTCCGCGACATGGTCAACACCGACGCCGATGTCGCCCGGGTTGTCGATGTCGCGAAGGGCCTTGAGGGTCTGCGCCGTCAGGACGGCATCCATGCCGCCGCTGTGGTGATCACCAACGATCCGCTCACCGAGTACCTGCCGATCCAGCGCAAGCCCGAGTCCGGCAAGCCCATCGAGGAGGCGCCGGTCGTCACCCAGTACGAGATGCACGGCGTCGAGGATCTCGGGCTGCTCAAGATGGATTTCCTGGGCCTGCGAAACCTCGACGTCATCTCCGACTGTCTCGAGCTGGTCAAGGACACGAAGGGGGTCGAGCTCGACATCGACGCCGTCGAGCTTGACGATCAACCCACGTTCGAACTGCTGAAGCGGGGTGACACCATCGGGGTGTTCCAGCTTGAGTCCTCACCCATGCGGGCCCTGATCCGCGCGCTCTCCCCAGACTCCTTCGACGATGTCGCCGCCCTCGTCGCCCTCTACCGGCCCGGCCCGATGGCGGCGAACATGCACAACGACTATGCCGATCGGAAGAACGGACGCAAGCCGGTCGAGTTCATCCACCCCGATGCCGAGGAACTGCTCGGCGACACCTACGGCCTGATGATCTATCAGGAGAGCGTCATGCGAATGGCGCAAAAGTTCGCAGGCTACTCACTCGCCGAAGCGGACTCCCTCCGCAAGGCGATGGGCAAGAAGATCCGCGAAGCGATGGAGAAGGAGCGGGAGAAGTTCACCACCGGTGTCGTCGAGCAGGGCTACGACCAGTCGCTCGCCGTCGAGATGTTCGACATCATTGCGCAGTTCGCCGACTACGCCTTCAATAAGTCCCACTCGTATGGCTACGGCTATGTGGCGTACCAGATCGCGTATCTGAAGGCGAACCACCCGGTCGAGTACCTGTCGGCGCTGCTGACGTCGGTGAAGAGCAAGCTCGAGTCTGCAGCGGTGTATCTCAACGAGTGCCGCCTCATGGGCATCGACGTCGAGGTACCCGACATCAATCGTTCAGAGATGGACTTCACGCCGCTGCCCAACCCTGAATGGGACGGCGGCCCCTACGCCGAGGGGAGTGAGCAACGGGGCACCACCCCGGGCAGCATCATCTTCGGGATGTCGGCGATCCGGAATGTCGGCGAGGGGATCGTCGAGAAGATTCTCGCTGCCCGGCACGAGGGTGGCCCCTTCGAGTCGTTCATCGACTTTGTCGAGCGGGTCGAGATCGAGGCGCTCAACAAGCGCACGATCGAGTCGCTGATCAAGGGCGGTGCGTTCGACTGCCTCGGCCACCCCCGGAAGGGGCTGCTGCAGGTGTACGAGCAGATCATCGATCTCACGGTGCAGCGCCGAAAAGAACACGACATGGGGGTCATGTCGCTGTTCGGCGAGCTCGATGATGGCCCCTCCTTCGACGAACGACCGTCTATTCCCGATGTTGAGTTCGACAAGATGCCCCGTCTGGCGAACGAAAAAGAGATGCTCGGCCTCTACATCTCCGACCATCCGCTCCTCGGTTTTGAGGCGCAGGTGCGACGCAAGGCCGACACCGGCGTGGCCGGGCTGGCCGACACACCCGACGGAGCGATCGTCAAGGTCGGCGGGGTCATCACCAATCTCCAGCGCAAGTGGACCCGCAAGGGCGATCTGATGGCGGTGTTCGAGCTTGAGGACCTTGAGGGCTCGGTCGAGGTCATGGTCTTCCCCCGCACGATGCAGGAGCACGGCCCGAAGCTCCAGGACGACGCGATCGTGCTGGTCCGGGGACGCACCGAGAACGACGGTGACCTGCCGAAGATGTTCGCCCAGGACATCGAGATCGTCGAAGACCTGAGCGACAACGCGCCCGTCCGGCTGCGGCTGTCCGCCGAAAACCAGAAGCCCGAGCGCATCGATGAGCTGAAGCTGATCCTTCGCGCTCATCCGGGGGACGCCCCGGTCGAGTTGCATCTCTCCGATCGTCAGGTGCTGCGCCTTCCGGATGAGTTCGCAGTCAACAGCGCAAACGGGGTGGTGGCCGAACTGCGGGTCGCATTCGGTCCGGATTCGATCCTCGTCTGAGGTAGAGAACCCGCTGTGCGCCACCCGGCGGGCGCTTTGGCGTCAGTGACGATGCATGGCGCCGGGTTGATCGGCGAGGAAGCGCGGCGCCCAGGTTGCGAATCGCGCATTCCCCCTGAAAACTGATCAGGCTGTATCGAGGCGAGTAAGCGGGGTTTATCGCATGGCAATCGAGGTCGACACCAAGGACTGCACGGCGCTGAGCGACGCTGAGCTCGCCGAGATGGCGGATCTTTGCGCTGACTCCACCAATGCCTTCGAGGTCGGGATGCTCTCGAAGCAGGCCGAGGCATGGGTCCTGTGCACCGTGGCAAGCGAGGGCGGCAAGGTTCGGGGCTTCTCGTTCTGCACCCTGGAGCGCATCGGTGGCACGCCGAGTGTGCTCGTCGGTGCCGCCCACATCTGTCGCAACACGAAGCGCGACACGGTCCTGCGGGCGATCGTCACCGACCAACTGCGCCGCTCCGTCCTCGCCTTCCCCGACGAAGACGTCCTGGTCGGCGCTCAGATGAACGACGCCGGTGCGTTCGAGGCCTACAAGAGCCTGACCGACATCGTGCCGCGGCCTGATCACAAGGCCTCGGGCGAGGAACGGGCGTGGGGGCGTCGCCTCGCCAAGCGCTTCGGCATCGGTGCCTCCAAGTACGAGGACCGTGCCTTCACCGTCCGCGGCGACGGCAGCCAGGCGGTCGTGCTCGACCATGAGAGCTCGAAGCCCGAGAAGGTCGATCCCGCCGTCATCGCCCAGTTCGCCGATCTCGACATCGACGCCGGCGACACGCTGATCGCCTTCGGTTGGGCGATGACCGAGGATCTCGAGAAACTCCTCTGATCCTCGTCCGGGGATCACGATCGTGAGCGATTTCGGCCGCCTCGTTCGAGGGCGTCGAATGACCCGCGCGTACAGGGCCGAGCCGGTCGATCCCGTCGTCGTCGATGAGATCCTCGATCTCGCCCGTCGTGGACCCTCTGCCGGCAAGACCGACTCGCTGCAGTTTCTCGTGCTCGACGGTGCCGACGTCGCCCGCTACTGGGACACCACCCTCCCCGTCGACACGCGGCCGTCGTTCCCGTGGCCCCAGCTCCTCGACGCTCCCGTCTTGGTCATCCCGTGGGTGGAGCCGGGTGCTTATGTGCGTCGATACAGCGAAGCCGACAAGGTGCGCACCGGGCTCGGCGAGGGCCCGGACGCCTGGTCGGTGCCGTACTGGTGGGTCGATGGGGGCGCCGCGGCCATGACCATCCTGCTCGCAGCCGCCGATGCTGGCCTCGGGGCGTTGCTCTTCGGCCTGTTCGAACATGAGGACGATGTGCGGAGCGAGTTCGGCGTCCCCGATGGGTTTCGCGCGATCGGAACCATCTCGCTCGGCCATCCCGCTCCGGATCGCCCGTCGATGTCCGCAGGCCGGAAGCGGCCACCGTTCGACACGGTCGTGCACCGCGGGGATTGGTGATCACCCCACCGGCAGGAACTACCGTTGGGCGTTCCCGACCCACGGAGTGAGATGACCGTCAAGCAGGTCCCCCTCGTCGACTATCTGCACATCGGTGCCCGGCCCTATCTCAAGGCCAAGGCGTGCACCTCGTGTGGTGCCCGGTTCTTCGACCGACGCATCGCATGCGGTAACTGCGGCGCCCAGGAGTTCGAGAACGCACGCGTCCGCAATCAGGGTGTGGTCACGTCGTTCACCATCGTCCACCGCGCCGCGCCGGGCATCCCGGCGCCGTACGTGTCGGCGATCATCGAGACCGACGACGGCACGAGCGTGCGA
>Ga0181573_10000324_pt1 | contig 50166 bp, 29 predicted proteins | sample 101ome_25_FD_148643 | JGI IMG/M metagenome (GOLD analysis project Ga0181573, IMG submission 148643) | Coastal salt marsh microbial communities from the Groves Creek Marsh, Skidaway Island, Georgia - 101409BT metaG (spades assembly) | ecosystem: Environmental > Aquatic > Marine > Intertidal zone...
CTGGCCTTCATGGTCACCATGGGAAAAGTTGAAGCGGGCGACATTCAGGCCGGCATCGAGGAGCTTGCCGATGTTCTCCTCACTCCAGCACGATGGGCCCATGGTGCACACGATCTTGGTCTTGCGGAAGACGGCGTGGTCTTGCAGAATCATGTCAAGGTCAACATATGTCTCGCGGTTGGTGATGGTGTCGGCCGACACGTTGGGTGGCATGATGGCGGGGTGCTCGTACTCGGGCGCCCATTCGGCCTTGAGCTGCTCCTTAAGCATCTGGATTGTCACGGCCTCGACACTCATGCTCTTGCGGCGCGCCTGCTCCTGCACGTGGGCGGGCGCGTCCGACTGGCCAATGTCGGTGCCCGCGGGCCACGCAGCCTTGGGGATAGAGCTCCCCTCCGCGTCCATCGCGGACTCCTCTGTCCGTCTCCTGTCTTCCTTGTTATAGACGAAGACTGCGGGGGCTCGGGGCGGTGGGTCGAGGTTGGTGAGCTGGGCGGCGGGCACGGCAGCAAGACCTGAGGGGGGCAGGTCCATCCCCGTGGTCGGGGCCGCCGGGGGTTGAGCCCCGAGCCCCGCGAGTCGAGGATACTAGGGCGGCGAGAGGAGCCGTCGAGTAGTCGCGCCGTCGAGGAGGGCGGACGACTGAGCGGCAGGGACCGCAAAATAGACGGAAGGGGAGCGAGCGCGCCGGCCCTTCGGCGCGTCGACCCCTAGGCGGCGAAAGAGCGAAGTCGAAACCACGGCACCTAGTCATTCGGCTGGCATCGAGGATGTAACATGCGGAATCAGGCCGAGAATCACGCCCGGGCAGGGTGGGGAGGAGCTCGCGGCCCACGCGCTGTCGACGGCTGTCTCGGGCTCGGCTTCCATTGAGAGCAGTTGATAATGCGCCAGCCAATGACGCACTCATCTTCGACCCGGGATGCCTCGTCGCTGGGGCTCGCTCGGGCTTGAGGCGAAGCTGAAGGCGCTAGCCGACGGCTCGGACGGCACGCCCTCTCAGCGTCGCTGTAGTAGTCTCGCCTGTGGTCGATCGTCCCCCCCGTATTCGAATTGTTCTTCCGGCCTTTAAGAGGCCGTCGACATGGTTGGGAGGGTGGCAACCGCATCGTCAAGCCGGTCCATGGAAGCAGTCGGGCAGCGAGTCCTTCCCTGGTATCCTTGACCCTGCCTGACGAGCACCACCCTGCATTAGTCCTCGCAGGAGACCGCCACGACACGGACGACTCCCTCTAGACCGTTTTCGAAGATGCTTTCGCGTCCTAAGGCGCCCCTGCCGACGGTGACGTCCGCTCCCCTCTGTTCGTCCTCTCGCTGGCGAGTTCGCTGCCGTGATGGAGGGATCGGGAAACCTAGAGGCCATATCTTGCGTCCGCGTCCGACGAGGTGTCTGCAGAGTCGTCGAGCGGCCGTCGTTTTAACGGCGACGAGGCCGGGGGGCCTGACCACGAACCCTTCTTCCGCACTCTTGGTGCTCCGCAGCGCGCTCAGTGGACCCGAGGTTGGCGCATAGGACATTGTTTCTCGAAATTGTCCCCTCATTCACCGCTTCGACTTCCGCAGGCTCCGTGGAGCCCCTGCGCCGTCCCAGGCGTCCTCAACGCCCCGCCCCGCCACCCCGCTCCCGTCGCCCGGGTCGCCCGGTTCAAGCTCCCGCCGCCGGGGCTCCCCCCCCCCCTCCCGCCCCCAGCGCTCCTCTCGTCCCCGGCTAGCCGCCGTGCCCGACACGTCGGACCCCTCCGCCGTTGGCTCGACGTCGTATGTCGCAGAGACGCTCCTGCCCACGCGGAGCGGTAAGTTCCGCGTCCGCGCCTACAAGCACAAGGTTGGGGACGAGGTCTCGAGCGAGCCCACGGCCATCATCAGCGGCAAGATCGAGGGTCGGTCGGGCGTCCCTGTGCGGGTGCACGACGCGTGCTTCACGAGCGAGGTGCTGGGCTCACTCAAGTGCGACTGTGCCGAGCAGCTCCGCTACGCCCTCAACCACATGCGTGATGCCCCCGAGGGGGGCATGGTGATCTACCTCCAGCAAGAGGGCCGTGGCATCGGCCTGGCCAACAAGATCGCGGCCTACTCGCTCCAGGAGGGCGGGCTCGACACGGTCGACGCCAACCGGGCCCTTGGCTTCCCTGACGACTGCCGCGAGTACTCGGCCGTGCGCAACATCCTTGACGACCTCGGCATCACGTCGATCAAGCTCATGACCAACAATCCGCGCAAGATCAAGGTACTTGAGCAGCTGGGCGTTGTCGTGGACGAGCGCCTGCCGTGTGTCGTTGAAGCCAACGCGGTCAACGCAGGCTACCTTAGGGCCAAGGAGAACCGGATGGAGCACCTCCTCGAGTCGTCGTGGGACGAGACGGTCCACGGGCCGCTAGGTGACGGCGAAGACGTGGACGAGGAGCAGCTGAGCGACGGGGGGGAGTGGTGAGCACGGCAATATGAGACGTGATTTATGTTTCCCTGCCCTCCCCGTCCTCCTCGCCCTCGTCTGCTCACTCGTCGAAGTCGGCGATCTCGAGGGCGAAGTCGTCCCGCTCCACCAGGGCCCCGTCCTTGTCGAGGGCGTACTGCTCAAAGTGGCGACCAAACTGCTTCTGGTACAACAGGTCCTCCTCGCACGTCTCCATCTCGCAGTCGGACAGGGGAAAGGCGACGCACATGAGGGCGTATCCCGCGTCCCGGAGCTCCTTGGACACGCCGAGGGCCTGGTGCTGGAAGACCTCGCCCTTGGTGACCTTGACAGCGCAAGCGGTGCAGCACCCGGCACGGCAGGCGTAAGGGAGGACGAGGCCAGCGTCCTCCGCCTCCCAAAGGATGTAGCGGTCCTGGGGCACGTCGACCACGACGATTTCGCCATTGTACATGTTCTTTATCGTGCACGTGTGGCGGGGGGCGTCCGAGACGGACGGGCCCTCGCCAGTGCCCGTGCCCGCCGCCGCCACGCCCAGGTGCACCTCTCTACCGCCAACGAGCCTGCTGCCTGCATTGAAGTCCTCCTCCACCATGAGATCGACACGTCCGTCGGGATCCTCGTACTTGGCACGCCACTCGGCCGTGGTGAGGCGCGCGATCGAGGGAGTCTCGTCGCCCCAGTCCTTCCGCGTGCCGGTGGACCGGTTGTCGTCCCCGCCATCGGCGCCCTCGTCACCACTCTGCAGCGTCATCCCGATGGGGCCCAGTTCGACGCCACCTCCGTTTTTTTTCGTTACAGACATTCCTCCACCGCCGAGAGTCAGGCCTATGGGTCGAAGCTCGACGCCGCCGGGGCGCTCGCTGTCGGATGACTGCGCGGACGGGAGGGCAGGGGTTGGGGCTCAGGGTGCCAGGGTCACGTCCGGTGGGGCCCTCGACTAGTGGTGAGGGACTGGACGAGCAAAGCGCAAAACTTCCGTGACATTCTTCAGTCTCCCCGCCGGTCTCCCGTCCCTCGCCTCGCTCGCACAAACAAGTACGCTCCGCCAGGCCCGGCTTGAGACACGACCCCGCCAAAGGGGAGCCACGACGGCGAAAATCGGGGCGCTGCAGGACGCGACCGCCATATCGACGTCTTTCCTCCTTGTTAGGTTAGCGGCAGAGGTCGGGGTGGGGCGAACGGCGCTTTATCGCGTCCTCCCTTCCCTCTTTGGCTCGGGGCCATTCTGGCCTTCTGCGGCCCAGTCACGCCCTCACCGTACCTCTCGACTCGCTGCTCCGTAAAGATGTCCGTCTCGCTTCGCCCTGCGACCGTCGTCGTCCCTCCCGCGGTGCCTGCCGTGTCCCGTCGGCGAGCTCGCGGCTGAGGTCTGGCCGTCCTCCCCCGTCCCTTGTTCGAGCCGCGCGCTCCCGACCGCTCTGATCGCATCTCCCTTTCTTTCAGATGCGCGTGCCGCGCGACCGTCGACCGTCGCGCCGCCCTTGCGGCCTTGGCCGCTCCCCTCGCCATCGTCCTTGCCCCGGGCTCAGCCCGCGCCCTCATCCCTGATGACGACGACGAGGAGCTCCTCCAGAAGGTGCAGGCCGGCCGCCGCTCCCGCATGGCCAAGGAGGCCGTGATCGAGCGCGAGTTTGTCTCGTCCGAGGGCTTCGGCAACGCGCGCCTCAAGGGGGAGCTGCCTCCCGTCCAGGCCGCCATCAACAACATCGTCAAGGCCGGCGCCGCCATCTCGGCCGTCGACGCCGCGGCTGCCCAGACGGCCCTCGCCGCCTTCGACGTCTCGGCCCTCCAGGCCGTGTCGACCACCCCGGAGTCGACCAACGCCGCCGCCATGGTCGGTGCCGCTGTCGGTGGTGCCCAGAAGGCCATCGCGGGGGGCGACCTCGCGGGGGCCAAGTCAGCCTACGTCTCTGTCGTGGATGCGACGGTGTCGTGGGCCAAGCTCGCGGGGGTGAAGGGGTCCCTAACGTCGCTCTGAGGCGGGACAGCATGCTTTTTTCGGGGAGAAGGGGGGGGGTTGGGGTCCGTGATAGTAGACTGGACTGATGTGCTCCCCGGATTTTGGTCTCGTCTGCCCTCGCCATCCCCTGCCGTTGCCCTTCCTTTCCGTCGCCCCCCCCACCCCCGCGGCGCAGAGCCTTAGGCCGGCGGGGGTCTCGAGCGGGCGAGCGTCGAGTAAGCCCCGCCGCCACCCACTGCCTCCGACAATGATGTACGACACCTCCGACGGTGGCGATGGGGAGCAGTGGCGAGTGGCGAAGAGGGCAGGGGCGGGGCGAGGCGTTGATTTCCTTCGTTCCGCGTGGCTAAAGCACACGGGGTTCCTCTTCCTCACCCATCTCGCTGGCGGCCCGCTCCGGGTGGACCGAGAATATCGGAGCTCGGTGTTGCCGCCGCCGCCGCCGCCGCTGCCGCGAGCCGGCCGGCTCGCGCACCAGCTCGACCCCGGAAAGCCTCAACTGCGTCCACCCCCTCGCTATCGCGCAGGCTACTTCATAATGCTGCCGAGTCCGGAGATGTGGAGTCCCTCCGGCGCCTTCTCGCTCCGCCCTCGCCCACCCCCCCTCCCACAGCCGAGAAAAGCGCCGACCCCACCGACCCAATGGCGGTCGACCCCGTCGCGCCGCCCCGCCCCCCCGCCATCAGCCCGCTCCTTTACCGAATCAACGAACGCGACGACGACAATCTAACGGCCCTGCATCTCGCGGTGCTGAACGGGCACCTCGACTGCGCCGAAACGCTCCTCGCCCACGGGGCGCGACAGCTGTCGGCTGAGGGGAGCCGACCCATCCAGCAGGCGCCCCAGGTCGGCGCGCTCCCCGGGATGGCGCCCTTTGCAGTCGGGTGCCTCCGGGCCCTCCTGGCCCACGGCGCCTCGGCCTACGATCGTGACGACTTCCATCGCACGGCAGTCCACTGGGCGGCGCAGCACGGACTGGCTGACTCCGTGCGGCTCCTCCTCGACGCTGCGAGCGCCGAGGCCACCGCCCAACGCGAGGCCTCGGCCGACCAGGACAGGCGCCGGGCCGCCGCCGCCGCAGGCCGGGCGCCGGCGGCCTCAGACGACGGGGCCGCTCCCGTCACCGATCCCTCCCTCATGGAGGCCGATGTTGAGGTCCCCCCCCCTGCTCTGGGCCTCGCCGACAAGCAGGGTAACACCCCCATCCACCTGGCCGCCCGAGCTGGGTGCGCCACGGCGCTCGAGGAGCTTCTGCGAGTGCTGACAGAAGACCCATGCCGGGACGCGGCGGCCGTCGCCAAGGCAGTCGAGCGCAAGAACAAGGCCGGACAGACAGCCCTCCACCGCGCTGCCGAAGGTGGCCACGCCGACTGCGCCCGGCTTCTCGTTGCGGCCGTCTCCCCGCTTGTCGATGTGCGGTGCAAGAAGGGGCGCACTGCCGGGGAGCTCGCCCTCCGCCGGGGGCATCGGGACGTGGCGCGAGACCTCGGGTGCTCCACGATACCGTTGGACAACCAGCACGAGTCCAAGCCGCCAATATCGGCGGCCATCGTCCCGCCTGCTGCGATCGGGAAAAAAACGCTCCTTCTCTGCCCCTCTGTGTGCCTCGAGCATCGCACCTTTGGCGAGCCCTTCGTGCGCGGCGTCACCGATGCCCCGCCCGAGAATGTCCACCGGCTGATGTGCCTCGTGCGTCCTGACAAGGGCGTCCTTCGTGGGGCCGAGTTCTCGGGCCGCCTCGAGTGGGACCACGACGTGCGCCCCGCCGCCATAGCCGACGTCACGCGTGTCCACGAGTGGAACTACGTACGCCAGCTTAAGGCCTTCTGTGAGGGCATCCCTGACGACCCGGCCGTAACTGCCAACCTTGACGGCGACACGGCGCTGTCCCACAGGACCTACCGCGCCGCCCTTGCGGCCGCCGGCGCCGTCACCCATGCCGTCGACCGCGTCGTCAATGGGACTGCGCGCCACGCCTTTTGCGCCGTCCGACCCCCGGGTCATCACGCGGGACCAACGGGTGTGGTGACCTCAGCCAACGATCCCAACGGGTCCCACGGCTTTTGTCTGCTGAACAACATCGCGATCGGCGCCGCCTACGCGATGAATGTCCACCGGCACCACGGGATCCGTCGTGTTGCCCTTCTCGACTTTGACGTGCACCACGGCAACGGCACAGAGGCCTGCGTTGCGTCGGTCGTCCCGTCTACTGAAGTCCATCGGTTCTCGACCCCTTTTGGCGTAGGCGAGCACCGGAACCCTGTCTGGCGGCCCTGGCTGGACGATACGGACCGGGACAACGTCTTCTTCGCGTCCGTGCAGGGGTACGGACATAAGGCTCCGGGCATTGAGGCCTTTGTATACCCTGGTTCGGGCGCGACAAGCGACACGCGGCCGCCGCGGGCCCCCTCGGTCCTCCCGGGTGACGAGGCTGAGGCCGAAGTGGGCCCCGAGCCAGCGCTCGGCGAAGACCCTTCGGGCGAGTTCGTCTACCGCGGCGGTGAGCGCCCCTCCGTGGGCGCCGACGGTCCCCGCATCATCAACGTGGGCGTCGAGAGGTCGGGACCCGAGCCTTCCCTGTGGCGTCGGTGCTGGCGCGACAAGATCCTCCCGGCTCTCGTTGGCTTTAACCCTGACCTCATCCTTGTCAGCGCGGGTTTCGACGCCCACAAGAAGGATGAGATCAATTTTGGCTACCTCTCGGTGCTTGAGAAGGACTTTGAGTGGCTCTCAGATCAGATCGTCCAGGTCGCCAACCGATGCTGCCCGGGCCGTGTCGTCAGCGCCCTTGAGGGCGGCTACCGCATACAGGGCGGCGTCTCGTCAGCCTTTGCCCGGTCCGTCGCCGCTCACGTCCGGGCACTGTGTGACAACCATGGGGCCATCTGGGACCCGGCCGAGGCTGAGTGGGAGCGGGAACGAGAGCGCGCCCGCGCCGCCCAGGAGGAGGCCCAGCGCCTCGCGCGTGAGGAGGCGGCCGCCGATGCCACCGCTGTGGTGGGGGGCGTCCCGCCCGCCCCATCCTCCGGGGGCGCCCTGCGTGGGTCGCCAAGGGCGGGGTCACCACCAGCTAAGCGCCGCCGGAGCGGGGCAGTCGACTATGCAGCGCTCGACGCCCAGATGCGGGCCGAGGCCGAGGCCAAGGCTGCCAATGGCGGAGGCTGAGAAGAGGCCGGGTGGATGGGGCGATGCAATCTAGCAAATCTCACCTACCCTTCATCACCGCCGCGTCATGTCAGCCATGGGGAATCGAGGACGGCATATCCCGCGTTGACCCCCCCCTCGTCTGACGAAGCCAGCTTGGTGCGGAGAAGGTGCCCGGCCGGCTTGTCCAGCACGATCTTTCCGCCTACAGCAACCCGCACGCTGTACACGCCTAGCTCGCTCAGCGCTTGGGCCGACCGGGCCTGCCCTCGGCGCACGAGGACGACGTCATGCTCGGGCGGCTGGATGCGCTCCATAAGAATGAACTGGGCGAGGCTCCGTCCCCCTGCCACGAGCTTGGCCCGGAGCTCGTCACCGTACAGGTTATTGCCCCCGCCCTCGCGCTGGGGCTTGAGGACGTAGCCACCAGGTCGGGCCACGGCATCCGCGACGACGCGGGCCGTCTCGGCGTCGTCAAGGTCGTCGAGGCCCCACTGGCCGGCATAGACGTCACGGAGCCGGACCGCATCCTCTGCTGATAGGAAACGCTCGGTGACGCCGGGGCGCGACAGCTCCTGCTGGACTTTTTTGGCCCCTGCAACCTGCGAGCGAGGTAGTAGAGTGCACGGCAGGGTGGGCGGAAGGGATCGAGGTTGGCTAAGCCCGCGCGGCGATGACACCTTGACAGAATCCAAACGATCCCCTTGCCTGTAGGGCCACGGTGGGACACTTCGGTACATCCGACATCTCCATGATTCGTCTCCCCGCCCACTCGACCTCGGTCGGGTAGTCGTCGGGTGTGTAGCCCGCCCGAAAGTAGACGCACCCAACGCGGTGCCCGTTGAACGTCAGTCCCCCGTCGGCAGTCACGGACCCATGAGCGGCCACTTCCGCCAGGGTGGCCCGCACCGTGTTGGGCCCTCCCGATTCACGGAGGCACTCAGATATCCACTCTTGGTCGAAGGCGTTGAACTCGCCGGGCTGCACCACCATGAGGAGGACGGGCCGGGCGGCCCCGGCTGAGGCGTTGTCGTAGTCGGCGACGCCATCGGCCCAGCCCTTGGCGCGGCCGTAGCCACTCGAGGCCGTCCCCAGCGCCTCGACCACGCGCGACAGCGCAGCGTTTTCCGGAAGGGCGTCGCTTCGACCAGGGACGAGATAGCGTACTCCGTGGCGGCGGGCGAGCCCCCGGTGGAGGTCAGACACGAGGGTCGTCAGGGCGACAAAGGACGCCGCAATCGTGTTGGTCTCGACCTGCAGGAGGCGTCCGGTGGGCGCATCGAGCATGTAGTCGGCCCGCAGAACGGCGATCTCGGCTGCATCGCGCGCGGCGGCGCCCGAGGCCTTGGCAGCGTCGACCTCGGCCATCAGGGCCACAAGGTCAGCCGTGAAGGCGTCGTGGGCCCCGGCCGAGGCCACAGCCTCCCGAAGAAAGGGCCGGTCGGCGGCCACCGAGGTCATCAGGTGATTGAGCACGGTCGCAAGGGCGGTGGCGCGCTCGAAGACGGCCCGGGGGAAGGGAGAGGGGCGGAGGGCCAGGGGGGCATGAATGAGGGCCGAGGCGCCGTCAGCTGCTGGGGCCGCCACGACGAGGCCATGGAGTGAGGCCCACGTCACTGCGTCAGAGACCAGACTGGCGTCCATGACAGCGGCCTGGCCAAAGGAATGATTCATGGAGGGCATCGCAAACCTCCGCTTTCTCCTCCTGGCCGAGGAACGAGACGAGGAGGCGCCGGCCAACGGAAGGGTCCACGGCGGTAGGGTTGGGGCAGCCCGGACGGCGATTCTCTTGACGTTTCCCTGTCTCGACACCCCTTTAGAGGAGACAGAGAGTAGAAACATCCCGCGACCTTCTCGGATCGCGAGTCTTCCGGCCAAGGAAGGGGAAGAAACGGGACGCGGCTGCCCCCTCTAGCCCGACCGACTTGGACCTAGCAGCACTCGTTGCCCCCCTCTCCTTCGCCCGCAGAGTCCGCGGCGCATCTCCTCCAGGTCCCGTGGGAAGAGACGACGCCACGACTCTTTCCCCCCGCGCCTCGCTGGCGGCGCTTGTGTCGCCGTCGTCCTCTTCGAAGGCTGTCCCCATTCGCCTTGGTGGAGCGGTCTCCATGAAAGCGCGCGGCAGGGGAGCCTTCAGCGAGTCTGAGTCGCGGAGGCCTGACGGGACTGCGCTATTCCTCCGCGACGCGCCCGGGTTGGGACACGGCGCGAGAACACAACCGCAGCGCGGCTCTGACCTGCCCCGGAACCGACGCGTTCCGTCCACGTCGACGAGCCGCCTCCCTCACCTGCCACCCTACCCTCCCCCCAACCCACTGCAGTCGTGTTTGAAGGGGTTGATCGGTGCGGCAAGACGACACAGACGCAGCGCGCGATCGACCACCTGCGGGAGCGCAACATCCCTGCCGCCCTGTGGCGCTTTCCTGACCGTACCACTGGAATCGGCCGCGTGATCGACAGGTACCTCAAGTCGGACGCCGAGCTGGACGACGCGTGCGCCCACCTTCTCTTCAGCGCCAATCGGTGGGAAAAGCGTGCCGAGCTGGTGGCGACCCTTGCAGCGGGCACGACGGTCGTGGCCGATCGTTACGCTCTCAGTGGCGTCGCCTTCACGGCGGCGAAAAACGGTCCCGGACGTGACGTCGACTGGTGCCGGACCCCCGACGCCGGCCTGCCCGCCCCTGATGGCGTCATTTTCCTTGACGTGGACGAGGAAACAGCAGCATCGAGGGGCGGGTTCGGCAGGGAGCGTTACGAGCAACGCGACTTCCAGCGCGAGGTGGCGGCATGCTTTCGGACGCTGCGACCGCTGACCGAGGCATCGGGGGTGACTTGGGCACAGATCGACGCAGGGCGGTCGGTCGAGGCGGTGGCGGTCGACGTGTGCTCCGAGACGGACCGGATTGTAGCCCGTGTCGCGGGGGGGGATGGGGCGCTGCGGCGACTTTGGGACGGCAGGGCGTATGAGAGGGAGGAGGAGGTGGGACAAGGCGGATGAGGATTCACCGTTCACTCATTTATCATCAATCAAGGGCAGAATCGCATCGCCGTCAGCGCTGCCGCCACCCGGTCCATCCTCGACCCACGGGACCCCTTGACTACGGCCACATCCCCTGGCCCAACGAGCCCGGGGACGGCGCCCGCAAGCGCCTCGGCATCGGGCCACCACGTGCGCTCCACACGGCCCTCGTCAACCGCCGCTGCGAGGGCGTCGTACAGACTCGACATAAGGGGCCCTGCGACGTGAACGGCGTCGACCGATGCCTCAATGACGTCAGTTGCCAGGGCGGCATGGAGAGGGCGCTCGTCGGAGGCACCCAGCTCGAGCATGTCCCCGAGGAAGACGATGCGGCGCCCCCCCGGTCCAAGGGGCGGCGTGGCGGCGAGGGAGGCGAGGGCGGCGCGGACCGAGGCGGGGCATGCGTTATGGCTCTCGTCCACCAAGACGAAAGGAGGGGCGGAGCTGGGGGGGGACAGGTGCAACCGCCGCCGGTTGCCACGGCCGTTGGGCGGGGTCCAGGCAACGAGGGCATCGAGGCCGCGCGCGGCGTCGGGGGGATCGGCAGGGGGGTCGATTTTGTCGAGGGCGGCGAGGGCGGCGAGGGCGGCGGCAACGCAACGGGCGAGGTGGGCTCCCGGGGCCCCGACAACGACTTCCACCGTGGCATCACCGATGCGGATGGCTGCCTCGGTCCGGGCGTCGCAACTGTCGTCACTGCCGACGATCTGGACGCTCTCAAGGACGACGTCGGCGTCCGAGCTCTCGCCGTGCGACACAACGCGCGTCTCCCGGGCTCGGGCGGCGCGCCGCAGCTGGTCCCAGTGGGGCCCATCGCAGGGCAGGGCCGCCGCCCCGCTGCGGCCGAGGCCGGCCAGGATCGCCGCCTTCTCGTCAGCGATGGCCTCCACCGTCGAAAACGCGGCGAGGTGCGCAGCTTCAACCGCCGTTACGAGGGCCACATGCGGCTCAATCTGCCGCGAGAGGGGAGCCAGCTCTCCAGGCGCCCCTGTACCGGCCTCAACCAAGGCGACGTCGGTGTCGACGGGCAGCCGCGCAAGCGTAAGGGGCACCCCCAGCGCGTTGTTCTGGCTCCCCTCAGACGAGTGCACGGCATGGCCCCTCGCGGTGAGCACGGCACCCAAAATGTCCTTGGTGGAGGTCTTGCCGACGCTGCCCGTGATGGCGATGACGCGCGCGGTCGATCGGGCTCGGCCAGCGCGTCCGAGACTGACGAGCGCGGTCCGTGCGTCGTCCACTGTCAACAGTGGAGCGTCCCGGGGTAGGTCAGGGTCGTCTGGCCTAGAGGTCACGACGGCGCCGGCAGCCCCCAGTCGCAGGGCACAAGACACAAAGGCGGCTCCGTCGCGGACGGGGCCGGGAAGCGCGACAAAGAGGTCGCCAGGCAGGAGCGTCCGAGTGTCGATTGAAACGCCCAAGATTGGAACGATCCAGCTGCCGCGGAGCGCGCCGCCGGTGGCCTCTCGAACCTCCTCCGGCGTCCACAGGGGGCGGGAGGAAGAGGTGGGCGCCGCCCCCTGCGTGGATGAATGTTTAGTGAGTCGTGACGTTGCCGTAGTCGTCGGGTCGTACGGGGAGAGTCCAGACGGTCCAGTTCTCGCCCGTGGCTCGCAGCACACCACGGCGAGCGGGCGCGAGACGTGGCGACGATGGGCCCCGCCGAAGGCATGGACTTGGTACTGTCGCGGCCTCAGGGACAAGGCCGCCGCGACTTCCCCACACATAGTTGTGAGCTTCGATTCGGATACATCAACGTAGTTTCTAGTTCTTTCCACGCGCGTTTCACGGTATTTAACCGCCGCACCGCGCACACTCCGTCCAGGAGGGGGAGGACAGCGTCGGCAGCCTTCCGCCGCCCTCCACACCGGCAGCGCGACCGCGCCCCCCCCCATCATGGCCGGCACCGCTGCGCGAATACGACTCAAGGATGAACGGGAGGGCGGGATGCCAAGAGAAACGCTATTTAAGATCAAAACGCCAGTTCACCAAACTCGCGGGGGCTCGCGCTTGACCCTCGCGACGCTCCGTCCGGCGACAATGACACCCCCTCCAGGGGCCCCGTGCCTCCCTCCGGCGCCGTCGCGGCGCCTTCCAGGCGTGGGGACAACACCGGGGCGGGCGGCGGCAGCGGTGGCGGCGGCGGCGGTTGCAGGGGGAGGTAGGCCGGGACGACAGCAGCGTGTTCGGCAACGACCCGCGCTTGCGCCTGGGCCTCGGCACCCCTCTCGATGGCACGCGTGAGGGCGGCCAGCTGCGACTTAAGGGCCGTGCGTGTCGAATTCCCCGCGGATCGGCGGGGAGAGCGTCCCGGAGACGACCGGGTGGGCGGCGCATGCGCACGAGGGGCAATCACAGCGGCAGCAGCCCCGTCGAGGTCGCCGCGCCCCACCTGCCCGAGCCGGCGCGCGGCCGCCTGCACCCGGTCACGCTCGATGGCGAGAGCCGCCGCGGCCGCCGCGATGGCCTCCCGTGCGCGTCTAGCCTCGCGCAGCCGTCCCTGAGCCGCAGCCTCAGCGCGCGTGGCCGCCCCGGACCGGGCGGCGGCGGCCGCCTCAGCCTCGGCTGCCCTCTCCCGGGCCGCCTGAGCATCCCGGGCCGTCTGCAGGGCCCGCCGCGCTAGATCCGCGACCTCGGCGCCGCGCTCCTCGGCTCGGCGAAGCGCCGCCGCGGCGGCGGCGGCCTCGGTAGCGGCAGCGGCGCGGCCCGCCTCAGTGCCAGCGCGGGCCGCCGCGTTGCGCCGCGCCAGCTCCGCCGCCTCCCCCTCGAGGCGCTCGACCTCGGCAGCCGCCCGGCGACGCGCCTCGTGCAAGTCGTCCAGCTCGGCTCGCGCCGCCTCGGACTCGCGCCGAGCCTCGGCGGCCTCGACGCGAGCTCGGACCAACTCTGTCTGGGCAGCGACCCGACCGCGTGCCAGCTCGCGCGCAGCGGCAGCGCCCGCGGCGTGGGCCTCGGCCTTGGCGCTGGCAGCCTGCTCCGCTGCCTCAGCGCTGCGACGAGCCGCGGCCTCCGACAGAGCAGCAGCCTCGCGGAGCCGATCCTCGGCTTCGGCTCGGCCCGCGTTGCGGTCGCGCTCGCCGCGTGCCACGGCCTCGGCCTCCCGCTCTCTCTGCTCAGCAGCAGCCTCGCGGTCGCGCGCCGCCACCTCGGCACGGGCCGCCTCCCGCTCGCGCCGGGCCAGGTCTGTCCGGGCGGCTGAGAGACCGCTGCGCTCCGCGTCCCAGGTCGATCGCTCCTCGGCAAACTCGGAGGCGGCGCGTCGCCGCGCGGTCTCGGCTTCGCGGCGTTCCCGGGCGAGCGCCTCGGTCGCCTCGGACCGCTCCGTCGCCCTCGCCTCGCGCTCGCGGGCAAGGGCCGCCTCAGCCGCCTCGGCCCGTGCCGTCGCGTCGGCAGCCCGCCGATCCGCCGCGACCGCAGAGGACTCGGCGACCGCGGCGCGGGACTCGGCCGCCGCCACGCGGGATTCTGCGGCCTCGGCTGCCGCGCGAGCTTGGGAGGATTCGTTTACAATTTTCAGGTCAGGCGCCTGGACTGGCGGCCCGGCGACAGCAGTGGCGATGGCGGATCCGAGGTTCAGCGCGGGCAGGGCCGGCACAGCCGGCTGCTGGTCGTTCGACGTCGTCACGGGAGCGGGAGCAGCCGCCGAAGAGGAGGGCGGGTCGGCGATGGACGCAGCGTAGTCGATGCGGCGACGGTTTGCGGTAGGCGGGTCCCGAGCCGCCGGGGCGGGAACCCTAGTCGGGGCGGGAGCCAAAGGCAGGGCGGGAGCGGGGCCCGTCCCTGGGAGGTCGAGCTCGAGGTCGAGCGCGTCGCGCACGGGGTGCGCAGGGCGGGGCACAGGGTCGTTGCCGCCGTCGCCAGACTCGCCACTGCTCGGTTCTGGCGACAGACCAAAGTCCGATGCTGCTAAGCCCACCCCCATTCGTATTCCTCCCGGTTTCGAGCCCGTCATCAGGCCGGCGGCGGCGGGACCACCGACCGAGAGGGATGCGACGGCGCCCGACAACCCGCCGGACGGCGCGCCTGGGGCAAGTGATGGCCCCACGTCGTCATCGCCTGACTCATCGTCCGACGAGTCGGGGAGGCCTAGCGAGGCGAAAGTGCGCGCCTGGACGGCGCGAGGACGCCCCGCGGGACTGCGCGGAGAGAAGAATGGATCACATGAGGACGGAATGCGGAGCGAGGGGTGGGGCGGACAGCCTCGCCCGTCCGGGGGCGGTGGCATGGCGGCGCCGCACGACGACGCCAATGCGCGCGCCACTGCGGCCTCGACGTCGCGCGGCCTCTCCGCCGCCTTTTCCCTCCCCGAGTCGGGAGCGCTCTCCACCGTCGGCGCATCGGGAGTTGTCTCAATCGTCAACGCTCGCCTGGGACGGTCGACGTCGAGCGCGTCTAGGTCGAGGCCCGTTCCACTTGGACCACGAGGACGCCCGGCCGTAAGCCCCGCACCGTCCCCTCGTCCCCCGCCCAAGGCGGGGGCCGCGCCCAGCCAACTCATTTTACTGCTTTCTGCTGAACTATTCTGTCCGGCGCATTGGGAGGTCGTTTTTCTCGCCACGAAACGACTCGACGTCCAGTGTTGCCGCGCCGATGACCTGGTCAGCCAGTTGACAGTCTCGTCGGCACCCGGGCGCGTTTTGTTGATTCCGGCACGTTGTTGTGCCTTGTCGTCAACCGCTCCGTGGTGGCAGCGCGGAGCCTGGGGTGCGGCGGACAGGCCGGCGGCGGCCTCGTCGGCCGCTGCCGCGCCGTTCGGGCCGCGGCGAAGGGTGGCGCCACCGACGGGGGCCGCCAAACTCTCTCGGCAGAGGTTGCGAGTGGGAGAGATCGTGCGACTGGAGGAAGACAGATGGCCTGCCCGCAGTCCCACCCCTGACCCAGACCAAAAACCCGGACCCCCCCCCGTTTTCTCAGTCGGGCGTGCATGAGGTCAATGGGTCGATCTTCCGAGGCCGCGCGTTTCCCGTGGCGTCCGTGGCCGAGGCCAAGGATTTTGTCTCCAGGGCCAAGGATGCGTCGGCGGGCCACAACGTCTACGCTTGGATTATCAATGGCATGGCGAGATGTGTCGACGACGGCGAGCCATCGGGCACCGCTGGTCGGCCGATCCTCGCCCTACTCGAGGCCCGGCGGCTTGACGGGATCCTCGTGCACGTGACTCGGCATCGACAGGGCCCGCGCCTAGGTCGTGGCGGTCTCTACCGGGGGTACGGCGCTGGGGCCGCAGCGGCGCTTGCAGGGGCCACTTTTGTTCCGTTCCGAACAAAGGACCCCTCCGTCCGTCTCCGTGCAGTAATCCCGGCCTTCGCCGTTGGTGAGGCGATCGGGCCTCTGTTCGCCGCTCTGGCTGCTGCGGGCCACGTCGGTGACGCTGTGTCGCAGACGATGACTGACGACATGGGGCTGGTGGTCACGGTTGACGGCGTGGAGGCTGAGAGTGCCGACGAGCTCGTCAGGAGCCTAAGAGCCGCGACGCGGGGCCGCCTCTTGGAGATCGGTCGCATCGACGAGGCGGCAGATGAGGCGGCAGATAACAACGACGAAGGCAGCAATGGCGAGACGGCACGCGAGCTATTTGCCGCCGAATCGGCGTCCGAGGTGGACGATTTGCTGGCGGAGCTGATGGACGGGAAGCAGGGGTAATAGATATGGGTGACATGGAGGTATTTGAAAAAAGCTAAGATAGAATGCAATCTTCGTAGTGATTTCTACACCTATAAGCTGTCGTTGTCCGAGGACGGCGTCGAGGTCCTTGGTGTGACGGACGACCGAGCTGTCGCTGTCGCCTACTTCTTCTGGAGACCGATTCTGCTGGCGTCGGCCACGGCAGCGCCGGCGAAACGGTTGAACTCGTGGGCCTGGAAGGGGAAGCCGCCGGAGAAGGGGCCTGACGGGGCGACGCGCTCATAGGCGACAGGTGCGGGGGCGTCGTTGTGCTCTTGCTGCTGGCCTTGGTTGACGGGGGGGCGTCTACGCTCTGGAGCCATTCTCTTTACGGCAGAGGGGGACTGGCGGGGTCGGTCGAAGGTTGAGGGGACGGGCGGGGTCGACTCAGCCTGTCATATGGAGGGTTCTAGGGACGGGAGATCGATCTTTCCTATCGTTTCCTCACCCGCCTTCGGCCTGGTGTCAGCGGCCCCGTGCCTCGGCCGCTCCCCCCCCCACCAGCAGCTCAACAAGCCTCCTGGATGCAGCCATCCCTCGCGCGAACGGTGAGGCGTCCGACTCGTCTTCCGGGGTCGAGACCGTCGCCGCCGTTGCCGTCGGACGCGTCTTTGTCCCGAGGAGGGTCAGGGCGGGCGATGGCTCGAGGGGGGGCGGCCTCGGAGGCAGCTGTGGCAGACCGGCCACAGACGCAGCGACAGCCGCCTTCGCCGCCGCCGCCCGTTCGCGCCACCCGCCAAATGACGTGGGCCCAGCAGCGCGCTCTCGGCGGCGCTGGAGCCCAGCCGTCCATCGCTCGCGCAATGCGGCAAACGCGAGGACGTCGGCCTCGGCCTCAGTCTCGGCCTTTCCCTGGGCACGGGCCTCAGCCGCCCCTGCCACGCACAGCGCGAGGGCAAGGGCGCTGCGCAGACCCACGACCTCAGCCTCGAGCCGCGCCGCAGCCAGGTCGGCGGCACCGACGCGATCCGCCATGGCTCCCGCCTGCACCGCTGCCCCAGCCGCGATGGCCGCCAGCCGCTCCCTCTCGGCGGCCGTTGCCCAGGGGGAGGGCGGCCTGGGGTCGGAGGACGACCTGTTGCGGTCAGAGGACGACCCAGGGTGGTGATCGTCCTCGTCGGGTCCAACGGCAGCCGCAACGACAGCCGCCGGGGCCAGCGTCTCCGTGGCAGCTGCGGCGACAGCCGGCGGGGCGTCTGTCTCCGTGCCAGCCGTCATGACGGTCGGTGGGGCATCCGAGGTCCCCACCGCGGCGTCCGAGGTGGACAGCCCCTGTGGCTCCAGCACAGGATCCTCCGTCCAACCGTCATCGCAGCCAGCGCCTCCTGCCACATCACCTGCAGCCTCATCCACCTCTTCCGCCGCCTCGATCACATGCACACTCAACGGACGGGCCCCGAAGCGGCGCCGCCCCGGCGCAGGTGCGGGCCCCGCCACTGCCGCCGCAGTCACCGCCATCCGGGTGGGCCGCGGTAGCCGCAGCAGGGGGAGCGAGGACCGGGCGCCTGTGTCATCCCGGACGTCAACATGGTCGACAGTGTCGGTGCCCTCCTCAACTCCGCCCCCCTTGAGGCTGCGGAGCCGCTCAGCGGCCTGCCGCATCAGGGCCTCCATCCGCTCGCGGTCGCGGTCCCACCGCACTCGCTCGCGACAGAGCTCTCGCCGCGCGGCATCGGCGGCCTCGGCGGCGCGCGCCTCAAAGTCCTCGCGGTCAGCTGCCTCGCGACGCAGGGCCGCTCGCGCATTGGCCAGCCGGCGCTCCAGGGCCGACAGTGACAACTTCGGCGATGACGGCGACCTCGACGCAGCGGCCGCCTCGGCTTCAAGCTCGCGTGCTCGCGCCTCGGCCGCGTCAGCCTCAGCGCACCGGGCCCGCCATTTGGCCGTTCGCTTGTTGGCCCTGTCCCGCCGCTCCTCCGCTCGCCGTGCCCGCATTATCGCGTGGTCAGTCCGCGCCTTGGCTGCCTTGACCTCGGCCGCGGCCGCCTCGGCGTCCTCGGCCCGGGCACACTTGAGCGCCGCAAGGGCTGCCAGCCGCGCCCTGCCCTGCGCCCGCAGGGCATCCAGCAGGCGCCGGTCCTCGGCCGCCGACTGGGAGAGCGCTCGGAGCGCCTCGCGGGCCTCGGCCCCCTCTCGGGCCAGTCTGCCCACCTCGTCCAGCAGTAGGGCCCGCTCTCCTAGCCGCGCCTCTCGCTCGGCGTCGCGCTCGGCGGCGAGGCGCCGGGTCGCGTCGCCGGCATCATCACCGTCGTTGTCAGGTGGTGGGGGAGGGGCAGGGGAGGGGCCATCGCCGTCGTCGTGGTCTTCGTCGGAGGCCGAGCGGTCCGTATCATCGTCACAGCTATCGTCGTCGCGGGGAAGCGCGGGGGGTGAGTCGGGCGGGGAGCAAGAGGGGCCCGCGTCGTCGTCTTCGCCGATTTCATCGGCGGTGGGCCACGCCCGGCGAACGAGGACGGACTTTACGCAACCGATGTGGCCCCGGCCGGAACGCGGAGACGCGTTACACGATAGCGGAGCAAGCGAGCCGCCACCTCCACCATAACCTCCACGTTCTCTCTTCGGAGAGCCCAGCGCGGGCACGTCGTCCTGCGTCAAGTGGCGAGAGAGAAAACGTGGCGTCGGTCACTGCTCGGCATAGGCCATTCCCCCGACGCTCGGGGGAGGGCTGGGACGATGGCTCACGACCACTCGCATCACTGTTCTCGCTGTCTTTGTACATTAATCCACACTAACGTCCGCAAGACGCCCAGGGGGTACGTAGGAAGCAGACGCGTTCGAGGTCAGTACACGACCGAGGCGTGACGACGAGACTGAAATATATTCTTTCCACCCTACGTCCCTCAGCTTGTCTAGCGCGTGATGTATCTGCCCTCCGCCAACGAGGGCTTCGGCCCCGCGGAGGTGGGCTTCCCCGGCTTCGGCGGGACTGAGGCTCAGCCGGTGGCGTCGGCCTCCGGCTTCGACCCCTTCGCCAGCGGTCCTCGTCCGCTCGGAGATGCCAGCAACCGCGGAGGAGCTCATCCTCCCAGCGGAGACCCCTCAAGGAAGGCGAGACCGGCGATGAATGACGAAGGACGCCGCGAAAGAGAGCGCAGCGAAAACGTCGCCTGGCTGCTCTCCGAACGCCAACTCGGAATTTTTCCCCGGAGGAATCTGACACAATAATCTTCGACATACCATGACGAAGATTATTGTGTCAGATTCTCTTGCGATGCTGATTTACAGGGTGTAAGCCCGTAAAGCGCTCGCCCGGTCCGTCGACGGCCTTGTCGCGCCCGGGCGACGCCGACGTATGCGGTGGTTCCAATTCTTGTCTGACAACCCTCGACAGTCTTGCCTACGTCCTCTCTCTCTCTCTCTCTCTCTCTCTCTCTCTCTCTCTCTCTCTCTCTCTCTCTCTCTCTCTCTCTCTCTCTCTCTCTCTCTTCACGCAGCTGACCTTCTCATCCAAGAGCGCAAAGTTATCGGACGGCGGCAGGCACTACCCTGCCGGCCCCAAGGCCTCCCGCCCCCCCCCTCCCTCCAGTGAGGCGGCCACGCCCGTCGTCGAGGGCGCCCCCGTCGCGACGCCGACCCCCGTGCGCGTTGGCGTGCATGCAGTTCGTGGCGCCTTCCCCCGAGGCACATGGCACCTGCTGTCGTGGCGGTCTCCCGGCGACACCCTGGCGGCCTTGGCGGCGTGTGCCGTTGGCCTGGGCGCTGTCGAGGTGGCCCGGAGGGGCCGCTTCGCCGGTCTCGGCCTGGTCGAGGCTGCCTGTCTGCTGGCCCTGGCACGCCTCGGTTGGGGCGGCCTCACGTCGGCCCTGGGTGCCGGGTCCGGCCACCTCGCCGATGGCACCCCCGCTGCCGAGGCGGCCGACACCTGGTGGGACGGCCCTGTCGACCGGCTGGCGTCGACGGTCAAGCGGGGCCTGCGGGCGTGGGAGTCGGTCGCGTCTGCCCGTCGGCCCGGCCCCGCCCTGGCCATTGCCCTTGGTCTATGGCTGGCTGCCGGCCTGTCGAGGCGACTTTCGGCTTCCGCTCTCGCCTGGATGGTTTTCGGCGTCGCGTTCGGCGCCGCCCCGGTGTGGGCCGCGGGCAAGACCAACCTTAAGCCCGCCCTTGCGGCCGCGCACGCTGCCGTCGGTGGGCCCCGGGGCGTAGTTGGCCGGCTCACCCGCGCCCAACGTGTCCTCATCGTGATTACTGTCGGCGCTGTCCTCTGGCTTCGGGCGGGGTGGCGCGGTCGCCTCTCGGCCCTCGCTGTATCCGTTCTGGCCGCGCGCTCCCTCCTCACGCGCGAGGAGGCAGAAACTGTGGCGCGTACGGCGGGGCCGGCGACGGTCCGGGCGGGGCGGGCGGCGCGGGAGGCTGCGGCCGCCGCACGGTGGGCGGGGGCGGAGGCTGGCCGGGTCATCCTGGCGTCGGCGACCAAGGCTGCGCGGCCCTACCTCCCGGCTGGTTCTCTGGCAGGGTGGGGCGGGGTCTGGGAGCAGCCCGTGCCCCAGGCTGCCCACCGGCACCCGGCCGCCGCCCACGAGGCCCACCTGCATGGTCACAGGCATGGTCCCCCGCGAGGGTTCGGGGGGGGTTTGAACGACAGATGGCGGTGATTGCGGTGAAGACACGAGCACACATCGAACTCGACCCTCTTCTCCCGCCCGAATCTGCTCTCACACCGCCACCTCGATATGGTGATCCGGGTCCAGTAGGGCCTCAACGCTCAGCTCACCCCTCCGCCACGCCGCCATCGACCGTTCGAGCAGGGCGACGTCGTCAGCATCGAAGGCAGGGTCAGGTGCGCGGGGAAGCCCGCCCAAGGCGGCGACGCCGTCAGCGTCGTGGCGGCACGAACACCACGCACCGAACGAGGCGCAGGCGCAGCGGGGGCAGGGCAGGTCAGCGGCGGCGTCGTCGGTGCCGCCGAGGCCCGCGACGAGAAGCGCCTCGCGAAGCAGCTCAGCCGCCTCCTGATCGGCAGGCAAGGGGGGCGCCGGACGCCGCGGGGCGACGGCATCGACGTCGCCCGCCACGGCCCCTGCAGCGTCGGCGGCTGCGGGGGGGGGGGTGGCGGCAACCGGACGGGCCGTCCGAACCGATCCGCCGGGGACAAAGGGGCGCGGAGCTACCGTCGATGCGGCGCGTGCTGAGACGCGAGCCAGGGACGATGTCGTCGGCCGCATGACTCCCCCTCCCCGCAGGGCGCGACGCGGAGACACGCTTCGGACTTCACAGATCGCCTCGGCGGCGGCGCGGCGAGGCAGCTTCGTGATCGACCGGGGCGCCACCATGGCCGGGGCGCCAAACGTCTCGGATTTCGGCATCGCAGCGAGCGTTGCTGACACGGCGGCGGCCGCAGCGGCCGCGGCGCCACCCCACTCGGCGCGCTGCAGAGCCGCGCCTTCGGCCCAAGCCTGGAACGCGTACGAGGCCAGGGTCCGGTTCCGCTGCCGGGCAGCGGCGATGGCGAGACGGGCATCAGCGCGGCGTGGCGCGGCCCGGTTGGAGTCGACGAGGCCCCACTCTGCCGCCAGAGCCGTTCCAACAGGATCCTCGAGGGGCTCGAGCGGAGTGCACCACCAGGCCCAAGCGCCGAGGGCGCGACCGAGGGCGGCACGGCGACCAAGTGCGTCGGCCTCATCAAGTCGGAGGCGGCGCTCGCGGCCCTCAGCCCTGAGGCCCTCGAGGGCCCGCCGGGCGATGCAGCGTGCGCGGGCCAGGCGCGCCGTTCCGGACGCCGTAAGGGGACGAGCATTCAGCGGGGCGTTTGCGAATGCAGCGCCCTCGTCCTCGAGATCCGAGGCGTCGAGAGCCGCCGCAGCGCGGCCGGCGGCGTACCCATCCGCCACGCCGTCTGTGCCTGCAACCCCCGGGAGAAGGAGCGTCCCAGTCCGGGGGCATCGGCCGTGGTGGTTGTCCGGCCACCACCACCGGTGCTCGACGAAGCCCGCCTCAGCGGGGGGGCACGACCGCGCGGGCAGCGACATAGCAGCCTCGGCAGGCGCCAGGGCGCCAGCAGCGCCGACGGCATCGACGACGGCCGGGAGTTGGCGGAGCCGCCAAAAGGCCACGCGGGCGGGGCGTGCCACGCGGGGTGGCCACACAATGTCGGACTCGACTGGACGCTCCAGGGGCTCGGATCCCGCGAGATGGCGTGCGCCGAGGGACCGGAGGAGGTCGGCCTCGGTGGGGGGGAGGGACGTAGCGGCACCGTCCGCCCGGCGGCGCTGCCATATCTCATCGTCATCAGCCCCCCCCTCCGAGTCGTCTGTCGAGCTCCAGTGACCCTCCCGCCCGGGCCAGGCGCGTTCGGGGTCAACAGGCGGGGCAGGTTCCAAAGGCTCGATGCTCTCGTCGTCGCCGCGCGACACTCCGATCCCATTGCCGCTGCACCGGACAGCGAGACAGCGCCGGGCCGGACGGAGCGCCCGGAGCGCCGCCCGCGCCTCAGCCAGCGCAGCCCAGGGCGCAGACACCAGCACGTAAGCCGCTGGGCGGAGCAGAGCGGCCGTCCTCCGCAGGACGTCTGCCTCAGCATCGAGGACAGCGGCCGAGCCAAAGGCTGCGGCGGCCGACCGCGAGAGGCGAGCTAGGGCGTCGGGGAGGCCGTGGCCACGGAGGTCAGCGGCAAGCCTCGTTGCAGCGGCAACGGCAGCGCCGACGCGCTCTGGGAGCAGGGCAGCCGCGGCCAGAGCGGCGGCGCGGGAGTCACGGAGGCGCGACAGGCCGGTTGAGGGGCCGGAGGACGGGGGGGCATCAGCGGGCGCGGAGCCGGCGGCGACCTCAGCAGCCTCCGCAGCCGTGCCTTGTAGCGAGGCCGTCCGGACGCGCTCGGCCTCGGCGCGGGCCGTCTCCCGCCCCGCTTGCTCCCTCAGGCCGGCGGCGACGGCCGCGGGACCGCCGGGGCCGCCCTCGATCGCAGCCGCAAGAGATGCGGCACCGGCAGTGAGCCGCGCCAGAACGCCCTCGTCGTCCGCCCCCTCCACCCCGCCGAGGCACCCGCTCGCGACGGCGGCTGCAGCAGCACCGGCGCCCGCAAGACGCCTCGCCGCATCGCGACGCTGGGCAGCCGCCCGCGAGGCGCGCGCTGCCCCGTCCGACGCAGCCCGGCCAGCCTCGGCCAGCGACCTGCCCAGAGTGGCCGCCTCGCGCCGGGCTTCGGCGTCGGCTGCCCCGGAACCAGCCCGGCGGCCACGGCGGTTGTCACGATTGGCCTCTGCCTCAGCAATCGCGAGCAGCCCCCCGGCCGCGGCGCAGAGGGCCCGCGCGAGGGTGCGCGCCCTATTAGCGGCGCGCAAGCACTCGCCAGTGCCGTCGACATCGTCTGAGGTCCGCGGGAATGCGTCGGCAGCGGCGTCGAGATACGAGGCCGCGTCAGTTGCCGCACGGGCGCCGTGCTCAGCAGCCCTGGCAAAGGTCAACGTTGGACCGAGGGACACAATGGGCAGCACCGCGCAGGTGTCGTCGTGTTCATCCGAGCCAGACGGGACACCCCCGGCCGAAACCGGTAGCGCAGCGGCCTCGACGCGTAAGAGACGGGCAGCACGGCGCAGGGCCGGGGCCAGGACGGCGGCTGCGGGCCAGGCGGGCCCGTCCCCGTCTGGGGCATCGATCGCACAGAGAGAGGCGGCATGGCGAATCAGTGACGCGCCCCGCCTAAGGGCGACCGAGCACCCGCAGACGACAGCTCCGGAGCCCACGTCGGCAACGCACCCACCGCCAGCATCTGGGGAGGCGACCGCAGCGGCCCAGTCCACAGCGGCAGAGAGAGCGACAGCGGCGGCCCCGCCCGCGCCGTCAGACGACGCCACTGCAGCGCCGTGCGCAAGCAGGGCAACGAGAGCCGAAGAGGACGAAGAGGGTATCTCTTCTTCAACCTCCGCGGCGGACGACGTCTGCCGACACAGTCTCCAGCCGCGAGCCTCCGTGGCAGGCCAAATAAAGTCCGGCGGGGCTCCAGCAGCAACCGACGCGGCGGCCGCGAGACGTGAGGACACGGCAGCAGCCAGCGCTGTGGCGCCCTCTTCTCCCGCGCGCTCGGCGAGGGGGCGGCCGGTGTGAGCGACGAGGGTACGAAAGGAAGTGGGGCGATGCAGCGCTAAGGCCGCGCTGCCTGTCCCCCCCCGGCCGGGCCGTGCCAGGGGGCCAACAACGGAGGCGTTCGGGCCGCCATCGGCCCATGACACCTCGGGTGCCGCGACGTCCCCTGCACGCGCCCCATCAACGAAGCGCGCCGCCACGGCGGTGCTCTGACGCGTCCGGAGCCGAGCGGCGGTGGTGGCACCGACCCATCGCTCGTCCTCAGAGTCGGCCTCAAAGCGGAGGAGGGGCGCGGCGCGTCGGAGCTGCGCCTCCCGAGCCCGCAGCGCTGCGCGCGCCGGGGCGAAACGCGCTATCCGCCTGGTCCGCGCAGACGCGATCAGATTCTCGAGGCGCGGAGGGGGGGAGGGTGGGTCGTTGTCTCCCCCCGTGGAGCCGATGGCGGCGAGCCGGTCAAGGCGCCAGCGGGCAACCCGTCGCGAAGCCCCCTCGCGCATAAGGGCAGCAAGGGCCACCGACATCAGAGAGCGTCGCCGGTGGGCGTCACACAGCGAGTTCGACAGGCGGGCCTGCGCGCGCTCGGCGACAAAGGCCCGCCAGTGGGCGAGGGCAGCGAGGGCAAGACCGCCGCGCGCACAGGCGGCAGCGGCGGCGGCGGCACGGCGCCGCTTTCCGCGTGCGCGGGCGGCCTCACGCCACGCCGCCAGGATTAGGGGCAGCTTCCGGTCCTGGTTCCATTCGGTCCTCCACTCAGAGGCCCGCCGCTTCAGCTCCGCGACCCATGTGTTTTCCAGCATCAACCCGGCCCAAGCCGCTCGCAGCAGCGCCCGGTCCTCACGCTGCCGGGCCACCGCAACGAGGGCAACACGGTCGCGTCGGAGCGCGACGGCGTCTGCGAAGGCCGATAGTGCCAGACGCAGACGCAGGGCACGCGCGAGGGCCTCGAGCTGCGCGACATGAAAAGCAGACCCGCGCCACGCTGATGCGGCGTCCCCGGCACCTCCGCCTCCCAAGGCCCCGCCCAACCCAGCACCGCCCCCACGCGGAGGGTGTGGCGCGTGCCGGCCAACGCCGCCAGCACCATCCCCGGCGCTGGGGTGCGGGAGGTGGGCGGCAACAGCAAAGGTGCGGGGGCCAGTAAGGGCCCACGGACTCGCGTTAGATCGGCCAGAAACGGGGCCAGGGGCGCCCCCGCGGGCGGGCACCCACGGCCGGCGGACTCCACCATGCTCGCGGCCGGCAGGTTCGCCGCCGGGCCCAGGGTTGCGTCCACCTGGCGCGGGGCCGGGTCCCTCCAGATCAGCAGCGCCGTGGGAGACAGGAACGGCAACGGGCGGTCCTGAGCGGGTGCCACGTCCGGCGCGGGCAGCCTCTGCGCAGCGTGCCCGTGGCGCCGCCACGGCCGCAGGATTGCCGAGCCGGTCGACTACGGGTGGGACCTCGGACATGTGCCCGTTGCCTGCGCGCTGGGCCGCCGCCGCGGTGATCTCGGCCTCAACCTCAGCGAGGCGCTGTCGGCGGGTCGTCTGGTCATGGCGGCGGCCCGCCGCCCGAAGCTGCGTCAGCGCCGCCGCCGCCGCCAGCCGTGCTGCGAGCGTGGGTCCTCCGTCCTCGGGGCGCCGGCTGAGCTCGCGGCGTGCGGAGATGCCGGCGCTCGTGCCGGAGTGATGGGCGGTGGACGCCTCGTTTTCCTCGTCGTGAATGCCGCCCGACCCCAACGAGACGGAGGCGGAGAAGGCCGACGAGAGGTCCCCCCGGGCTGCGGCGAGGGCACTTGCGAGAGAGGCCGGACCGCTGCTGCTCCTGCCAGCGTTGGAGGAGTGGGAGGCCTTCGTCTGGTCCGAAGCACCCTCCCCCCCCACGACAGAGGCCGGGGCGAGGAGAAGGGCCGTGACCGAAAGGGACGGCGGGTCGGCTGCCCTGACTCGGACCGGAACGCCCGGTGTCGACGCCACCACAGAGTCGGAGCCGTTTCCCGCCGCCGTGGAGGCAGAGGGAGGGAGTTCGAGCCCGAGGAGGGCCGCTGCCTCACGGGGGGCAGGAGGCCGAAGCCGGGGCGGTCCTAGGACCGGAACGACGGGGCCAGCGGGCGGAGGGGAGGTCGAGGCAAGCTGGGGGCCCCGCGACGGCGACCGGTACCGCCATCCTGCCGGGGGGGGGGGGGGGGAGGTCGAGCCCCCTGGCAGCTGCAGCAGTCGCGGGCGACGGCGGGGGAGATGGCCGAGGCGGTGGAGCCCGCGTCATCTGAAGGGGGGCGTCGTCTCTATCCACCAACAGCTCGCGCGTCGCGTCGGCCGTCCAGGGAAGTGGTTCGCCTCCGCCACTGTCCGCCGGCCGCTCAACGCTCGACACACCAGCCGACGACGGGGCGCCGGTCGGCTCGGAGACAGCCCCGGCAGCGGTGACAGGGCGGACGACCTCGGCGGGTGATGGCGACTCGGCAGAAAACATGGAAGGAGGAGTAGGAGCAGGAACGGCGGGGGCCGGAATTGTGGGGATCGAGGTGTGGGCGGGGGGTGGGTGGGTGCTTCTCCCCTCGAGGTATTCCGTGAAGGCGAGAAGGGCCGACCGGGGGGCGGGGGCGGGGGCGGGAACAGGGGGGGGCGCGGGAGCGACCCGTGCCGCAACGGGGACCGGAAGTGCCGCGGTAGGTCGAGGCTTGGGAGGGGTGACCGAGGATCGGGGGGGGCGCGAGAAGTGGCGCGGTCTCGGCGCGACGGGCGGCCGGGACGCTGCCGCTGAGCCAACGGCCCGGCACAAGGCGGCAGTGGGCGCAACGGGTGCGACTGGCTCGGGGTCGCGGGGCAGAGACATCGAAACGTCGTCAGGGGACGCCTCGTCGGGCGAGCTCTCGGGGACGGCCCGAGCGCGGTCGGCTACCTCGAGGAGGGGGGCGAGGGAAGCGGCCCCAGGCGCCATCGAGCGCACGGCAAGGGGCCCGGACGCGACGCGTGTGAGTCGCCGGGCAGGGTTCGCAGCGGCGGCAGCAGAAGATTCGCCGAGCCAGGAGGATTCCCCCGCCCTGGTAGACGCGCCGCCGACCCGCGACGCTGCCGACGCAAAGCCACCGGCCCATGACGTGGCTGACGCAAAACCACCAGCTGAAAGCGATGCCCCGTCCTCGGGCGAGCGCTGCTGTCCGTCGCCGTCCGTGCAGTTCCGCGGTGGGGGAAGAGAAGCAGAGAATGACATCTCAGGGGCGGGGGAGGCGTCGGTAGCCAGGACGCGCGCCGCCGCAGCCGCGCCTCCGCCGGGCGAGCCGGGCGGGGTCACGGCCACGGCGCCCTCGTACGCCGCCCGTGTTTCGCGAAGACGCGCCGCGAGTTCTCGAGCCTCGACCGTGCGCGTCGATGCTGAGAGGGACCGCAGCTGTTGGGGGGTGTGGTGGACATGGTCAACGGCGGGATCCATTGTTGCCGCGGTGTCGATATCACCAGTAGCCTCGGGGCGCTGCATGTAGGCCTTCGCCTTGGCCCCCAGGATGCGCTCGTTCCTCCTCCGTGAGGCCGACGTGTCAGGCACAGCATGTACGCTCGCGTGCCCCTCCTCGGCCCGCTGCCCCTGTGCCTCGGCAACTCGGCGCCGCCTGGCCTCAAGAGCGCGCGCTCCGCGGTCGAGCACGCCAGAAACCTCGTCCTCCTTGGAGAGCCGCGCCCGCGCCACGAGGCGGGGCCGCCCCGTATGGGTTTCATTGAAAGCCGCCTCGGCATCCTTGTCCCGCTGAGCAAGGCGCCGGGCCTGCGCGGCCTCGCGCCTCCCCTTGTCCTCGGCGACGCGCGCGAGGAAGTCACCGCGGGCAGCCGCCGCACGGGCCATGTCATCGTCGTTGATAGAGGGAGAAAATGGCATATCGCGTGCCCGTTCCTGTTCGACGCGGGCGACGACGGCGGCGCGGGTGTGGACGTGGTCGGGGGCCGAGAGGGAGAAGGGGTGGGCCTCGGTGGGGGGGTGCTTGCCAGCGGGGCCGCCGCCGGCGCCGCCACCTGCCTTAGCCGGCAGCGACCGCTGCGACGCCTCGTCCACCTCAGCCTCGACAGCCTCGAGTCGTTCATTCTCGATCTTGCGCTCATGCTCCGCAGCGCTCTCGGCCGCTTGCTCGCGCTCGGTGGCGCGCTCGGGTGGGGGGGGTCCCGGCTTGTCCCCGGCGCCGGGAGGGGGCACGGCCGGTGTAGGCATAAGCTCAGGCAGGTCGGCCACCTCGTCCCTACCCTGTACTGTGCCACTGGCACCGGCGTCGGCCGGCAGTGAAGAACTCTCGGACGGTGGCGGTCCGCCGGCGGCGCCCGTCGCCACCGCGGCAGGCGACGGCAACACCACCGGCCTCCGTGCCGCCATAGACGCCGCCGCCCCACGTGTGCCAGAGCGGAGGAGCCGACGAACCTCGGCCGTCGCCTCTGCCGGAGTTGGCTCACGCCTCGCCGTGGTCGTCCGGTGGTACCCCTTCTCCCGCGGCGCATCTCCATCGGGTGACCCGGGAGGGGACACGGCCGTGGTGGCGTCGTGTACCGCGGCGGGGTCCACATTCGTCGCCGCGGCGTCGGCGTCGGCGTCGGCCTCGACCGCGCCTTCGTCGGCCGGACGAGACGACGACGGTGTTCCCGAGCGCGGGCTGCGTGGGAGTGGCGCTCCTCGGAGCGGAAAATACGCCATGGTCAGGCCTGCGAAGGAACGAATGCCGCCGCCCTGGGTCTGCTCGGGTTCGTCTGCCACGTTCCAGGCGACGTCGCACCAAGCCCCCGCCCTCGCTCGCCTTCTCCACGAACGAGCGAGAGCCGGCGGCTGCAGCGGATGCGAGATGGCCACGACGGGGCTGCCTTCCCTTACTCTGAGGGCAAAGCGGGCGACGGAGCCCTTCGAAAGCCGACGGGGAAGGCCGACGAGTCGAGCTCCCACTACGAGCTCGCGCATGGAGCGCCCTTCGCCGGGTCCCCGGAGAATGGCGATGCGAAGCGCCGGTAGGTTAGCTCGTCGGCGAGCTCTCGTGAGGAACATAGATATATGTCAGTGCAGGCTCACGTCTGCCATACTGTCTGCTTCGATGTCAGCCGCCTCCCCACGCCGCTGCCGCCGTTTGCTCGTTTCCGCAGATGGCGACGGCGCGCACCACGGTTTCCCGTAGTTTGTGCGTGCGGTGGAGCTCGCCTTGCATCGGACCTCAGCGTCCGCGCCGAGGCCGTCGCCGAGGCCGCCACCGAGGCCGCCGAGCCCGCCGACGACCTCGCCGTCGACGCGTCACCTGCGGCGCTAGGGCAGCTGCTCCGCACGGCGGCTCGGTCGAGCGTTCCCTCGGGTCGCTTCTGGCCGGCGCTGCGGTTCGGGGGCCTAGAGGGCGCCACCGGCGCGGCGACGTCGGCCGAGGTGGCGCTGCGCCACGCGACCCTCGCCGCGGCCCTCGCTGGCGAGCGCGAGGGCCGAGCCCTGCCCGCCCGGCTTCGCGCCGCCGCCGCCGTCGTCGAGCCCGCGCACGTCCTCGCGGCCCTGTCTCGGCGCGCCTTTCTCGCCGAGCGTGGAGGGCAGGCGGCGGGAGCAGGAGCTGACGCCCTGGACCTCCTCGGTCAGTGGGCTGCACTGGGCCTTGAGGACCAGGCCCCGAGGGATCTCTCCCGTGCCCTCTGGCTGGCAGCCCGCTGCGTTGGCGGTCGCGCCCCGCCCGGTCCGGGGCGGGCTGCGGTGGCGGCCGTCGTGGCGCGTCTCGTGGCCGTCCCCGCCTCACGTCTGGCGGATGGCGACTGGGTCCATGCGGCATGGGCTGCCGCTATGCTCGTCCCCCCTGACGGGGCCGGTGCGACCGACGCCGGGATCGTGGTGGACAGAGCGCGGCCCCTTCTAACTCCGGGGTCCGCTAGGGCCGCCGCTCTTGTCAATGCTCCGCGAGGGAGCGCTGCCGCTGAAGGCGCTGCCACCGAGGGTGTCGTCGCCGCCGCCTACTGGGACGAGGCACTCTGCCGGCTCCGGGAGGCCATCGCTGCCCGCGACAGTGTCGAGGCGCCGAGGACTCCCCCGCCGTCGCCGTCCCTGTCTGAGGCTGTCGCGATGCTTGTGCTCGCCGGCCACCTCGTCGGGGGGGGGAGGAGGGGGAAAGAGGCAGGGGGGGTGCGCTTGTCGGCCGCCACTGGTGCCGCGGCCATTGTTGTCCGCCGTGCCCAGGCTACCATCTCAGACGCGATACCGGTCATCGCCGCTCTCTCTATCGACGACCGAGCCGCTATGCGGGCTGCGATGGAGGCGGCTGATACGGCTGCGGCCGACAACCTTGCGAGGGAGACGCAGTCGTCGCCGTCCTCCCTCGCGCGCGTTGCCGCCCACGTTGAGGCTGCCGCCACGTCGGGCACGGGGCCGATCGAGCTCGCAGCGGCGTCGCGTTCCCTCTCGGCTGCGCTGGTGTCTTCATCTGCCGAGGTAGAGGTGGCGGCGGCTCTGGTGGCTGTCGTCGGAGCGGCCCATGCCCTGGCAAAGGCCCCTGCCGCCAAAGCCAACATTACTGTCGCGTCCGCCGTTGCCAACGCCGTCGGTGGGGTGGCCATCTTGGAGGCTGCTAACCGGGGAGATGAGTCAAACCGTGATGCGCTCGCCACGACCGTCGCAAGGTCTGTTGACGCTGCGGCCTTTGCACTTGCCTGCGCGCTGTCGTCCGACGATTCCGTCGTGTCGGATGCCGCTGGCCTCGTCGGTGCGGTCCCAGCGATTGAGGCAGCGGCTGCCCTGGTCGCGGTGCCTCGCCGAGGCAACTCTGAGCAAGACTCTCCTCTCGCTCGACTAGCGGAGGCCGCGACGATGGCAGCGGCCCGGTCCGCACTGTCCCGGGGACACCTCGCGCCAGGGGTCCCAATCGACGTGGTGACGCGTTCAGACGCAGCACTGGCCCGGCTCGCTGGGGTGGCACTTCCTCACGCCGTGGCCCGCGCCCGGAAGCTGGTGCGGCTCGCCGCGGCAGAGGCAGTGCTGCTGCCTTCGGGCTTGTGGAATGTACCTCCTGGGCTCGCCGCCCCTGTCGACGGGGAAGACGACGATGGGCGCCTGGACCCCTGGTTGGTGGACAATCCCGGGGCGTTGTGCCCCCCTGTTCTGTGGCTCCTCGCCCCGACGTCTGCCGCTCCAGGCGCTGCCTCGCTCCGCACGCTACGCACCGAGGGCCGGGAGGCGCTCGCTGCGGCCATGACCCCGGGGGCCCGGGCCAAGGTCCTCGTGGGCATCCTGCGGCGGGCGACGCTGCTTGTCCGCGACGCGGCTTGGGCAGGGAAGGACGACCACGCGCCGCGGTGGCTACCCACCTGGGTCAATCTTCTCCTGGCAGATGAGGCGGGTTCATCTTTCGACGTGTCTCGGGCCGCGGCCGGTTTCTTCGCGGCGACGGCGTCGATCGACCGGCTGGATCCGACTCCGCTCGTTGCTGCGGCCAACAGAGGCATCGCCGCCCTCGCGACGTCGCCCTCGGCTGTTGCCCTTGGGAACCTCGCCGAGCTTGTCTCGCTCGCTGGCGTTTCCTTGACACCATCGGAGGCTGCGACTCTGGGCTCGGCCGAAAGTGTCCGGTGTCTGGCACCTTCCTTCGTCTCCTGCCGCTCACTCGCGCTGACTGTTTACCATCTGGCGCGGGCCGGACTCGTGGGCTCGAGTGCCGTGGACGCTGCCGTAGAGGCTGGCGGGCTCGACCAGGCCGCGGAGCATGACCCAACGGCTGCCTTTGCTCTGTGGCACGGGGCCTGCTGGGCGGCGGCCCGTGACGCGCTGCGGACAGGTGGGCCGTGGATGGGGCCGACTCCGAGCGCTCGCGCTGCTGTCGCTGCCCTCGCGGGGCTGCCGGCTGACGGTTTGCCGATGGCGCCGCATTTTTCCCAGTGGATGCGTCTCGAAACGGCCGAGGTCGGTCAGCCGAGGGCGACCGCGGACGCCGTAGCGACCATTGAGCGCGGGGCCGTTGTGGACGACCCGGAACACGGGGACAGCTCGGGCCACCACTCTCTAGGATGGGGCGCCGACGGCGGCGCTCCGGCCGTGCGCACCTCGGCGGCGCTGCGGGCGCTCCAGATCTTTGCCCCACGCGCTGACGGTGACGGGCGACTGACCCCGACGGAGCGCTGGCACGCGATGGTGTCGTGGCGGGTCCTTTGTGCCGCCGCGCAAGACGGTGGCGGCGGCGCAGAGCCGACGACCGTCGTCGGACTCGCCAAAGTTGTGCATCGATGCGCGGCGACGGCCGTCGCGATGGGCGAATCGGAACATGTTGCCGCCCTATTTGTTAAGCCCCTCGCGATGCTTGCACGCCGCTTTGATGAGATTAGTCCCCCAAAGGGTGTCTTGCGTCGGGAGGGTCTGGCCGCGCTCAAGGAGGCGCGAAGGTGTCTCGGACTGGAGCCTTGAACTCTTTCAACCATTTCTCAACAGCCACCTCGGTCATCCTGCCGGACAGCCCCCCGGAGCGCACGGACAATGCTGGTCGTCGTCACATCGGCAGGCGGAGGACCCTGGTGGGGCTGTAACCCAAATCGCAAATCCTGGGCGAATCTCCCCCGGCGGCGGCGACGACGTGACGGTGATGCGAATAAGATATGCGGCGCCAGCCATGGGAAGTGGGACCTCGCCTCGCTCGACCGTGTCGGCTCGGTTGGGCCGGCGTGACGAGCCAAAGTCCACACCGAGGTCGTCGAGGGCGCAATCGGCGGAGCCGTCCCACCCGCTCCGTGGAACTCCAGGCTGCACGATGGCGAGATCCAGATCGTTTACTAGCGCTCCGGGCGCCTGGTATCCCGACGGTGCGTCCGTCCAAGCGAGGGTGGCACGAAGAGGTAAGAAACCGTTTATGGTGTCGTCGGAGCCCCTGCCGCCAATGACGACGCACCAGGCTGCCGTCTCGCCCTCAGCTGGGCCTCCATCGTTGTCATCGACGTCGGCAGCGAAGACAAATGCTCCAAGCTCGGGAAGAGCGAGGGAAAGGTCGAGCGAGCCAAACCCCTGCCGGAATGAGGGTGCCGGCTCGATCTGAAGGGGGGTTGTTGGTGGTGGGGGGCTTGGGGTGGGGAGGATGGGGGCCGAGGATGCCGGCGGTTATGCGGAGGCGCTGCCCTTATCGCTCGCCGCGAGCCCAGTGCCGACGTCGAGGCCGTCTAGGGAGCGTGACGCGTGGACGAGGGCAGCGCGGATTAGCGCGCCACTGGGCTCGGCCGCACCAATCCCTTCGACAGCGCCGTGGAGGATGGCCTCGCGGAGGAGAAGCGCTGCGCCGCCGACGGCTGGCGCAGACATCGAGGTGCCCGAACGAAATCCGACCTCGCATGACGCTTTACCGTCTCTCCCACCGGCCTCGTTCCCAGCAACCCCGACGCCTGGCGCAACAAGCGTAGGTTGCACGCGTCCGAATTCTCCGGGCCCGTGGCTGGAGAAGGCAGCCACGGAGCTTCGAACGAGATCCTCCAGTCCGCCCCTCAGCTTCGTTGGTGCGGAGACAACGGCGAGGGGAACCCCGCCCGCGGCGACCTCGTCGGTGAAGACGGCGGGTCCGGCCGTCTCGACTGCATGGCGCGTGTCGGCCCCGCAGAGCGATTCCTCGCCTCCCTTCGCGACTGAGATGGCAACTGCTGCCGCCCGAGCCAGTGTCGCGGCGCCCGAGTAGGCGATCGAAGCGACTGGGATGACGACATTGTTGTCCTTTTTTCCGGAGGCCGCCCCGAGGTCGAGAAATGGGGTCGAGGATGGACCCGCCTGAAAGATAAGCAATCCCCAGGCGCCAGCAGCGGCGGCGGCGCGGGCCTTTGCACTGAACGAGCACCCACCGCGACGGGCCACCAGAATTGACCCCTGCACTTTGCGGCCATGGCTTCCAATGTCGTTAGAATTGCACCCGCTGACAGGCTCGGCAAAGACCACAGGCCGACGGATTTCGTCGGCGGGCCAACGGGCACCGAAGCGCGCCGGGACAGCGAGCACGCGCTCGTTCGTCGGCCACGCGAGGACAACGTCGAGCCTGCGGTTGATTGCGTTCGACGCTGCAAGGTCTGCCAGGGTGCTCGTCGGCAGGGGACCTGCGAGAGACCCGACCGATACTGCGTTCTTTGCGTTAGCAGGCGACATCAGGGAGGTTGACGCGCTGAGGGCGCGCGATTCGTCCTCGTCGAGCCCAGTGTTCCCAGACGCCCACACGGTCGTCACGCCACGGTTTCGTCGTAGCCAGCCGTCGAGCCGGGCCGACTCTTCCGAATATGGACCGGGCGGCCATGCGCCCCACGAGTTGGACGCGACCTTGCTCCCCACGGCAAGGGCCGGCCCGAAGAACTTGTCGAAGTCCAAAGTGAAAGAAAGGGTCCCGTCCGACCCCCCCACGTCCCCGAGATCCGTAAAGGCGAGCGATGCGTTCGGGGCGACTCCCAGTGGTGGTGCATCCTCTGCGTCGGCCTCGCTGCTGCCCACCGCAATGCTACAGACGAAGGTGCCGTGGTCGTCGGCGGTCGGGGTGGCGTCGGTGTAGCCGGGCGTGAGCGTTGGCAGCATCACAACCTTATCGTCCCTGCTCAATGAGCACGAGGAGAGGTCGATACCACTGTCGCCGATGAAGAGCGGCCCCAGGCCGTCGTGGTTGGACCCGAGCCACCCGCGGTTGTGCAGAGTGGCTTCGCCCACCCGATCCATTCTGCAGGGCCAGCGGGAGGGGTGATAGGGCGAGAGGGCGTCGGATGATTCGGTGTTTGGAGTTAAAAAGCTCATTTTGTGATCTCAACTGGAAGATTCGACTGATTTTGAGTGGGACGCCGTCAAGAGAGGCTCGCCCGTAGTGACCTGGGCACGCTGCGAGCTCTGGGCGTCAGTTGGAGGAGATGAGCAGGACCCCCGAGGAGAAAAGAAAAAATGAAAGTAGAAACTGTGGTCCAAACTCTCGTGGAGACGGCAAAGTGTCTCCGTGTAACGGTCTCGTCCGCCAAACTGCCGCCCTGGGAGAGCCTGAGCCTTTCGCCTACTGCCACCCATCGACCCCATCTCCCGCAAATTTTCCCACTATCCCCGGGCGTCTTCCATGGAGAAGATGAAGTACAACCCCCCCTCCCCCCAACTCGGCGACGCCGCGGGGGAAATCGGCAGCAGCGGTGGCGGTGACAATTTCGCCTCTGTTGACCTTGCTGCTGCGGCGTCCGACCTCGAATCACGGCTCCTACGCATCTGTGAGGAGCACCCCGCGTCCCTCGTCGGCCCCGCTCGACACGTGGTGGAGGAACTCAAAACCGCGACGCGCGCGGGCGTGACGATTCCCCGTCTCCCAGAGGCGCTGGGGCTAGTGCTAGCCTCTGCGGCAGCTGTGGGCCCTTCGGCGTCGGCCCCGCATGTCGGTGGGGCGGCTCTCCTCCTCCAGGCGGCCCTCGCCATGTCGTCTGACCTGGCCGTAGTCGCCGTGGGCACCGTCGCCGCCGCAGCTCGGGGTCCCGCGTGCGAGGTCGTGGCCCAGCGGGCCAGGGGCGGGTGCCCAGAGATGACAGACCTTCTAACTGCATGCTGGACAGCAGCCCCGGAGTGGTGCGCGGGAGGCGCCGACGCCAACGCCGACGCTGCGCCCCTCATGCACGCCGCCCTGACAGCGGTCGACGCTCCCGTCGCGGGAGCCGACCCGGCCCCGCGACTGCGCCTGGCTGAGGCGCTGACCGAGGCCGGCGCCCTGTTCTTCTTCACGGAACGGGCGTGGCGCGAGGACCGTGGCAGGGGCTACAGCGGTGCCCTTCCCGGCCTATCCTTTCTTGAATCGTGCCTCGATGCCGGGGGAGACTTCATGGACCGCGCAGCAGCTGTATTGGCCGCGGTCCTCGAGGCCGCAGCCGTAACCACCCCCGACCTGTTCGTGTACCTCGTCCGACGCCTCGAGGCGGGTTAGCTTACAACTTGGTGGCCTCTTAGAGAGCGAGCTGGGCCCGCGGTGCTTTATTCCCTGGCCCTTCCACTTCCAGCAACCACCACCCCACTTCGCCGCGCAGACGGCCTACGGCGCCATCAAGAGCGTATTTGGTTCCGACTGGCCACTGGCGGAGATCGACCGTGAAGCGGCGGCCGCCCTGGATGGGGCGGCCTTCATCGTGTCCAGGCCTGATCTCGTGGGCTGGCTTCTCTCCGGAGACGGCGGGATGACCCTCCCTGCCGTGGCTGGCGCCGCGGGCGCATCGCTCGGCTGCGGCGGCTGCTCTCTGCCATTCGGCGTCCTCCGGGCAGCGGCGAGCGGTGCCTCACCCGATATTGTCGCCTCCAGACTAGAGGCCGCCGCGGGAGGGAAGACTGAGGCAGCGGCGGCCTTACTTACAGTTGCCCTCGCGGAGGGTGAGCGTTTTGCAGAGGCTGCCGGGGTCCTTGGATGGCGCCTTGCTGGCGCCGCCCTCGACGCGACCATTGACGGTGACCCTCCCGGACGAGTCACCGCCACAGCCCTGGTCGAAGGCGTCATGGCGGCGGTGGTCCTAGCAACCCCATCACTTGTCAGGCCTCGGGCGAAACGCGCCGCACTCCGCGTCCTCGCAGCGGCAGCCGCCGGGGCCGACATGGCGGGGACCGCCGCGCTGGCACTTGCAGCACGCGTCATTGCGGCGGGATGGACTGGAGGAGAGGATCGGGAGCTCTTGGGCCCCGGTCCGATAGCCGACGCTCGCGCGGCCCTGACGAACCTGACGCACAAGAACGTCGCGGAGGCCTCCGAGATCGGGGCTGCAGTCCTGGCGCATGCTGACGACTCTGCCGAAGCGAACGCTCCTGCCCTCGCCCTCGCAGAGGAGCTCGAGGCCGCGGCCCTGGCGCTCCTCGCCGCCCGGGATAGCGACAACGAAACAACTGCTCTCGCCGCCCTGGCCGCTTCTCTTGCCACACGGCGGCGACAGTCCGACAGGGGTGGGGCGTCGTGGATGGGCTGCTCCAAGCTCGGCGACGAGGTCATCGCCGTCTCCATCGCTTCTGCCGCCTTTGCCGTCATTCTCGGTCCGGGTCCCCGCGAGCTGGGGGAGTGTGTCATCGCGCTGGCTAGTGGCGAGGAGGGGGGGGCGCAGGCTTGGCGGGACCTCTGCAGGGACTGGTCCGAAGTTGCGGCCGCAATTCCCCCTGGGGCTGGGCGAGCCCAGTGCCGATCGACCAGCCCCATCGTCGCATCGGTCGTGGCCCTCTGCGAGAGGGTCGTTCGCGCAGTCCTCGTGTGATGAGTGTGGTTTGTCAACGTCATCAACAGCAATCGTTCACGAACTGAACCCGCCGACCCGCCCTATCCGTCGTCGACCACCTTCCCCTCCGCCCTAGCCGTTGCTGCCGCCGCTGCCCGAACAACTTCGGCCACCCGCAAGGACACGCTCTTAAGAATGACAGGGTCGTCCGGGGGGGCACAAGGCGTCGCCTCAAGCTCGACCGAATACGTGGCATCGATGTCGCCGATGTCGTGTTCCGACGTGGCGAGGGCGTCAGCCGTCCCAAAGCCGTCTTCACGCAATGTCGCCCCTCCCGCAGTCGTGGGCGAGCCCAGCAGGACCATACCTTGGCTCGGTTCTCCACGCAGCGGCGGTGGCGACCCGCCCACCGCGTCAAAATCATCGTGGTCGTCGTCATTTGGCGTGGGTTGCTCGTCACTGGGCTCGACTCTCTTTGCAGTCGGGAGCCGAACTGTGCCGAGTAGAACGGCGTGGTCGTCGGAGCCGTCTGAAACTCGGCCGTCGGACGAAGGCGGACTGGCCGGCTGCTCTGCGCCGCCCTCACGGCCCAGAGATCCGAGCCGACGGACGTCCTCGTCGGCATCGTGGCTGGCATCGTCCTGTGCCCCAGCAACTTCGCGGAGCACAGCATCAAGGCCATCGATATCTGTCCGGAGCCGCACAATGTCTCTCTCCAGGTCCGCCGTCGCCGTTACGGGCTGGTCGGCATTAGCCCAGGACTCGGCGCCCACGGCCAGGCCAGTCCTCCCTCTCCTCGCCGCGGTGGTCGCGGAGGGGGCGCCGTCACTCCCTTTATCAAGGGGCGAGGGACCACGGCGTCCCCCAACCGGGGTCTCGTCCCATGTCGTCAGGGCAGCGGTCGGTCCACCCGAACCCCCTCGCGCATTCCGGCTACGCGCCGAGAGGGTACGCAGGGCCGCCAAGCGGGCTGCTGACGCGCCCATCCCCGAGCTGCCAGTCACGGCGACATCGGGAGCCTGCAGAGCCCCACCGCCGCCCACAACAAAGTGGGAGACCGATGGCAGGGAGGCCTCGACGACTGGCGCCCCCCCTGGTCGCCGCGGAGCGGTCTTAGCGCCAATCTCCGGAGACTCGGTCTCGGCCGGGGCGGGCGGCGGGGGGAACCCATGGGACGGTCGCAGCAGTGTGGCGCCCAGCCTGCCGACGCGGGTGGCGAGGCCGCCAGCGATCCCACACAGCCTGCCAATGTCGTCATCGTCATCATTCAACCCGCCCTCGTCGACCTCGGCAACGTGTCGCACTGCGCCCGGCGTCCCGTGAGAAGTTGACGGCGTCGCGCCTTGCGGAGAGAAGAAGTCTCGAAATTCCGGTACACTCGGCGGGGCGGCCGCAACAGGCGACGGCGAGGCCGCGACGGGCGTCCGCGCAGCGGTGCCTCGGGACCATCGGCGGGTCTGGTGTGCCGTCGAGGACGAGGGCGCAGGCGATAGCCCCGCAATGGCCCCACGGTTCGCGGCCGAGGCAGCCATGGCCGCTCGCACCTCGCTGCCCCGACGGTCGGCGTCTGCGATTTTGCGCGCCGCAAGGCGCTCGCGGGTCGACATGGCGCGTCCCAGCTGCGGGTGCGCAGCATGCGGTCTGGCCGTTTCCGGTCGCCCCCCCGGCGGCCGCGCCAGAGTCGCGACTGCGCGCGAGCCGCGCGCTGTCCCCCCCGCGGGTGCGGCTGTCGTCGGCCTGCCGCGCGAGTCAGCGAGGGTCCGGAAGGCCCCGCCCCGCGCTCGAAACTCGGCGACATGTGCCTGTATAAAGGGCCTGGCTAGGACCTCGCGGAGCGACGGGCGGCGCGCCGGGTCGCGCTCAAGGAGCTCGGATGCGAGCCCACGGAGCTCGGGGCTGTATCGGCGGGCGTCGAGTGGGTCAACAGTGCCCTTGCTGATCTGGAAGACGAGGCCAAGGAGCGACTCGCTCTGGAAGGCATGGCGGAGTGAGCACAGCTCGTACAAGACGCATCCGAGGCTCCACACGTCCGACTGAAAGGAATAGGGCAAATTCATGCAGATCTCGGGAGCGAGGTAGTAGGGTGTCCCGGCCACAGTGCGCGCGGCGAGGTCCTCTGCCGATGTGAGGGCGCGCGACACGCCAAAGTCGCCGAGCTTGACGATGAAGTCGCGCGTGCCGCGGGCAAGAAATATGTTTTGCGTCTTGAGGTCGCGATGCAGCACGCTGCGGCTGTGAACGTGATCTAGTGCCATGGCCAGCTGCACAAAAAGGTCAATGACAGCACGTTCGGAGAGGTAGGCGGGCGCGGGGGTCGCCTCGCGCCTCGCCCTTATCTCTTCGTGCAAGTCGCCGCCCGTACACAGCTCCGTGACGATGCACAGGGCGTCGGAACCCTCGGCGGTTGACGGGAACGCGTCCCGAAAGCGCACCACATTGGGGTGGTTGAGGTCGGCCAGGAGCTTGGCCTCGCGCCATGCTGCCTCCAGGTCCGTCTTGCCCAGCCGCACACGCTTTTGGCACAGCGTTTCCCCGGTCACGCGGTCGACCACGACGCTTACGCTGCCAAACTGCGGAGGTCACGGTTGGGGGGTTTGAGGACGGGGCAGCGTAAGTGCAATGTTGGCGGGGCCGACGACTGAGGCGAGGGCGTCGGCATGGTGACGCCGACCGAGAGCCAGAGACGCTCGCCTGACCACAGCCTATCTGCTTCATTTCCATGTAGCGGTCATCACCGCGGGGCTGACGAGCATGGCAGGTGCCCGTAGCCGACGTGGCTGGCGTCGACGCGGGCTCGACGCGCCTGCGCCGGCCGCCGTCTCTCGGATGGGACAGGGGCAGGGATGCCGCTGCACCCCGCGGATCGTCGGCACCAATGCCGACGTTGTCACCTCTGTGGTGTTCGTGGCAATTCGCGCTGCAGAAGATCTCACATGACACCAGGTCGATGGGCGTGTTTTTTTCTCGCCCCATCCCCAGAGAGACCAGCGCTCTGAGGACCGACATTTGGATGCAAAGTTTCCCGCCATATCCTCAGTAACGCTCGAGTTGGCTCCTGTCGCCCTCCTGACCCCTCGCCGCACTGTACGTCCGGGTCGCCTCGCTCTTGTCGTGCGTTGCCCGAGACAGGGATGTACTGGATGGGCGAGTTTGAAGACACAAACTGATACTGGTGGGGGCGACGGGTTCGCATCCAAGACGATGGCGGCGCCCGTCCGCAGGGAAGCGCAAGAGGGAGCCCCTGTGCTACGTGTGTGAGCTCGAGGGGGGCGAGATATGCAGTGAGTGTGGCCACTCGCTGAAGTGCGCGCCCATGGCACGCCTGAGCGATCACCATCCGTTAATCCGCGTTGCTCCTGGCGTCGCGGCGGGATACAATCCAGCCATAATGACTACCCCCGACCTCCCCGCGGGCCTCGGAGGGGGCCGCGGAGGCGTCGCGGCGGGATACAATCCAGCCATAATGACTACCCCCGACCTCCCCGCGGGCCTCGGAGGGGGCCGCGGAGGCGTCGGCGCTGGCCTCGTCACTGCGCCAGGTGGCAGGGGGGACCTCCCCGGCTGGCTCCTTGTCGGCGACTACATCCATGCCTCAGACAAGACCCTCCTGATGCGCGCCGGGTGCTCCGCTGTCGTCAACACCGTACCGCCGATGGCCAACCATGACCGTCGGGCATTTCGGCACTTCGACTTGAGGTCGGTAACCTGGGCGTCCTTCGCCGGCGCCCAATTCGAGGGGGGCGCAGACTCGGGCGGCTTGCCCCCCTATGAGCGCCTCTGGAAGTGGGCCGGCCTCGAGGCGGCGCCGCCCCCGCGTCCCGAGGCGGATGCCGTCGTCGCGGCGGCCTTGAACGCTGCGCCGCACTCCCCACACCACCTCGGGCTGGTCGCCCACCGTGCCCGCAGCCCGTGGGCCCCACCGACGTGGGCTCCCGCGAGCGCAGGCCTGCCTCCCCGCTCACCGCCACTCGACGCTCTCGCAGCAGGTCTTGCTGTCGATGCCGTGGCCGGTGGTGGCCTCGCCTGGCTCTGCCAAGCAGTGGACGCACGCGGCGACGGCCCTGGACCGCATGACGGGAGTGGCCCCGACCCCCCACCCTGCGGCCCCCTCCTCGGAGGCGCCGGGCCCTCAGGCCGCGGACCGGGCAACGCGCCATCGTCCCGTAGAGGCGTGCAGCTGCCCTCGCCTGACCATGGCCCCTGGACTCACCTCGCGGTTCCTGGCCCGGGCGGCATGATCGAGAACGATCCGTGGATTCTCTCTGACGAGAGAATCCACGGATCAGAGAAGATGGACCAGGCCAAGCCCAATGCCCTCTGGTGGCCGGGAAATGACGCTCAACGTGGGGAGGCGCGCGGAAGACAGGCCGCTGTTGCACACCTCGCTCTCGCCGCGTGCCACGTCGAGTCGGCAAGGAGGACGGGGTCGTCTGTGCTCGTCCACGACGCCGCACCCCCGGGGAGAGGAAGCCGCCTGCGGTCCCCAGTTGTTGCTGCGGCCTGGCAGATACTCTTTGGCCTCCCCCACGAGGGCGGCCTCTCCTCCTCGGGGCCAGGCGAGGGCATTACGGGCCCAGCATCCCCCTTCCCGACCCCGCCAAGCTCCGCCGTAGACCCTGCAGTCGCCGCATCCATGGACGATCTCGACCTTGCCCGTCGCCGCGCGACTGAGGACGCGACTCCGGACGTCCGCCTCTCTGCGCCCGAGGCCAAGGCCGCGGCGGACGCAGTCGCCTGTGCCGACACCGCCCTCGCGGCGGCTATTCGCGCGGTCGCCTGGCAGAGGGGCCTCGAGGCGCCTGCCGAGCTTGCCGACGTTTCGGTCGGGACGGGAGGCGGGAGCGCGCTTTTCTGCCCCGGCACGGGGGCAGGCGGAGCGCGACCCCACTCGGTCGGCTCTGGACCTCGCTTCTCTCTCGCCCGTGGATCCCGGGGCACTCTACGCGCGCTTGCCTGCGCTGCGGTGCGGGGTGGGTGGGATGCCCGTGCATTGTGATATGTTTTTGTTTTATACGCTCTCTTACGTTCTCTTACTTACGATTCGAATGGAGTGGCCGGCCCCACTCCATTCGAATCGTACCAACGACTGGCGTCCCGCCGCTCCAGCGTGCGCCAGGGCAGCGGCAGCCGCACCCGGAGGTCTCCGCTTCCCCCCGGCGCGGGGATCATCCAGTCGGTCCACCCCAGCGCCCACTCTAACTCCCCCAAAGGGCCCCAAAGTAGCCCCCCCAGCATCGGCACGGGGTCGGCCGCAACCCACGCGGCATGCTTCCGCCGTCGCGCTGCCACTTCGTCGGATGTCAGGCTCCGGCGGCGAAAGGGCGGCCAGATCGAGCAGAGGGCCCGCCCCTCGACGAGGCCTTCGGGCACGGCACCGTACTCGGACCTCGAGTCCCGGGATCGGCGCGGGTTGTCGCCTTCGAGCCACACGGTGCCGGGCCGACATGGACCGCGCGGCTCCGCCGTCGGCGAGAAATTGGCCGGCAGGGTGGGGGGGTCGCGCGGCGGCGGGAACCCAGAGTCGGCGCGGGCGACCCGACGGTCCTCCTGCGCCTCGCCCCCGCGGTACGCCACACGCTTCAGCACGTACTGCGGAGGAGACGACGTCAAGCGAGGATTTCGCGCCATCACGACGTCCCCGGCGCGCCAAAGGCGGGCGCGTGAGGTCTCGGGCGACGGGCCAAGGGCGGCAAGAAGCCGCAGGGGGACGGGGTGGATGGGGGTGGCGGCGTCGGCGGGGAGGGCAACGGCCAGGAGCGCCGAGCGCACCAGGTCGACCGTTCTGTGCCACACTACCCACGACGACAACTGCGAGAGGAGAAAGGGAGGGGTCGAGCGGGTCGCCCGCGGCCGCATGGAAGGCCAGCGCCGGCCGCCCGCCTCGTCCGGCCGCGACCACGATGACACCTTTCGGCTCGCCCGTTCGACGAGCACGATTTCCCCATCCCGAACCGTCGGATGCATTGAGGGGCCCTCAACCACGATAGGTTTTGCCGTCACCTCGGCGACAGCGGCAGCAGCGTAGAAAAAGGCGAGGCCGCGGAGAAGCCTGAGGCCACGTGGACGACAACGGAGGGCGCCGGCTGTGGTGGAGGCGGCCATCTGGGGCGAGAGCGGCCGAGCGGGAGGGGAAGGCGGGCTCAGCCCATCCCCCCTCCGACTGTTCGCGAGGGGGGCGCGCAAGAGAGGGAAACCACACGGTCTGTTTGCAGCGAGTCAGCGACATGCGAGACACTGGGCAGACTTCGAAGAAGGTGCAATGCACCCAGTACGCGGGCCGCTGGCAACAGCCACCGCGCCCCCTCGTCACAGGAAATCGTCGATCGCCAGTCCGCACAGCCGCGCCGAGCGGTTCCAGAGCGCACGGCAGGCGGCATCGCGAGCCTGTGGGGTCGGGCCGAGCCCCCGAGGTACACGCGTCGTCACGATGCGCGAGGCGGCCCTCCCCTTCGAGGCGCGGCGCAGGGGCCAGTCAAGGAAGGCGGCGAACATTATCGACACCAGCGTCCCGATCCGATTGAATTCCACGCGGGGCGACCCCCATCGGACGCCGAGGAGAGAGAGGAGTGGGGGGGCGACGCACACGAAACGAGAGGAGAAGAGGCCCCGCGAGACGAAGCGTGTCTCGGTGGGGTCGAGTCTTCCGTCTAACCCCTGGAGCGTGTTCAAAGATAACGAACTGGGCGCGTCGTCGCTCTCGACCAGGTCGGCAGGGGGGACGAGGGTCATGAGGGGCGGGCCGAGGCCATCCGCGTCATGCCAATGCTGGGCCCACGCCCCAGGCGGTCCCCAAGGCCGGCAGCATGACTCCACGATGACGGCGCACCCGTCCTCGGCCGGAGCGCACACGCAGTTCATAATTGCAGTGCTGATGTCTGCGTGGAGACGGGAGCACGGAGGTAGCGGTATCGGGGGGCTGGGGCAGGAACGGCCCCCAGAAGCTGCTGTGCGTGGCCCTGCCCACTGCCCGACTCGCTGTGGTTCCTCCAGAGGGGGCTTGCGACGCAGCCTGGGTCGACCGCAACAACCGCCACGCCGAGAGGCGAGAGACGGCGGTGGAGCTCCCAGGCGTTGGCAGCGTTGGCGAGCTTGGTCTCTGCGTAGCCCCCATCCTTTGGCAGGCCTGACGTGAGCATGCTATCATAGTCGTCAACGGCGTGACGCTCGAGGTCGGAGGTACGCGCCGTCGACGATGACACGAAGACAACGCGCACCGCTCCAGGGGGCGGCGGCGAGGAGTCCGATCCGGGCGCACCGCTCCCCTTGCCGCGGGCAGACGCGACGAGGGCGGGCGCAAGGAGTCGTGACAGAAGATAGTGACCTGGGGTGTGGGAAGACGACGATGAGGCGTTGATGGTGTATGGTCAGAGTGATCTGGGGTGTTAGGGCTCACCTTCCCTACCTTTCTCTCCTATCTGCCTGCCGCCAGGCTCGCCAAGGTAGTTGATCGCGACCTGCTGGCCGACCGCGCGACCGCCCTCGACGAGGCGGGCGGCGCGGGCAGCGTCGTCGACGTGCTCGTCGTCGTCAAGAAAGTCGACAACGCCAGGCGGGAGTGGGCCGACGCCGGCGTTGAGCACGAGGAGGTGAAGTGGGCGCGATACCCACCCAGCGGCGAAAGCGCGGATGGAGGCGGCGGAGCGAAGGTCGATCTGCTGAGCCTCGACCAGTCCAGCTCCCGGCACGCCTGTAAGGTCCTCGCGGATCGACTCGGCGGCACGCTCGCCGAGGTCCTGGGTAAAGCAGGCGAGGACTACGGAGCAACCCTCGGCGGCGAGCTGGAGTGGAGGTGGGGTTGGGGGAGGGGGTGGAAGGTGCAGTGTGAGCGTATTTAGCAGTGTATTTAGCAGTGTGAGTGTAAGCGTATTTAGCAGTGTATTTAGCAGTGTAAGTGTATTTAGCAGAGTATTTAGCAGTGTGAGTGCATTTAGCAGTGGCACTGGCACTGGAACACAGGCGATCCACCTGCCTGGCGCGCAGTGGCGAAGCCGAGCCCGGAGTTGGCGCCAGTCACCAAGGCCTGGGAGCCTCTCAGCTCGAGAGCTCCGGGCCGCGTCGGGTGTTGTGGGCGCAGCCCGAGGGGGGGTGGGGGTGGTGCGGTAACGATTTTCATCGGAATGGGCTGACGCGACGTGTACTCCAGCTATGCTGCGGGGTTTGCTTGAGCACGCGGGAGCTCGAGCGGTAAAAAATGGAGCGTAGCGAAGGCAAGAAAGAGTACGCAGCTTATATCGCACGACGCGTCCGGGGAGTCGGCGAACGCGTTGACGATCCGCAAAGCTGGCCGTCAAATGGGACGTTCGAGTTTTCTCTTGTTGCTGGCCGCCTTCGGGGCAAGCGCGCTCCACAGGGCTCCAGCGGACATCAAGAACCCCGTAGCGTCGGCTTGCCGTTTTGGAGGCGTTCCCCGCGGCATCCCGAGGGCGCGGGGCGGTGTCCAACACAGCCGAGGCCCCGACCGTCGCCACTGCCGTTGCGGCCGACTGGGACGCCATCGAAAGAAGCCTGGCCCTGGTCCCCGAGTCTTTCCGAAGGCGAGAGACAAGTCGCAGGGAGGAAAATGCTCGGCAGTTCGGCCCGTGACGGATCACCGCCACGACCCCATCACCGTTTCTCTTTTCTCCCCCGTGCTCACAGCGAGACCTTCGATGCCCTGGACCAGACTGTGACGCTGCTTTCGACTTTTGACCCCGAGTCGGCATTGCGGTCAGTCGCTACGCACCGGCGCCGCGTCGCGGAGCTGTGCCGGGTGGCGTCGTCGGCCCTGGCATCCGACGCCGTAAGGCGAGAGGAGGACGCCGGACGTCGCGCCCTCTGCCTCCTGGAGGACGCGGATAGCCAGCTTGCTGCCCTCCGCCGAGGCGTGGGCAAGGCCCACGCCTCTGTGGGCGCGCGGGACGACGGGCTGCGAACGGCGTGGCTCGAGGCCGAGGCGGCGTCCGCCGCCCTCGATGGTGTCCGTGCCGCCCGCCGTGCTGCCGGGGGCGGGGCTGCCGGTGAGAGTGCCGCGACAGCCGCCCTGAATGAGCTCCGTGCCTTGCGCCGCGCTGGGGTCCCACCGCCCGCCATGGGTGCCCTCTCCCGCATTCTCGTGCCACTTGCCTCGGCCGCGGCCGAGGTCGCAGCTGCCCGCGCCGCCCTCGGCCTTGCGAGGGAAGGTGCTGGCCGGACGCCAACCGAAACGGCTAACGCTCCGGCGCCATGCGATGTTACCCGGGTGCTCTCGGTCACTAACGAGCGAGGTGGGGCTGGTGGGCGAGAAGAACTATGCGGTCTTGGCGCCCTCGCACCGGCACGGGCGGCCCTGCCCGCTGGCATGCGGGCTGTCGAGGCGGCCCTTCGAGAGGTGGCGACCGAGTGGCTTGCTGATCCGACGACGGCTGTTGGGGCAGCCGACATTGTGGATGCGGCCGGTGCCCTCGGACCTGCCCATAGGGTTTGCGTGTGGGTCGCCCTTGACGCCCCACGAGCTGCTGCCCTTGCGGCCCGGCGGGCGCTCGCGGCCAACGCACCACCTTGGGCCAGCGGGTCAGCAGGCACAGCTGGCACCAGTCTGGTCCCAACAATATCCTCGGAAGCCTGGCTGCTGGCCGGACTCCCTGACTGCAATGACAGTGAGCCAGGCTTTCCCCGCGCCGTCGCCGAGGCTGTTGGTCGCATCTTGCCTGCTCTAGCATCGACTGCAACGAAGGCTGTCAGACTCTGCCGAGCCTGCCCTGGAGGAGTGGTTCCTGCCGATGCTGCGATCAATGCGCTGTCAATCTGGGGAGGTGGCAGTAGTGCCGAGACCAACAGCTCGTTGACTGTCACCAGTGGACCAGCCTGTGCCGCCCTCAGGGCAGTCGGTGAAGTCGCTGGCAGGATCGCTGAGCTCCTTCTGACGCCAGCCACGTGCTCGTCTGACGGCAAAGGCGGTGGCATCAAGCCAAGTAGTGAGCCGTCGACCGCTGGCCATCCGCAGGCCGTCCCAAGCCCTGGTTGGACAACGACATGGCTTGGTGGGGGTGCGGTGGCTGTGAATGCAGCGGCTGAGGCTAGAGCTGAGGCTGATGCCACCCTTGCCTCGGTGCTCCCTCCCCTGTTGCAAACTCCAGACGATGCTGGACCTGAGGCGCCAGTGAACCTGTTTGCTGAGCACGTGGGCTGGACCCGGGGTCCATCACGGCGTGACGGCCTCTCCGGTCTTCCGGCTTCGCCTGGTCTGAACGCGAAAACGTTGACTATTAGCCCCCTTCCCAGCCATGGCTTTGCATCGGCCGCTCTTCTCAGTGCAGCCCGTGATGTTGGTAATGAGGTTGTACTTGCCATCCTTGGCTGGCTTGACCACACTGCCGCGGGGATTGATACCAACTCTGGCGCAGGGGCCGGGACGCTCCTCTGGATGGCGCACGGCCCTGCTCTGCTTCCACTTCTCGCGAACCCACTCCGCGAACTGTCTACCATTCTTCGCTCGGCTGCCATTGGCCTTGATGTAACCCTGACATCTCAGCCGGCTGCAGCGCTGGACGCTGTCCTTGCCGAGGCTGAGCATGGCTATGGTCGCTGGCTTGCCGGTAGGATGCCAGGCCGCAGTTCCTGCAGCGAAGGTCCTAGACCCCTTCGCGATGGAGGTACCAGGTGTTGCGCCCACGCTGTACCCGAGCCGGAGAAATGGGCATGGGTTGGCGTTGTTGGTGAGCAGTCCTCCTCATCAGCTACACGTCTGCTGGATGCCACTGCTCGAGCCGTTGAGATCATGGCAAGTGGGGCTGTGTTGAACAAGGAGGTAGCTCTCATGGACGCCTGTCCACCAAGAGCTGCTGCGGTCGCTAAAGAGCTTGGAACCACAGCCCGCAGCGCTCTTCGCGGAGCGTCTGAGGCAGCCGGCAAGGCTGTCAAAATCCTTCAGTCATCGGTGGCCTCTGCAGTTTGGGCTGCTCTTCTCGCTGGCGCCGACGGCAATTTACCCTACTCTGACGGTCTGGAGGCATCATCGTCCAGCTTGCTTGGGAGCCCGGCCCCGGTCATTGGCCATGTGGTAATGCCCGCCGGTCGCACGGCAGCAGCCGCACTCGCTGCCTGTATGGCCATGGCAAAGAGCGAGGAACAGGTCAGCGTGGCGATGTATGCTGAGGCCACGGATGCTGTCCTTGCTCTTCGAGCGTCGCTGCATTCACCTGTTGTCTCAAGCGGTGGACGTGGAGGTGGTGCGGGGGTTTATCTTCCGACTCGGGCAGCACGCGCTGTTGTTCACCTCGCGGCTGAGTTTGAGAAGGCTGCGGCCACGCTTGCTGGTGCCCTCGGGCCGCCAAGGGCGTTGGCTGCGTGCCAGGCTCTGGGCCGGATTTGTGCGGACCCCATGAGCCCATCTACACCAGCTGAGACTTCGGATGCCAACGCAGGTGCTGCCATGGCAGCAGCGGCAGATGCGGCTACGCGGGATGCCCGGATCACCCTGCGCAACCTGGCGTCGCGTCTCCGGCTGTGCCTCTGTGCTGCAGTGACGTCTGAAGCTGCGGCGGTCGGTGCCCTTGTGGCCGCTCAAGTGACGGCGGGTGGGGGCACTGCTCTTGTGGAGCAGCCCTCTCCATCGACCCGTGCTCTCTGGAGTCTTCTCGCCCGCCTTGGCGTCCTGGGTGTGATTGCGGAGGAGTTTTGTGGGTCAGCCCATGGCGGCGGCCGCTGCATTACTGCGCTGGCCCCGCACGCAGTGGCGCGCGCCACACTCGATGCCGTCGCATCACGTGCAGGGGCTCCCAGGGCAGGTGTAACAGCTGCCGCAGCAGAACTCTCTGCGTTTGCTGAGGGGCTTGCCGATCCCGCAGGACCCGGAGCGGGGTCTCGCCTTGGCGCAGCAGACTCTGCTCCCGTGAGGGCGGCGGCTTTGCTGTTCGCATCCCTGCTCCGGCCACCCTACTCGGTTGCGGGTGCCGTTACAGGTGATCCCAACGTCAATTCGGCTTCGTCCACAGGCACTGATGGGCCAAAGGGAGATGGCCAGCGGGCTCTCGACTACAGCTCGCGCGCTCTTTCGCCGTACCACGCGTCGCTGGCGCTCTCCCTTCGTGTCCCAGGTCGTCCTCTGGCGGTGGACTCAGACTGGCGCGCCGCAGCGCCCTTTATCGGTGGCGGAGCCATCGGCCCCGCTCGGAGTCGCGTTCCTCGTTCGTCCGGAGGGTAGAGGACGATGGCAGGTTGGTTCAAATCTGCTCCATTGCCATTGGAGCTAGCCCTACCCCGTCCGGCGAAGCAGGTGGACGCCAGAGTCCGTCCAGACCGGCCTCGACAGCTCACCGACGTTGAGGGCGAAGGCGGCCTCCTCGAACGCAGGCTGCATTTGCCCGCGGCCAAACCACCCGAGGTCGCCTCCTTTGCGCGCCGAGCTGCAGTCAGACCGGCTCGTGGCGAGCTGTTCCAGGGTGGACTCACCCAGGGCAATCTTCTCCCGCAGGCCCTTGATCTCCCTCTCCGCCTCCTCGCGGCTCAGCGAGATGCCATCAGGAGACCTCCACGACTTGGGGTTCCGGCTGCCCGACCACTTGCAGAGAAGGTGGGACACGCGGACCTGCCCGGCAGCGCGCTGGTCATCCATCTCCTTCCTGCGACGCTTGCGCTCACGGTCCGCGGCCTCGTCTGGTTCTGGGGTGGCCTCGCGAGAGGGGGCAGGGAACGCGAGGGCGGCGGGGGGCGGGGGAGGGGGGCCCGGCGGGGGGGCGGGCGGGCCAACGGTGGCGGGGGGGGGCTGGAAGACCCCGGGGAGAGGCGCCGGTAGGGCGGGTCCGGCCGGGAAACCGGTGCCAGGAACCCAGGCACCGGGGGGGGGGGGGGGGGGGGCGGCCCCGCGGGGGGGGACGGG
>Ga0181573_10000325_pt1 | contig 50138 bp, 24 predicted proteins | sample 101ome_25_FD_148643 | JGI IMG/M metagenome (GOLD analysis project Ga0181573, IMG submission 148643) | Coastal salt marsh microbial communities from the Groves Creek Marsh, Skidaway Island, Georgia - 101409BT metaG (spades assembly) | ecosystem: Environmental > Aquatic > Marine > Intertidal zone...
GCCGGATACTCTCGTTCGGCTCCTCGGAACTTCCGTTCCCCTCCGTGCGTTTTCTCGGAGCACATCCATCATGAGCGGCGGACCGACTCGCGTCGCGTCGCGGGCGCTCGCGCGCGCCCTCTCGCGGCCGCTGCACACGTCCGGCACCAAAGACAAGGCCGCGCACGCGCTCAACCTTGCGCCCGCCGCCGCACGGGCGCTTCCACCGGCCGCCTCGTCCGCGAGCGCGCTTCCCTTCTTCGCGAGGTTCATCGGCGCGATGCTCGACGCGGCGCTGACCCCAGCGCAGAGAGCCGCGATGCTCGCCGACCGGAACGCGAACGACGACGGCCGAGGATTCGCCGCCGCGGGCGTCGCGAAAGGAGACCCCGACGCGCTCGCCGCCGTCGCCGCCGCCCGCCGCGAGCGCGACGTCGCGCTCGATCGCGTCGCGGACCTCGAGTCCACCACCGCGTCGCTCCGCGCGTCCGTCACGAAGCTCGAGGGCAAGACGTGGAGCGACTCGGATCAGATGCGAGTTCTACGAGACCAGCTGTGGCGGGCTAACCAGGACGCCGCGGACGCCCGCGTCGCGCTCAACGCCGTCCGCGAGGACCTGAAGCACGCGACACGCAGGGAGGCGGACCTCGCCGTGCGCGTCGTCGCCGCGAAGGACGAAGCCGTCGCCGAAGTCTCGGCGCGAGCGCAAACCGAGTTTGACCAGTTGAGAATGTCCATGGAGGAGAAGCACACGTCGCTGCTCGCGTCCGTGGAGTGCAAGGTGGCCAAGCTGGAGGCGACCGAGGCCAAGGCGCGGGGGCTCGAGGCTGCGCTCGCGGCGGCGGAGACGAAGCTCGCGGAGACGAGTGCCGAGAAGCCGGTCGCGATGAGCCACGAGCTGTACGGGACGCTGCTGCGAGATTTCGGGTACAAGAAGATCTACGCCATGGCCGCCGCGAACCTCGTGTCGAAGGATAAGGTGGGCATCTACGACCAGCAGAGGGCGTTCAGGGCGGAGCGCGCGCAGGTCATCGCGAGGGAGAAGGCCAAGGAGGCCGTCTTCTCCCTCCCCGGCGTCGTCACCCTCGCGGAGGGTACCGCGGCGGTGAGGGGTAAAAAGACAAAGAAGAAGAGTTCGCTCCTCTTCGGCGCGAGCGCAAACACCGGCGCGCACATACTCGACGGCCAACACAGGGTCGGCGCGTTGGAGATTCTCCTGAGCCAGGGCGTCATCGCCCCCGATCACACCGTCTTGGTCGAGGTCTTCGAGAACGTCGACGACGCGAGGGCGTCTGAGATTTTCACCGAGATCAACGCCGCGCAGCCCGTTCGATTCGTCGACATGCCAGGCGTTGCGCCGCCGGATGTGAAGTGGATGCTCGAGGGCGCCGCGCAGCGGATCAAGGAACTGTACCCGGCGATGTTCAGCGCATCCGAGCGATGCAAGATCCCCAACGTCAACCTCGACGTCCTTCGCGAGGAGCTCTTCTCCGCGGAGGTGGTGAACCGTTTCGGCATCGCCGACGAGGATGCGTTCGTGACGTGGCTCGAGGGTGAAAACGCCAAACTGGCGCAAAGAACGGAGAAGGAGTGGCTCGAGGCGAGACCCAAGCGCGGCAGGGGCAGCACGGGCAGCGAGGAGACGTACCTGAAGGCGCTCGCGAAGGCTAAGGAGCACGGGTTCTACCTCGGGATGGATTTCTCCTGGCTCGACGTCACCGACGCGTGAGAGCGTTAACGAGTTCGAGTTTCAGTCGAGAGGCGCGAAGAGTCGCGCGAAAAATGGGGACGGGGGTTAACTGTACGACGTTAGACGAACGCACACGAGCTGCGTCATTTCAATTCCAAACATCACGCGCACGATCGCGAACCACCTCGAGTCTTTCGTGAACCCCATAAACCGGGCATCACGCGAGCGCTCTCCGCTCCGTCGCCGGTCACGACATGGCGCCAACCGGGACCTCGCCGAGCATGACCTCGTTGGGATCGACGGGCTGGACGATCTCCGGCGCGCTGATCCTGAAAGAGTTACGGATGCGCTTGAGCGAGTTGCCCGCCAGCCGCCAGTTCTCCGGGTACGCGTCCAGCGAGAGGACGTAGAGGTCCCCGTCGACGACCGTGGCGGACATGAGGTAGATGTGCTGCGGGTACAGGCATCCCACGGCGGATGGGCACTCTCTCGGCGGCGGCGACGCGACCATCTCCCAGTCGTAGTAGACCCTGTCGCCGTCGGTCTTGTCGACGCGCTTGTAGCTGCCGAGCATGTCCGCGCGCCTGTAGGAGTCGTCGTACTTGTCGAGGCCGAGCGCCTTGGCGACGGGCACGTTCTCGGGCTTTCCGAGGTCCGCGATGGACGGCTTCGCGAACCCTTTGGTGACGAACACCCTCGCCTCCACCGCCACCTTGCCGTTCACCGGGTCCACGATCTCGCCCCACCGCGCCATCGCCGGGAATCCGCTCTCGCCCGTGACGTCCTGGACGACGGGTGCGACGGTCCACAGGTTGGAGACCTCGAAGGACGCGGCTTTGACGCCGTCGACGCCGAACGCGCCGTCAAACGCCGCGCGTCTCGGGTAGGACACCTCGCCGGAGTTCTTGGAGAGGACGTCCTTCATGGAGGCCTCGATGGCGGCCTGCGCGGCCTCCTCGTCGAGATCGTCGTCGTCATCCGCCGCCGCGAATGCGAGTGGGGTGCCCACCGCGAACTGCGTGAAGAGCGCGGCGATCGCGAGGACGTCGCGGCGGCTCCTGCCGACGTCATCATCGGCCGACGGTTGGATCGAATGATTCGGACGATGCACCTTCGCGACGATCGATGGGGTACGCGTGGACGTGGACGCGCGGGAGGATGACGCCAGGCGCGCGTCGCGGATGCATCTCGTGTCAATGCGCGCGACGGGGCGCCGCGCGGCCGCTGCTAGGGACGCAGACATCGTGCGCGGACGTGTGCCTCGACGATATCCCGCCGCGAGATCGAGATATGTAGTGCTCCGGATCGCAGATGCTTTTTCGCACGAAAAGCGGATCATCGGCGATTTCTCTCACGGGTTTCCATGTGACTATGACTCCATATGCAGCAATTTATTTCAAACCGCAAATGGATGTTGCGACACGGGCAAATCGGTGTGGGCCATCCCCCCGCTCACCGCGAGCCGGCACCCGCCTTTTCCCGCAGCGAGCGGTTACACGACACTTTGACGCGCGCGGAGACGACGGTCTCGCGTCGACCTCAGCGAACGAGGTAACCGCGTCGCACGCGCGATGCGGCGCACGCGCGCTCGCATCGCGGGAGAACCGCACCGGGCGGTCGCTCGCAACCCCGTCGGGGTCCTCCTCCTCGCGCTGGCGATGCTCACCGGATGCGCATCCGCGGCTGATCTGGCGCCCGCGGCCTCGGACGAGCCGCGCGTCGCGGGGCCGTCGCGCGGCGGGTTCAAGGAGGCGCTCGCGGCGAGCGCGCGCCCGAGCACGATCGTCCAGACGGCGGCGTCGACGATTCCGTCCGTGACCGACCGCGCGGGGCTTCCTCCGCCTGCGTCGCGCGCGGTCACCGCGCGCGAGCGGTTACCCAGTGAGCACTCGCGCGAGTTTCTGGCGTGGGCCCGGCGCTACGATAAGCTCCCGGAGTACTGCCCGGACGGCGCGGTTCCGTGCGCGGAGTCCCTCAGGCGCGAGGCGGTGTGGAGGATAAACGCGCGGCACATCGAGGAGCACAACAGGCGCTCGGGTGCGTCCCGATCCCCCACCCGCGAGACTCCCTCCCGCAAATCCAAAACCAAATCCAAAAACCAAAACCACGGCAAAAACCAAAGCAAAAGCCGAACCTCATCGATCATCGCTCCCTCCCCGCCCATGAATGAACAGGCTCGCTCATGAAGAAAGGCCTGACGCGGTTCGCGGACATGACCTCCGAGGAGTTCACCACGAACGCGGCGACGTACAAGACCCCGCTGCTCTCAACCGTGAGTTCAAAGGCGGCGACTCGCGCCGAGCTCCCGCTCGACGTGCGACGGGGCGAACGAGCCGCTTCGTCGGCGAAGGAGCGCTACCTCGCGTCTCACGCGGCGGACGGAACTTTGCCCCTGTCGCTGAAGCTCGCGACGGACGCGGCGGCGGCGGCGGGGGAGCGCCTGCCGTCTGAGAGGAATACAAAACACGAGGATGACGGCGAGCCCGCGGGTCCCGATGGGATATTCGGCAACGTCTTCCCGGCGTTGGGGTCGTCGAGGACGATCCCATCGGCGGCGAGACGCGGGAAGAGGTCCGAACGGACGCGAAAGACGTCGAGAGGCGTCGACGACGCGGCGTCTTCCGCGCGCTCCCGCGTGGGGTCCGCGTCGTCCGGGACGTCCGGCGAAGGCGCCGGTCCCCTCGGGACGAATCTGCCGACGCATTTCGACTGGTCCGACGTCGTGGATTTCGGCGACATCGTGCACCAGGGTAAGTGCGCGGGGTGCTGGGCGTACTCGACCGCCGCCGTGATCGAGGCGGCGCGCCTGATCGACGCGCGCGCCACCGCCACGCGCTCGGGCGACGCCGACGCCGCATCGCGGTTGACGACCGAGCGCCTGAGCCCCCACGCGCTCATCGACTGCGACGACCTCGACCGGGGATGCGCCACCGGGAACATGGCCTCGGCGTACTCGTGGATCCAGACGTCCGCCGTGGGCATTCCCACGATGGCCGCCTACCCGCGCCGAGGCCGGGACGGCGTCTGCGACGAGTCCGCGTTGGGCGCCATCCGCGACGAGGACGTCGTTCGCACCGAGGGGTACTGCGACTTGCCCTCGCTCGGCGATTCCACCGAGGCGCAGACGCTGTTGGCGCTCGCGCAGCAACCCGTCGCGGTGGGCGTCAACGTCCACGCGCTGCAGTTTTACGAGTCGGGGGTGGTGGACGTTCACGACTGCCCGCCCGCGTCGGACGATCCGCTCCGGGCGATCAACCACGCGGCGGTGTTGACGGGATGGGGCAAAGACGAGGCCACCGGTAAGTGGTACTGGATCCTTCGGAACACGTACGGGGAGCACTGGGGCGAGGGTGGGTACGCTCGACTTGCGTTTGGCGTTTTACCCGGGACCAACTTCGGGACGTGCGCTCTGTACACCGAGGGTAACTACCCCGTGCTCGGCAATCTCCAGTGCACGGACGGCGCCGTGCGCAAGGAGGCTGTGAAGCACGGGAAACACGTCTGGCTCTACCCGGGGGGGTACAACATGGGTCCGAGGGACGCGAAGTGGTCGCCGCCGAGTTGGGAGGAGATGAGGACGATGCTGGCGAGCGGGGGTTGGCCGGCGGGAAGCGAGGACGGGGTCGCGGCGGTCGCGGTGCTCGGGGTGGTGTGCGTGGTCATCGTCGCCGCGCTCGTCGCCGCCAGGCACGGGCATCGCGGCGCCAGGGCGGGCGACGGCGGCGGCGGCGGCGGGGGTGGGAAGGAGGTCGAGGGATTGCTGTCGGCGGCTGACGGCGGCGGCGCTTACGGCGCCGCCGCTTCGCCGTGACGCGTCGCTCGAACGCGGCTTTAATCGAATTAATGCGACTCTAGCGATGTTTCCGAACGAGAGGCGTCGATGCTTCGTCGGAGCGCCTGAACTCGTCGTTTCTGAACCCTCCTGGCGTCGCCAGCCGGTGCGCTCGCTCGATTGACGAATGAATCGAGTTCTCCTCGGTCAGAGTTTCCGAGACCGTCGTCAGCCGAGAATCGGGGCGCCGGTGTCGGCGTAGCGGTTCTTACTTGGCGACAAAGGACATGTTGGAGGGCGCGAGGGTGGCGGGCAGCTGGCCGCTCATCTGCTCCATGGAGTAGATGCCGCGCGCCTTGAGCTCGCGGCCCATGCGCGCGAGCACGCAGCACTGGCAGCACACCGCGCAGCATCGGTCGCCGAGGCAGTCGCTCTCGGTGATACCAAACTTCGCCTTGAGGGCGGTCTGGTTCGGGCCGATGCAGCAGCAGCCGGCGATGAGGCCATAGTCCAGGCCACCGAGGCAGGAGTAAAGGCAGCACGAGGGGCTGCACCACTCTGTGTCGCGGTGATCGCGTGGGGTTGGCAGGTGAGCGAGGGCGCGCGTGGTGGCGAAAGTGGACGGGGCGCGGGTTGTATGACGAATCGGGAACATTGCGCAATTACTCACCGCCCTGGTTGATGATCTTGTTCTGCTGGCCGAGCATGAAGGAGGGGACCACCATGGCGGTACAGCATGTCTCCATGTCTGAGCAGCAGCCGCAGAGGCCGGTGCTCCACTTATCGGACATTTTGGCAGATGTTTGGTCGGCGGGTCCTGTGCACAGGAAGAGTGTTCAACAAGCTCCTCGAGTAGTGTTATTATTCCTCAAGTCACACGTGAGTTGCCAAAAAAGTCAACAGGTTAAACCTGCCGCGCGAAGGGTCGCCGATCTCTGCGACACGTCATCAGTGGGGGTTTTTGATTTGTACGAAGGTATGACTATCGTCTCATGAGCCACATCGCCAAAAGCCAAATGGAAAATAATGCCATCGACGCGTGATCGTTTGCTCAGGCACGGAATTTGACGCATTTACGGTTTCCCCGGGTGCGGCGTCGCGCGCCGCCGCACCAGCAACACCTCCCCCCCGCCCTCGCCCTCCTCACCCGCGCGTGTTCCCGTTCCCCCAACCTCGTCATCACCGCTTATACCGACGTCCCGCCACCGCCGCGCGAACCTGACGCAGACGACGACGACGAACAAGGCGGCCACGAGCAGCGCCGCGATGACGACGGCGAAGAAGGCGGAGTCGGGACGCCAATTTTTCGTCGCCGTCGTCGTCGTCGTTGACGTCGTCGTATTTGTCGCCGTTGGTGGTATCGTCGTCGTTGTCGTTGTAGGAGGAGGAGGAGGCGGAGGAGGAGGAATAAGAGGAATGAGAGGTGATGGCGGTGGTTGCGGTCGCGGCGGTGGCGCGGCGGAGGGGGTGGACCGCGTGAAGACCTCCGGTCGACTTTCTCGCGCGTCGCCGTCGAGCCACGACAGAAACGACGCCACGTCGGAAGCCATGTCGTAATCCACGTCGGAAGCCACGTCGGACGCCGCCACGTCGGACGCCGCCGCCGCGCCGGACGATTGAGCGACGAGGGAGGTACGGCGGTCGCCTCGAGCCGCCGAGAGGAGCCGCGACGCCGACGCGGACGCGGCGGTCATCACCGCCGACGACGCGACGCACGATTCGTCCGACGTGTCATCCGATGTGGCGTCCGACGTGGCGTCCGACGTGGCGTCTATCGCAGCGCAGAGTCGGTGGAGCGCAGTCGCGAGCGTTCGATCCTCCGCGGCGACCGCCCCCGGTGGCGGGAACGTCAAAGGAACGCCGTTTAACCCCGCGCCGTCCGACTCTTCGTCCCGGTCAAACGGCCCCTCCTCTCCCGCCACGTCGGATGCCACGTCGGATGCCGCGTCGAACACGTCCAGCGCGCACGCGCACTCCTCGGCGTGGTAGGCCCGCGTCGCGGCGCAGCACCCGCGAAGGCGCGCGTCGTCGACGACGGCGACGACGAGAGAGTCGCCGCTGGAGCCGGAGCCGGGAAAGGGAAAGGGAACCTTCCCGGCGCACGCCGCGACTGTCGCCGGGAGCGTGGTATCGAAGCACCTCGCGGCGCGCGCGAGCCACGCCCGCGCCAGCGCGTCGACGTCCTCGCCGGTGACGACGGCGACGCCGCGGACGTCGAGCGGCGGCGGCGGGAGGAACGGGGACGGGTTCGTCGAAGCCGCCGGCTTCGCCCCCCCGAGCGTGCGCGTCGTCGTCCGCGTGAGGGTCACCGCCGCGAGGCGAACGGCGGGGTGTCGCGGCGGCGGGAGCGATGCCTCGACGCGCAGGACGTCGGCGCGCGCGGCCCCGTCGGCGGTTTCGTCGACGACGCGCGTCGCCGTGCAGTCCGGCGCGCTCGGTCGCCAGCGGTTCGTCGGGTCGAGGACCAGCTCGCACAGCACCGCCGTCCGCTCGCCGTCCCCGACGCCTCCGGCTTCACGCGCGCCAGCCTCCTCGACCGCGATCGCGACGGTCAGCGACGTCGCGAGGACATCCGCGATATCCGCGTCGGCGCGCGCGACGACGAGGTCCGCGACCAAGGCGGCGGCGTCGGCGGCGTCGACGGGGTCGACGGCGAAGGTCCGACTCGTGGTCGCGGTCGTTCGCGTCGCCGGGGGCGGCGGCGACGGCGACCCGACGCCGTCGCGCTCGCGCTCGCCGCTCGCGAGCAGGACGCGCGCGGGCGGGTAGGTGGAGGACTCGGAGCGCGATACTCTCGCGCGGCGGCGCATGGTCGGCCGCGGCGGCGCCCTCGGTCTCTGGGGCGGTCGAACCCCGTCGTCAGTCGCGGAGGAACCCTCACAGCCACCGGGCGGAGGAACATTCATCGGTGCATTCACCGTCACATTTGTCGCTGGTCACAGCTGCGCAGCTGGGCAGTCGCTCGCGTTCGATTGCGGAAGATCCAGGAAGATGAGGCGAAATCTCGAAAAGTGACGTGGCAGTGCCGAAAAGGAAAAGTTTGTAGACTGGAAAACACACAAACGAAAGCCGCGTCAGCTTCAATCGGCGCTGGGAAGAGCGCTTTTCGCTTCGACGGTTCCAGCACAGCATCGTCGTCGCCCCCCGGACACGCGACGCCGACGCCCGTATCGACCGAAACATCGACACCCAAAGCGCACGCACCGCTGAACATGTTCGCGGCGGTGGAGAGAGGCACCGCTAGGACCCCGTGGGAGTTCTCGATCCCCCGCTCGAGCCTGGAGAACGAGGGATGCACCGGTGCGCGAAAGACGAACCATCTCCCGCGATAAAATCGGCAGTTTCCCGCGACCCGAGCGACGCCCGGTCGAGCGACTCTCGGTGCCTTCGTCCCGAGGGTTTCGCGCGGTTACCATCGGTCGTCGCTCGAAAATCACGTTCCGCGCGTCAAACCCCGAGAACGACGGCCGGTGCCCGCCACGCGCGCGCGTTTTCGGCTCGCCAACTCAGCACGCGAGATTAAAAAAGGGCGTGCGTGCGGAAATCCCGATTTCCAGCCTCGTCAGCCAACCGACGGACGTCCATCGCTCACGTCTCGACCCACGTTTCCCTCACAGAGGAGCACTTAAGGCGCCACCTGGACCACATGGTCACCGCGTTCGAGCGATCCACCCGGGTCCGCATCCCCAAGAACGACGCCAAGACCTACCACGACTTCGTGACCCGCGATCCCGCGTTCGAGGCGAGCGACAAATCGCTCGCCGTGGTTGTCCATCGCAAGGGCCAGACCGAGGACGCCATGGACGTGGACGAGAACGCGCACGCCATCCTCGCCGCGTGGGAGGGATTCCCCGCGGTGTCCTACGCCGACGACGAGCGCGTCTCCGTCGCCATGCACGGCCACATCTCCAACGCACCCGAGATTCGAGAGCTCTACGGGTTACCCCCCGCGGAGCCCGCCACCGTGGGAGTGGACCCCACCACGCCGGACAACTCCCACGGCCCTCGGCGCTCGCGGCGCATCTCCGGTAACAAGGCCACCATGGACGCCGCCGCGAACGACACGAACAACAACAACGTCCCGCAGATCGAGGGCGCCAGGCTCGTGCTCGAGCTGTACCAGCGCAGGTTCGAGGACAAAGACGGCGATCCGAGCGATCAGCCCGTGACGGCGCTCACCGCCTGCGAGGGCTCGTTCTCGTTCGTGCTCGTGGACAAGGACAGGGACGCGATACTCATCGCGAGGTCCTCGGAGAGCGACACGCACCCGCTGTTCTGGGGCACCGCGCCGGGGAATCCCGACGGCGAGGACTGGGACGGGTCGATGCTCATCGCGCACACGATCGAGTCGATCGACGAGCTGTGCGGCGGCGCCGCGGTGGCGTTCCCGCTCGGCGCGTTCTACTACGTCGACGCGAGCATGGACTACGGCGTGATTCAGAGGATGGTGACGTCCGCGCCTAGGCGGAAGGTGAAGCCGCTTCACAGGGTGAACTCATCCGGGCAGGTTTGCGGGCTGGGCTTTTACACCGAGAGCGGGCAGAACCTGGCGAGCCTCCACTCCAAATTCATCGCCTGACGACGCCGCGCGCGATGAACGGAGGCGATGAACGCCGCGAGGACTAAAACGCGCGACCGAGGTGTCGCGCGAACGAGCGCTTCGACGATTCCAAACGTCCAACGCGCCCCCGTTGTAAAAGAAGCGTCGCCGGTACCCCACCGCGGCCGAGACGTGTAAAAGTTACCAACCCTAAGATATAAACCCCGCACTCGGCTACACCGCGTCCAGCCCGAACACCCGAGCCCCGAGCGCGGACACCTCCCCCGACGTCCCGGCGCGCGCCAACTCGACCTCGATCCGCGCCGCGCGCCTCTTAAGCCTCGCCGCGCCCGCGCCAAATCGCAAAAATCCTTTGACGAACTGCGCCATCCGCGGTCGATCGCTCGCGTTCGGCGCGCTCCCGTGCGCCACGCGCTGGTCCCAGATCAAGTAGCTCCCCTCCCTCATCGGCACCCTCGTTTTCAGTCGGTGCACGCCGTCGTTGGCGCCAAACTTGAACGAACCCGCGCCGGCGCCGCGCCACACCAGCCGGTTCTTATCCCAGTCCTCGTGATTCTCCGCGTAACGCGTCGGGTCCCCCAGCGCGTCCCGCCACCGTGCGAACGCCGCGTGAAAGCCCGGCACCAGCACCGTGCCCCCATCCTCCGCGCGGTTGTCCATCAGCGCCACCACGCCCTGGCAGTGCGGGCCCGTGGCGGACGAAACCGCGTTGGTCTCGCGGCTAAAGTCGCGCAAGGCGTCGAACGTCAGGTCCTCCGTCGGTAAGACGTCCCGGGGTGCGGCGAAGTTCCACGGGTGCAGGTCGAGGTGAACGTTCGGACGCGTCCGCCACTCGGGCTTGTCCCGAAGACAAAACGCGTCGTCGATCGCGCCGTTCGGGGATCGATCCCGGGACGCGCCCGTCGCGATTCCGGCGGCTTTACCGTCGTCGTCACCGGCCGAGTCGCCGTCTACTTGTGCGTCGCCGTCTACGTCGCGCCGCGTTCGAACGTTCACCGTCGGCCTGTACACGCACCACCTGTCCTGGCTCACGATCACCTCGCGCAGCGCCTCCTCCCGCAGCGGCGCCGCCTCCCCGGCGCGGCGGTGCGCCGCCGTCGGAGACGGATCGCCGGCGGCGACGTCGTCTTCTCGGGTTAAAACCTTCGCCAGGCACGCGATCACTCTCGGGTTCTGTCGGTTGCGCACGCACTGCGCGGTGAACACCGACGGCTCCGGGGCGAGCCCGTACGTGTCCCTGTTGTCCATCAGGTCCCACGTGGTGACGTCGTGCCTGGAGAGGGCTCTGGACGCGCCTGGCGCCGGAGGGAACTGGACGCGTTCGAGGTAATCCCAAATCTCGGCTCGCGTCGCGGCGCACTCCTCGCGCGTGAGAACGTCGCGGTAGACGACGAAGCCGTACCTGCGGAAGAACGCCAACGCCGCGGCGTCATCTTCGCGGGCGGCGGCGTCGTCTTCGCGGGCGGTCGTCGACGACGACGTCGACGACGACGAGAAGGACACTCGCGGCGGCGGGAAGGACACCACGAATCCGTCCGCATCTATCGGCGGAAGGTCCCTGGCGGGATACTCCGCCACCGCCGCGGCGTCGCGCGCCGCCTCCATCCTCTCGACCTCGCGCGGATCGAGGCCCTCCTTCGCGGCCTCGATGGCGGCGCGGCGCTTCTTCCGGCGCGACGCGGTGCCGCTCGGCACCCACGTCGCGCGCTTGAGCTGCGCGAGCTTCATCGCCGCGGACTTGACCCGCGCGGGGGACGCCCCCGCGGACTTGAGGGACCTCACGACGTCGAGCTGCGCGTCGTAGTCGTCGGCGTCAGGGATTGAGTCCGCCGCGGCCGACGGCGCCGCGGGCGCGGCGGCGAGCGGCGGCGGCGTCGCCATCGAGACTCGCGGCCGGCCCAGTGTCCGTCGTCGCCACCGACATTTGTTTACTTGTAGAAGTCCTGTCGAACGTCGACACCCCCGTCATCACTCTGTCGCCCGTCACCATGGCTGACGACACGAGCGCGGCGGGCGGGTCGGTGCTCGTCGCCGAGGTGCTCCGCCAACGCGCGGTGCGCGAGCGAGCGCGTTGGGAGGAGTTCAACCGCCGCGCGCGGGAGGAGGCGGGCGCGGAGCTCGCTGGGCTGGGAGCTCGCTGGGCTCGCTGGGCGCCCGCTCGCGGTGGCAACAATGGCAATGGCGGGGCGCGGAACGACGAGGTCGACGAGACGCCGACGGCGGCGACGGGCGCGGCGTCCTCCTCGCGCCGCGGCGCCGACGCCGCGCGAACAGAACCGACGGACGGCGACGAATGCGACGACGACGAGGCCATGTGCCGCATCTGCTTCGGCGGCGAGGAGGACGACGCGAAGGGTGCGGATCGACTCTTCGCCCCGTGCCAGTGTCGCGGGTCCCAGGGGCTCGTCCACGTCCGATGCCTGAACCAGTGGCGCGCGCGGTCGCGGAACAACGCGTCGTACTTCGAGTGCAACACGTGCCACTACAGGTACCACCTGGAGCGCGCCGCGTGGGCGGGGCGCCTGGAGGACCCGACGCTCCTCGCGAGCGTGTCGATCATCCTCGCGTCGCTCGCGGCGGTCTCCGTGGGCGTCGTCGTCCGGCTGGCGGCGACCCGGGCGCTCGTTCCCCTCTTCGCGCGCCTCGCCGCGCTCGCCAAACGCGCGGGCGTCCCTCCCGGCGCGGCGTTAGACGCCCTGACGAACCTGGGCAACCCGCGTCCGAGCCACGGCTGGCGCGATTCCGTCCGCGCCGCGTACGAAGCGTGCACAGCTGGCGCTACATGCGATTCGCGCGCGAAAGCGAATCTTCGCTCGTCGCTGAGGGAGGCGCACGGGGTGGTCACGCGCGCGATCGCGCTCGTCGACGCGTCGCCGATGCACCTGGAGTTTGCCTTCTACCGCGTCGTGGAGTGGCTGCCGCCGTGGTGGTGCGTCGGCGCGCTCGACGGATGGAACGATCACTTTCGAGCGAAAATAACCGTCGACGAGCTCGTCGGTTCTTGGCCCGGTTCTTCGTCGGATGCGCCGGGCGGCTCGTGGCGCGGTCGGTGGTGGTGGTGGTGGTGGTGGTGGTCGCCGCGTCACTGCGCCGGTGACGTCGCGGACGCGTTGGACACCGTCGTGGCGGGGCTCGTGGTGCTGGGTTTTACCGCGTTCGGGTGGAACCTCGGGCGTCGGCTGAGGGGAAACTTCCGGTTCAATCTCGAGCACCTGCTGCTGCCGCTGGCGATGATGGTCTCGAGCCACGGCGCGCGGACGGCGAGGCTGATCGTGCCCCTCGGGGTGGTGGGCGGGTACTACGAGGTGTACCGCGCCGTGCGGGTGTGGAGCAAGGAGCTGTTGACGCGGTTCGGGGAGCGCGTGCTCGAGGTCAGGCCGCGCCCGGCGTGAGCCAAGAAAAAATGCGTCCTTTGTAAAACGTTTGTAACTCTGAAGCAACTTTTAGGTACTGGTCATACACTCGGCGACGCCCGCTTTTGGCGACGCGTTTGTTTTTCCGCGACGGCGGCGGTGGTGGTGGTAGTACAGTGCGCCGTGCCGGTCCTTCGGCGCGAGGCGGGGCTCGACGTCAAACGCTTTGAGCTTTGAGCGACGGAGACGCGAAGATCGCGACTGACGAATCTCACCTCACACGTCCGGCCGCCGGCGCCGCCGCCTCATGTAATCCGGCGGCTCCTTTCCGCCCGCGTCGTCGCTCCTCGCCTCGGGCTCCCACGACCTCTCCGCGACGACCGGGGCGGTAAACTTGGACGGGAATATCTCCACCTTCTCGCGCTCGGGCTCCGCCGCGTCGCTCGTCTCCTCGGTGAACAGTCGCTTGAGATTCTCGATGGACAGGTCCGTCAGCCGTTCCACCACGGTGTCCGCCCCCTGCAGCTCGTACCGCGGCTGCCTGCCGAGGAGAAGCACGCTCTTGGCGCCGCACTCCATGCACGCCTCCGTCACGGTCGTGTTGTTCCCGAACACGACGCACCGCTTCGTGGTCCGACCCATCGCGGTGCACGCGCGCTCGATGGGCAGCGGATCGGGGAGCCAGTCGCTGACGTCCTCCCCCGACACCACGTTGGGCTCTCCGGTGGGAGAGTCGACGTTTTCAAAGTATCGCATCACGCCGAGCGCGTCCAGCGTGACGCACAGCTGGGAGAACCGCTTCTTGCCGTCCATGACCGCCATGGGCACGTCGGCGCGTTGGAGCAGCTCCAGGAACCGTTCGACGCCGGGCTGAAGCTCGTCCAATGAACCGCTCTCCGCGACGATCGTCTCGAAGATCTCGACGCGCTCCTCGTTGTATCGGCGCATCTGCATGGGATCCCGCGTCCACCGCAGCTGGCGGGCGATGAAATCCTCGGGTTTCATGGTGTCGCAGTGCTTCAGGACCATCTCCGGGGGCGGCGGGTGGTCGTGCCTCTTGGCGAGTTTCATCCAGCTCTCGCGGTGCTCCTTCTCCCTGCTCTTGATCAGCACCCCCTCCAGGTCGAAGACGCATCCGAACCAGGAGGTGGAGAGCATCATCTGGCGGACGAGCGGGTTGGCGAGCGTGGGGTCGTCGGCGACGCCGACGGGCGGGAAGTAGGGTTTGGGCGCGCCGCGCTCCTCCATCGCGGGCATGGAGTCGGGGATGGTCGTCGGCCCGCCCCCGCCGGAGCCCGGGGCTCCCCCGCCGGGCTCGTCCATGTCGAAGTACGAGCCCATCGCGGAGCGGCGGTGGAGGCGCGCGGGTTTCACGGGGCGCGCGGGGCGCGCGAGCGACGTCGCGGAAGCCCGCGCGGGATGCGTCGTTCCGCCCCGGGCGGAGGGCTTGCGGTGGGCGAATTCCCCTCCGGAGGAGGAGGAGGAGGAGGAGGAGGAGGAGGAGGAGGAGGACGCGGCCGCACCCTGCGACGCCCGGCGGCAGGGCGCGACCGGCGCGCGAGCTCGCATCGCGGTCGCCATGTCCGTCGCCGCCGTTGCTCTCCGACCTTAGCCTCGGTTTGAACGAGGAAGGCCGGTGTTGGAAAGGGGCGAGAGGTGGCCGCGGGGCGCTCCTCGCTTGTGTCGACGCGTCTCCGTGGCCCAACGTTCTTGCGGTGAAAACATGATCTGTCGAGTTTGGAGCCGTACGAATCGTGACCTGCGAAAATAGGATTTTTCCATACGCCTATTATATCGAGAAGCACAATGCAAACAGTTAAAACAAAATACGGTTTTGGTCCCAATTGTCTATTTTGTGAAAATGTCCGAAAATCCCCCCAAGCCAAGAGGGCACTTTCCACGTCAATTTCCACGTCAATTTTCAGTCGAAGGGACACCGGGTCCGGCAGGCGACGGGAGGCAACAGGCGCCGCTCGCCCGCGCCCGCCCTCGCACGCCGCATCACAATGCCGGTGCACCCGCCCATGGTCCCGCGACGGGAGGGTCACACGCTGCGCGCGCCCCTCCTCGTTCCGGAGATGGCGAGTTTCGAGGATGAAGATCCGCTCGACGTCGAGCCCGGCGACCCCGGGCGCCGGTCGTCCCTGGACGACGACACCGCGCGAGCCAACAGCGGCGACAGCGCGTCGCCATCGTCAGACGACACCGACGCGCTATGGCCCCAGCCCGCGGTCCCGTCGCACCGAAACCCGGGCCTCGAGACCCTGGACTACGAGCCCGTGCACAACGACGTCCTCCACGAGATCTTCGCGGACGACCGACGGAATCGCTCCCTCACCAAGCACTTCTACGGCTACACCGGCCTCACGCTGGCCAAGTACGCGCTCACCATCGTCGTTGGCGTGTGCACCGGCCTGTGCGCCGCGTTCATCGACTTCCTCGTCGACGAGGTGTACGCGCTGAAGCAGTGGCTCATCCTCGAGAACTTTTCCAAAGATCCCTCAAACGCATCATCCGACGAGACGGCCGCCGCGGCGCATCGCTCGGCGCACTACGTCGCCGAGTACGTGACCGGATACACGGCCTTGTGCCTCGCGCTGGTGCTCGGCGCGGCGTCGCTCTGCCTCTTCTGGGCGCCGCAGGCCCAGGGCGGCGGCGTGACCTCCGTGATGGCGTACCTCAACGGCACCGCCATCCCGGGGCTGCTGAGCTGGAAGTCGCTCGTGGCGAAGATCTTCGGCGTCGCCGCCGCGGTCGGCAGCTCGCTCGCGGTCGGACCCGAGGGGCCGATGGTGCACATTGGCGCGGCGATGGCGAGCGTGGTGACGCTGGCGATGCCGAGGGCGTGGCTCGGCGAGGTTCGAGGCGGCGAAGCGTACGACGATTCGGACGATTCGGACGATTCAGACGCCGGCGCGCGCCGCGCGGCAAAGGCTTCCCGCGCTCGCGCGCCCCTCGACAAGGACGAGGACGATGACCTCTTCGACGCCATCGACGACGCCGCGAGCCTCGAAGAATCCAGACGCCGCGGCGACCTACTCGCGGGATTCGCCGGAAATAGAAATAACAACGGCGGAGACGACGACGAGTCGGCGGGTGGCCCCCGCGGCGTCGGTCGTAACGGCCGTAACGGCCGTGACGGTCGTGACGGTCGACGACGCGGGCGCAGGCTCAGCCGCGGCGGTAGCAGCGCCTTCTCCGCGCACCGCGCGCGCGACGGCAACGACGGTAATAACGGCGATATTACCACGCGGAGGGCGTCGGCGCTGTCGCGGCTGCTGCTCGATTTAGCGTCTAACGCGACGCAGCGCGAATTCGTCTCCGCCGGCGCCGCCGCGGGATTGGCCGCGGCGTTCGGCGCACCGATCGGCGGCGTGCTCTTCTCGCTCGAGGAGGCGTCGAGCTACTGGTCGAGGAAGGTGATGTGGCGGTCGTTCGTGTGCGCGGCGGCGGCGACGATCGTGTTGGCGCTCTGCATGGAACGCGGCGAGTCGGGGATGCTCTTCTTCGGAGGGGTGAGACCGGTTCAGCCGCGGGATTACCTCCACCAGCTGCCCTTCTTCGTCGTCACCGCCGCGCTCGCCGGAGTGTGCGGCGTGGTGTTCAACCAGCTCTCGCACTGGCTCTCCGCGCACGTTCGGCCGAGGAACGCGCACGTTCGTCTGAGGCTTCTCGAGTGCGCCGCGGTTTCGGTGAGCACGGTGGCGATGCGGTTCTTCGCGGCGCAGAGGTTCGGGTCGTGCGTCGACTCGAGCTCGGCGTGGGAGGCGGACGATTTCGGCGTGCGATTCCTCTGCCCGCCCGGTAAGGTGAACGACGTCGCGACGGCTTTTTTCTCCTCGCCCAACAAGGCGATCGGCTGGATGTTATCGATGGGGGAACACGCGTGGGGCGAGCCTTACGGTTTCACCCCCGCGGGTTTAGGCGCGTGCTGCGGGTTTTACCTCGTCATGATGATCGCCGCGTACGGCACGGCGGTTCCCGGCGGCATCTTCATGCCGAGCATATTCCTCGGAGCCTGCGGCGGCGGAGCCCTGGGGCTCTGCTTCCGCGAGCTTCTCCCCGAGTCGTGGGATATCCAGCCCGGACTGTACGCGCTCATCGGCGCGACGGCGATGCTCGGCGGCGTGTTTCGATCGTCCATATCGCTCGTCGTCATCATGGTCGAGGGGACCGGCGGGATCACCTTTGTCTTTTGCATCATCGTTGCCGTCGTGGTCAGCAACGCGGTGTCGTCGTGGCTGCAGAAGCACGGCGTGTATCACATGGACCTCCACCGCAACGACAACGTGGCCTACCTCTCGGGCGAACCGCCTCGGAAGTTGGCGTTGCTCACCGCGAGGGATCTGATGGCTTTCCCCGTGTCGTGCGTCGCCGAGACGGAGCGACGCTCGAGGGCGCTGAAATTGCTGACCGAGACGTCGCACAACGGCTTCCCGGTGATCGATACCCGGGGGCGTCTGGTGGGCATGTGCCTGCGGTCGCAGCTGAGCGTGCTGATCCACGGCGATAGGCACGCGCGGCCCGGGTCGCACCCCGGCGTGCGCAGGGCGCTCGACACGTACATGAGGGTGGCGCACCTCCGCAGGAGGCCCATGCCGCGGCCGCTGCTGCCGCGGCGGTACCCGCCGGCGACGGCGCTCTCCGCCGCCGCGCTCGCCGAGTACGATCGAGAGATGTCCAGACTTAATTCGATATCCGGACGGGGCGACGGGGCGCGGACGTCGCCGGGCGAGGACCGCGTCGGACTCCTGCTCAACGACGCCTTCGCCGCCGTGCACGGGCGATTGGGTGACGACCCTGGGGGACGGAAACTTTACGACGACGCGTACGATGAGGACGAGGACGAGCGCCCGCTGTCGCCTCCGCTTCAGCAACAGCCTCGCGACAGCGGGGGTTTCGGATCGGAGTTTGGAGGAAGCGCGCGGGGGCCGGGGTCGCTGTCGCAGGCGACGCAGCTCGACGCGGCGGACTCGGAATCGAACGCGCCGGGTGGGTCGACGTCCGCGAGCGAGAGCGTGGACGGAGGGGTCCCGTCGCGGCCGCCGTCCGCGGCGGGTCGCGCGGCAGGCAGGGGGGGAGGTTTCGATCGGCAACAGAACGCGTCGGCTCCGTCGTCTTCGCGGTTCGCGCAGTTCCAAGAGGAGGTGGCGGCGAACGATGGTGGGCAATTTCCCAGCCACCACGCGTACCGCCCGCCCGTCTTCGAGCTCGGCCAGATTCGCGACTCGTCCAACGAGGACGACGACGACGACGAGCGAGGGGGGCGCGAGGGCGGTGACGACGATAGCTTGGACGTCGCGAGCTTCATGCACCGAGCGCCGCTCGCCGTGCAGGCGGATTTTCCGGCGACGAGGGTGTACTCGGTGTTTACCACGCTCGCGTTGCGCCACCTCACCGTGACGGACGCGGGAAACAGGGTGCTGGGGATCATCACCAGGAAGGACGTCATGGCGGCGGTGGACGGATCGCACTGACGTCGACTCGGCACGCGTTCGTTCGTTCGTCTCGCCGCGCTTCTCTCGGTCTTTCGGCGTGATGTGAATATGATAACGTTATTAGGAGTACCTCATCCGTCGGGCGCCTCTCCGCGGGTCGAAACATCCCTCCCGGCGGGTCGTCGTCTTCCTCCGCGTTCGTCACGTCATCCCTCGTTGAGCCACTGCTCCTCCGTGAGGTTGTTGCTGTTCAGGATTCGCTCCACCCGCGACACCCGCTCCTCCAGCGTCAGCAGGTCTGCGCGGGTGGCCACCGCGGGTGACGCCGCGACAACCCCCGCGCCCTCGCTGGGGCTGAGCTTGTAACCGGGCGCGCTGGGATTACTCGCCTGCGCCTCCCGTTCCTTCCGCATGAACTTCAACCGCTCGAACGCCGCCGCGCGCTCCTGCTCCACCGCGGTCTCGTGCTCCGACTTGGTGGCGTAGCTTCCCTTGGACACCTCAACTTTTTTGGGAAAGGACGACTCGGCGCCGACGGTTGAGACGGCGTTGCTCGCGACCGGTGTCGTCGGCGGCAGCTCCGGGGATCCCTCCTCCTCGTCGTCGTCGTCGTTGTCGTTTAATTCGTCGTCCTCGTCCGAGCTCGGCGGCCTGAACTTGTCGATCGAGCTGGTCACGATCCCGGATCGATTCTTCGAGCTGGCGTACAAGGACCGGGCCCTCTCCGCGTCCGCTCGCCTCTTCTCCATCATCCGCTCCCTCACCTCGTCCGCGTCGGATTCCGCGTAATCTCGAACCCTTCGATCCCTCGATCCACCCCGCCCCGCCCGCGAGGTAGACCCCTTGCCGCTCACCCCCGCGGCGGCGGCGGTTTCCCGGTCGGGCGCGTGCATGTCCAACGCCACGGGCGAGTAATTCATGCCGACGCCCGGAGGTCCGGGTGGCGCCGCCGTCGGCATCTGCACCCACTGAAACGGCCAGTGCGCGGCGCCCACGAAGATCTCGTTGTTGACGTTCTCCGCCTCGTCCGCGATGATGGGATAGTTGGGATCCACGATCCACGCGCCGTCCACGATGAACTTGAAGCGAAAGGTGCCCGTCGGGAGGATGCAGGTGGCGACGTGCGTGGCGGCGGATCGATCGTTGAGCGGGCCGTCGCCGCCAATCTCGTTGACTTTCGTCATGGTGAGCGTGTGCGTCCATCCGCCCGCGGGGTCGCCGGTGATCATGACGTCATCGCCGCCGCCGCGCCACACGAACGTCACGTGGTGCAGCTTGACCAGGCTCGATAGGTACGCGTCGTCCTGCCACTGCTCCTGCGTTTCGGACTTATTCGCCGGCAGCGCGCATCGGATGCCGCGGTTGGCCTCGATGGCGTCGGTGAGCCTCTTGAACTTGGTGGGATCCAGGCTGGAGGCGAAGTCGGCGAGGCGCGAGCCGCTGCCGTTGTACACGTGGAAGTAGGGGAGCTTGACCACCCCGAGCTTGCGGCACAGGTCCTTGCACTCGTCGAATTCCACCTTGACGAAAAGGACGTCCGACTCCTGCGCCGCGAGTCGGCACAGCCTGGGGTAGAGCCGCCGGCAGCTGTTGCACCACTTGGCGTAGAACTCGACGACGAGGAGGGTGGAGGCGCGCGCGTTGCCGTACGCGGCGCGCATGACGTCGCGTAGCTCGTCCTCGGATCGAACGTCGATGAAATTGGGAGGCGACGGCGCGTCGTACCACCTGCGCGCGAGTGGGACGGAGGATGGGCGGAGCGGACCTCAGCCGAGCTTTTTCCTTCAGGGTTGGGGTTGCGACCGCGTCGGGTGGGACGCGGCGGGATCGAACGGAAAGTTAAACGCACTTGTCGTCGCTGGAGATGCGCGCGTGCGTCGAGACGTCGGGTCGAACCGCGTCTCGGCGCGAAACCGAGACGCCGAGGGAGCCGGCGGGCGAGGAGGTGCCGGAGAGCCCGGGCCACGAAACGGCGTCCCCGCGCATGCGGTGCGACGATGTCGGGGCGGACGCGAGTCGCGTCGCGAGCGGCGTCGTGGACGCGCGCGAAGGCATCGAACGCATGGATCCCGCGCGGGGCGCGATGGACGCGCGCCCCGGCGCGGTTCGCAGGGTCATCATCGGATTTGCGTGACGCCCCTGTCGCGCGAAGCGAGAGTGGTGCCCGGTAGGGAAGGCGATAAGCCGCTGGGCACCCCATGACAAATGATTCGAAATTCGAGGTCTCCGTTTTTGGCCGATCGGCAAGTCTGTCGACCCTATTTGCTCGTATAGATACGAGCTTTTTATGTAAATAAAACGGTAAATAGGATTTTTTGTTGTCGATTGTAACCGGGAGCTGCTGTGCACCGGGCGATCAGCCGTGCACCCGGTCCCAAACAGGATCCGGTGTTGAGATATCCTCGCCAACGTTCAGACGAGCATGGCGCTCCGCGAGCTGGCGCGCAAGGGCGCGGGCCTTGTGGCCCGCGTCGATTCGCAACCCGCGCTTCAGACTTTCGCCAGGGCCATGACCGCCAAGGTCAACCAGGTGACCGGCGCGCCCATGGACCTCTACAAGCGCAAGGTGGGTCTAGCGAAAGGCGTCCCTCCTGTCCTCCCGCCGTGGGAAACCCTATTTTCGGCCTCCGCGCGCCCCGACAGCGCGCGCCGCGGCCTTTTCGGCGTCGCTCGCGGTCGTCGTCAAAGGACGGGCGTCGATCCGGTCGTCGTCGGCGTCGTCGCCGTCTTCGGCGTCGGCGTCGGCGCGTTCGCCGCGGTCCTCCTTTACCTCTCGATCATCTCCAAACCGCTGACATCCTCCATCCGCCATCCTCCGTCATCCATCCTCCGTCAGGTGGTCATCTTCCGACCCGCGCGCGCCGCCTGCCAGCAGGGAAAGGCCCTGCTCAACACCTGGAAGATCCACCCCGGCGAGCAGCAGAAGTGGGAGAACCCGCTCATGGGCTGGACGTCCACCGGGGACGCCATGGCGCACCAGTTCAACTCCATCCTGTCCTTCGACAGCAAAGAGGCGGCGGTGGCGTTTTGCGAGAAGCACGGGTGGGAATTCGAAGTCCAGGAACCGCAGCTCATGGGTAAGGGCGCGTCTACCATCCCCGGCGCCGGGAAGGCGGGCGTCAGGCCCAAGTCGTACGGGGACAACTTCGCGGTGGCGAGGAAGGGGATCCCGGTGTGGCCGCACCCGGGCTTGGGCGGAGCGAGCCAGCAGGCGAAGAAGTGACGCGACGCCCGACCTCACACGTCGTTCCAGTACGTCTCAACCGTTGTAATTCAAATTCGTGTCGATGTACGTGTAGACGCGAGACGCGCCGCGTCGTCTTCGATGCGCCTTCGAGGCTGGCGGCACTCGCTCCGGCGACGCTCGCTCGCGAGTGATAGATTGATTTTTCACCGATGGAGCGGACAAACACACGTGTGCGATGTTCGAAGAGGCCGAGTCGATTTTATTCGTCGCCGCCGCCGCCGTCGCGCACTTGGCGAGGCGCGAGCGGATCTCGAGCGGTGGCCATCCCACGCGTGGCGCCCGCGCGAGATAACTCGCATCACGGGGTAGGTAACCATGCCGCCCAAATACAAGATGCGGTGTCACTACGACGTTCTCGGCGTCAACCGCGACGCCGACGACGCGGAACTGAAACGCGCGTATCGCAAGTTGGCGCTGGAGTGGCATCCCGATAAGAACGCGCACCGGCAGGAGGAGGCCGAGGAGCGTTTCAAGGAGGTCAGGGGCGCGTACGAGACGCTTTCCGACCCTAACGAGCGAGCGTGGTACGACTCGCACAGGGAGGCCATCTTGAAGGCGGGGAAACACGCCGCGGGGGGAGAGGACATGAGGCCCGAGGATGAGATCGACCTCATGCCGTACTTCACGTCCAACGCCTTCAGGGGGTTCGGCGACGACCCGGGCGGATTCTACCAGACCTACGAGACCCTCTTCGCCGCGCTGGACAAGCAGGAGCAGGCCGCGAGCTTGGCGGCGGGCAAGGACCACTTCAAGGCGTCGCCCGCGTTTGGCGCATCCGACGCCCCGTGGACGCAGGTGAAGGCCTTCTACGCGCACTGGGGGCTGTTCGCCACAATGAAGACGTTCGCGTGGGCGGACGAGTACAACCTCGCGGAGGCGCAGAACCGCAAGGTCAGGCGCCTGATGGACGAGGAGAACAAGAAGCTTCGACGGGGCGAGGCGAGGGAGTTTAACGACACCGTCCGGCAGCTCATCGCGTTTGTGCGTAAACGGGACAAGCGGTTCATCGCGCACTCCGCGGAGCAGGCCAAGCTGGAGAAGGCGCGCGCGGCGGCGGCGGAGCGCAAAAGGGCGGCGGCTAAGAAGGCCAAGGCGGAGGCGGCGAGCGCGTACGTCGAGGCGGACTGGGCCCAGGCCGAGGCGCCCGAGTGGCTGGCCAGGGAGATCGAGAAGGAGGAGGAGGCCAAGGCTCGAAAGGAAGCGCGGAAGCAGGATCTGTACTGCCCCGTGTGCAAGAAGAAGTTCAAGTCCCAGAAGCAGTGGGAGAACCACGAGCAGTCGAAGCAGCACAAGGCGGCGGTGCAGAGACTGAAGGAGCAGATGATGGAGGATGAGGAGGTGGTCAAGGCGGCGTTGGAGGATGAAGAAAGCGAAGGCGAGAGCGACGACGAAGAAAGCGAAGGCGAGAGCGACGACGAAGCCAGACGAAACCTTCGCGAGAATCTTCGCAACCTCAACCTGGACGAGAACGACGAGAATGACGAGGCGGAGACGGAGGATGAGACGGAGGCGACGACGGAGGACGAGGAGGAGCGAAAGGATCTGTATCGGAACTGGGTGCCGAAGGACAAGAGCAAGAACCCGCGGCTGGCGAGCGAGGACGAGGAGGAATCCGAGGACGAATCGGGCTCGGACGAAGACGAGGACGAGGACGCGGCGCTCGCGAGGATGATGGGCCACGCCAGGACCAAGGCCGCGACCCCGCGCGCCAACACAGATTCCGAAGGGAGCGGCGACGGTTCGTCTTCCGGCGAAGAGGACGAGGACGAGGACGACGCGTTGGAACGGATGATGCGAACGAAGCGTCGCGTCGCCTTCAAGGAGCCGGTCGCCGCCGACGCCGAAGAGCGGGGGTCTGATTCCGATTCCGATTCCGAGACGGAATCGGTCACGACGGTGGGCCGGGCCGAGCGGCTCGCGCGGAACAAACCTCGGGCGCTGCTCAAGAAGGGTAAGCTCAACGCGCGGAAGAAGGACGTCGAGGCGCCCGTCGTGCCCTCCAACCCGCTGCACCTGTTGGACTCGGATTCCGACGTGAACGCAATCGCGGAAGGGGACGAGGATGAGGACGATGAAGGCGCCGCGGCGGCGGCTCAGAGGGCGAGCATGTTCGATGTCCTCGACGCTGAGGTTGTCGACGACGGCGCCGGCGCGACGCCCGCGCCGGAAGATGACGACGATGACGACGGGGCCGAGGAGGAGGCGGCTGTCAAGAAACCGAACAGGCGCGCCAAGAAGAAGGGCTTCGAGAAGCCCGACGCCGACGCGGGAGCCGGCAAGATCAGGTGCCAGCTGTGCAAGATGACGTTCGCGTCGGGCAACGCGCTGCACAAGCATCTGAAGGACGCGCACAGCGGAGTGCACAAGAAGAAGCGCTGAGTCGTGATTGATGCTAGCGCCGGCGTCGCCCGATGTAGAGACGAACTCTCGCCTCTTCTACCCCCGGCACGACCTCCTGTGCTTCAAAATCCCAACCGTCGTGAGCTCGAGCGTCTTCCCGCACTTCTCGCACCCGAAAGACCGAGTCGGCCCCGAGGGGGTATCGCCCCCCGATTCGACGCTCGCGCCGTCGAACAGGTTGACGTGCCCGCGGATCGAAGGATCGTCTCTCGGTTTCGAAGCGTCCGCGGTTGAAGCCGGCGGCCGCAGCGACAGCGCCTCTCGCGGTAAACCCAAGTTCGCGGCCCCCGCCAGCTCCTCCTGCAGACTCGGTCCGGACCCCCCGCCCTTGCCGAAGTTCGCCGGCAGCGCGGCGGGGTCCCGCTCCTCCTCGGGCAAACCGCACCGCTCCCTGTGCCGATCAATCTCCTGATAAAACGCCATCATCGTCACGCCGCACGCGGGGCACTTCCACCGCTTGCGAAGGTGTGGAGCCGCGGCGTGGTCGGCGAGGTCGTCCTCCTTCTCGCGAAGCCCCGCCCATCGAAGCCACGGCGCTACCGCTATGCCCACGAACGACGACGCGTTGGGCGCCTCGTTTGTTTGAGCCTCGTTTGTTTGAGCCTCGTTTGTTTGAGCCTCGTTTGTTTGAGCGCCGTCGCCGGCGCGATCGATCGGCTCGGGTTCGGGCGGAAGGTTACGAAGGAGCGCGGATTTGGAAACCACCTCGACGTCGTATCGCACCGGCCACTCGATGAACTTGGCGAGATCATCCGCGAGGTCATCGCCCCGCACGCCGTGCTCCCCCCACGGCGAACCCGAAGGCCGCGAAGGGTCCCCGCCGCCGCGACCGCAAGCCGCGACGGTCTCCTCGGCGATGAGCCTCGCCGCCTCGGGCACGGGCGCGGCGCGCACCGCCGCCAGCAGATCCGCGGGCGGCGCGTCCGCCTCTTCGAACGTGTCCTCATCGCTTCGAACGCCTCGTCTTTTCCCGTTAGAGTTCGAGTGTTGCCCCTCCGACCGCGACCGTCGTCGGCCCCCGTTCGAGACGCGCAGGCGCTCACGCAGCAGCGCCCTCGTCGCGAGCCTGAGCCGCGACGCGGCGACGAGCAGGGACTCGCCCCCGCCGGCCGTGCTCACCCGGAGCATCAGCCACCGGTCCACTAAGATTCGTTCGGCGTACACGTCGCACTCGACGTTCGACGCCGAGAGCAACAGCGAGTGCGCCGGAGCCCTGGCGCAGTTGCACAAAAACACCTTGTGCGTCTCGAGCATCTCTCCGAAGAGCACCACCTCGGTGGGCGCCGGCGCGTGGTCCGGGGCGCAGAGGGTCGACGTGGGATGCAGCACCGCGTCGCGAACCTCCCTCGAGTGGAACCTCCAGTCGCTCTCTCGTTCTCGACTCGCGTTGTTCGAGTCGGGAGCCGCGACGCGCGGATAGAGCGCCTGCGCCAGGATGGCCTTCATCAGCGACGTCTCCCCGCGACCGAGGGCGCCGCCTCGCGCCGCGCGCCGCGCCGCGCGAAGGTCGACGTGCACGGCGAGGTCCAGGGCCCTGAGTTCGTCCTCGAAGCCGGTCGTCGGTCGTGGGCCCTTCTCGTCGGCGTCGCCAGCTGTGTCGTCGTCGTCGTTTTCGTCGGGGTCGGACCCGCCGGCGCCGCCGTCACCGTCCGGCGCGAGGACCCGCCTTCCCCGCTCTCGCTCGCGCGCGCGCTGCATGTCCCGCAGCAGCCGCCGCTTGTGTCGCAGCACGGAGTGGCGTCTCCTCTCCCCGCCGCCGCCGCGGTCGCCGCCACGATCGCCGCCGTGGTCGCCGCCGTGGTCGCCGCCGCCCTCTCTCGTCAGCCCCGATCCCTCGCACGCGTCGTTGAACTGCCGCTGTAGCTTGGCCATCTCCACGAGCCTCTGCTCCTCCAGGCCCATCCGCCGGCACCACTTCCTCGAGTTCTCCCTGCGCGCGTCTCGCACGTCCAGCCACCGAGCGTACGCGGTGAGCGCCGTGAACGGGTCGCCGTGAGGGGATTCAAAATCGAACCTCGCCTCCCGCCCGCCACCCGCCGAACCGCCGGGCTTTCGCGCGAACGGCGACTTGACCGCGAGCGCCGCCGCCAGCGACGTGGCCGGTCCGGTCAGCCCGAACAGCGACGCCAGCACCAGCAGCTTCCCGGCGTTGACGTCCACGGGTAGACTCGCGAGCAAACCCCCGAGCGGCGTCAGCGTCTCCGCCGAGGTGAGCGCGCCGTGCTCCCGGAGGCTCCACGTCGCCGACTCAAGCGCGTCCCTCGGGGGCGGTTCCAGCCACGGAAACGCTCGCGGGTCGCACGAACCCCCCGCGATGCCCTTGAGCTGCAGCACGAGGCCCTGAAGATTGGCCCGAGAAATCTCCGGCGGCGTATTCTTTCGGAACCGCGCGTATTCGCTCTCCGAGTATAAGCGGAAGCACACTCCGGGCCCCGTCCGCCCCGCGCGGCCCTTTCGCTGATCCGCGCTCGCCCTGCTGATCCACCCCTCCTGGAGGGACCCGGCGCCGGAACGAGGGTCGTGCTGCATCTCCTTGTGCCGCCCAGAGTCGCACACGAAACGAACGCCGTCAATCGTCACCGAAGTCTCCGCCACGTTGGTGGACAAGACGCACTTGCGGACCCCCTGTGAACAAAACACGATGTCATACTAATTGCCCATACGAAAATAAAAAATAAACTCACCTCGGGAGCGGCGTCGAACACCTTATCCTGCTCCTCCGCGCTCAGAGCGCTGTGCAGGGGGAGCACGATCCATCGCTTGGACTCTACCGCGTACGGTCGCACGTGCTCGGCGACCGCGCCAATCTCCGCCATCCCGGGTAAAAAGACGAGCAAATCGCCGCGTTGAGTCCGCGGGTACTTGGCGTCTATCCTCTGAAGGAGCACAAGGTACGGGTGCGGGTCGATTCGCTCGAACCTCTCGCCGGTGTCCCTGTTACGAAACCCGCGCCGGCCACTGTGTGACATAGTGCTACCCGACGACGGGTTCGAACCGACGACCTGCGGTTTCTCATCCGCGCGATCCCCCCGCCGGCCGCCACCCGCCGAAGCGCCGTTCCCGCCCCTCGCGTCGACGTAGACGAGCTTGATCGGGTGCAGCCTGCCCGGGACGGATATCGCCGGGCATCCGCCAAAGTACCTCGCGAACATCTCCAGGTCGATCGTCGCGGACATGATCACCAGCCGAAACTCGGTCCTGCGCTCGAGCAGTCGCTTGAGCAGACCCAGCGCGAGGTCCGTGTTGAGGTGCCTCTCGTGAGCTTCGTCGACGATGACGACGTCGAACTCGCGAAGATCGGGATCCGCGCACAGCTGTCGAAGCAGCACCCCTTCCGTCATGAACAGCACCCTGGTTCGCCCGCCGTCGTTCGTGGTGTCGAAGCGTATCTTGTACGCTATTTCCCCGCCCCACTCGTTCAAGGTTTCGTGCGACACGCGCCGCGCCAGCGCCGTGGCCGCGACGCGTCTCGGTTGCGTGCACGCGACTCGGTTGAAACCCGCCCTCAACAGGTACTGCGGCACCTGCGTGCTCTTGCCGCACCCGGTGTCTCCCGCGATGAGCGTCACGGGATGTTCCGTCACCGATCGCACGATGGCGTCCATCTCGGCGGCGATGGGAAGCTGCGCCTTGTCCTTGGCGAGCTTGACGAGTTTGGCCAGCGAGCGTCGCTGCCGGAAATCTTCGTAGTGCGAAAGGATGTTTCGGTACTCGTCGACCGCCTCGGAGGGGAGGCGCTCGCGGCGCGCCGCGCGCTCCAGCTCCGGGCGCGGCGCGGTGAGCACCGCGGCGTTGACCTTGTACCGCGGATCGTACCTTCGCGGCAGGTTCAGCGGCCCGTCGTCGCCGCTCGCCCTCGTCTCCCTCGTCGCGTCCGCATCGTCGAGACCCGAGCGCGCGACGGACGAAGCGGCGCGAACCCTCGCGTTGAATCTGGCCGCCTTCGGAACAAAGTCTCGCAGCTCGCGCTCCTCGGGGCAGCTGCGCGGGTACGCATCGCGAGGAGTGTGGAACACGCGCGAGAGAGCCTCGTAGCGCGCCTGGGGAGGGATCGTCGGGGCGGGACGGTCAGCGTTCTGGGAAGAGGCGATTACGATACTCGTGGAGAATTCTCGGCGGTGGTGCCGACAACGAGGGCGAGCGGCGGCCGGAGTTCCATGCGCGCTCACCTCCCAATCGAACGTGTCCGGGTCGAAGGGCTCATCGCGCGATGCGTGGGGCTCGAGCGACTCGTCCCGACGCCTCTTGCGCTCGTCCCCCATCGCCGCGGACCCGCGCGCTTCGCGAGTGACGAGGACGATTTCCGCCTTCTTACGAGACGACCACGCCGCTTCCGAACGAGACGACCTCCTGTCCAAACGTCAGATCGCGTGCTGCCACGTCGCCACTCCAACGCCGCGCGAGCCGATTCCGCACCCTCCGCGATGGCCACCCGAATCGCCAAGAAGATCGTCGTCGTGGGCGGCGGCAACAGCGCCGGCTACTTCGCCCGCGCCGTCGTCGCCGCCGGCCGCGGCGCCGACCTCACGATGATCAGCGCCGAGGACGTCCTCCCGTACGAGCGTCCCGCGCTGACGAAGGCTTTCCTCAACGAGACCGGACCCGCGCGCCTCCCGGGGTTCCACACGTCCGTCGGCGGCGGCGGCGAGCGACAGAACCAGGAGTGGTACGACGCCAACGGCGTCGAGGTCCACCTCGGCACCAGGGTGGTCGCGTGGGACGCCGCGTCCAAGACGGTCACCACCGACAGGGACGGCGCCTCGTTCGGCTACGAGAAGCTCATCGTCGCCGTCGGGTGCACCGCGCTCAAGCTCCCGGCGTCCATGGGCGGCGACCTCCCGGGCGTCCACTACGTCAGGGACCACGCGGATGCGCTCGCGCTCTACGACGCCATGTCCAAGGCCCGCGCACCCGTGGTCATCGGCGGGGGCTACATCGGCCTCGAAGCCGCCGCGGCGTTCGCCGCTCGCGGCGCCGAGCCCGCCGTCGTGATGATGGAGCCCCACGTCATGGCGCGCCTCTGGACCCCGGAGATCGCGGCGCACTACGAGGCGCTGTACGAGTCCAAGGGGTGCGTCTTTCACAGGAACGCCAAGGTGAGCTCCATCGCGCGGGGTGAAGACGGCCGAGTCGCGTCGGTCGAGTTGGAGGGGGGCGCGTCCTTGCCCGCGGATCTCGTCGTCGTCGGCGTCGGCGCCGGCGCCGTCACCGCCCCGTTCGGCGCCCTGGACACGACCCCGGACGCCAAGAACCCGGGCGGTATCCTCGTGGACGCCACGTTCGCCGCGTCCGGGGTTAACGTCGAGCCCAAATCCGTGTACGCCATCGGCGATATTGCCGCGTTTCCGCTCGCCTACGATGACGACAAGACGGTTCGAATGGAACACGTCGCGCACGCTCGCGCCTCCGCGGCGCACTGCGCGCGCCACGTCCTCGGAGAGGCCGACGCCGGCCCGTACCGGTACACGCCTTACTTTTACAGCAGGGTGTTCGAACAGGCGGACTCGACGCGCAAAGTCGCGTGGGCGTTTTACGGCTTGCAGCGCGGCGAGGTCGTTTGCGTCGGCGATTTCGCGCCAAAGCTCGCCGCGTTCTGGGTGGACGAGGGCGTCTGCGTCGGCGCCATGCTCGAGAGCGGCACCCCCGACGAGGTCAAGGCCGTTCAGGCCATCGCCGAGGGTAGGCCGTCCGTGGACGTCGAGAAGCTCCGGGCGTGCGCGACGGCGGAGGCGGCGCTCGCGCTGTTGGCGTGAAAGACGGGGGGTGGACCGAGGAGCAGGTTGTGACGGCGACGGGCACACGCATTTGTGACGGCCCGCCCCTCCAAATAACGCTTACGAAGACGCGCGACGGGCGGCACTCGCGAACGTTCGACGATGGGTTCGTTCTTTCGGATCAAGTTTGGTAAAAATCGTTCGTCTACTAGCCGGTTCCGAACGGGGCGGTGCCCGCGGTGCGTGCGATTTGGTTGCCGCCCCGAGAAAATCTGTTTCCTCCGAGACCCGCCGCGGGAGCCTCGTCGTTGGCGCCCCTTCGCTTGTAAAAATCGAGCTTCTTGCCCTCCGCCGTCGATTTTGCCGCGTTGGTGTAGTACTCCTTCAGCTGCGTTCGACGTTCGAACGCGGCCTTGGCCTCGCTGCCGCCCTTCCACTGCACCTGCGGGATGAGACCAGCCTCGAAGTGGTCCTCGGTGTCCTTGTTGGAAAACTCCTCGGAATACGCAGATGCGAAATCCTCGCGCATGTACGTCCCCTCCTTGGCCATGAAGTCGCTCCCGATCTGCGAGTACGTGTCCTTGCCCGCGAATCCACCCGCGAGCGTTCGATCCTCGGAGAAGATGCCGTCGCTCGCGCACTCCTTTCGCGGTATCATGCCGGGTCCGAGGCCAGTCTCGTTGTCCTTTCCCGCAAACTTCATGTTGCGGCCCTCCTGGAAGATGCCGTCGGCGGCTCTCTCCGCGGTGGGAACCAGGCCGGGCCCCAGGCCGGTCTCGTTATCCTTTCCGCCGAACTTGGAGACGCGGCCCTCTCGGAAGATGCCGTCGTTTGCGTTCTTTTGCTTGGGCATGAAACCCGCCTGGAAGGACGACGCGCGGCCCTTGAGCTCGTACTCCGATTTGCCCTGCTTGGGGCCGTGGAACATGTCGACCTGGGTGCCGGTCTCGTCGCCGACGATCCCAGCCTCGGCGAACTTGAGGGAGGACTTGGTGTCGAGCCCGGCGCCCTGGACCTTGCGGCCGGATTGGAAGATGCCCTCGTCGACTTTGTTCCCCTCCGCCATCATGCCGCCCTTGCCGACCCTCAGGTTACCAGCCTGCCCGCGCCCGGCGAAACGGTTCTTGTGACGCGAGTCGAAGATGCCCTCGTCCGTCGCGCTCTCGTCCGCCATCAGACCGCCGATCCCGCGGCCCATGGCGGATCTCTGCGACTTGCCCGCGTCGCCGCCGCGCAGCTTGTGCCGCTCGTCGAATATGCCGTCGTCGGTGTACTTGTCGTCGAGCTTCATCCCGGCGCCGCTGAGGGACGATTGGGCGCGCTTCGCCGCCCACTTGTTGACGTGGTTCTTGTCGAAGATGCCCTCATTCGTCGCGCTCTCGTTGGCGATGAACCCACGGCCAATCTGACCCTTCTCGGTGGCGCCCCTCTCGCCCGGCTTGATCCGCCTGCCCTCTCTGTCGTACATGCCGGGCTTGAGACCCCCGCGCTTCTCGCCCTTATCCTGGAAGATACCGTCGTCGGTGTTGCCCTTCTCGGCCTGCAGCACGCCGTCCTTGAACGCCATGTGCGAGCGGGCGTCGCGGATTTCCTCCTTGAAGCGGCCCTCCTGGAATATGCCGTCGTTGATGTCCTTTGCGTCGGGCGCAAAGGTTACGCCGGAAAAGTGCGACTCGAAATCTCTGCCGCTGTGCTCCGTCTTGGCGCGCGTCGTGTGGTCGATCTTGTACTCGCCGCCCTCCTTCTCGGGGAGCAGGGACTTGATGAGCCTGTGATCGTCGGGCCTGGCGCGCGGGTCCTTCTTCCCCACGCCGAGCCTGTTGGAATCCTGGATGGACATGTCGTTGATGCCCTGCAGGGTGGCCTGCTGCCGTCGGAAGCGCTCGAGCTCCTGGCGTTTCTCACCCCCCTTCGGCGCGGCGTGCTCGCGCCTCTGCGGGGCCATGTGCATCAGCACGCCGTCGTCCATGTCCATCGTCTTCGGCAGCGGGCGCTGCTCCAGTCGGGGCACTCCGCCGCGATAGTTCTCGTAGGGATCGACCCAGTCCTTGTCGTTGAGACCCGAACCGGTGAACTGCGACGCGTTCTTCTTGCCCGCGTGCAGGCCCTGGTAGTACCCCTCGAACTCCTGGCCGTTCGTGAAGTACTTTCCGAACGTCTCCTGATCGTGCCCGCCGAGGTAGTCGATGCCCGCGATGCCTTTCCCAGCCTTGGGCTTGAGCGTCCGCGCGGCTGAGTTCCTGGACGCGGACGAGAGCCGCTCAGCCTCTTCGTCGTCGTCGAGAGGGTCCGGGATGCCGTGCGCGGAGAGCGCGACGCCACCGCGCGGGACCTTGTACTTGGGATCCCTGTAGTGTGCGCCGTAGACGTCGGAGACGCGCGCGCCCTCGCCGGGTTTCTTGGGCTTCTCGTCGGGGTCCCACGCGTCGATTATGTTGGGGTTCTTCTTGTACGGGGTACCGCGCGGGTACGCCTTCTGGTCGGCGTGCGAGCCGTAGCTGTCGCTCATTCGCGCGTACGGATCATTGTTGCGCAGCGCCTCGTCCTGCGTGGCGAGGAGTCGGGATGGGACGAACGCGGTCGGCGAGACGGTCGGCAATTGTTCCGGGACGCGCGGAATCGGCAAATGGGTGATCGCGAATCATTCCAAAAGGGGGTGGGGAGCCGGCGGGGTGGCGTGAGGAGGCGCGCGCGGGTTCGGGACGCACCGTGGAGACCTTGGCGTGCTGCCGGTACCGGCTGGCCGGGTTATAGTCGGGCACCAGACCCGAGGGAGATCCGAACACCATGACGGCTCGTGCGTCGCCCGAGCGCGGTCGCGGAGTGAGCCGGAAATCGGCACGTCCGGCTTTCGTGACGGGACGGGCCGTGGTCGGGCGTGGCGGGACGATTTTCCGTTGACTTTCCGAGTTTGTGATTAGTTTGACGCACGTTGAATCAGTCAGAGTTTCGGCCGTGTCGCTATTTCACCGCCTCCTTTGTAACTGGCATTCGTGCGTGTCTTTTCTCTAATTCGTCATGAATGTCCGTTGGAGACGCCGAGGCGTTTTTCGACGAAAATCTCCGAGCAACGACGGAAAGCCCTGCAACGACGATGCCCCCCTCGACGCATTCAACGCAGCGCGTTCCCACCCACCAACGATGGCGTCCATGATACGCATCGCGCCCATCGCGCGTCCAGTTGCCCGACACGCCCGTTCAACTCGCCGCGCGCCACGCAAGGTGCGCCATCTCCCTCCCCGACGCACCCGCGCGCCCTATCCGCATTTCCACTTGGCACCCAACGTTCAACCGTCGGGCGCTCTATACGCGCAAGATGGCCGCGCCTTTCGCGCGGCGCGTCTCGAGTCCGTCGCGCTTACTCGACCCTTCGCCGTCCCCGCAGATCATCGCGAGGGTGTTCGGCCCCAACGCGGCGCGCGATCCCTTCGAGGAACCGCCGATGCCCCACTTCGCGGACCCGGCCGAGGACCGCCTCCATCCCGAAGTCGACCTCCCGCGCGAAGTCGAATCCCCGCGCGTCGCCGCCGACGACGACGCGAACAACGTCTTTTTTAACCAGGTGGTCGCTCGGCCCAAGCCGCCCGCGACCGAGCCACCCGCGACGCGCGAGAGGCTCGTCGAGGTCGAGACCGCCGCGGAAGAGGCCCGACTCCTGGCGCAGCGCGCGGCGGCGGACCTGTACGACGCCGCCGCGCAGGTGGAGCTCGCGCGAGCGCCCCTCGCGGATGCGACGCGGGTCCAACGCGAATGCGCCGACGACCTAGAAGCCGCGGCGCAGCGACTGTCGCACGCTCAAGTGGAGAACGAGAGGCTGGTGAAGACGACGGGCACCAACTCTTCCACCGCGTGGGACGCGCGCCGGGACGAGGCGGACGCGGTCGCGGCGACGGACGCGAAGATGGAAGCCGCCGAGCGCATGCGCCGCGCGTCCGAGACTGTCAAAAAGGCGGAGGAATTCGTCAACGAGTCCACCGTAAACCTCGAGCGCCAACGCGCGGCGGACGAGGCGGCCGTCCAGGCGTCGTTCGACGCCATCGACGCCGCGAACGAGCTCGCCGCGTCCATGGACGCCGTCGACCAGGCGCTGATGGAGGCGGACTCGAGGCACAAAGACGCCGTTCGCATGACGCTCGAGTGCAACGAGCAACTCCGATTGTCCAGGGACGCTAAAGACTCCGACGGCGTCGCCGAGGCGTCCTCCGCCATCGCCGCGTGGCAGCGCGAGCTGGACCTCTCGAAGAACGCGCTCGATCGCGCCAGGAAGGCGCAGGCGGACCTCCTCGCGCGCACCGAAGAGGCCGTCGCCGCCGCGGAAGCCGCCGAGGAGGCGAAAAACGAGGCGAGCCAAAGGGCCAAGGGCGCCGAGGTCAAGCTCACCGCCGCGCGCGATCTACTCGGCAAGGCGCGCCAAAACTTCCGCGAGGCGATGGCCGCGGCGTCCGCGAAGAAGACGGAGGTTCGCGTCGTCGAGGAGCGCCGCGAGACCGCCGTGGAGACCAAGATTCGCGTGCAAGCGGCGGCGATCACGGCGCGGTCGGCGTTTGAGCACGCGCTGACTCGCAAGTTGTGGGCGGATGAACGCCTGGATGAGGAGTCCGACAGGGCCGAGATGCTGGCGCTCAAGCGCGACATGGCGCAGTCGATATCCCAGCAGTCTGAGCAGCGCGCGAAGGCGCTGAAGAAGGAGGCTTTGGCTTACGCCAAGCGGGTGCTCGAGGTTGAGGCGGCTCGGGAGGCTGAGGCGGAGGAGGAGGCTCGATTGGCGCGAGAGCAAGCCGCCGCCGTCGCCAAGGAGAGCGAGGAGCGGGCGAAAGCGCGCCGCGAGGAGGCTTGGGAGCTCGTCGCGAGACTCGCGGAGGCGGAGGCTGCCGCGGAGGAGGCTGCGAGCCGCGAGTTTGAGGCGAGGAAAACCGCAAAGGTTGCCAAGGACGAACTCGCCAGCATCGCCGAATTCGAACCCGTCACTTCGGCGTCCAAACGAGAGGAGGCCAAACGCCTCGCCGAGCAGCTCGCGTACGCCGAGGCGGTCGCCGAGGCCGAGCGACTCGTAGAGGAGGAGCGCGTGCGAATACTGCAGATGCAGGAGGCGGCCAAGCAGAACAGGGCGAAGACGGTGGGCGAGGCGAGGCGCCTGGTGTCCGAGCAGTACGGAGTCGCGACGCTGTCAAACAACGCCAAGGCGTTCAACGCCAGCGCGAAGGAGGCTTCCCCCAGCTGGCTGCTGTGGGAGTGATCGACGAGTCGTCGACCGGAGGCTTCGAGTCCCGTTCATCCCGTTCGTTCGTGTGTGTTTTCCCCCGCCGCGTCGTCAAGTCCCGTCGCGCGCGCTTGTAATGTATTTTCAGCAATCGAAAGTCACCGCGCGGTCGAGCTCTCGTCCCCGGGGCGTCTCGTGCCCCACCATCCGCGCTTCGGGGGCGGGGGCGTCGCGACTTTCGCCTTCCCCGGTCCCCCGACGCCACCTTCCGCGCTCGTACTCCCCCGGAAACCTCCCGCCCCCTCCCCCGCGCGCGCCGAACGACGACCGTCACCGCGCGCGACACCGTCATCGTACCCGAGCACGGCGCCCGGCAAGTAGTCGGGCGGCAGGTGGCCCTGGAACGCGAGCACGAAGTACGCCCCGTAAAGATTCACCCCGACGCCCGCGCCCAGGAACAGGTTATTCACCAGCCCGCGCCTCGTCGACATGGGCGCCGATCCCTCGTCCCTTCCGACCGTGCGCGTCGACGAGTGAGTGGAGGCCGTCGCGATCGAACGTCGTCCGACCTGACGAGATATTTTTTTCTCAAGGCGGTTTGGCAGTCACGGCAAATACACATGGCGAGGCGGTTGGCGGTGACGCTGATCGACTACGCACATCGACTCGGCTACTCGCGCGCACGTCTCGCCCGCGTCGCTCACGCCCGCACCCGCGCGGCCATCTCACGCAGCCGTCGAGCCGCCTCCCCCGCCAACCTCTCGAGCGCGTCCACCTTGCCCCGATCCCACGTCACCTCCCGCGGCGCGTCGTGAGCGACGTAGATGCCCTCGTCGGGGTCGACGTCGGTGAGTTTTTCAAAGGCGCGCGCAGCCTCCGCGACGGCGCCGCCGGCCCAGCACCTCGCCAACACCCCCGCGGCGGCCAAGAAAGCCGCCGCGGCCCCCTCCGCCGTGCAAAGTCCGTCCTCCGCGACGTCCGCGCACTTTGGCGGCGCCGCGGTTGGGGGACTCTGACTCTGACTTTGACTTTGACTCTGCGGACGACGACGCGGACTTTGCGCGGACCAAGCGGACGCGGCGCCCGCGCTCGCCGTGAACGACGCACGGAGCACGTCGAAGACGTCCGCGGTCGCCTCGACGTCGTCGATGGAGGCGCACGCCCGAAGGAGCTCCGTGGCGAGGCGCCAGCCGAGCGGCGTCGACCGCGGTTCCTTCCCGAGTCTTTCCCGGCCGTTAAAACCCGCTCTCGTCGACGAACCCCCGAAAGCCGCGAAGGCGCGAGCGGACATGGGCGCCCCGTCGCCGGCGTCGTCGTCGTCGCCCGACGCGTCGTCGTCTGACGAGTCCGACGAGTCCTCCTCCTCGGATGAGTGTCGGACGAGTGTCGGACGCCGCGTCGTCGACTTTTCCTTTTCGCCTTCGCCGGCGTCGTCGGCGTTGACCCTGGCGCACCGCTCCATCATCTCGTTCAACGCCGCCTCCGGGTCGTTCACGCATCGAACACCCGTCAGGAGCATCCACGTCGCGACCCGCGCGTGCCCGGCGATGCGCAGCAAACACGCGCGAGCGACGCACGACACCCCGCCCGCCTTGTCCGAGAGCTCCAATCTGGTCGGCGCGAGGCGTCGAAGCGCGATTGTCGCGACCGTCTTGGCGTCGACACCCTTATTAAACGCGTACGCGCGCGCAAAGCTGGGCAACGCGCGAGGCCAACACGCGTGCAACACCGCGCACGTGGACTCGAACACGCCGTAGTCTCGGTCGGGGGAAGAGTGCGCGGTTTTTCCCCCTCCGGAGTCGGCGACCCGCTCCTCGGCGCCGATCGTCGCCCTCGAGATGTGGCCAATCGCGAGCCGAAACGCGTCGTCAAACTCGTCCCGTTTCTCGCGAATGACCCTTCCCCCGTCGAAGCTCCCGTCGCACAGGTCCGCCACCGTCTCCGCCGCGTGGTTATCGAACATCGACCCGGCGCTGAGCGCCGCCGTGGGCTCCGTGCGCGCCCTCGCCGCCTGCGTCGCGAGGTGAATCGCGTTTCTGCACTTTAAGAGAGCGTCGCCGTCGTCGGCGTCGAGCGCCTTCGACTCGGGCACCGCTAAAGCCGACGCCGCCTCCGCGGACTCCATCACCGCCAGCCCGACGCGCACGTCGGCGTGCGTCGGGACGTCGTCGTGAAGGTCGTACCACGTGGCGTCGTCCCATTCGGTCGGGTCCAACCGCCTGGCGCCCGCGGGGGTGCCCAGCCGCTTCCACTTGCTCTCGGAAATCTCGCCGGAACCTTCGTCGTCGTGAGAACCGGGGTACTTCTCGTCGTCCACCGCCTCGGCGTCGCGCAGGGCGTCCTCGACGATGCGCGCGTCCGCGGACGACGGGACGTACGCCTCGAACGACGGCGACGAGGACGCCGGGGACCGAACGGATTCATCCCGACCGTTACGACCGTTACGAACGGATTCCACGCACTTCGCGGCGGCGGACCGCCACGATTCCGCGTTCACCGCGTTCACCGCGTCCCTCTCGCGGAGTAACAGCGCCGCTCGAAGCGTCCCGCCGGCGCTCAACGCGCCGCCCCCCACGTCGCCGTCGCCGTCATCGTCATCGTCATCGAGCTCGATCCCCCGCGCGGCGGCGGCCGCCTCGAGCTCGGCGAGAGCCAGCGACGCGCGACGCCGCGCTCCATCCGCGGATCCGCCCCACCCGGCGCATTCCGACGCGAGCGACCGGAGCGTCCGCGCCGCGCGCCGAAACGCGAATGGGGACCCGTCATCGATGCCTTTAAGGGACCCGTCACGAAGGAATCCGTCGATGACGGCGTCGATGGACGCGGCGAGCGACGCGGGGACGCGCTGTTCCAGTCGGAACAACCCCGCGGTGCCGCCGGCCTCGTACGCCGTCACGAGAATTTCCGGAAAGTCACCGACGACGGGCGCGACGACCACGAGCCCGCGCCGACCGTTACGACGACCGTTACGCCCCGCGTCGTCGTCGTCCACGAGAGGGGCTCGCGAGCCCCTCGGGGGCGGTAGCGACGGCATCGGAGCCGTGCCCACCGCCGCGCCCGTGGACAGGTGGTAGGTGGTCACATCCACGCGAGAGTATCCCGGGACGGCGTCCAGCCCGGAGAGGCAGTTCCGGGGCGCGACTCGCTCTCCGCCGCGCGCGATCGCGTCGTCGTCGTCGTGGCACCGCGCGATGTGAATGAACGATCCGCGCGCGGCGACAGAGCCGACGCACGCCCAACGCCCGGGTCCGCGACGCCCAACGCCCGGGCGTTCCTCGCGGAAACCTCCGAGCGTCGCCAGGTGTCTCCACGCGACGGCTCCGGCTTTGGCTTCGGGCGCGCCGCCGCTCCCTCCGGACGTCGCGGGACGAGGATGACGCGGAAGAGATCCGACGGGACATCGCTCGAGCGGGGGCGACGCCGCGACGACCTCGCCGCGCGGCGTCACCGCCAGAAGCTCCCTCCCGGGCGCGGTCAACGCCACGGCCGGGGTCGCATTGAACCTCGAGGCTTCGTTTGGTTTTTCGTCCCAATCTCGATCGCCGTCGATTCGGGCGGCGACGGAGTCGGCGGCGGCGGCGGCGGCGACGACGTTCACCCTCGCCGTCGCGACGCCGAGTGCCGCGTTCCACCTGTACGCCTCGCACCCGTTCGCGCGGCGGATTCCTCCGCCTCCTCCTCCGCCTTTCCCTTCGCGCCCGTGTCCGCCTCCTCCGCCTCCTCCTCCTCCGCCCGCGCACACCACCCACAGATCGCTCCCGCCCGCGCCGAGCAGCGCGATCGCGCCGGGATACTCCGCGGCGATCGTCGCCGTCGCGGGTTCGATTCCATCGCCGTCCACCGCGTGTTTTCCCGTCGACGCGGTCGTCGTCCGCGTCGCGTCCCTGACGAAGGAAAACGGCGAACGGGTCGCGCGACGGACGACGGTTTCAACCGACGGCACGCGAACCTCCCGCTGGATGAGCGACGCGAATGGGGGTGAGTCACCGGGCGGTGAGTCACCGGACGACGGGTCCACGGACGACGGGTCCACGGACGACGGGTTCACGGACGACGGGTCCACGGACGATGGGGTGGAATCCACGAGCGTCACCACGCGCACGACGCACCCGCCCCAGAGGCCGCGTTCGACGTCTACGACGCCTCCCTTCCCGCCGTCGTTAGTAACCCCTCCCTCGCCCTCCTCGATCACTCCCTCCGCCTCCGTCACCGCGAGCGCCGCGTCGATGACCGCGCCGTGCGCACCCTTGCGGTAGCCCCGCAGCGGCGGCGCGATCTCGGGCGGTCCCCCCGGCACGGTCGGCTCGGCCATCTCCATCCACCTGACGTCGTCGTCGTCGTCGTCGCCGCGGCTCATCACGCGGCACCACGCGGCCACCGCGCCGTTCTCCTGCACCGCCACGAGCACGCACGGCACGTCGCGCGAATCGTCCCCGGGCAGGAACATGAGCTTGACCACCGGCGAGGCGCCGTGGAACGACAGCTGCGAGTCGCCTCGTGCCTGATCGTCCCCGCCGACGTGCCCGGCGCCGTCGACGACGCCCCCGAATTCTCCGCTGCCGAACGCCGCGCGCAGGTCGCTCGACGCCGTCCGTGCGACGCCGCCGGCCGGTTCGTTCTTTTCGATCGCGCGTCGCATCGCGGCTTCGGCGCGCGCGGCGTCGCCGGGCCGCGCGGAGCACGCGTGAACGTACGTACCTCCCGAGACGGCGAACGCGACGTGGCCGGGCGTGCTCGCCACGCATCGGATCGGTAGCGCGTGGGGCTGCGCGAGGAGAGCGGGCAGGCTCGAAGATTCGGCGTGCGTCGGGAGGGATTCGCCGTCGAGGGGGACTAACGCGGTGGTGGGCGACATCGCGAAGGGAATCGTCTCGTCCGAATCGACGTCCCCCCGCCCCCGCGCGCCCGCTCGTCGCGACCGCGATTGGGCTTTCGTCAACACCCACGACGGGTTTTTCTCGTGGGTGGGTGCCCTCCGACAACCGCGCCGCGCGCTAATTTCGTTGACCGTTGTCTCCGCTTTCGAACGGCGGAGGTGCCCACACTGTCGAGACACGTGCTTCCTTTTCGCCGAGGATGTCCTTCGCCAAGCCGGGGACGAAGCCGCCCAAGCCGGTGCCCATCCGGGGCCGCGGCGCCGCCCGGCGAAAGCCCAGCAAGGAGGACGAGGTGTCCGAGAGGGAGCGACGATACCTCGAGGAGCTCGGTGCGATATTCAAAAAAAACGATGAGATTCCCCACGACGCTGACGCTGACGCATTCGCGCTTCCTCTCCTCTCCCATCGACGCAGGCAAGGAGGTCGACCGCAACACCGCGTATCTTCAACGCGAGAAGGACGCGCTGGACGTCCTCCAGCGCGAGCGATCCGCGAACAGCCCCGTTCCAAAGCAGCGCCCGATGCCCCCCGGCGCGTATCCCAACGCCGCGGAGGCCAATCACGTCGTCGTCGACCCGGCGCAGATCCCCGGCCTCGGCGGCGGCGGACACGGCGAGCGCCGACATTTCGCCTCACCCAACGACGGCGGCATCCGCGCGTACCCGTCGTGGGACGATAACGTCGGCGGATACACCATCCCCGCCGGCGGCGTGGCCAAGATGGCCGCGCTCTCCGAGGAGATGGATCACCTCGACGCCGAGGAATACGAGCGACTCGCCGGCGGGGTCGAGACCCTCGCGCCCGACCACGCCGTTCACGCCGCCGCGCAAGCGCACGCCCGCCGTCCGCTCGCGCCCTCGCCCGGCGCCTTCCCCGGCCACCTCCCGGAGAACCCCGACTACTTCAACCAAAACCGCAGTCACACCCGGAGAAAGCCGCCCGGTCCGGTGTCCTTCTCCGTCGCGGGGGTGGACCCGGTGGAGTTCTCCAGGGACCCGCGCGCCGCCGCGGAGGCGCGCATCAGACAGGAGAAGCGCGACCGACTCCGCGCCGAGCTCGACGAGCAGGTGCGGCTCAAGAAGGAGCGCGAACGTCTGATTAAGGAGGCGGATGACGCCCGAGAAAAGGCGGAGGTCGGCCGCGCGAGTCACCACGACGGGTGGGGTAAGCGCGGCGGCGGCGGCGAACCCATCGTGGACGACCGCGGGCACCTCATCGCCGAACTCAAGGGCGTCGACATCCGCTCCCCGGCGAACGCGCAGGCGGCGGCGAGCGCCATTGCAGGCATGAACGAGTCGCTCTCGCCCGGGCGCGTCGCGGAGATTGTCGGATATCCCGGAGGAGACGACAGGGCCCCGATGGCGGGCGTCCCGCGAAGGGGGGTCAATCCGGGCGCGGGCGAGTACTCCTCCCCGTTCCGCCGCGCGGGAGGCGGGCCGTCGTCCTTCTACCTCGGGGGCGAGGTGAACGCGGGCCAGGTGAACGGGGGTAAGGTGACCGGAGCGCATCACACGGCGGCGGAGCTGTCGATGGCGGAGGTGAAGCGGCTTCAGCTCATCAAGGACCTCGACGAGCAGGTTCGGATCAAGAAGGAGCAGGAGCGCATCAGAGCGCTGGAGGAGGCCATCCAGGAGGCCAAGATCGAGCGTCGCATCCAGGAGACCATCGAGGAGGAGCGCCGGGTCTTGGCCCTCAAAGAGGCGCAGATGGCGGCGATGAACGGCGGCGAGTACGACGAATACGGAGACGTCGGTTTCGCCGGCGACGCGGCCGTCACGACCGTCACGACCGCCGCCGGCGGTGGGCGTGTGATGAACTCCCCGCCGGCGCCGCCCAGACCCCTCACGGGCACCGAGCCGGAGCCGGGAATGCCCGGCGAGGATTTCGGCGATTTTGGCGGCGGCGACGCCGTCCTCGACGACGGTCTCGAGGACTTCGAGCCGCCGCCGCCGCCGGCGTCGGACGAGGCGACCGTTACGGGGACCGTTACGCACGAACCCTCGGAAGCCGCCGCCGCCGCCGCCGGTGACGACGATACCTTCATTCCCGCGTCCGCGTCCCCCGCGCCCGCGCCGCGGCCGTCCAAGGTTATCCACTCGCCCCCCGCGTCCGTCGGTAAGCCAATCGCCAATCGCCAGCTGGACTTTGGCGACGTTCCGGGCCTCGAGGGGCACGTGCCGTCGAGGGTGGTGCACTCCCCGCCGCCGGGCTCGCCCCCGCCCTCGCCGCCCCCGGGCGGCGGCGTCGCCGACCGCGACCTCGGGTCCCTGCGCTCCTCGAGGCAGTTTGACCGGGACCGGAACTTCGAGATGGATCGGTATCACCGCGGCGGCGTCAGACCGGCGTCGGCGCACACCCCGCAACTGCGCGACATGGTCGCCGAGTTGGAGGCTGACAAGAGACGGCTCCAGGAGGAACTCGACGGCAAGCGGCGGCAGCTGCACGAGGCGCAGTGGGAGGCGGCGCACGCCGCGAGGGAACGGGACCTCGCCGAGCGCGAGCGCGAGCTCGAGGCGCAGCTCGCGGCGGTTCGAGCGCAGCTGGCAAAACCTGGCGGCTCCCGGGGATCCAGCCGCCCCGTCAGCGCCGCGCCGTCGCTCCGCGCGTCCGTGGACCGGCCCCCGGTGCGACTCTCCGCGGAGGGCATTCGCGAGCCCGTGCGGGTCTCGATCGACGACCGTTACGACGACCGTTACCGACCGTTTGCGCCCGCGACGGCGGCGGATGTGGTGGGAGTGGCGGATCTGAACGCGCTCGAGGAATTCGTGGTGAGTTCCAAGTTTGTGCGAGCGGACGCGCCGCTCGGGGCGGTGCCCGGGGGCGGGAACGTGAACGTGGTGGCGAAGGGGCACACGGTCCGTCCGTCGGAGCTGGCTCGCGCGAGAAAGTTCGGCGACGCGGGGTTCGCGGCGAAGACCCCGCCGCAGAGGGCGATTGGTCCGAATTACACCGTGCCCGACAGGGCTCCGCGCGTCGCGGGGCTTCAGAGGCGCGCGGTGCGCGGCGTGCGGCCCAAGAGGGACGAGAACGAGCCGATGGGGAAGCCGGTGTGGGGCGCGAACAGGCCAAAGTCCAGGGCGATTCGCTGGACGTGATGTAGATAAGGTCAGGCGTCGGCTGTTTTTCCTAAACACGTGAATATTTTCCAAAATATATCAATCGTCGCGGGTCACCAACCGTCGTGTTCACCGACGCTCGACTCGGCCCCTGACGACCGCTCATCTCGCTATCTCGCCGCCACAAAAAAGTGCCTTCTTGAACGCGGGGCGCGACAGTCTTCGAGGACACCCGCTCCCGCTCCGCGTTCGACGCGAGTCGAGGCACATCATCATGGGCATCACCCTCGAGCACCGGTGCGTCCACGCCCGCGTTCTGCTCCCCGCGCTCGCCCGCGCTCCCGCCCCGATCTCTTCAACGTCCGATGGGACCCGACGCTTCGTCCCCACGAGCGGAAAAGCGGCGGCGGGAGAGATTTGTTTGTTCCTTTAAGTCCCGACCGCGACACCGCGCCCCTTCGCTGACGCGCCGTCCCCTCCTCCCCTCCCCGAATCGAGCAGCGGCCGCGTGGCGTCCTTCGGCAACCTGTCGGAGATGAGCGCGCAGTCCGCGAACGACGCCGACGAGCGAAGCGCGGCGGACATCACCAAGGCGAAGGAGGCTGTGCTCGAGTCCGATCACGCCTCGTTCGTCTCGGCGGTGGTCTCGGGCGACATCGCGTCCTCCCCCGTCGCCGTCGCGACCGGCGACGTCGCGGAAGAGGTCCGCGTCGCCGCGCTCTCCGTCGCGCGCGCCGCGCTGTCGGGCGACGCCGCCGAGGGCAAGTCCGCGGAGATCCTCTCGTCGCTCGCGAAGATGGTCGAGGACAAAGTCGTCGCCGCGGAAGCCGCCACCCAGGCCCGGTCCGAGGACCACAGGCGCGGCGCGCTCGTCGCGCTCTACGGCCACTGCGCGTCGACGTCCCTCCCGGCGGGCGACGCGGGGCGGGAACCGGCGCTCAAGCTCATCCTGAAATCGCTCGGGACGCTCGGAGACCACGGATGCTTCGTCGCGGCTCCCGCGCTCGCCCCGCTCGCCGCCGACCTCGGCTTCGCCTCGAACGCGCTGGTCAAGCAACTGATGACGGACGCCACGACGTCCGCGTCCGAGTCCGAGCGCCGCGCGGGCGCCGCGGGCGTCGCCGGCCTCTTTTCCGGCTTTGGCGGCGCTTCCATCGCGAAATTCGGAGCCGTGACGCTCGTCGAGGAGGCTCTCGACGCCAAGAAGGACGCCATCGCTCGCGCGGGGGGATGCGCGCTGTACGCCCACATGTGCGCCACCGCGGGCAGGGCGTTCGAGCCCTTCGCGGTGAAGCTGGCGCCCAAGGTTTTCGCGCTTCAGGGCGACGCGTCCGCGGATGTGAGAGCCGCCGCGGACGCCGGACAGACGGCGCTGGTCAAGAGCCTCCCGCTGACGGCGATGAAGCTGCTGTCCCCCGCGCTCGTGCACGCGATGGGGCACAAGAGCTGGCAGGCGAAGTGCGGCGCCCTCGGCACCTGCGGCGACCTCGCGCAGCGGGTGCCGCAGTACTTCATGCGAACCATCCCGGAGATTTTCCCTGCGTTTCTGGAGTGCGTCTTCGACACCCACCCAAAGGTATCCGCGCTCGCGGGGCACGTCATGGAGCCCATCTGCCGGTGCGTGAAGAACGCCGAGGTGCTCGGGATGCTCCACCTCGTCATGGACGCCATCAGGGAGCCCCAGAAGGAGACGGAGAAGTGCCTCGATAAGCTCATGGAGACGACTTTCGTCAACTCTATGGACGCGCCGAGCCTCGCCGTCGTCCTCCCCATCATCCTCCGAGGACTGCGCGAGCGGACCAAGGAGCTCAAGCAGAAAGCCGCGGTGACGTGCGGGAACATCTGCGCGCTCGTCGACGACGTTCGAGACCTGAATCCCTTCATCCCGAGCCTCAAGCCCGAGCTGGAGAAGTGCGAGGAACACTCGCACCCCGATCTCCGCGAGTGCGCCACCAAGGCGAAAGGAAGCCTGCTGAAGGGCCTCGAGGGCCAGAGCGCGGACGGGGACAGGAAGGACGCGACGACATGTGTCGTGAAGGCTCTGGAAACCGTCCAGGGCGGCGTCGATGCCGAGACCAAGGCGTACGCGGCTTCTCTCGGCGGTTGGGTCATCGAGTCCGCTCCGATGCGAATCCCGCCTTCGATCCTCGCCAACGACGTGAAACACGAGCTGCTCGCGCTGCTCGAGGGCATGGTGGACGAGGAGCAGCTCAAGTCCGCGGCGGAGGGCGCGGTGCTCGAGTACAAGGGCCTCGACGCCGCGGCGCTTCTCGACGACGAGCAGAAGGACTACATCGTCGATCTCCAAGGTATCATCCTCGCCTTCGCCGGCCGGGTGCTTCTCCAGCGCACCAACTTCTCGTTGGAGCGCGGGAAGACGTACGGCATCGTCGGACAGAACGGCACCGGCAAGACGACGCTGCTGAACCGCGTCGCGGCGAAGGACATCGCGGGCTTCCCCCCCGACGTATCCGTCTATTACATCCAGCACGAGATTCTCAGCGAAAAGGAGGAGACCATCGTCGACTTCATGGTCCAGATGGTTCCCGAGGGCGTCAGCCGCGAGACCGTGGTGAACACCCTGAAGGAGGTTGGCTTCGACGACGTGAAGATGGCGGCGACGATCCAGTCGCTCTCCGGAGGGTGGAGGATGAAGCTGGCCATCGCGAGGGCGATGCTCTGGGACGCCGAGGTCCTGCTCCTCGACGAGCCCACCAACCACCTTGACACCGCCGCGATCGCCTGGCTCACCAACTACCTCAAGTCCCTCACGAACACCACCATCTGCCTGGTGTCGCACGACTACGACTTCCTCGCGGACGTCCTCACCGACGTCATTCACCTCCACGATAAGAACCTGACCTACTACCCCATGGGCTTCAAGGATTTTCAGAGCCTCAAGCCCGAGATTGTCGCCGCGTTGCCGTCGCCGAACAACGCCATCAAGAAGATCGAGAGCATCGGGGGCAACGCCAACCTCGCCGAGATGGCCCACAGCGCGTCGGTCGCCTCGCTGGCGTCTCTGGATGAGAACGGGCCTTCCAGAAGTGAATCTCCGGCTCCGGTGAAGTACGCCTTTGACTCCATCGGCAACAACCAACCGGCTCACATCAAGCCCATTCGCTTCCCCGAGCCCGGCCCGCTGGAGGGCGTCAAGTCCAGGAACAAGTGCGTGATGTACATGAAAGAGGTGGCGTTCACCTACCCCGGCACCGACCGCAAGATTCTCACCAACGCCAACGTGAAGATCACGCAGGATTCGCGAGCGGCGCTCATCGGCGCCAACGGCGCGGGCAAGACGACCCTGATGAAGCTGCTGATCGGCGAGCTCTCGCCCGACGAGGGCGTCGGGGAGGTGTGGCAGCACCATAACCTGCGCCTCGCGTACATCGCGCAGCACTCCATGCACCACCTCGAGGAGAGCATCGAAAACACGCCGCTGGAGTACTTGCAGAACCGCTTCTACCTGGGCCGCGACAAGGAGATCGCCAAGCGGTCTTCTCACAACCTCTCCAAGGATGAGCTCAAGCAGTCGATGGAGCGCGGCAACATCAGCGAGATCATCGGTCGCCAGGAGCGCGGCAAGACCCTGTTCTACGAGTGCCGAAGGAGCGGCCGCGAGGACAAGGACACCGAGTGGGAGCCCATCACGTCGCTCATGAAGAAGGATGAGTACGTCATGAAGATGGTTCGCAACTTTGACGAGAAGCTCAAGGCGATGCAATCGGGCATGGACCTCCGGCCGTTGACCAAGGAGGAGGTCCGTCTGCACCTGGAGCAGTTCGGAATCGACCAGGACCTCGCCATGGGCAAGATCAAGCGAATGTCCGGGGGACAAAAGTCGCGCCTGGTGCTGGCGGCGGCGATGTGGATCAACCCCCACATCATCGCGCTGGACGAGCCCACCAACTACCTCGACAACGACACCTTGGCGGCGCTCACCAAGGCGCTGAAGGACTTCCAGGGCGGCGTGCTGACCATATCGCACAACCAGGCCTTCATCAACGAGCTGTGCAACGAGACGTGGACGGTGGGCGATGGCATGGTCGTCGCCAAGGCCATCGAGGGCAAGGAGAAGAAGTTGTCCGTCGCGGAGAGGCGAGCGCTGAAGAAGGGCGGCGAGGAAGCCGCCGCTGACGTGGCGCTGAAGGGGGCGAAGGAGAACAAGAAGCTGACGAGCAAGGAGAAGAAGGCGCAGAAAGAGGCGGCGCTGAAGGCGAAAGGTCCCATCAAGGATGCCTACTACAAGGGCATCTGATCGCCCCTCGACCATTCATTAACTCGCCGCCGCTGCAGAACGCTTTTTAGCCAACGAAGTCGACACCGGGCCGGATTGTGATTGCAACGGTCTGGTTTTTCATCGAAAAAATATTGTGCGTCACAGAGTGAAACCAAAATCGTCAACCGTGAGTTAATTGCCATCCACGCATAAAATCTGTGGCCGCGCTTTCCATTTCAACATCCGGCTCGCAACTCGACATTTTTATCTACGCCGTGGTGGTTACAAGCGGGGACGAGATCTGCGGCCGGTCAGAGCCGGGCGTGTCGGTGAGTAGCACCGCACGCAGAGGGGTAGGGACGTCAAGATGATGTCAAAGGACTTGGAGTGGGGCGCCGAGGCGGGGGCGAGCCAGCCCGGGTCGTCGCGGTGGGCGCCGAGCAGGTCCGCGCGCGCGCAGAGCTCGTCGCAGCAGTGGCATCGTCCCGTGTACGGGGCCACAGCGGAGAAGGACGACGACGACAGCTACGACGGCTACCCCGCCGCGCCGTCGCATCACTCCTTGGGCGTGGACGAGCAAGGCCGGCCGGTGTACAAGGAGAGCACGCTGGCGTGGTTCTTCCGCGCGTCCGAGCCCATCGTCTTCTGGGCGGCGTGCACGCTCATCGCCGCCTTCTCTTGCATCAGCATCGTGCGCATCACCCGCTCGCCGCACTTCCCCGCGTCGCTGCCGGAGGGCCGCGACGGCCGGAGCATCCAGGTGGGATACATCGCCAACTCCACCGAGGCGGTGAACGCGTTCAAGGGGTGCCGGCAGGGCGCGGGCGGGGACGTCCTTCGCAGCGACATGGGCCGCGACAGGTTCCCCGACTTCATCGTCGCCGGATCGCGAGGCGCGCCCCAGCAGGAGCTCCACGCTTTGCTCGACGAGAAGAGCGTCGCGTGCGCCGCCGCCTCGCCGTTCGACGACTTCTTCTCTGATCCCAAGTGGCGAACGCCGGGCGCCATCCCGCTCAAGGACCAGCGCGCGTACGTCAAGGACAACTACGCTAGGTGCACCCGCGAGGACAAGTACCTCGGAGCCCCGCGGTTTCAGACCAACGAGGATCTGCTCTACGCCGGATGGGCGCCGCGGCGGATGTGCGAGACGATGGGACCCGACGAGACCCGCGCGCTCTTACTGCTGGGTAACCCCGTGGAGAACGCGCTGACGGTGTTCGCGGGGACGCTGGAGAACACGCCGGAGCGGGAGTTTAACGGGTGGATCAGGCGAAGCGAGGCGGCGCTGGCAGAGGAAGCCGCCGCGAAGGCGCGTCGAGCGGCCAAGGCGAATAAATCTTCGAACGGTTTCTCGAAGACTTCTAAGGATGAGACTTCGAAGGAGGAGCCTTCTAAGGATGAGACTTCGAAGGAGGAGCCTTCGAAGGCTGCACCGTCAGCAACGTCGGAGCTTTCGAAGGAGGAGCCTTCGAAGGATGAGACTTCGAAGGAGGAGCCTTCTAAGGATGAGACTTCGAAGGAGGAGCCTTCGAAGGCTGCACCGTCAGCAACGTCGGAGCTTTCGAAGGAGGAGCCTTCGAAGGCTGCACCGTCGGCAACGTCGGAGCCTTCGAAGGCTGCACCGTCGGCAACGTCTGGGGACGAACGTTCGAAGACGGCGAGCGCGGCGGACGGGGCGAAGGACGCCGACGCAGCCGACGACGACGCCTCGAAGCTCGGGCGCGACGCGGACGCGTCATCCGGAGAGACGACGTTGAAGGAGGCGAAGGAGTCGCCGAAGGAGGAGGAGGAAGCCGCGTGGATCACGTACGACGCCGAAGGTTTCCGGAAGGTTCTAGACGTCGACCTCGCCATCGCGGAGGTGTGCGGCAGCGACTTCATGCTCCCGGAGGACCACCCCGAGTTTAAGCGCAACGCCGAGTGCTGCGCGAAGGTTGCGCTCGAGCAAGGGTACGAGCGGTGGCCCGGCTGCGGCGCCGAGCGAGGCTGCGCCACGGTCAAGCACTTTGGCTCCTCGGACGTCTCTGGAACTTCGTCTGGAACGTCTTCGTCTGCAACGTCCACGTCATCGACACTCGGCGGCGCCACGCGGCGTAAACGGATTGGTCGGCCAACCTCGGTATACGAGTCGGACGCGTGCGCTCGAAAAGGCGAGCTCGCGTTTTCCCCCGTCCGCGCCGGCGTCTACGTGAACCAGCTCAAACGCTTCTACGAGTACGTGCCCCCGCAGAACGTGCTGGTGGTGACCGCGGACCAGGCGTTCTCGTCCGGGATGGCGACGCTCGCGGTGGTGCTGATCGAGTGGCGCATGCTCGGCTTACCCCTCGTCGACCCCGTGAGCGTGACGAGCGACTTGATGCTGGCCACCGCCGCGGCGAGCACGGGCGCGGGTCTGTCGGGGCTGGAAAACTCGGGGCTGGAGCATCCGGGCCGGCGCATCGAGGACGGCGACGAGGCGGGGCTGTCGCTGCCGCGTCCGGACGTGGTGCACCAGAGCGCCCTTCGCACCTACCCGCACTGGCGCGGCGGCGGCAACGGCGGCGTCGGGGATTCCGATCGTCCCGGATCGTCTCCGTATCGCCGCGCGTATCCGTATCCAAACCCCGGCGGTTTGACGCCGCTGACGCGGGCG